>Ga0256840_1000231_pt1 | contig 54579 bp, 45 predicted proteins | sample 355202metaG_FD_185969 | JGI IMG/M metagenome (GOLD analysis project Ga0256840, IMG submission 185969) | Hydrothermal vent microbial communities from Mid Atlantic Ridge, Atlantic Ocean - 355-202 | ecosystem: Environmental > Aquatic > Marine > Hydrothermal vents | place: Atlantic Ocean: Mid...
CAAAGATTTGGGTGCAGATATCTCAAAAGTTGGGATAGGAGCCAGAGCACGTTGATTTGATCTAGATATTGGACACATCTCCAAGCAATGTTAGGGTGTATCCAACCTAATTAGAGTATTGAAAATGGCTGAATTGGATCTCAATCGAATTCTAAAAATTGCAGTGAAGGGTGGGGCTAGTGATATCCACATCAAAGCGGGTTTGCCTCCAATTTTTAGAGTGGATGGTGGGCTCGTTCCACTTCGGGACGGCAAGCGCCTAAGTCCGGAAGACATTGGGCGAATCGCGCTCAAAGTCATGAACAAAATGCAACGCGATACTTTTCAGAAAACCTTAGATATCGATTTATCTTATGGTGTTCCTGGTGTGGGTCGTTTTCGTGTCAATTGTTTTCAACAGCGTGGTTCCATCGGGTTGGTTTTTCGTGTCATTCCTTTCAACGTAAAATCTATCGAAGATCTTCTTTTGCCAGATTCAATTCGTAGACTTGCAGAAGAAAGACGTGGGCTCATACTCGTTACCGGAGCGACGGGTTCGGGTAAATCCACAACCCTTGCGGCGATGGTGGATTACATCAATAGCACCCGTACCGACCACATTATTACGGTTGAAGATCCAATTGAGTTCCTCATCCGCGATAAAAAATGCATTATCAATCAACGTGAAATTGGCAATGATACTGCCGGTTTTGGTCGCGCATTAAAAGCTGCGTTAAGACAAGATCCCGATGTGATTATGATTGGTGAAATGCGAGATTTAGAGACCATTGAAATTGCAATGATGGCCGCCGAAACGGGCCATCTTGTTCTTTCCACCCTCCATACCGTGGATGCTGCAGAATCTGTAAACCGCATCACTTCCGCTTTTCCACCCCACCAGCGCGAGCACGCACAATACATGTTCGCCAACTTGTTTAGGGGCGTTGTTTCTCAGCGCTTGATTCCTCGTTCGGATGGAAAAGGACGCGTTCCCGCCGTTGAGGTGATGTTGTCCACCGCGCGATTGAGAGAGCTTATTCTTGAGGGCGCGACGGCTAGAACGATCACCGAAAACATTGCCAAAGGCGTTGATTCCTATGGCATGCAGACCTTCGATCAATCCTTGATGAAACTCCTTCAAAGTGGCTACATTACCTACGAAGAAGCGCTATCTCAGTCGTCAAGTCCAGATGATTTTGCCCTACGTGTAAGTGGAATCGGATCGAGCGAAAACGAAGGTGCATGGAGCAATTTTGAACGCGATAAGAAAGACGACAATGATGATTTTGACCTTGATGAGTTCGAGATTGAACGCTTCTAAATGAGTTCTATGTTGATGAAAATAACCTATCTCTTCTTGTTGGGGCTATTCGTTTTTCCAAGTCTTGGCGTCGCTCAAGAGGAGGAAACTTTTACAAGAGTCGTCATTTTAGGCCGGGGAGATCACCAAAATCTCAACGAGGCTCTGGAAAGCTTTGATCCTCAAATCGAAATTCGCGGACAAACCTGGTTCTTAAAAAAAGTGAAATCCCGCGGCATTCGGCCCAAAAAACTATTTAAACGTCCAAAAGATCTGACCTTCATTCTGGAAATGACAGAAACCGACTTTGTATTCACACTCTCCGCTGATGGGAAAAAAAAATACAACGTAAAAATATATGACCAATCGGGAACGATCATCAAAGAGATGAGCGTCAAAGGAAAAGAAGGTATTTCTAAAAAAGGCGCCGCAAAAGTTCGCGCCTTTTACGAGACTTTGGTTGAACTCCCAGCCGAAGAGCCCGAGGAAGAGGAAGAGGAAAAAGAAAAGGAACAGGAAGAAAGCGAGGAAGTTGAGGTCAAAGAGGAGCTCAAAGTTAAATCCGAAGAAAAGCCCTCCGGTCCGACCACATCCAATATCTCGATTGCTCTGAGTGGCGGTCTTTTTAAGCGTGATTTTGAAGTTGATAGCCCTGACGGCGCGCTTTTATCGTACAATTCAAATTTCTATCCAGGCGCGCAATTTGAGGGTGCATTTCTTTTTGGTGACGAAAAGAACAGACCGGGGATTTTTGTGCGAGCGGTAGGTGCCTTCGATTCTGTTTCGGTTGAGAAGGAGGGAAAAATCGAAAGCTCGAGTTTGCTCCAGATTGATGCCGAGCTCGGTGGGTTCTTTCTGTTTAGCGCTCCTCTTCTCGATTCGCGATTACGTGGATCCGTCCAGCATTCCAGGTTTCAAATCGACGTAAGTGCTCTTCCAACAACAACCTACACAACACTAAATATTGATGCTGAATTTCTCTTCCATAATCTGTTTGCACCAGGTGCATCCTTGAGCGCTCATTTGGGTTTTACCCCTTTTGGTTTGTTTCAAGATGGCGGCTCTCTTTTCGGTGAGTCGTCTTTCATTTATGGATTTCGAGCGGGTTTGGGTGGCATATATGCTCTCTCCGATTCTCTCGTTCTACGAGGAGATTTTCAGATGCGAAATTTAAGAAGTTCCTTCTCTGGAAACGGCGAAAGCGAATTCGCCGATTCTCACGCCTTCGATTTTACCCAAAGTGCCATTCTTGGTGTGGAGTTGAAATTTTGAAATTGCGTATGTTTAGAAGGTAGGTATGGTGTCTATCATCACTTACGAGGCAGAATAATTGAGTGACTCAAAAGCCCCTGCAATTCGGGCGCGTCTCAGATACGCGAGCGTTGCAGAATTCAAAGTAGGGTATTCTAAGTTTGTTTCCACCGGCGGAATGTTCATTCCCGTTCCAGAGTCGAAATTAAAACCGGTTGGTACACAAATCCGATTCCAGTTCATGCTAAATAACGGAGAGACCGTTTTATTGGGAAAGGGGCGAGTTCTTCAAATTCGAAAGCCTGATCTTTCAACCCCAAATGCGCCAACTGGATTACTCGTCAAGTTTTCAAAACTGAGCAAGGATTCCAAACAAATTATCGACGAAATTGTCGCGGAAAAGGAACGTCAAAAGCAAGCTCTCCAAGACGATGCTGAAAAAAGCCGAGAAAACTATCCTACACCTGCGGCACTTGCAAGGGTTGCGCCTGAAGAACCGGCCCAAGAAAGCGTTGATATTACAGAAGAGAAAACTATTCTCACCGCTCGCCCCGATATTTATCTCCAACAAGATAAAAAAGAGGAAAAAGTCGAGCCCGAAAATGACGATATTTCCGAAGATAAAACAGTGGTGGGTACCCTCGACGATATCTTCCGAAGCCAATCCGAGCCCGCTGAGAAAGGTTTGCCCGAAGACTCCGCCGAATCAGAAGAAATTGAATTGGAATCTGAAATTTCGGAAGCCTCTATTGAGGATTCAGAAGTTGCTGTCGGTATGACGCCGGTAAAAGAAGAGATGGAAGAAGAAGCCCAACTTGAGCCTGACGACTTGATTTTCAACGCTCCTACGCCGTCTATCGAATCCGTCGCTCAAGTCGAAAAAGAAGTTTCAAAAGAAAAAAATGCCGAACGTTTGGATGCTCTTTTTTCTCCCAAAAAACTAACCTCGTCCAATATTCGAGTACTCTCCTACGAAGATATGAGCGCCGTAGATGCAGCTGAAGTGGATTTCGGTTTTTCTGGTGAAGAATCTGAAATCGACGATATGTTCGACGACCTCTTTGGGGTTTCTGGTGATAATAGTTTCTTTGACGATGTATTGGGCGGAAGTGATCCCGAACCCGTCGCAATTCCAGAACCTGTCGCGATTCCAGAACCCGTCGCGATTCCAGAACCTGTCGCGATTCCAGAAGCACCGGTTGAAGAACCCATTTTTGCTATCGAGGATCTTCTAGAGGAATCATCAGCAGCGGAACCTCATCTCGCATTAACCGAAGATTCAGCTCCAATTATTCTAGAGGCTCCCTCGGTCGACGACTCCCTTTCCATGGATGACGCTTTTGAAAGTGAATCTGAAGACGACATCTTTGTGGCCGCGCCCATCAATGACGTTTATGACGAAGAAGATGAAAATCCCTTCCGAGCCGATCCTCCCTCAATCGAATTATCCGATTTTGATATCGAGGACGAGGTTAAAGGTCCGCCAGAAAATGAGTCAGCCGCCCACTCTCCTCTAGATGCAATCTTTTTTGAGGACGACGACGAGGAGGCAGAAAAAGCGCCTTTGGTGGCCCCAATCGTTGACGACGAATCAGAACCTATTTTTGAATCTTTTGACGACCTTTCCGAAGCCAAAATGATCGATGAGGATGCGGACATCGAAGAACCCGTTTTCCACGCAGATATTAGCCGGGAAGGAGAGCTTGATAGTCTTCTCGGAAATCTGGAAACCGACTCTCCACTTGGACGAACCTTTGATCTGAGTCATGAGCCCGAAATTGAGGAAGAAAAGGAAGAGGATGACGCCGACAGTCTTGAGGCACTACTCGCCTTGGCGAACAAAGATATCGAGACACAAAAAGAAGAAGAAGAAAAAGAAGAAATCGATATTCTCGATCAACTTCTTGGTGAAGATTTACCTCCTTTACCCGATGCCGATAGCAGCTTTACGATGCCAACGCCTGAATCTTCAGGAAAGAAGAAAGGCCTTTTTTCGAAGCTATTCGGAAAAGATTAACCTACAGATCTGTGCGATAGTGCATCCCTTTCCAACTGATTTTTTTAGCCTCCTCCAAACAACGATCCATACACCCTTCGCCCGTTGAACAAATGGACAAAACGCGTCCTCCTTCGGTGTAAAAAAGCCCCTTTTCTTTTTTGACTCCCGCAAAAAACATTTTGCTGTCGACATTTTCTAAGCCGACGATCACGTCGCCTTTTCTAACCTCACCTTCCCCGTAATATTGCGATGTCAAAACGAGGCAGGCGGTTTCTTTTGTAGTGAGCTGTACATCTTTTTTGATCTGTCCCTTTGCGCAAAGGAAAAGATAGGGCAGCAATTTCTCCTCGATCCCCACCATTAACGCTTGGGTTTCAGGATCTCCTAAACGTACATTAAATTCCAATACCTTCATTCCACTTTGTGTGAGCATCAGTCCAACATAAAGAAAGCCAGTATAGGTGATGCCCTCTTTTTTCAATTCCCGAAAGAGCGGCCGGAGAACCGTCTCCTCAATCCACGTTCTGGTCTCCTCCTTCTCGTCTGGTGAGGGAACCCGTGCTCCCATCCCGCCCGTATTTGGACCAAGGTCCCCGTTTTTTAATCGCTTATAATCCCGACTTGTTGGCAGAGAAATAAAATGTTCTGAGGAACACAAACAAATAAAAGACAATTCATTTCCTTCAAGCCGCTCCTCAATAACAATCCGCTTGGAACTCTCACCGAAGAGACCCTCTTGCATGAATTGCCTCAAAAAGGTTTGAGCCTCATCCAAGTTGGAGGGAAGAACAACGCCTTTTCCGCCGGCCAATCCGTCGGCTTTAATGACGACAGGCGAGTCTTCGTCGGTGTTGCGGTAAAGTTCGTCGAGGTAGACGCGAGCGTCATTGTAATCACTAAAGGCGCGAAAAGGGGCACTTGGAATGCCCGCTTGATGCATTATTTTTTTCGCAAAACTCTTGCTTGCTTCCAATTGTGCAGCATCTTTGTTTGGACCAATTACAAGAATACCTTCTTTTCTCAGACGATTTCCCAAGCCCAATACAAGTGGCTTTTCGGGCCCAATGATGACGAGATCTATTTTTTTCGATTTAGTAAATGATACGACTAAATCAAAAATTTCGCTGTCAATATTTGCATCCTTAAAGCCATCCTCAAATAGCCCTGCATTTCCCGGCGTCACAAAAATTTCGGCACCTTCCTTTCTCAATCTCCAGGCTAGGGCATGCTCTCGGCCGCCACTTCCAATAATGAGGATTTTCTTCTTTGGGTCGTGGTCGTTTTCGTAGATCATGAGCGATTTTATAACCTGTAGTAAACACAAAAACAACATGTGCAAATGCCGTAACTATCGACATAGACGTATTCTGTCCGTTGTGTGTCTGATTAAAGGCAGTCGGAGATTGAATTTGATCTGTAGGGTATCGATGAAAGGGATCGCGCCAAATCGACCGGAAAGATAGGCAAGGTCTAAATTTTGGTCTTTGCGTGGACTAACATCGTCCATCGAATAGCGTTCCGTAGATTGTTTCTTCTTGTCTTTTTCACAGCACCAGATCTGGTCTCGTCTAAAAATATTGTCATTCAGAATGGATGTTTCATGTGTCGTGAAAAGAAGCTGAGTATTCTTAGTATTTGTTTTTTCGCCCCATAAATTCCCACTGATTTTAAGAGAACATGTTTTTGAAAAAAAGGTATTTTCTTTGGAACGTACACTTCCCTTTAGGAAGCTCAATGTTTGGGTTTCATGAAATGAACGAAAATTACTTACACTGAATTCAATTAACAACGTTCCTTTTGTGGCTATTTACAACGAAGTTAAAACACAGGGAGTAAGTGGATAAACCTATTTTCTCCGATATTTCAACTACTAAAGGGAACATCACATCTCACATATCCCAAATTTTAATGCTCTTAATAATTATTCAGGAAACTGCATGAAACGCGTTTCGATAAAGGATTTTGACATCGCGTCCAATATGGGCAGATCGCCGTGTATCCACTTCTGGACTGCGCAATACCACGTTGGGTATCCCTCCTTCTGCGGGCAATAACCGTTGTTGATTAGGAAAGAAATATCGTATGCAGGTTTATCTTCTTCCCTTTTTCTGGTGAGCAAAACCTTGCTGGTTTGATCGTCCTCGTAATGGCCACCGAACATGAGGTCGCACGTAGTCGACCAACGCTCGGCTTGGATTTCCAAGTTGGCACGCATTTGTACTTCTGCACTTTTTGACAGCTCATCGATGGCTTGTTGTTTGAGTTTCCCACCATCCGACATTGTAAACCTGCATAAGGACAATACCGCGCCTATGCGAAAATCGATATCATAGGCAACGAGCTTCTTTGACTCTTTTACATTCCAACTCTTAGGTTGGCCCTTTCTGACCCAAAGTCCGAGGCTATGAATCGCGGCGCTATAATCATCTTCGCTCGGAGGGTTATGTGCCAAAGACATCTGCATGGATTCCAAAACATCTCGTCCCCATTTGGGCGACAAGGTTTTCAAATATCGCCGACAGGAGATGCCTCCTTTGTACGTCGTATAGCTCCCACATCTTTGTAGCCAAGTATGGAAACGAGGGCTCTTTACACGCACGCGATTTTCTCGAAAATAATCCAGCAAGGTCCCCACAATTCTGGGATCAATTTTCATCGCCTCAAGGTCGATGAAAAACGATTCTACTTCGGTTTTCAGTGTGCCCTCAGGTAGGCGTTTCTGTAAAAGTAAGGTCGTTAAGCATCGCCATGGTGCGCCTGGTCTTCTTTCTTTCACAGCTTTTTCGAGCTGGGCAGAGGCCTTTTTGGAAAAGGTGCCCGACAGGATTGCGTCTTTATTTTTTTCACACGCGCTTTCAGAGGCAAGCGTTGGTCCGAACAAAAAAAGGGCTTGGAGGTCGCTTTCGCTCCACGCGTGTTCGTCCAGTTCTTCTTCGGACATTTTCTCAAATCGGCGAGAAATTTTCTTGTCTGCTTTAAGGGCGCGTTGGCGTGCGGAGTCGGACTCTTTTCGGACCGATGGTTTATGTTCAATAGGTGCTTGGTAGGAAAAAAACCATGCGATGCCCAGAAAGATAAGAATGGAAAAGAAAACCGAAAGTTCGGTTCCAAAATAAGCTTCTTCCTTCGGGCCAGGAATGTGTAATTTTTTCTTCATTGTTTCGAGTTTATATTAATTCTAGGCCTATGACTATCCGCGAGACCTAGTATCTGATTAAAACGAGATCGAAGTTCAAGCTGCAAAACTAAGCGCATCTGTAGCTTTTTGGAAGTCCTATGACGGAATATATTTCAAAATGGTGGAATGCACGCTACGATCAACCGGTGATTTGGACCTTTCTATAGGGACTAAGGGACCTTCGACGCGGAGGCGAGCGAGATAATTTCGGCGGCAATTGAAATCGCAATTTCCTCAGGGGTGTGGCTCCCAATGGGCATCCCGATGGGTGCCGAAAGTCGTGAAAAAAGCTCGGGCGATATGTTCTTCTTTATCTTCGCAATCTTCGCCGGACTACCCATCAAACCGATGTAGGGATAGGGAGCGTCCAGGCTGCTTAAGGCTTCTACATCCGACCCAACGTCGGCGCTCATGATCACAACATGGGTGGTCTCGGGTTGGGCGATATGTTTTCCGATATCCTTATAACTATTTACTATTTTTCGTTCATCTGCGCAATCGATTCGAAGGAATGTCGTTGTCTCTCGAATATCGAAGACGCTTACATAGAATCCAAGCTGGTGCATGACCCTTGATAAAGCCAGCCCACAATGTCCACCTCCGACGATGGCAATACGTTTGGGGTTGAAGAAAAGTTCTTCATAGCACCACGCGTCTATATCCGTTTTAACGAGCCCTTTGTAGCGTACCCCAATAGAAGAAGGCGAATGGGTTGTTAGTCCCGAAGGCTCGATTTTTAGCAACCCATCGCCACTAGAGTTAGTAAATCTGCCTATGATATTGATATTTTTGATAATGCCGAAAATCAACCATTGTTCGCCAGCGCAAAATAGGCCTGATGCAAAATCTCCTGCGCCTTCTCGGTGGATACGTCGTTCTAGAAAAAATACCTCTTCATCCTTCTCTAATAATGCGCGGCCGCGATTTAGTAACTCGAACTCCATTATTCCGCCGCCAATGGTTCCCCAAGATTGTGTTTTCGTTGCAAACATTCGCGCGCCAGCGGTACCTGGGGAGTGGGCGGTGTTTTCCCCAACGATTGCAAAAAAGAGGGGCTCCTCTTGAAGGACGAGCGCTAGCTTTTCCCAGTAGTTTTTCACCCCTTTGTATTCAAAAAGAGGAGCGAGGTTTCGCCAGGACCATCACGGGTGGTACGCTGGGCAAACATGGTATCGTTATGAAGATCCATCAGAACTTTTTCGGGTGTCAGAGGAGCATCAAAGGCGAACTCGCTTTTGTTTTCCGGATCTGCATCTTTTTGAAAGGCTCGCATGGCATCCCGGATGGCAAAAAAGGCGCCGATGCCGTACATCAATGGTGGTTCGCCCACAGCTTTTGAGCCGTGAGGTCCGACGGGATTATCGTCGACGATCATTTGGATATCATATTTGGGAGCAGAAAATACATCAGGCGCTTTATAGGTCGAAAGAGCATGGGAGGTAAGTTTACCATCTTCATTGTAGGCCAGCTCTTCCATTGTCATCCAACCGATACCTTGGGCTAGGCCTCCTTCAATTTGTCCCAGATCGACGACCGGGTTGATAGGACGTCCAAGGCCGTGCGTGATGCCAACCCAATCGATATCGTAACGACCACGCAGACAATCGACCGTCACTTCGGTTAAAGCCGTACCGTAGACGTGATAGGCAAATGGCCTTCCCTTTTCTTCGTCCGTGTCAAAATGTACGTTCGGTGTCGCATAGAATCCGTGAGCAGAAAGGCCTATGCGTTCCAAATACGCGTTGATGACAAGTTCTTCCCAGGACCAGGATTGTGTGCCGGCGACGAAAAGATACCCGTCTTTTAATTCGAGATTATCTTTGGTCGCGCCCTCAAGCTGTGAGGCAGCAAAAGAAAAAAGCCGTTCGCGAATTTGTGTACAGGCCAAAATCGTCGCGTTACCATTCAGGTCCGATGTTGCACTTGCAGCACTTGGTGACATGTTTGCGATACGCGTCGTGTTGGTTGATTCCACACGGATGCGATCCAGGGATATACCAAGTTCACGTGACGCGAAATGCATCATATTGGTCGACACGCCTTGGCCCATTTCAATACCGCCCGTCGAAATACTTACGCTTCCATCGGTGTAGATATGGACTAAGGCGGAGGCTTGATTGAAAAAGGTTTTGGTAAAAGAGATGCCAAAACAGATTGGCATAAAGGCCAAACCTTTCTTGATATCGAAATTGTTTTTATTAAACGCGTTGACTTTTTCTAAACGGCCCGCGTAGTCAAATCCTTCGATCGCGGCATCCCAAAGTTTGCCAGCTTGGTCTTCTTCAGCGCACTGCCCGTAGGGAAGAGGATCGCCTTTTTTAAGAAGATTTATGTGTTGAATTTCGCTTCGATCAATATCAAGTTTTTCGGCTAAAGCGCTAATGGCAGACTCGATAACAAACATCGCTTGAGGACCGCCGAAACCACGAAAGGCCGTATGAGGGTGAAGGTTGGTCCGACAACATGCCGCATATATTTTTGCGTTCGGGATAAAATAACTATTGGTTGCGTGAAAAAGACTACGCTCCAAAACAGCCGTCGAGAGGTCGGCCGCCGATCCTGAATTCTGGAACATTTCACAATCGTAGGCGATGATTTTATAATCCTTATCAATGCCGATTTTGAAGTCTGCACTATAGGGGTGGCGTTTTCCGGTCATTTTCATATCGTCGACGCGATTCAAAACGAGTTCGACCGGGCGTTTTAAATCGTGGGCGGCTAGGGCCGCTAAACATGCCCAAAGGGTAGCCTGATCTTCTTTTCCACCAAAACCACCACCGAGACGTTTGACATCCACCTCGACCAAATGCTCGGGCAAGCCGAGAATCTTTGCGGCTGTTTTTTGAACGGCGTAGGGACTTTGGGTTGATGAAAAAAGGACGATTTTATTTCCATCTTGTGGAATCGCGCGCGTACGGTTGGTCTCCAAATATAAATGTTCTTGGCCGCCAATTTCGCATTCCCCTTCAACAATGAGGTAGCAATCCGACCATGCATTTTCCACATCGCCTATGGAAAAGGTTCTTGGTGGTGCGATAAAAAGCCCTTTATCATGCGCCTCTCGCGCATGAACGATCGGTTTCAAAACCTCATATTCGACCTGGCAGAGGCGAGCGGCCTGGCGGGCTATATCTGCGCTCCGGGCGACAACGACGGCGATGGGATGGCCAATAAAATGGAGATCATCGATCGCCAACGCGGGTTCATCCTCAATGATCGCCCCGATTTGGTTTTCGCCTGAAATATCAACATGGGTGAAAATTTTCACACAACCTTCAAGGGCCAGTGCTTGGCTAAAATCCAAAGATTTAATTTTTGCGTGAGCGACCGGCGAGCCAAAAATAGCAGCATGGAGCATGCCTTCTGGTGCGGGAACATCGTCAACATAAAGGCTTTCGCCGCGAACATGGATTGGTGCGTCAATGTGTTTCATGACGCGAGGCTAGCATAAGGCCCGCCTGTTCGTGAAGGCGAACCTTGGTCCTTTAACAAGTGGAAAAGGAATTGCAGAAAATCCTTCCCCTCGCTCTGGGCGAATCCTCATGCGCTTGGTATGAGGCTGGTGTTAGAACACAGATTACTTCAAAAAGAGAGAATACTTATGGCTCGTAAAGATGGTCGCGCAAATGATGAACTTCGTCCTGTTTCAATTTCCCTAGATTTTACCGAAACGCCAGATGCGTCGGTGCTTATTAAGTTCGGGAAAACCATTGTATGGTGCTCGGCGTCAGTAAAAGATGAACAACCCCGATGGATGAAATATGAAGGTCCAGAAAATAAAGGTTGGGTCACCGCCGAATACAGCATGATGCCCGGCTCTACAAAACCGCGCGCTCGTCGAGAAGGACGACGTGGAAGTGTGGGTGGACGAACGCACGAAATTCAGCGTTTGATCGGTCGTAGTCTACGTGCAGTTTGTGACCTCGAAAAACTTGGGCCAAGAACCTTCACGATTGATTGTGATGTATTGCAAGCCGATGGCGGAACACGCACGGCATCGATTACTGGTGCGTTCGTCGCGTTGGCGATTGCTTGTCAAAAACTCATCGATCGTGGTGAGCTGAAGGAGCTCCCTTTTCGAGATTCCCTGGCCGCTATTTCTTGTGGCGTTGTGGATGGTATTCCCGTTCTCGATCTTCCTTATGTTGAAGACGTCGCGGCGGATGTGGACATGAATGTGGTCATGACCGGCAAAGGGTCTTTTGTTGAAGTGCAGGGCACAGGCGAGGAATCGGTTTTCTCGGCAGATGAGCTTTCGGCGCTTCTTGCGCTGGCAGGAAAGGGCGTAAAAGACCTTACTGCGATTCAGGCCGAAGCCGTTAAAGATTATCCAAACTTAGTATCGTTTTTTACTAAATAATCCAGTACTGTTTCAACCAGAATCACCAACGTGTAATGCCGACCTTCGGTTCCGGATACACAGGCCATGCCTGATAAGACTTTTGACGCATCCTAAACAAGGTTACTATTCTGGCGTTTTGATGTGCGATGGTGCCGCAAATTTCACGAAAGCTCAAAAAGAAATGGGTAGTTTTGAAATCGCCAATGATTGGGCGCATGTACGAAGGAAATTTGTAGAAGCTGCTCCAGATTTTCCAGTTGCAGGTGAGATGGTGAATCTCATTGGGGCTCTTTTCGAAGTCGAACGGAAGGCGAAAGAAAAAAGGATGTAAGTTTAGTAGATGCGCGTCGACAGATGAGGTTAGAATCGACTTCAACTTTAGAGGGAATACGAAAATGGATGCTGGAAAATGCGACAGGATGGCAAGGCTCGAATTTAAATCGGGCAATTAGATATACGGATTAAAGATGGGAGAAGCTGACCTATTTTTTGACGCATCCAGAGGTCCCATTGCATAACAATCCGGCAGAATTTGCTTTACGAAAACCTGTACGAGGCCGAAAGAATTTTCATGGCAGCATACCCCGAGGGGCAGGCTTCGCGCAGAGGCCCGATGGTGCAAAATTTAGCGCAATGGCTTATACACTTTGCGAAACGGCACGAAAGCACGGCTTAGATCCAGGTGAGTATCTGCGATCTTGCCGAATCAGGGCGAGTAACTTTCCCTGAAGATCTTCTCAACGAATAGTTTTTTTTATCGTCAATAACGTGCTTGGTCGAGGTGGTACTTTAGGCCTACTTCAGTTAGTAATTTAGGCTCCTTTGAGCTATCGAAAGCGTTTTGAATAAACGAAATTGTCACCTAAATCTGGTTCCTTATTTCCCCAAACGACCATTCCATGCCCCTTTTCATTTAACGACAGGGTTGATTCGTATATTTGCTTTTCACTGTGAATAAGATTTTCGTTAATCCACTTCTGTTGGAAGACATTAAACCTTTTGGTGTATAGATTGGTGAAGGTTCCCCACAACGCAATCGCATTACCTCTTCCATCCATTTTCACATTGAGACCAAAGAGATTGGAATTTTCCTGCTTGATAATTTTAGCGTCTGTCCAAACTTGGGCACTTATATCGTAATATTTTGACCAAGCCGTAAGCCTGTTCTGATCTTCCTCATATTTTATCCAAGATGCCAACATATTCCCTTGAAGATTTTTGGTCAGTTGCAAGTCGCTCGTAAACCCGACTTCGGTTTCTAAGGGCTGAGGTTTTGACCAGATTTGTTTTTCAGGATCGTAATACGTAAACCATACGAGCACATTTTCTGACTCGTCGAAAGCGCGCCAAACAATCATCGTATTGCCTCCTTTCGTTTTTAATGAAATTCGGTTTTCTGTTGAGCGCGCGAAAAGAGGTCCCTCACCTATGTCTATATGTTCAATCTCACTCCAATCGGAAGTGGAGGATCGATATCGTATGGCCCGAATCTCGATCGTTCCTAAAGTAATATAAAACCAGGCAATAATTGCATCTCCGTTTTCGTCTAGGTCCATTGTTGGTCTAAGACCACGAATATCGTTTACTTCCCATATCAATTTTGGAGTATCCCATTTTTCTGTTTCCACATTGTATCGTTTGGCCCAAAGGTTACTGTCCGGAAAGTCGACGTCTTCTTCCCAAAGAAGAATCGTATTTCCGTCTTCATCTGACGCCACATTTAGATAGTTGATTGGGTAATCGCTCGGAATCATTTTTGATGTACGCCATGAAGAGGTCTTCGCATCGAACCGTGTAGTCCAAATTTTATAATCGTTGGTGCTTTCGCTTTCGTGTGCCAACCAATAAAGTGTTAGGCTTCCGTCTTTATCACTCACTATGTGTAAATCATAAAACCGACTCGATTGGGTATGTAAGGGTTTGGTTTCACCCCATGTTGAAGAGTTTTTGTCAAACTGACTTACAATCAAACCGATGTCATATTTGTACCAAAAAGCGAAAGCGTCACCAGATTCGGTATATTTGAGCTGAAGCTCTTTTGCCTTACCTGGTCCGACGGTTTTTGCATCCTCCCACGCCCCATCTACAGTAGTAAAGGACCAAGAAATATCGCCCAAAGAATTCCCACTCACGTCTCGGATGATTGGCTTGAACATAATTCTGTATTTACTTAAGAGCAGAAGTGAATCGGGCAAAAGTATAGAAAGGCGAGAATGGAGGTCATCGTAATTTATGGTACTGTTGACTATCCTGCCTTGATGATCGAGAAGCACGACACTTTCTGAATGGATAGTAGTTTCATCCATCTCTTGACCGAAAACCGCCGAGATCGATGGGTCTAGCTTAATGTTTGTAGCGTTGTTTTCGGGCTCAAATTGACCGATCGTCGCACTAGGTAAGGATTGAAAATCATTTGCCATATCAGGATTGATTCCAACATCGAGAATATCCATGTCTGAGGGATTTGTTCCTAAATCCATTTTCGATTTTAAACTCTCGTGTTCCGTTTCCGAACAGGCCAAAAACGATACACCTCCCAAGAATAATATAAGATAATTACGCACTACTTGCCTCCTTAAATAAGATATAATCTTAAACGTATGATTTCCGTGGAAATTCGTTTTTATTTTCAAAAATATTTTTTCAAAAATAAATCCTCGCCGGGACCCTCTAAACTCGCATCTCTTGCTCTCCACCCCCATTCCAAAGGCGAAGAAAAATGTGAAACAAAGATTTCAATTGTAGAGAAAAAGTAAAAACCAGGCCGACGTGTTTTTATTCGCCAGAACTAAAGTTGGAAATCCTGGGGATTTGCGATGAATTACATCATTTAGGTTGGACTCGAAAACAAATCCAAAGCGCTTTAAATGTCGGATATCAGAGCATTGATGTCTGGAAAAAACCAAACATAAAAATACAAGGTTCAAATTGAGAGTTCGTCGGTGCAACTGATTTCACCCGGCGGTTGGCAAGTAAAAGGCATCAAGTTATCCGATTTGAAAGTCCTGCTTTCATGAATTTCAACACACGAACATCACGTGTATTTGCCTATCCAGCACGGGCGGACATGGTGCCCGCGAAGCTAGGGTATTTACGAAAGGGATTCAACGGCCTTTATGGTTGGGTCGAAGACGGGCTCGATGAAAATCCGCTCTCGGGTGATCTTTTCCTCTTCGTAAACAGAAATCGAAATCGTGCGAAATTTTTACTCTGGGATGGAACTGGGTTGTGTATTTACCAAAAAGGTTTGGAACGAGGCCGCTTTGCCAAGCTTTGGAAAGACACAAAAAAAAGTGATCTTGAGTCATTCCGCACGTTCCCTTTTTCTTGAGGGGTGCGAACTTATCGGCGTCCAAAAGCTATCTCCCGATACCTTTATTTTTAGTAAGCAACGTTACTTAACTCTTCGGTAAACGAGACCTTTAGTGTATTCTTTTTCAATGAAAGCTGCACTCAAATTCAAAGTTGAAAGCCAGGAAAAACTAGCGATACTGACGACGCTTCAGGGGTGTGAAATTGAAAGACAACACCAAAAAATCGCGAACCTTCGAAACCAGCTTCGGGAGAGGGACGGGGAAGTTCAGGAAGTATTTTTAGAGGATCCTCCGAAAATAGAAGAGGAAATTATTGCGCCTAGCAAGCTCAAGAAAAAAACGAAAATCAAAACGCCGAAGAAAGGCCACGGCCCTACAGAACAAGGAAATATAAAGTATATCGACCAGGTTCATCTATTAGATGAGTCAAACGAAATCTGTCCGTCTTGCGGTGGGGAACTCGTCGAATGGGATGGGCAATTCGAGGGCGCAGATCTTGTAGACCCTTTGCATGCTCATATTTTAGAAAAGAAGATCGTCGGAATAGATACCTTCGCCTTCAAGGGCTCTTGGTGGTACACGTACGACAAGTTGGCCAAAACGAATGAAGACCGAGTGCCGCAACTTGTAATGCGGTAAAAAGCCCGGAACCAAACCGTGGCAGATGTGGTCGCATGCTTTCGATGGTAAAAATGCGTGACGAGTGATGATGGGATTTACCATTCGATTCGTCACGATAAAGGACCGCAAACATGCAACGTGATTTTGAAAAACGCATTATGCAGCGCAAAAAATGTGTCGGCGCGAGAAGGTCCAGGCTCAAATTTGCCGGATGTTGCACCCGAGGGCATAAAGGCTCACGTTTATCGTCGTTTTCGAGAAGCAGCTAAAGATTTCCCGAACGAGGCGGACCCTGTCTTGGAAATGATTTCGGGATTATACAAAGCGCGAAGTGAGTCAGATAAAGGCGAATCGAAAGACATTATTGGTAAACTTTTCGCCTATTTATTGGGTCTTGCGAGACGTCCAAAATCAAGCATTCAAAGTACGATAAACTACGCGTTAAATCCCCCAGGGGGACTTCCCTTCGGAGCGTGCGAAAGCGTCTTTGATCTTGTTTTTAACGGACGACGAAATTTGGGATACTACGACTGGAGGCGACGAGGTCAATCAAACGGGACCTTGAAAATGACAAACTCGACTACCACATTTTAAAAGCGTACGAAAAAAGCAAGGGTCGATATGGGTATCGAAGAATTTACTACGCTCTAAAAGCGGAGGATATCCAGACAATTGTTCATCGTGTCCAACGTCGAATGGAGGCTTTAGGATTGAAGGCGAAGCGTCGTAAAGCCTATAAACAAACAACGAAGTCAGAGAAAGGGAATGTCGTGCCTAAGTGGAGGGCCAAATGATGACCGTGGGTCGCGTTCGTCTAGTTGTCCTCCATTGGATGACTAAAGCGTGTGTTCAAACTTGCAATACGTCCCATCACATTACGGATAGATGAAATTTCAATCAGGAGAAATCGCGCATTCAAGCACTTTTCATACCGCCAGAATTTTTTTCTATTTCAAACTAGAACAACTCAAGAATTAACAAATCTAAATTTCGCCCTTATTTGCTTACTCTACGCGTCTCCCTGTTGCTTTTGGCGAAGCCCTCAGCGTTTTTGGACCCGCGGAACGGATCAGACATTTCCCTTTTAGGTTAACCGCCGGTCAGCTATTTTGCCGCTCCTTTCCGTTGGGTTATGAGAGTTTAGCGGCCAACGAACGAACGTCCTCATAATCCCAATTTTTTTCTATGCAAAAATCAATAATTTCGCGTGCGGTTTCATTGAAGCTGCTCTTAATTTCGTCGATGGAATATATTCCCAATGATGAGATAACCCCTCCTTCTACCCCTTCGATTTCACACCATCCCCGTTCGACGACTGTTAAGTTCAGCGCAAAGGGCCCGTCCATAAAAAGAAGTTCTTGACTAGAACCTTCTTCTCCAAGAGAATTTAAAGAATCTATCCACCAACCCAAAATTACAATTGGAAAATCGTCCCAATTATATACAGGAAAATCATAACCTTCCAACGAGCAAAAAATAACACCGGTAGTCCTTCCCAACTTTGTTCGAGAAAATGTATTGACTTTAACTGTAGTTTTGAATTCTGACATGTAGCAAATTTACCATTTGGGATACGCAGTTTCAGTGACCTTTGTTTTAATATTTACCCACATTTCTATTCCATTTCCTCTTATTTTTACGGTGTCTCCTTGAGTTTTGATTCTCTTTCCGAACCTGTAGGCTTGTCGCACGGCTTTCTCAATCTGACCTTTGGTCATGTACTCGGGGAAAAGGCTCTTTTTTGGGCCAACCCCTTTCCGACCATATGACGATCGGTTATATGCTCAATATCGATTTTTATTTTTTTCCACGAAGGTAAATTGATTGACTGTGGCTTTTTCTTGAGTTTCTTTATCGTCTTCTTAGCTTTCTTTTTTACTTGGCGCTTTACTACTTTTTTGACCAAACCTTTAGGATTCGGGACGACGTTTACGACCGCGTCAGCTCCATAAACTATATCTTCGAATTTGCATTGAAATTTGCAATCCCATTTAACCCGGTGGTGCATGTTCACAAAACCGGTCAACGGCGAGCGCCATCTGGCGTTTAGACCAAAAGGCATTCCAGCAGGTGCGCTACAAATGACGCCAGGATTACCGACTTCATTACACTCCAAGGCTTCATCGTTTGAGACGCCCTTCTTCATCGTAGGTTGCGATACCTACCATCATACCGTTTTCCATATCCCACGCCCCAGCAATGGATTTTTGGTGATCGATTATCGGCATTAGTGTTTGATTTTCATCATGGAATTCCAAGATTAAATCGAGGTCAGGACCTTGGAAACTTTGCCAAAAAATCGCATAGTTTTTATCCATCGATAAGAAATCATTTGAACTGGATGGCACTCCAATCTGGTCGTAAGTCTCACCATCGAATTCGCGAAGAATTTGGATTGTAGATGCAACTGGCCGATTCCCTCCACCATCGAATGTGTCCACCGAAAGCGAAACGTCATAATGCGGTGACTGTTGCCAAACCACATTACCGCTGGTGTCATAAGACATATAAGTTGTGCCTTGACCGGTTGATTGGACCAAACGCGACCATCTGGAAATCGTGACCACTCGGTGTTTATAATGCCGTTTGAATCTTTAGAAACAACTTCACCGTGTCCGTTGTAGCCATATTGCACCGAGTACGTAGTGGACCCCGCTCCCGAAATCCCGAAGGGAGTCGAGGATTGGTAATTACAAGTTCGTTCTTCTGCCCGTAGGCCGCTTGCCATTCGGTACCGCGTGTATCTGTCCACGAGACCTGTCGATCATAATCATCGTAAGTATAAGTTTCAGAAAGTTGAGTTCCCGCAGTACCGTAGATATTTGCGATGAGTCTTGACTGACAAATTAGACAATTTGCAAAGCCTTTTTTTACAAGCGATCCCACAGCTGTTTCTGGGAGAGGTAGCGCAAAACATAGAAAGGCCTCCTTCGAGAAGAATCCCAAAGTCGGCCTTTCTGTTTTTGCTCCTCCCCTAGCTCATCATTTTAGTGAACTAAGACCAACCTCGATTCCCTGAAAAGAGCGAACCAAATTGATCCGGGTATTAAGCACCTGAGCCGGGGCCAGGCCCAACGAGGTGCGGACGTCTGTCGACGCCCATTTTAGAATTTTGAGATTGTCCGAAGACGCTCCCAAATTCTCCCACCCTGATAGTTTTATATCTCATTCCCACTCCATCAGTTGAGGGCGCTTCTAAAAGGTCCGCCCCTCTAGTAGTTCGTGTAATGCCGATCGAATACTCTCGTTTGGAGTACTCGTGCGAAGATAATGAGCGATATTTGCCGACAGTGTTACCTCGCTTTTAGGCAAATTTTTTAGGCTAATATTTTCATAGAACGCTAATAGTTGGTCGATTTCCATTCTTCTCTCAAATTCTTTTTAACATCAGTTGAGCGCGTTGCCCCCAGAAGTCTTCACGAATGCAGATTTTCTGCAAGGCCACCTTAGCATTTTTAACACTTCCGCTATCAATTTCAGAACGGCAATACGCCATACAAATCGCCATATTCTCAGGGTCCAACTGGTAGGCACGCCGAATATAATCCAACGATTTGTCGCCCGATTCATAGATTTCGCTCAGTAGACTCCAACCCAACGCAAATTGGGGTGAGATAGTAACCAGACCTTCGCAGACCTTTTTCGCGCGCTCCCTGAGATCCCACTGCAATAAAAATTTTGCATGATGGTAAATGGAGAGATTTTCGGTCTCATTCATTGGCTATTCTCCTAGACTGTAAACATATTGTAATACAACTACTACCTCGTCGTACAGCGATTCCGGAATAGTTTCGTCTAAATCGAGTGCGGCCAAGGCCCGCGCCAGACCGATATTTTGAATAATGGGTATACCCAATTTCACAGCTTCTTTTCTTATTCTTGCCGCCTGCTCGCCAAATCCACTCGCGATGACCATCGGCGCATCCATTTCTTCTTCATATACCAACGCCGCTGCTACATGGGTTGGATTAACTACAACGGCTTTTGCGCGTTTTAAAGTATTCATTCCGGCTTCGCGAATGAGTTGACGATGCATCGCTTTGCGTTGCGATTTGACGTAGGGGTCCCCCTCGGCTTCTTTGTATTCATCGATGACTTCTTGCTTACTCATCATGATCTTTTTGCCGGTCGAGTGTCTTTGCCATAAAAAATCTGCAACACCGACGACAAATAAGAGGGCCGAAATGGAATAGGTTGTGGTCGTAAAAAGCTGACCAAATCGATAGAAGGCGCCTTCAATCGAGGTTTCCGAGACACGCGAAATAAGTTTTAAAGTGTCCCAGTAGACCGAAATGGACACCGCTCCAACTAACAATAATTTCGTAAGCGTTTTTACTAAGTCAACAAGGCGATCTGAGGAAAAAAGACGTTTTATCCCTTCGCCTGGATTCAACCGATTCATATCTGGTGTGACTCCCTTCATTGAAAATCCAGGACCAACTTGAAGATAGGAAATAATAAACGCACCAACGAATCCGACGAAGACAATCGGACCAGCGATTTTACTCCACAATATCAATCCTTCGAGCAAAAAAGAGGAGGGATCGCCCTTGTGGATAATCGTTTTTTCAATCGTATACTTCATGAAGATGACGAATTCTCCAACCATTATTGGCGCAAGGGAAATGATGGTTACGAGGACCAAAACTAAAACGAAGGCACCCGTGAAGTCTGCCGATTTCGCAACTTGGCCGTCCTCGCGCGCTTTCTTCTTTCGCTTGGCGCTGGCTTGTTCGGTTTTTTCTCCGCTCATTTTTTCGGACCCATCGCTTCAATGAGAACGTCGACACGATTCATCCATCCCGCGAACTGGTCCACAAAACGGTCCGATAAGATACCAATGCCAAGGCAAAGTACACCCACGCCTATGGCCGACTTTAACGGCATCCCTAGAAAAAAGACGTTAATTTGAGGCGCAGATTTGTTGATAAGACCGAGCACAATATCTGCCAAAAGGACGGCCGCAACAACCGGAAAAGCAAACAATACACCGCCGATAATAATGTCCGAAATCGCTCGGATGATAAACTCGACGATGAAGGCGTGATTGTCGACATTCGGAAACTCAAAAGGTCCCAAGGTTTGATAGGTACGTACGATTCCCTTGATGACGAGAAGGTGGCCACCGAGCGCAAACAATATTGCAACACCGAGTTGATAGAGCGTAACGCCGGTAACAGAGGCCCGCTGTTTTGAAAAAGGCAACATGATCGTCGATTGAGTTTGCCCTCTCACTTGATCAATAAACTGCCCCGCGATTCGAAGAGACTCAAAAATTGCATTGATAAAAAACCCGATCGTAAACCCATAAACCCCCTCCTTCAACAAACACGCAACATAGTTCAACCCCGTTGGTATCTCGTCCAAGACAACTCCCTTCGAAATAAGCAAGGGAAGCAGAATGAGGGTCAACGCAAAGGTGAGTCCCATTTTCACGATTTGGGGAATCGCCGATCCTCCAAGCAAAGGGACCATCTGAATGATGGGTGCTAACCTCGCCGCAACAAGCGTTCCGGCGAGTAGAATCGTCTGACTCGAGTGGTGAATATCGGCAAGATTGGAGAGGTTCAAGAAACGGTCGCTATGGTTTCAAAAAGTAATTTCGTGAAGCGAATAAGCTGTTCTCCGATCCAAGGGCCAGCGATAACCAAACTAATAAAGACACCAATGATTTTAGGTACAAAAGTAAGCGTTTGTTCCTGTATTTGGGTGGTCGCCTGAAACACACTCACCAAAAGACCGATGAACATGCTTGATAAAACCGGTGGCGCGGACACCAATAACACGAGGTAGAGCGCCTCGCGAAAAATCTGAATGAGTTGCGTTTCCATTTACACATACCCCAACAAAAGTCCTTTGATGACCAGAAACCAGCCGTCGACCAGAACGAACAATAAAAGTTTGAAAGGTAGACTTACAGTTGTCGGGCTCAACATATGCATTCCCAGACTCAACAAGATATTGGCAATCACCAGATCTACGATCAAAAAGGGCACGAAGAGAATGAAGCCGATAATAAAGGCCTCTTTTAATTCCGTTAATACGAACGCGGGAATCAAAACCAAGGCATCCATATCCGTTAAATCCTCCCGTTGTTCTGGCGTCCGAAGTTCGAAAGCAAGCTCGTAAAGGAGCCCGCGTTCTTCCTCATCGGTATGTTTTACCAAAAAAGATTTTAAGGGTCGAAGCGCCTTTACGCCGAGTTCTTCGTAATCAGCGATGGTGTAGGTTTTGCCCTGCTCGGCTTGTTCTACAAAAGGGCGCACCTCATCGTAAATAGTGCCACCGACGGGGGCCATCACGTACACGCTTAAAATAATAGCCAGACCCGTAATCACCTGATTGGGCGGGACTTGTTGAACGCCAATCGCCGTTCTGAGGAGCGACAAAACGACCGCAATTTTAACAAAGGAGGTGACCATGACGAGCACGAAAGGGAGCATCGCCAAAAGTGCCAAGAGGACAACGAGAACCAAAGGATTGGTTCCACCGCCAATGACCTGCGCTGACGCCTCGGCGGAAAGGGTCGTACTTACGACGAAAACAAGGGCTGCAACTAAAAATTTAGCCGAGCGCAACATTCTTTCTTTAGCAAAGTTCATGCTTCTTCCTCCACCGGTGCGTCCAAAAGGGGAGAAGCCGCCATGTCTTTGGAGCGTTTTAGAAGATCTTTGAAACTCCTTTCGTTTTGTTTCCCATCAAAAATAAATGCTTTTTTCTGTTCAGCGTTCAACTCGCCTAAATTCTGCATGCCAGCCTCAGAACTCCCGATAATGAGGGTTTTCCCAGCGATATCAACCACGACCACCGAACGACGTCCATCAATGGGAAGACGCCCTAAAATTTTCATAGGACCTTGTGCACCAAGATTCATTTTCGAAAGATATTTCAAACCAACGTAGGCAGTAAAACACAGGCCAACTAAGATGAAGGCCGTTTTCGTAAGCAACCAGCCGTAGTTTGGACTTTCCATGCCGATTGGCGAAGCCGTTTCTTGACCGAAAACCATGGGCGCCCAAATCATCACAGCAAAAATCGAAAAAAGTGTAACAACAGGTTTCATGAAAACTCCTGGTTAAATCCCACCCCAATAATACAAGGGGCGCTCAACATACTGCTTGAAGCAACAAATTCAACTCAAATCATTGTAAATTTGATTTATATAGATCCTTTTCTCGACGAAAAACTTTCATCCACGTATACAAGCGAAGTTAAAAAAGGAGACCCTATGGAAGTAACACGTGAATTTATAAACAGAATGCCAAAGACGGACTTACATGTTCATTTGGATGGTTCATTACGTTTATCGACAATTTTAGAATTAGCAGAAGAACAAGGTGTGACTTTACCAGGTGGCGCAAAAACAGAAGAGAAACTAGCTAAAGCCATTCATATGGGTGAAATTTGCACCGATTTAAATGACTACTTAAAAGCGTTCGGCGTAACGTTGAGCGTCATGCAAACCGAAGAAGCGCTCTACCGCGTTGCCTATGAGCTCGGCGAAGATATGGCTCTCGAAAATGTGCGTTATACCGAGATTCGATATTCGCCTCTTCTTCATACCGAAAAAGGTCTTTCTTTTCCGGTCATCGTTGAGGCTGTTGCCGAAGGTTTACGCGAAGCGAAAAGAAAATATGGTCTCATGAGCGGCCAGATTATTTGCGGAATTCGGCATATTACGCCGGAAACCTCCTTACGCATGGCCGAACTTTGTGTGGCCTTTAAGCATCGCGGCGTCGTCGGTTTTGACCTCGCCGGTGGCGAGATGAATAATCCCGCAAAGGATCACCGCGAAGCCTTTTATTTGGTTCGCAATAATAACGTCAATTTAACCATCCATGCCGGTGAGGCTTATGGTCCGGAAAGTATTCACCAGGCAATCCATATTGCTGGTGCGCATAGAATCGGACACGGAACGCGTTTGCGTGAAGACGGCGATCTTTTAAATTACGTCAACGATCGTAGAATTCCACTTGAAATTTGTGTTTCAAGTAACGTTCAAACGCGCGCCTGCGACAGTTTTGAAAGTCATCCACTGCCATTCTATTTGTCCTATGGTTTACGATTATGTCTGAACACCGACAATCGTTTGGTCACCGACACCACCATGACGGAGGAATTTTGGCGAGCGACCCAGTATTACAATTTGGGCATCGGAGATTTGCGAAAGCTTACCCTCGGTGGATTCAAATCGTCCTTCATGCCGTACAGAAAGAAGAGAACGGTAACGCAGATGGCAATCGAAGAATTTGATGCTCTGGTCGAAGAATTCCAATTGGACGGCAAAGACAAAAATGTCCTTCAAGAGATAAATATTTACGACAAGGGTACTAAATCCAGTCAGTCTTCTTATGAATACAAAAAGTCCTCTTCCAAGAAAACGACAACCAAAGCAAAGGCGAAACCGAAGACAAAAGCCAAAGCTAAAAAGTCGACCCGAAAGAAAAAGTAATCCAAGAAGAAGGGTGTTCCTGTCTCGATGCGAACGCACCCGCTCCGGCCTCGCGCCGAGGCGGGAAAAGGTAAGGTAGAAATGATGGAAACGAAAACAAACACGGGCTGCCAAAAACCGCTTATGATGGGCGGTGGTTTAATACTTCTTCTTATCATCGCCGTTTTCGGATTTTTCAAAATTCGAGAAAATAATAAGAAAGAAGCTCAAGAAAAAGTAGCCGAAGAAATGTTTTCGCCAGCCCTCACTAAACTAGCGGAGTCTTCGCCAAAAGGTAAAGATACATACGATATTGATAAAACGATTAGCGTTATTCACGGCATTGATCGCGCGCTAAAAGAACAAGGAACGCTCAAGGAATATTTGCGATATATGTCCACCCAGGATTACAGGAACGTTGCGCCGGAAGTTCTTGAGGCACGGCAAAACGTTTTGGAAATCTTGAAGCGTTTGTACGCCAAACAAACGGAACTTGAAAACCAAGAGGCCACGTTCACAGTTACACGAACAATTTTGTCCACAATGACGCTCGTCAATGCGGACTTGTCGATTGCCACAGGCGTCCCTTCTTTGGATAAAGAACAGGCGAAATCTATTCTTAAAGACTTACGACAAGATCAAGAAGATCGTGAAGATATGCTAAATGAGCTTACTAAAATGGAGGGTGAGTTGATTGGTGTGATGATTGATTATAGTAAAACCTACTACAAATATGTTGAAGAATGGGATCGCGTAGCTGGCTTGCGGGATGCCGCCTATTTGGCAAGTTCGGCGGGTGATTGGTCAACGGTTATCCAAAAAACCGAACAGGTTGTCAAACTTGCACCCTTCGATTCCGAAGCGCGTTTGCTCGGCGCGCTGGGGCACATTAACCTCGTCGATCTTGAGCCTGAAAGTCATCATCTAGAAAGTGCATTAGATTTGGTCGCCGACTATGTAAAAGCCCATCCTTCAAAAACCGCACCAGCGTTACTTTTGCAAGGGATCGTGAAATCGAAGCAGTCCGACAATAAGGATGCTATTCGTCTTTTTGAGCAGTCGGCTGCCTACTTTCCAAAACAATCTGAGGCACTCTCGGATATGTTAAATCCCTACGAGGTACGTTCTTTTTTACGGAAGTCGAGCGAAGGAAAGCGAATCGTTGACTTATACAAGTCGACGATGTTGGGGGCGGGTTTTTTCAGTCCAGATCTACAATTGGCCAAACTCCATTTCCTTCGAGGCGAGCACGAAGCGGGGCGAAAGAAAGTCCTCGATCACTTTTCGCGTCGACGCGCGCAGAATGAATGGGATCTTGTGATATCGGATGTCAATTTCTGCCAGAAATTTTTGGGTGCAGATTTTGATTCTATTTTAATTGAGGACTCTCATCTTGAGCTTCTCGTTAGCCCCGCGTTAATCGGTAGCTCGATAAAAGCCAAAATAAAAAATGGATCTCAAAAAGGACTGCACAATGCGACCCTGGTATTGGCCTTACAATTTACCGACATGCATCGCGACGATTTTGAGAGTTTTAAGGTTGGGGAAACAGTACCGATTGTGAGCCCAAATGCGGAGACCGATTTTGGGTCTTTGGATATCGATTTTAATTTTTTGGGAACGCCAAAAAGTAAAGACGATATCGTCGTAAATCGCGCAATTCTGATCTCCGATGAAGCCGTCGTTTGGGTCGATACTGATGCTTATAAACTTGCCTTGGCGAGGGATTCAAAGCGCCAAGAAAAACAAAATCCCATCATTGAGAAAAAACGAAAAGGATGGTTTGAGGCCATGAAAATTTCTCCAGATATTCTCAAAGAGGCCTTGAAAAATAATATGTCATCCGACATCGATCTCAGTATTGGTAAAGACGATGTGATTTTTGAGTTGCCAAAAGAACTGGCATTACTCAATCCCATTTTTCGTTTGCAAGTCGGCGATAAATTAAGCGCCCCTGGAGAGAACACATTGGGTTCGGAAAAAATAAAGCTTAAATTCGAAAGTGTGGAAAATTACGATGCAAAAGACGCCAATCAAGATGCGAAATTAATCATAAGCAGTCAGTTTGGAGATTTCGAAATTTTTCTCGGTAAGGATAAAGAAAAGTTCGGTCTGAAGAACATTCGATATATATCTAAATAAATTCCGGTGTTGAATCGTCGAAGAAGATAGAAATACGGAACCCAAGATGAAAAAAGAAAAAAAAATTTGTGGTGATCCATTGAATTGTAGGGTGGGACCCTCTGTGGTCGCCCGATTCTCGGGTGAGCAAACAGCCCAACGCTTAAAAAAGATTCTTCTAGCCTTACTTGCCATCTTATTCCTTGGTGCTCAATCTCCTGAAATGCAAAAGCGATTGAAGCGTTTGGAACGCAGCCATGGCTTAAAAAAAATAAAAAGAAAGACGAAGACGAAAAAGAACAAAAAGAAATCCAATGTCTTTGTGGTGAAGAAAAAAGCCCCTCAAAAAGGCATCCTTATTTCACGTGGAGAATCACGTAAAATTGTTAAGCATTACGATGCGTGGAGAAAAGAAAAAGAGGCTTTGAAACAGAAGGCAGCCAAGGGGTCCAAGGAAGCCGAGAAGGAGTTAAAAAGGCGTTCCGCCATTGAGGTTCATCTCATTCGCGTCGCGAAAATTCAGAGCCTATATCGCTACGCAAAACGCGCCAAGAATCGCGCCTTGGTTGGTCAATCAATGATTTTGATGAATGAAGAAAATAAACGCTTCCAAAGTGAAATGGAAAAATTTCAGTAGATTTTCTTAGAAAGAAAACGCGGTCAAGAAACGCTTAAACAATCCTGGCCATTGATAGCTCAAATTGGTCCAGGTCAAAATCGTACCGATCAGAATCCACGTTGAAAAAGGGAGCCAAGATCGCTCGTCAAATTCGGGTTTTTCCCAGAACTGTCCATTTTGAGTCATCAACACTCGCGCTGCGCTTCGAAGAATTCGAAACATATTTTTAAAGAGCTGAAAAATATAGCCGTTGAAAATCGAAACAATAATTCCACCAATAGACCCAACCAACATTGCGTAAAAGAAAACTTCGAACCCCGAATACCAACCCAGGAATGCACCGACAACGGTAAGCAGTTTTACATCTCCGCCTCGCATTGCACCCCCGATAAAGAGCAAAAGCGATGCACCGAAAAGCGCTAGAGCTCCCAAAAATCCGGCCAATAATCCTTCCCATCCTAAGGCGATCGTATGACAGAGGAGACCGATTCCAACAGAAGGATAGGTTAATTTATTGTATACTTTTTTTTCTTTGAGATCCGTAAAGGTCGCTATCGAAAGGATAATGCCTAGTGGAAGGAGAACAAAAAGTTGAAGTGAAAAAGGTATTTTGAAGAGCGCTTCCACTTACAATTCTCTTAAAATAAGCTCATTGGGAAGGGCGCTATCCGAGGAAAAAGTTTCACGTAATTCTCGTCGCCCGTCTTCTATAGCGTGAACTTGGATATGACCCTTGCCTTGTGATAGGAGCTTTTCTGCGTGAATATCTTCGCTCTTGTCGGCCGAAACGGTGTGATAGACGAAAGATAAATCATCGCCCTCGATTCTTCCAAGCAGGTGTCCGCGTAGGACATCGCCTCCTCGAAAGTTGGATTCCACAACGGATCCGCGTTGTTGAAATAGAAAAATACTCCCTAATGGGGTGGTTGCATTTTCGCTTTGGTTTTCGATGAGTTGAAAGGCACATTTGTCAAAACCGCGTTTTATGCCTTCTTTGTAAGAACGGACAAGAATCGTGGATCCCGAATTTTCCTTGTGTTTGGAAAAGGTGGAGTGCTCTAAAATGCCGTATGGTAGGTCGCTAAGTTCTTGAGGGTAAAAGCCAAAATTACTAAAAAGGCGAAAGACACCCGGCGATTCCGAACAAATAAAAATATTATCTATTTTATTTTCGTCTTTGAGTTTGGCCATCGCTGTGGCCAAAACCCCTACACCCAATCCGTTTCCACGCGAGGTTGGCGCGACGGCCAACGAGTGGATGACGGCTTGATTTTCACCGATGATCGACCAACCAATACAGGCGGCAACGCCGCCAGCGCCCGTTTTTAGTACGTGATAGGCATCATTTTCATTCTCCTCTCTCACACTGAGATTGCAGACGTTGAGTAAAGTTGAGAGAGATGATGTGTCCGAAGCGTATTCAAGCACATATCCCATGGATACAATATGGTCGACTAACATGGGTGGAGGATAACATAAGTGTGCTCTCTTGTTTAGTGGACCAAGGAAGCTATACTCCGCATGACTTAGACCCAGATAAATGGTGCATGCATGTCTAAAAAACTCATTTTTTTGTTCATCTGTTTGATTCAATTCATGGCCCTTGACCTTTTTGCCGAGTCGCCAAGTGCGGCTGTTATGAAATTTGAACGGACGAAAACCGTTAGCGCAGAATTTGCTGAGACCATTTCAGCGGTCGTTCGAAATGAGGCTCAACAGATTGAAAAGTATGATGTCGTTAATAAATTTCCTATCGAGTTCAATGATATTCTCATGGCGTTGGATTGTAAGGTTGAAGACAACAACTGTTTGTTGAAAGCGGCAAACCATCTCAATGCGAGAATATTGGTATTCGGTGGTATCGACGAGGTTGAGGGTCGTATTCGTATTCGCGTCAATGTATTTGATTCCTTAGCGAAAAAAATCGACAAGCGTTTGATTCGTTCATTTGATCCCAAAAAAGATCCAGTCGTTGAGTTTCGCAAAGAATTGCAAATCTTTTTCGGCACCAAAAAAGTCTTAGAATCGAAAATAAAAATAGAATCTAATATTCCTCGCGCTAAGATTTTTCTCAATAATAAATGGATAGGCGAAGTGCCGCGTGTCCAAGGAAAAGTAAAAGCGGGGACCTATCAGATTCGCGTCGAAGCGCAGGGCTACATTTCTTGGGAAACCAGGGTGAGCGTAAAAGAGGGCGATGAATTGCAAGTCTGGGCTCAGCTTCAAGAAGACCCAACAAAAACAAAAACCAAAGAAAAAACGAAAGTGGTTTCCCCTCTTGTTACAAAGACGAAAACGCTGCCCGATTTGAAAAAAAAGGACTCCAAGTTTATACCCGATCCAGTGGAAGAATCTTCCCTCAACTGGGGAGCGCTTGCGACAACCGGTGTTGGACTAGGGTTGATGGGCGGCTCGCTTGTCTTTGGCGCGCAACTAAAGGATACCCAAGATAGCATCGATCGAGAACGTAGGGCAGGAACGCTAACGCGTGCCAGATATGACGACCTTGAGTCTGAGGGAAAAACGCAAGAAACGATTCATTTGATTATGCTAGGAACGGGCGCCGCCGTCACAACGGTAGGTCTCGTATGGTTCGCCATCAGCCCCACCTTTTCTGAGTACGCGATTGAATTTCAAGTCTCCCCTCAAAAAATATCTGCGCGTCTATCTTTTTGATGAATAAGAAGTAGACGACCTAACGGAACCCTATACCTTAAACTTAACTCGGATTTTTGGAGACCTTATTCGACATCTTCTTCTGGCTATCTTTTTCGCGACGCTCGTACCGTCCACGCTTTGTTTCGCGCAAAGCGCCGAACTTAACTCAGCGGATAGATTGGCGATTCTTTATGCTCCTCAATTAAAATTTACTCGACAGGGTGATCCCCTTATCCGCGTCGGTTTAATGGAAGGACGAAAGACGATTCGTTTTACACCTGATCGCCAGATTCGTGTGCTACCACAGGGTGAAGGCGGTCCCGAGATTTTATTACCCGGCAACATCGAGTACACTGTTAAGATTTCCAAAGCCCGTGCCGGTAAGTATTCCCATGCCTTGATTGTCGCGCGCTTATCCATCGAAAACCGGGATAAAATAAAGAACGTGCAAAAGACCTGGCTAAGCCGAGGCTTTCAGACCGATCGTATTGAGGTCGGAGGTTTATTTGCGGTGAATGGTAAAGTTTTTGATTCCCGAACGATTCTAATTGGAATTTCGGGGGTGAAAAATAGGAAGAAAGTTACCCAGTTAAAAAGAAAGTTAGAGGAAAAATATGGTATTCGAGGCAGTATTCATTCTGAACTTGAGACCTACCCCGGCGGCGAGATAACGATTAGTGGGAAAGGTATTCAGGCTAAAATATCCAATCAAAATACGTTGTGGATTGCGCCGAAATCGAGCGATGACGAAAAGATTCGATATCGTATTCCAAAGATTGCAAAGTCCTACGGTAAAGGTTTTGAAACCCGAACCTACACAGGGACTCTTATTTTCGCTCCAGACAGAAAAGGAAAACTCATCGCCATGGTGAGCCTTGGCGCAGAGCGTTTGCTCAAGGGTGTCGTGCCCTCAGAAATTTTTGCCTCCGCACCAGCACCCGCCTTAAAAGCCCAAGCGATTGCCGCCCGAAATGAAATTTTTAGTTCCATCGGTGTTCGAAACTTAGCCGAGCCTTATATGCTTAGATCCGATGTGATGGATCAAGTCTACACCGGTGTTGGCAGGGAAGACCGAAGGACGAGCGCGGCTGTCGAAGCAACGCGCGGAAAGGTGATGTTCTACGGGAAGAAAATTATTGAGGCCTTTTATAGTTCTAATTCTGGCGGCTTTACGGAGAATAACGAAAACGTATGGGATATGGAGCCCTTACCTTATTTACGTGGCAAACCCGACGCGCCCTCCAAAAGCGTACCCGCTTTTTTGAAAGATGGTGTACAAAACGCAGAACTCGCCCGTTTCCTCAACGCGGACTACCCCGCCTATTCTAAAACCTCGCCGGTGGGCAGTGCGAAGCATTATCGATGGAAGAAAAGCGTTCCCATCGAAAAGGCAACAACATGGCTCAAAGCGCATGGACGAAACATTGGATCCATTCTTTCGATTAAGATATTGAGTCGTGGAATAAGCGGACGCGTTAAGCGATTAAAGCTACAAGGAACCAAAGGCAGCACAATCGTTGAAAGAGAACTAAATGTACGACGCATGTTCGGCGGCTTGAAAAGCGGTTTATTCACCTTCAATGCAAAAAAGAAGAAGGGTCTTATTCAATCGGTGTCCTTCGTTGGCGCCGGCTTTGGTCATGGTGTAGGGATGTGCCAGACAGGAGCGGCAGGAATGGCGCAAAAAGGCGCAAGTTATAAGCGTATTTTAAAGCATTATTATTCAGGTATCACAGTAAAGAAACTTTACTAAAAAAGGACTAGGAGCAAGGATTGCGAAAACTCATTTTAGAAAAGAAAACCTTAATAGGGTTATTTATTTTAGTAGGCGGAGTTACTTTTAGTGAAGCCTCCTACGCACAAGAATTCACATCAGGGATTCGACCGGGCGGTATGGGCGATGCATTCACGGCCGTCGCCGACGGTACGGCAGCGATATACCATAACCCGGCCGGCAGCGCGCGATCGGTGATGTATGCGCTAGAGGCAAGTTATGAATATACGCCCACGGGAAATGTTCTTGCCGCATCCATTGTGGATAGCAAAACCAATCCCCAGCTTTCGGCAGGTCTTGGTTATAGCTACTTTTTCGCACGCGACTCCGAAGTTAAAGGACACGATATTCGTTTAAGTCTTGCTATTCCCATTGTTCCCGACAAAATTTCGGTTGGTGTTGGCGGTCGTTATTTAATCATTGGCGATACGCAAAAAATTGAAAATGAGGCAGGCACACGCGTTGATACAGACGTTGAAATACTAAATGGGTTTACTTTAGACGCCGGTATTATGATCAAATTAGCTCCCCAATTTCATATTGGCGTTGCGGGTCAAAATCTTATCGACCAATGTAATCGCGTGGATTGTAAGAGCATTGCACCGACGATTATTCAGGGCGGCGTCGGTTTTACTACCGAAGATGGATTGATTATTTCTGGAGATTTCGGAGCCGATCTTAGCTCTGGTCCAGAAGTCGGTATCGAGTTTGGCGTGGGTGCAGAATACCTAATTTCCGTTGTTCCAGTTCGCGTTGGTTTTTTTAGAAAGGGCGTCTCAGAAACCAACTGGGTCACCTTTGGTGGAGGCTGGCGATCGAAGGCGGCCGGTATTGATGTCGGCATGAAACTCAATTTGGACGACACTTCGGTCTTCCAAACCGGCGGTTCTATCTCGGTCTATTTCTAATGGAAGCGCGCGTACGAAAAGCACTTAAGCTCGCTCAAGTTCGCCCCGAACTGGAATGGGATAAAGACATTTTTAGCACTGCCGTCTTGGAAAATCTTGGTGGTCACGCGTCTTTACGGATCTATTGGCGTATCCAATCTCCGTCCATTTTTCGAGGCGATGACTCTCTCATTGCAATGGTTCTGCCCCTTGAGGGCGCCCTGGGGAGTGATGAGGGCGCGTCCCAATCGGACCCCACACCCGTGGAGTTACCCTTTGTTAGCGTTCAAAAGTATCTCAAGACAATTGGTATTCGTGTTCCCGAAATTGTGTTTATCGACATGAATCTGGGCGTGCTTTTGCTTGAAGATTTGGGAACAACGATGTTTGAAAATCGCGTTCTCGATGAACCCGATGCGGTCGAGGATTTATATAAGGAAGCGATCGATTTTCTTGTCGATTTTCAGAATAAATCGATGGCCGACAAGACGAAAAGTTGCCTATGTTGGTCAAAATCCTTCGACAAAACATTGCTTGAATGGGAGCTTGAACATTATATAGAATGGGGCGTGGACGCGATCAAAGAAGGCGACTTTTTTGAGGGAATACGAAACGATATTAAAGAACGATTTAGTAAACTCGCAGAAGATTTATGTGCCCTTCCTCAAGCCTTGGTCTTTCGTGACTATCAATCGCGAAACATTATGTGGAAAAAAGACGAATGGGTGGCCATTGATTTTCAAGATGCCCTACAAGGTCCCTATATTTACGACTTGGTCGCCTTGCTTCGCGATTCCTACATCGAGCTCGACCCAGAAATGGTGCGCCGACTTGTTGATTATTATGCGGACCAAAAGTTGCCATGGACCCTCTCAAAGGAAGAGATTCACGTCGCCTTTGATATGCAAAGTCTGCAACGCAAATTGAAAGATACAGGCCGTTTTGTCTATATCGATAAAGTTAAAGGCAACGATAGTTTCTTGCAGTATTACGATCCCTCGTTGGCCTATGTAAAAAACGCATTGAAGAATCTACCTTTTAAAGACGATCCGGTGTGGAACAAAATCGTACAAAATGGCTAGACTATTTGGCCACGCGCCCGGAACGAAAGTGCGGTCGCTACGCACCTAGTCCTAGCGGCGAACTTCATCTCGGAAATTTACAAACGGCAATTTTAGCCTACCTGCAATGTCGCGCTATGGGCGGCGTTTTCGTCATGAGAATGGAAGACGTGGATGCAAAGCGCGTCGTGCCGGGCAGCGCCGAGGGTATTCTTGGGGACTTAAAAACAATACAGATCAGATGGGATGAAGGTCCCCAAATCGGCGGCCCTTACGGTCCCTACGTGCAATCACAAAGAAGCGATATTTACGAAAGTGCGCTTCTTTTCTTAAAAGAAAAAGGCCTTCTTTTTCCTTGTTTTTGCACACGCAAAGAAATTAAAATCGCGGCCCAAAATGAACCAGGGAAAACAATCGTCTACCCTGGAACCTGTCGAGACCTAAGTTTAGATGAGCAAAAGGAGAAAGGAAAAACGCGCTCTCCTTCGTGGCGTTTTCGTGTACCCGATACCAAGATTAAGGTCCAAGATCGGCTATGTGGGGCTTTTTCTTCAAATCTAAAAACCGATGTTGGTGACTTCGTTCTCAAACGCGCAGATGGTATATATTCTTACCAAATTGCGGTTGTCGTAGATGATATATTAATGGGCATTAGCGATATCGTGCGCGGAGAAGATCTCCTCGAATCCATACCTCGACAAGGCGTTCTATTTCAAGCCTTAGAAACGCCTCGCCTGCCCAACTTTTGGCATGTCCCTTTGTTAAAAAATAAAGAGGGCGAAAAATTATCAAAACGTAATGATTCCGCTGGCCTGGCGAGGTATTTAGAAAAACACTCGATCGAGGACCTATTTGACTTCTTTTGCGAAAATCTCGGTGTTCCCAAAGGCAGCTTGTTTCACCAGAGATCGCTTGAAGACCTCTTTTTTCTGCTGCGGTAAAATTGCGCTATCACTAAGAACGTTGAAGTAAAAAGACCCCCAGTCCATTCCACCAACCCTCTTGAGTTTGATTGCCATCTAGTTCGATTTCCCATTCGATCTCAAAATCCATTTCTTCGATCGCATCTCGGGTGGCCTTTTGGATCGCAGGATCGTTCCAGTCATCAACGAGGATAACTGCCTCGTCAGCAAGTAATGTATTGACGGCGAGGATGTGATCTCTCGTTGCTTTGTAGGAATGATCTCCATCATAAAAGTAAACGCCAATATTATCAGGTACGAGGTTTTTTCTAAACATTTCCTCGGAACGCATATGATGAAAGGTAACCTTTGCCGACTCAGATTCATACCTGTTCAGATTATCATATAGAGCTCTTTTTGCCTTAAAACCCCAACCCGTAAATTTGCCATGGAAGCGAAACTTATCACAAGCAACACAATTCTTGCCTTGGTTATGAATCGCCGCTGAGCAAATCGTCAACCCTTTCCATGTACCAATTTCAAGATATGTTTGCTTTTCCTCCATATGACCCACGAGTTTATTTAAAAGCGTACAGACCCGCGGCGTCGACATTCCCTCTACATCGACCAAATGTTTGGCGTTTTCGAAATATTTATTCTCTTCTATAATTTGTTGCACGAAATTCACTAGAATTCCTCCTTAGGACTAATTGTTAGGTGTTTAAAGTAAAAGTCATCGTTTGAAAGTTCCCCAACGTCCAATACTATTGCGTGGAGCATTCCTGTCATTCCCGGGATTGTGTTATTTCCCAAATCCCAAAACCTTAGTCCCTCAATTTCTTCGTCACCAGGGATAAAGTTTACGTGGAAATTTCCCACAAAATCGGGTCGTACGGTGACGGTGTTGCTATTATCACAATATGTATCTTCCCCCAGGAAAAGACTCTGCATTTCGATGATTGCTATTGCTTCGTTCGCATTCGTATCTTGCGTTATATAAAGCCTACCGGAGGGACTAAATACACCTCCTTGGACTCGACTTATCTGAAAACCGAGATCAATTTCTCCACAGTATTTTATCGACTGAGGAATACCGCTTGAATTCGTTGGAATTTGGTACCTGTATAATTTATTGTCATTGAACTTGGAACTATACCAAAATCCGCTTAAAGGATCTCTTGCAACCCAAGACATTCGTTTTTTATTTGCGATTGATTGAGGTCCTTCAAGAATCTTGAGTACCTTATGCGTTTTGGTGGAAAAGGGGCGTGAAAATCTATCTTGTCGGATCGCGCCAATTGCGGTGTTTTTCGATGTACCACCATCAGGTGAGAGCGCTATGTAAACCCAACCATTATAATAATCAATGCCACCGGGATGGCGATAACCTGGCTCAAATACGCCTTCAATATAGTCATTCGAATTAATATCGTTCATTCGGTGTTTCTCAAATCTCGCGAATCTAGAGGTTTTGTCGCACCCGAAGAAACAAAATGGTGTATAGCTACTCGTTGCAAACCAATGCGTATTATTGTGTGTGACGCCCTGCATACCATTGGCGAAATCGTATGACCTATCGAAGGGATAATCTTGTTCTTCGAACGCCGTAGGTAAATCTGTACAATTATTACCTTCACAGGGCGAATTAATGAACAAAGAACGGGTGGTTGTTGGAATACAAAAATTATACGAAGCCAGGAAGGAAACTTGATTATCGTACGCATAATTAAAACTACAACTGTATTCAGAAACATTCATTGTTGTGAATGGATTGTCATTTACTATAACTCGAAACTCTCCCGTTCCACTGTTGTTCCAATATCTTGAATTTCGTGGATACCTGGTGGGAGTACCCCAAAAAAACCAAGTATATCCGCCAGGATCTATAAATGGGTTGGTCCCTGATAACGTCGTACCGAAGGTATCCCACATGTCGGTGCCGTCTCGTCTCGCTTGTATTTTTATGAAAACATTCGACTTTGAATGAATGCCTTCAAAAACTTGTTGGTCGAATTTGTTGTTTCTAAATTCGCCGTTTGGTGGGCCCGTGATGCATCCCATTACCAGTAGAGTAAGTAAAGTATAGTAAAGTAAAGTAGTCTAGACATAGGATTGCCGATGAAGAAGCGTTAGGCTATGGCGACGCTTGATCTATGTAAAACGAATGTCAAGACGTGTCCAGTATCAATACTCATCGTCTCATAACTCTGCCTACAAGATCAGGCTTTTCAAAATAAATCCCGCCGAAAATGATCACACTAGGGAAGGCCTCAATATTGTTCGAATTATTTATCGCTTTTGGTGTGAGTAAATTAATTGTCCAGGATCAATTCCTTTGGAGAGATATTATCAAATGTTGGGTATCTAATTATTGAGGTGTTAAGGCCCATAATTGTAGCGCCCTTGAAAGTAGGGATGTACTTTAGGGCTGGTAGGACCGTTTTGTTTCTCATGGAAATCGGCGACCGTTGAGCGACATTGATCTTGGCAATTCAACGCGAGATATTGTCAAATGTTGGGGATCTAATTAATTAAGCGGCATCTCCATTTTTGTAAACTTCATTGCTTAATACTTCCTTAACTAAATGTGGTGCGCTGATTTTCCTCCATCGTTTTTCGGCCATGTCCAAGAGCTTAAAAACCATCATCAACGCTTTGATTCGACTTCCCTACCCTTTAGTAACCCGTTGATGCAATCGTACCGTCGCAAACGCAGAGCGCGCAGCCTACCCTTGGGGTATTCGATCGCATTTGTACTTTGAATATGTTTCCAATGCGCAGCTGGAAAGTCGAAAAAGGCAAATAGTCGGTCGAGGTTTTTAGTAAGGTTGTTTACGGATTTGGGATATTTGTCTTCGTACATTTCGTTGAGGTCGTGGATCGATTCTTCAGCATCTTTCTTCGACTCGGGGGCCATGATTTCATGCGCCCTGAAAGAAGTGCCCTCGGGGTGCAACATTTGCTTGGCTCGAGGCTGACTACGTTTGGGGAGTTTATCCAAAACATTTCCCAATTTGTGCACCCAGCATCGCTGTTGTTGGCCAAACATCTCGGACCGCTAAGCCCAAAGCTCCGTCTCCGATAGCCAATTTTCGAGGTTCTAAATCGCGTCGTTTTAGGTCGCGTAAAAGGTCTGACCAGCTTTCACTGCTTTCTCGAAACCGTCCTCGACTGCGATCAACTCTTTGCTTCCATCTTCGCGAGCCCCCATCAACACCAGGGTACAAAGCCTTTCCAAACGAACCCTAAAATAGATACCATCTGCCCAAATATAGACGAATTGTTTTCCCTCAAATCGTTGGTTCTTAAAGGCAGCATATTCGTCCTTCGAAACCTTAGTGAGACGCGATATCGTGGCACTCGAGCTTGCTACACCCGTTCCAAACAGCGAAGCTAGACCTTCAGACATGGTGCCTTGAGCCTTTGGCGAAAAGGTAAAAATCACCGGGCGATAAACCACGAAGATAATACAGGAATAACCTCGGCTACATTTGGCGATTTTCGCACGCTCCGAAGGGAAGTCCCATTGGGGGATGTAGGGAGGAAGGATTTTACTCATAAAGTTTTCGTGCTCTTTCTCGAACTATATTATTCAAAACGGATCTTACTTCAGTCCGTACTTCTTCTTCGTTTTCTGTCAATCTCAATATGGCGCACGTTTGCCAAGAGCACTTCAAGGCGAACGTATCCTTCCCGATGACAGTCGGGTGTCATTGTTTAATAGTTATTAAACCTAATGTGCTGCTTTTTTTTGATTTTTCAACTGATCCCCAACTTTCAGTAATAACGCTTGTTTTAGGTTCTACCAAGATCTAAGACAGAGATTTACAAGAGGTCCAGACGCGCTACAATCAACCTATGAGTGATTCGTTTTTTAACATACCTGTGCCCGACTATTTATCCGCGTTAATGGAGCGTGAGTCCGACGAAATTGAAACGATCCTAGCCCGTCTCCCCGTTGAGCAAAAAGATTCGATTACCCAACGCTTGGTGGACTTGGTTGCCCATAAGCAAAAACAAATTGATGGCATGGTGGCCATTGGTTCAGCATTTAGTAACTCTTTGCGAACCGAAGATTTGCTTCAAGTGATCATGGAAAAAATCACTCTATTAATGCACGCAGAGCGCTCTACTCTTTTTGTTTTAGACGCCGCCAATGACGAATTATGGAGCGTGATTAGCCAGGGAATGGGTAATATCGAAATTCGTTTGCAGGTCGGCGAGGGCATCGCTGGCTGGGTCGCAAAAGAGCGTGAGTCGGTCAATATTTGCGATGTGTATAAACACGAAAAATTCCAAAAATCCTTTGATAACGACAGCGGTTTTGAGACCCGAAATATGCTCTGTCAGCCCGTTTATAGCGCTGCGTCAAATCCTGTTTCTTTAAGTGGGGCATCTCAAAAAGAAGTCATCGGTGTCGTGCAGGTGCTCAATCGAAAAGATGGCGCCTTCGATGAGGAGGATGAATACCTCCTTGCTGCGATTTGTGGGCAGGTCTCCATCGCACTTGAAAATAGTAAACTCTACACCGATATTCTAAAGAAGAATGAATCCCTCAGGGAAATGACAACCCAGCTGGCGGCCAAAGTCGACGAGCTTGATTTACTGGTTGAGGTTGAACGCATTGCAAATCAATCGACCTCGATGGATCAAATGATCGGCGCGCTTATTGAAAAGACCTGCAATGTTTTTCGTTCCGCAGGCGTTTTTCTCACCCTTAGCGATGTGGAAAGCTCCTGCGTTCATCAATTCGTTCCAAGCCTTGATCCGGTCCCGACCAAACAACGCATTAAAAATAAAGTGTGTATTGGTCAAAACCTTATTCAAAATGTGGAAGGCATGATTTGCCAGTCCGATTCGATTTCTCCAGAACTCGTTGCCTTGATGCCTTTTACGATTTCCTCTGTCGCGGGCGTCCCGCTTTTCGACGAGATTGAGAACACATGCATCGGTGCCCTTCAGGCCATCCACACCAACAATTCCGGCGAACAATTTAGCGAAGACGAACTCAAAATTCTCAACATTATTGGCTCACGCATCGTTGCCGTCATTCGAGCCCAAAAGCAACGAGAAGAAATCGAGAAAAACAATCGTATGGCATCGATGGGGCAAATGCTTTCGGGTATTATCCACGACATTAAAAATCCGATCTCGATCATATCCGGTTATGTGCAACTGATGGCACGCAATGAGGATATCGAAAAAAGAAAAGCCTTTGCGAAAACGATTAAGAGCCAGTTTGGGCTCCTGGACAAGATGACGAGGGAACTTCTCGATTACGCGAAAGGGCAAAGCTCTTTATTGCGGACAAAAATTTTTATCGGTGATTTTTTTGACGATTTTGAGGAGCTTCTTTCGATGGAACTTTCCTCACGTGGCATCGAGCTCCAACTCGACATTCACTACCGTGGCGTGATCATTGCTGATTCCTCAAAATTACAACGTAGTATTTTGAACCTTGCTAGAAATGCCGCTGACTCCATGCCCGAAGGTGGAACATTTTCTATTCGTGTTGAAGAAGATGGAGATGATATTGTGTTCCAATTCCAAGATTCGGGTCAGGGGATTCCCCTCGAGATTCGAGAAAAATTATTCGACGATTTCGTGACTTCTGGAAAAAAGAACGGCACCGGACTTGGACTTGCGATCGTGAAAAAAATTGTTGAAGAACATCAAGCAAGCATTTCCTTTGAAAGTGTACTCAATAAGGGCACTACCTTTTTCATCCGTCTTCCCAAAGGTCTTTCATGAAACCTCTTAACGTTTTTCTTCTCCTCTTTTTTCTTGTTCTCAGTGCCTGCGACGAAACGAGGGAAAAGCAGGAACCTGTTCGCTCGCCGGTTGTCGAGGAAGTGAAGAAAGGCGCCGAAAAAGTACCCCAAAAAAAGGTTGAAATCGAGGTTGAAGTTCGTCGTGAAATCACAGATCCGAATGCGTTAAAACGTGGAAGCGATGAGCAAATCCAACTTTTGGTCCAGGCAAAATCCGCTTTATTTAACGATGATTGGGATAAGGCAGATGCTATTTTTGAAAAAATAGTAAAAACGGAGCCTTTATCCGGCGAAAAAATCACAGCCTATATTGCGCTCGCCAATAGCTACCGCGATTCTAAGAAACCCAAAAAAGCAGTCGCCTTGCTCAAGGAGCTTTCCCTCTTAGGGGAAAAGATAGCCGAAGTTCAATTCGTCCTTGCAAGGTCTTACGCAGAGCTTGGAGAGAGTACGGCATCCATCAAAGCCTACGAATATACGATAAAAATTCAACCCGATTATTTACAAGCTATCGTCGAATTGGCAGGCGCCTATTTAAAGGCGGGTCGAAAAGAAGAATCCGAAAAAATGTTTTATGAGTATGAGAAGAAAATTCACAATTACTCAAAAGTCCTAGAGTCGGACGTGGCGACGAAAGAAGAACAATTGCAGGTGATTGATGTCTTCAATTTCCTCGACGATGAGCGCGCGAATAAAGCCATCGTGCATGCGTTGGGTTCTCGATACCCAGACGTTCGCGAATCGGCAATTTCCCTCGTTCGAGATTTTCGTTTGAGCGATTCTAAAATCGTGTTGGATAAGTTAAAACAAATTAAAGATGAAGATCCCGATTTGCGGGTTCGCATGATGGCAAAAGATGCGATTCTGCTCATCGGAAAAAAATAAGCAGTGGCAATAAAATGAAAGAATATGATGTAATTGTTCTAGGGAGTGGACCGGGTGGCGAGGGCGCGGCGATGACCTGCGCGAAGGCCGGTAAATCGGTTGCCATTATCGATAAAAGCGAAGAGGTCGGCGGAGGATGTGTGCACTGGGGAACGATTCCCTCAAAGACCCTTCGTCATATGATTTGGCGATATCAGATGATGAAACAAGATCCCATTTTCTCGACGTGGGGAAAGGAAATCGAATTTCAAGATTTGGTCGATCGCGCCAAGACCGTCATCACCAAACAATCCAATATGAGAAGCGCGTTTTACGATCGTAATAAAGTGGATTTTTACGATGGTCATGGGTCCTTTATCGACGCCCATAAAATTGCCGTGAAAGGCCCCCACGGCAGCGAAATTATCACCGGTAAAAAAATCGTTATTGCGGTCGGGACACGTCCTTATCGACCCGCTAATATCGATTTTACAGATCCTCGAATTCGAGATTCAAATACTATTTTATCTCTTCCCGAAACGCCCTCGTCGATAACGATCTACGGGGCAGGTGTTATCGGATGTGAGTACGCTTCTATTTTTCGCGCCTTGGGTTGTAAGGTAAATTTAGTAAACACACGTGATAAATTATTGTCCTTTCTGGACGATGAAATCGTCGATGCGCTTTCCTATCATCTTCGTGATAACGGGGTTCTTATCCGTCATAATGAGGTTTACGATAAGGTAGAGACTAGCGAAGATTGCGTGGTCCTGCATTCTAAATCTGGCAAGCAATTAAAGAGCGAATACTTCCTTTGGGCCAACGGACGAACCGGAAATACGGATACTCTCAATCTCTCCGCGATCGATTTGGAAGCCAACTCTCGCCAACAACTCAAGGTGAATGAGAACTATCAAATTATCAAAGGTGACGATGACGCCACCACGCTGGATCACATTTACGCGGTTGGCGATGTTATCGGTTTTCCAGGACTCGCCAGCGCCAGTTACGATCAAGGTCGATTTGCGGCAACCCATATTGTCGATGGATGTTGTGACCGACGTTTGGTGGATAATATTCCCTCGGGCATTTATACCATTCCCGAGATTAGTTCGATCGGTCCGACCGAGGCCGAGCTCACCGAGCAACGCGTGCCTTATGAAGTCGGTCATGCGATGTTTCGAAGCCTTGCCCGTGCCCAAATTGTTGACGTTCGTGTGGGGATGTTAAAAATTCTATTCCACCGAGAGACCTTTGAAATCCTAGGCATTCATTGTTTTGGGTATCAGGCCGCCGAGATTATTCACATCGGTCAGGCGATTATGTCGCAAGAGGGCGCCGGAAACGATTTACGTTATTTCGTCAACACGACCTTCAATTATCCGACGATGGCTGAAGCTTACCGTGTGGCCGCCTACAATGGTCTAAATAGATTGTAGTCTATTTTACTTTTTTATTTCGATGAGGATTTTACCAAAGTGCTTGCCGCCTTCCATATGTCTAAAGGCATCGATGGCGTTTTCAAAAGAAAATCGGTCGCTGATAACAGGCCGAATATCGGTTCTTTCAAGATGTGAAATAAGCTCTTTCTTTATGACCCACGATGATGCCTTGGATGCGAATTTGGCGCATGAGTATGGGAATGAGATTCACCTCGCTTTGCACACCCGATAGAACGCCAATCATGGCAATCGTCCCGCCGACGCAAACGGCCTTTAACGATTGCTCCAAGGTTCCCGCACCTCCGACTTCAACGACGATATCCACGCCCACACCATTGGTAAGCGTCTTTACTTCTTTTCCCCAGTCTTTGTTGCTCCGATAGTTAATAAGTTCATCGGCGCCCAAGGCCTTGAGTCGCTCTAGTTTTTTATCCGAACTTGAGGTCGCAATAACGCGCGCGCCTAAACTTTTGGCAAGTTGAAGGGCGGCGATTGAAACGCCCCCGCTTCCTTGAACGAGAACACTATCGAGTTTATCTCCGCTTTTTAGCGCTGACCACGCGCTAAGGGTTGCACAGGGCAAGGTCGACGCTTGGGCCAGGGTCCAGTTTTTCGGGGGTCGCAGAAGGGCGCGTTCTGGTAGGACCATCGATTCGCGAAGCGTGCCATCGAGCGGGCCTCCCAAGGTTTGGGAAAGTTTTTCTTTCGTCGGAAGTCCCGTTTCGTAGTTGGAAAAAAAACTGGGAATAGCGACATCGCCGACCTTCCACGCTTTCACAGCAGAACCGATTTCGATGATCGTTCCGGCAGCGTCCGAACACGGAATGAGGGGTAAGGGCTGGCGAGGATTATAGAGTCCTTTTACCATCAATAGATCTCGAAAATTTAGTGAAATGGAGTCGATTTCCAACCGAACCTCGTCCTCCCCTAAGGGCAGGCGATCACGTTCTGCGCGTTTCAAATTATTTACTCCAAATTCGCTTTCGATCTGATAGATTTGCATGATAAACCTGAGTGTCCTGAGAAATTTGGAAATTATCATGAACCCATCCATCCCAAAAGAACCAACGGCCGAAGAGCCACTAATTGTTGCCGGCGCCGGTTTGGCGGGCTCCTTGATGGCGCTTTATCTAGCGCGACGGGGTTATTATGTTGATATTTACGAACGCCGTCCCGACTCTCGAGATGCCGAATTTCTTGGCGGTCGCAGCATCAACTTGGCCCTGTCGACGCGCGGATTAAACGCGCTTGAGGGCGTGGGCTTAAAGGACAAAATTCTTGAAAAATGCATTCCGATGCATGGCCGTTTGATCCATAAAATGAATGGCCAGACGGAGCTTCATCCCTACGGAAAAGAGGGTCAGTTTATCAACTCGGTCGAACGTCGTCATTTAAATGAGGTATTGATGAACGCCGCTGATGCGCACGACCATGTTAATTTTCACTTCGAAAAAAAGGTTGTTAACGTAGCCTTGGCCGATGGTTCTCCGATGGTTGAGGACATGCAAAGCGGCGAAATTTCAACGGTAAAAACGCGTTATCTTTTTGGCGCTGATGGTGCTTTTTCGGCGGTTCGAGGCGCACTTCAAAAAACGGGTCGTTTCAATTATGCGCAAGATTATCTATCGCACGCGTATAAAGAGTTAACGATTCCTGCCGGTCCCGATGGAAGCTGGCTCATGGAAAAAAACGCTCTTCATATTTGGCCTCGCCATGACTTTATGTTGATAGCCTTACCCAATTTGGATGGCTCATTCACGGTCACTTTGTTTCTTGCTTATGAGGGTGAGCATAGTTTTTCAAAGTTGCGCAGTGAAGGCGCGGCGATCGCGTTTTTTGATACCTTTTTTAAAGACGCGCTAAAATTGATGCCAAATTTCGAGAAGGATTTTTTCGACAATCCAAGGGGTGATTTGGTGACGATTAAATGCTCACCTTTTCATTATACAGATCAAGTGCTTTTGATCGGAGACGCGGCGCACGCTGTGGTTCCTTTTTATGGCCAGGGTATGAATGCCTCTTTTGAAGATTGTTTTTTAGTTGATCGCTTACTCGATTCTCTGGCTCCAGATTGGGGCGAACTTGGGCGACAGTTTTCCAAAGAGCGCAAAGCCGATGCGCATGCGATTGCAGATTTAGCGATCTACAACTTTTTAGAAATGCGCTCGAAGGTCTCTAATAAGAATTTCCTTTTGAAGAAAAAAGTCGACAAGCAATTGCATAAGTGGTTCCCCAAAAAATGGATTCCGCTCTATAGCATGGTCACCTTTTCGAATATTCCTTATGCTCAAGCGCGCGAGCGAGCGACACGTCAGGATAAAATTCTACGTAAGGCGGGCTGGCTTATTTTCCTTCTTATCGCGTTCTTCTTTTTTAGCGCAATCGTTTTCGGCCGCACGTTTTTGCTCTAGAACAAACACCCTACGTAAAAAGCACAGGTATTTTAGGCGTTCGCAACTGGGCTACAATTGAATTCGTGTCTCTTTGGCATTGTAAATATTAGGACGACTTGGCTTTTAAACATCTGAAACAACGAAGGCATATGTCTATTGGTTTCCTTGGTCAGAAATACTTTTTTTTTTCAGAGCGTGGTTCAAGTGACCAGGATTAGAACTGAGCGGAAAGCCCCAGTGTTGGAATAAAGGGCAAACCCTGGACGGGCCGACTTTCGGTGAAGTCGTAATTATATCTTACACCCTCTTCATTGGCTTGATTGTAGACGTTTTGAATATCCAAATAAGCGCCCAAAATCCATGAATCAAAAACGAACTTTTTATCGATGCGTAAATCGAGTTGATGAAAGGTCGCCGCTCGCTCGGAAAATGGCTGCCCCTGAATGCGTTGATATTCGTTAGCATCGGAATTGAAGACCCCGCCAATAACCGGCGTTTGTGGATTGCCCGTCGTTAGACGGAATCGAGCCGAGATATCCCAGTTTGCAGGAAGGTTGTATCCAGCGACCAAGGTCAGAATATGAGTTTGATCGAATTGGTAGGTATCATAATTTCCCGTCAGCGCGTTCAATCTTTCGGACCGACTTAGCGTGTAGGCTAGCCAACCAAAAAAACGATTATGAGGGTAGTGGCGAATCAACACTTCGCCGCCGTATGCCCGACCCTCACCCTCGCTCACAAAACGCAGCGGCCGAAGCTCGCCGTTCTTTTCAACCTGGCGATCGGTGGGAACAATAAGGTCAAACATGTCGCGGTAGAAAAGCGTCACGTCAAATTCCAAATACTCGCTTGGTTTGTACTCCCCACCGATTGCGTACTGCACTGCTTTCTCTGATAAGACCTCTGGATTTCCAAAGTCTTCCGATTCGCTTCCATCCACCGGAGGTTGTGTAAACAATCCCGCACCGCCCTTAACTGTAAACTTGTCAACTAAATCCCAACGCAAAGAAAGCCGAGGTGATATTACCGTATCTTTAAGTTGCCCGTAGTGATCGATACGAACACCGGGAACGAGAAGTAGCTTTTTATCAAACAAAGAAATTTCGGGTTCAAGATAGGCGGCTGGCATAATGAAACTTGGGGTCTGGGTGGATTGGATCCCATTTTCCCCGAAGTTTGGCGTAGCGTTATTACCGCCTTGTTCGTTCTCCGAAAAAGCCGGAATCGAAAATTTGACCTTGGCTTTTCTAAGCGCGTTATCGATTCCCAATCGCAAGCTGACCTCGTCGCTAAATTTGATACGCATATCGTCGCGAATTTGAGCGACAATAAAATCGTTTTCAAGGAACAAACTATTTCCCGCATCAAAGGCGGTTTCACTCACGCCAAAGGAAACCATGAATTTATTCTCGATGGGATAACGCGGATTCCATTCCCACTTAATATTCCCTCGGTGGAAGGAGTTACCAAATTTGACGCCTGTCGCTTCGAATTCGCGCGTCCCTTGAGGATCATCTTTTGGAAAAAGAATATCAAGCTTATCATCAGATCCGTAGATCATCAGTTCCAAGGTATGGTCTTGGATGCCCTTATAGGTAAGCCATCCTTGGTAATCATAATAGCGCGGGAAGACCGTTATATCGGGACCGTCATCGGGCAAAAGAAGGGGAAGAAAAACGTCAAAATAACTACGACGCCCCGAGATCGCGAAACTGAGATCCTCTGTAATGGGGCCTTCCAATAAAACCGATGTATCGAGGATATCGACATCGACCATTCCATGAATGCGATCCGTTTTTGGAGATCGCGTTGAGAGGTCAATAATCCCCCCCGTCGCACGTCCGAAGTAGGTGCTAAAGTTGCCCGGGAAAAATTCTAAAGAATCGATCATTTCCGAATTAATCACCGCAGGCCCACCAAGGAAATGGTAGACGAGGGGGATGTCATCGCCATCGATTGAAATTTTAGTATCTTGGGGCGCCGCTCCGCGAACAACGATAAGACCGCTCACAAAGGGTGCTCTTGCCACACCCGGTAGATTCTGAACCACACGGACAATATCGTTTCCAGTACCCGGAATACGACGCACTTCTTCCAACCCAATTTTCCTTCTAGATATTTCTGTGCGTGTCTTCTTCGCCTTCGTTTCGACGGTGTATTCATCGTAGTACTCGGCTTGAATCGAATAAGTGCCCTCTGTAATTTCGCCTTTTTTTACCTGAATCACCGTCGAGGAGTTAAAATAGCCTTCTGCTTCGAAGGAGACGGTATACTCTCCATTCTCGATTCCGCGGAACCCAAAGCGACCATCGGATTTGGTAAACCCTTCAACGATTGCTTTCTCAACCCCCTCGGAAAAAAGTTTCACGGTGATGCCAGGCAAAGGTTTTCGCGTTCCCGATTCCTGCACTCGCCCGACAACATTTACGGCTCTTGCCATGACCTTATAATCGATCTCGGAAACCTTTCCTGCCGGTAATTCCACCTCTGATTTATAGTCTTGGTATCGCTCCACTCTAACTTCGATGCTGTACGTTCCAGGCGGAATGTTTCCAAATTCAAAGCTTCCATCAGCCGCTGTTTTTGAAGACGCTTCTGGGAGGGGATCGTAATCACCACCTAAGTATTTGATCTGAACAAATGCATTTACCGCTTTACCGCTCTCTGAGTCGATGACTTTTCCCTTTAAAGTTGCCGGTAGAATGGGCATCGAAAAATCGATAGTAAACGATAATACTACCGCGGAGGGAATATTGTTAATTTCTGCGGGTTCGAATTCAAACTGCTCTGCGGCTTTCTTCGCCGACTCATCGAGTCCATGACCCAGTCTTTCTAAGATCTCGACCTTCTCGACTTTTCCGGTCGCAGTGAGGGTCAAACGTAGTTTTACTTTTCCTTCGATCTTATTGTCAATCGCGTCTTCGGTATATTCTGCTTCGACAGATTTTTTCAGTTTGGGACGTTTAGTAATCCTAACATCTCCTTTTTCTTGAGCCTGCAAGGATGGGAACTCAAAGGAGGTCGAGAAAAAGGTTAAAAGCACGCATCCAAAGATGAGGGTATTGGAAATCACATTTTTCATTGGGCCACCCCTGTCGCAAATAAAGAACGCTTTATCCAATCCACACCCAAACGGTTATCGCGAACGACGCTCCAGAGTTCAATCTCACAACCCTCGGTCGGGTCCGAACTTTTGAGGGCCGGACAACTCTCGATAAAGGCCTCTCCATTGGAAACTTCCTCGGATTGGCTTAAGTCTTTTAGGGGAAAGAAAAGCGTAGTCGAACGCAAAGCATCGAGATCTGTCGACCCGTCGAAATACAGTTTTCGAGGCGGATCAAATGAACCGAAAGTGGATAACCACTGGAAACCAAGGTTCTCTCTTTTCTCAGCTAAGAACTCCTCTTTTGACCCCTCAGGCGCGCGAGGAGTGTAAACCTGTATACTATCTTCGTTTATATTCGAATCGACCTCGTAGGAGAGTCCGATAAGAACCGGCGTAGATTCACCTTCGGGCAAAACATACCAATCCTTTTCAAAATCCTCAATTTGGGTGACCCAAGTATGTCCCGCGTCAAGCAAGGTCTGTTTATCTTTTTTCATGGGACGAATACGAAGCTCGTCGACGCGCGGATTTTCATCTGATTCTTGGTCGGCCCCTAACCAAAGATTCACCCGTTTGGACGCGACATGCTTTCGACCATTTTCTTCTATGCTCAGACGAATCGAAACCTCATATCCATCCTCGCAATGGACGGTTGGTATATTGACGGCCAGGTCTTCGCCCGCATCTTGGGCCGCGTTTTGAAGGGACTGGCAAATCGCGTTCAGAAAAACCTGAGGTGCGGGATACTTGAACACTGCCGTTTTTTTATTTCCCAGATCAAAATCCTCCAAGGGAATGTTGATCTGCGGCCCGTCTTGGGTTGTGTTTTCTGAAATCAGCGCCAGCAATTCCTCTTTGGTTAAAGGGCAGTCAAACTGGTCGACAGCATTGGTTCGAAAAGGACACCATTCCCATTTATAGGTTGCCTCTACGCCATCGGGAATGTGAACGAGCGCACTCAGTTCGCTTTCCATATTGGGACGAAGTTCTGGAGCACTGCTTTTTACCGCCATAATCCTAACTTTATTTACTAAGGCAAAAGGTTCGAAACGATCGCCTTGGCAAGCGCTAATCGTAAACAGGCATACGATAAAAAGAAGTGACTTCATTCTGATTCCTAAATATTTGTAATCGGCGTTTGGAATTGCTTTAGGGATATTAATATACCTGATTACTATTATTAAAAAGGTAAATCCTTCACCAGACCTGTCTTTAGGCGAATCTGGATAGTGCCTTGTCCTGAACCTGAATGATTGGATGAACCCTTGTCCGGTTATTACCCCTACCTTTCGAGAAGATGGATCACCGCAGGGCGTGTTTGGCACCCTACGATTTTACGCCCCTAAAATACGTGCTTTTTCTGTAAGGTGCTCATGCAATTCAAGATGGTGTGGAACGCCTACGATTTTGCCTTAAAAGAGGTATATATTATTTATTTACAAAGGGGACTCAGGCACGTGACCTGAGGGTTAACACCAGACATCATTGAATCGTAGGGTCGGCTTTAAATCGCATGGATAAAATTTAATCGTTTTTCCGGCCAAGGGAAAACAATAGACATTTGCCTTCGTTGTTTCAGATGTTTATAAGCCAAGGAGTATTATCACTCTAGGCAGTCGGCATGAAATATATTCTTCTAATGGTATTCGTTGTTTTAGCGGGGGCCTGCCAAGGCGAACGTTTTGAACCCTTCTCTTTAGTCAATAAAGTTAGAATTTTGGCGGTAAAAAGCAGCTCGCCGGAGCTCTTACCGAACAAGGAAACCGAGCTCAGTGCGCTCGTCTATATTCCCGAAGGCGTGAATGCGACCTATAAATGGGAATGGTGCCCCTTTCGTACCAACGCGGTAGATGAATTTAAATGTCCTCTTACCAAAGAAGAACTACTTGATTTGATCGCAAAAAATGCCCCCGACGATGGACCGATGTTTAACATTCCTTTGGAAGATTTTGACCTGGGGACTGGGGAAAAAGCGACCTTAAAATATCCAGCCCCCCAAATATTTCTTCTCGCTATTTGTCAGGGGATTCAAAATGCGGCCAAAGACGCTGGCGAAGATCTTGCGATCAATATTCCTACCATAGATTGTAAAGATGGTTACGAAATTTCAATTCGTTTGACGATTGAAGAAAAGGGGAAAAAGCACATCGCCTCAAAACGCGTCAATCTATGGTTGGGTTCCCAGCAAACCCAAGATTTGAATCCTAAGGTGCGCGAAATTCGAATTCGACCGAAGCGTCGAAACAAGCAGATGTTGCTCGATGCGGGGCATGATTGGGTCGCAGAAATCGAAGACTTCGAGAAAGACTGGTACGTTCTCCCCGAAGATGAGCCGACGCCGATTTTTCTTGGTGTCTCCTACGAACTTGATTCTTTCATTGATGAAGAAAGCATCCAAGTTTACGCCCGCCGCGCACCAGAGGGATCGGATTTGGAATTCTTGGAAGCCCAACGCGAAAATATGGAATTTCTCTGGTTGTCTACTTTTGGTTCTTTGGATCCCGACCGAGAACTTTACTTTAATACATCCACAGATCTTGAAGAACGTCGCGTGACCAAATTGTTTTTCCCCGTAAAAGATCTTTCTCAATCCGCGGAGGTTTCAAACGGCGAACGCTTCATTGATAATTGTCCAGAGGTTAAAAACGCAGACCCAAACGACGGTTGCGAGATTGAACTCTGGAGCGTCGTTCGCGACGATCGCTTGGGCGTGGATTGGAAAAGGCGAACCTTATTCGCGACGGGGGTAGCACCATGAATCCTCTTGTAGTATCTCGTCGGCTTGTCCCGATTCTCATTGCGCTTTTCCTTGTGTCGATTCTTGTACCGACTTTACTTCCCAGTCCTCTGATGGCGCAGGAAAAAAAGAAGGAGAAAGGAGACGTGAGGATCACCAAACGTCCTAAACTAAAAACATCCGTGGAAGCCGAATACACCGATGATGCGATCAAAAATAAAATCGAAGGAAAGGTCAAACTTCGGCTTACGATTAGCGCCCTTGGCAAGGTCGAAAAGGTAGAAATTTTAGAACGGCTCGGGCACGGACTTGATGAGTCCGCAAAAAAGGCAGCCGAACAATTTGTTTTCGAACCAGCCGAAATTAACAATATTCCTTCCGCTGTTGTGCTCTCTTTTACGATCGATTTTTCGATGCCGATTTTGCCCGCAACCTTGAAAGGGAAAGTCATAGATTCACAAAGCGGCAAACCAGTGGGTGCCTTTATTCAGATTAAATATTTGGGATCCGATTATGATCCGGTGCCCGAGGCCTCGTCTAAAACGGATGTTGACGGCACTTTTGAATTCGGAAATATCCCTCCCGGAAAATACAGTATCGATGTGAAAGTTGAGCGCTATCAAGATTTTAAGTCCGAGGTCGATTTGCCTGGCGGAAAGGTTTCAGAAATCGATTATAAGGTCATGGCAAGAGCGGTTAACCTTGTCGGCGCAGTACAGGAATCGGGAACACGAAAGCCTCTTGCTGGCGTGACGGTGAGGCTTTTTTCCGAAGGGATTGAGGAAGCTGTAGCTGAAGGATTTACAACAGCGGACGGTCGTTTCGGATTTCGCGGCGTTAAAAGCGGCGAGTATACGATAGCCTTTGAGGCAGAAGGCTACTTTAATTCCTCGACTCTTATAAAAGTGAATGATGGCGAAATCGCCGGTGGTACCTATTCTATTCAGGCTCAATATTATGATGAATATAGGGTTGAGACCAAAGCCAAGAAAACGCATACGGAGATTTCCAGAAGAAAGATCGGACTCGAAGAAGTGCGAAGAATTCCGGGCACGGGAAACGATATTGTTCGCGTGGTTCAAAACCTACCTGGGGTCGCCAGAGCTCCTTTTGTGAGTGGTCTTATTGTCGTTCGCGGTGCGGCACCGCAAGATACGAAAATTTCAATTGATGGCGATAATATTCCGCTAGTTTACCATTTTTTGGGAGGCCCGGCGGTGATCAATTCGGAAATGATCGATTCCTTGGAATTTTTCCCAGGCAATTTTAGCACTTATTACGGACGCGCGACGGGCGGAATTATCGACCTTTCTACGCGATCTCCTAAAACGGACCGTATTCACGGTATGGTGGATGTCGATCTTCTTGATGCCTCCGTTTTGGTAGAAGGTCCGATCAACGATGATTTTAGTTTCGCATTATCCGGGCGTCGTAGTTATTTTGACGTGTTCTTGCCCCTGCTTCTTCCCGATGATGGTCCCGATATTACTGTCTTTCCGAGGTACTACGATTATCAGGGATGGTTCACGTATAAGGGAATCGAGGATCATACGCTTGAGCTGATGGTGTACGGTTCTGATGATAAACTCGATCTTCTTTTTCCAAAAGATGATCCTCAAGGAACACGCGAGTTCGAAGTGCCCGGAATTAATTTTGGCAACTCTTTTCTACGCGGAAACTTTAAGTGGGAATGGGATCCACGATATCCAATCGAAAACAAATTTATGATTTCTTACGGTATCAATCAAACAGCTTTCGATGCCGGAAATAGTTTGTTTTTTGAAAATGATTTTCTCCTCGCCCAGATTCGAAACGATACGCGAATCAAAGTATCTGAGGAAGTGACGGTTCGTTTAGGTGTGGACAATGCGTTCGGGAGCGCCAAGGTGCGCTTTTCAATTCCCGCATTTTCAGAGGCCGAGCAAGGACGAGGAAACGCATCGCCGCCTAACTTTGGCGAAAATGGAATCGATCTTGAGGTGAAGCAGACCTTCCTGATGCCGGCCGCTTATATTGAACCAGAAATTTCTTTATTTGAAAAAAAGTTACTTCTCGTTCCCGGGATTCGAGTGGATCATTATGGCCAGCTCGCCGACACGGTGGTGTCACCACGTTTTTCTTTTCGTTGGGATTTCGTAGACAAGTTTACTGCTAAAGGGGGGGTAGGTTTGTTCACCCAATTCCCGCTTGGTGGAAGTGAAACTGAAGAATTTGGAAACCCTGATGTCTTATCCGAAAAAGCGATTCAGTACGCTTTGGGGACCGAATACAAGCCAAGCGAATATTTGGAATTTGATCTGACTTTATTCTACCGCGATATGTTTGATCTCGTCGTTCCAACGGACCGACAGGTTGAAGTCAACGGCAAGCTTCGTCCGCTGCGTTTTGTGAGTGAAGGAGAAGGTCGCGCGTACGGCGCCGAAGTTTTGATTCGTCATTATCCTCATCGTCGTTTTTTCGGATGGCTTGCCTATACCTTGAGTCGTTCAGAAAGATTAAATGCGCTGACTGGAAATTTCGATACATACCAATTTGATCAAACCCACATTTTAACTTTGGTCGGCGGATACAATCTTCCCGCGAATTGGGATATTTCGGCGCGTTTTCGACTGACCACAGGCAACCCTCAAACACCCGTTATTGGCGGCGTATTCAACTCCGATGCAAGTCGATACCAGCGTGTCCAAGGTGAGCCTTTCTCAGAACGCGCGGCGACCTTTCATCAATTGGATTTACGTGTTGATAAGAAGTTCGTTTTTGATTCTTGGATTCTCGGTGCCTACCTGGATGTCCAGAACGTGTACAATCAGGTTAACGAGGAAGGGATTCGATATAATTATGACTTCACCGAAAGTCAGCCTGTTCAAGGCTTGCCTCTCCTTCCTACAATTGGGCTTTCCGCTCAGTTCTAAATTGTAAAATTTTAAAATTTGTATAGCTTCCCATGTCGGAAATATCTGACGCTAAAGATTCGGTTCTGGATACGATCGCTAGCGTTTTACGTTAGAGGAAAGTCCGGGCATCACAGGGTAAGAATGGTCGATAACGTCGACCGGAGGCAACTCTAGGGAAAGTGCCACAGAAAGGTAAACCGCCTCGTTTTTCTTAGGGAGACCGAGGTAAGGGTGAAAAGGTAAGGTAAGAGCTTACCGGGATATTGGGTGACCATGTCCGCTTGGTAAACCCCATTCGATGCAAGGTGAACAGGAAGAGAGTACCCGCTCGTTGATTCCGGGTAACCGCTTGAACCTATCGGCAACGGTAGGTCTAGATGAATGATCGTAGAAAAACAGGACCCGGCTTACGAGGGACCGAATCTTTAGCGCTCGATATTGCGCTTGAAGGGCTCACACGAGGGGCCGATTGATGAATCAAGATTTTCGTGATAACGGTACTAGCCCAATTGGAGAAATGAAAATGGATGATGTGCAAACGAATGCTGACCGCCTATTTTTTCAAGCCGATGGTCTGATCAAAGATGGTCGTATTGTCGATGCTCGAAATTTATTGGAACAATGTATCCAAAAATACCCAACCCACGGAAGAAGTTATAATCATCTGGGTTGGCTCCATCAGGAAAAATACAAAGATTTTGCATCTGCAGAAAAATATTTTTTGAAGGCCTTAGAGTATTCACCGGAATACCCAGCCGTGTACAAAAATTTTGCGTTTTGCCTTTCCACCCAACGCAAATTTGATCAGTTGGAAAAGCTTCTAGAAAAAGCGCTCAACACAAGTGGCGTGGACCATAGTTTTGTGTACGAGGAGTACGCGATCATGTACGAGCTTCAGGGCGACTATGTACTTGCGATCAAATATTTTACCGAGT
>Ga0256840_1000232_pt1 | contig 54569 bp, 54 predicted proteins | sample 355202metaG_FD_185969 | JGI IMG/M metagenome (GOLD analysis project Ga0256840, IMG submission 185969) | Hydrothermal vent microbial communities from Mid Atlantic Ridge, Atlantic Ocean - 355-202 | ecosystem: Environmental > Aquatic > Marine > Hydrothermal vents | place: Atlantic Ocean: Mid...
CATGGCTTTATGCTGAATATCATTGCTGGGCTTATCGCTTACTCACTTAAAGACAATAAACCATCGTTGAGAATTACGAGCGAAGAATTTAGTATGATGACTGTTTCTTAAACAGATCTGAGGTTACTTACGGCAAAAAGATCGTCACTATGATAAAAATATGCCGATTGTTACCTACAATATGATCTTAACGTCAGGTGAATATAACGATCCTGAAATTGTTAGTATATACCCGTGACCATTCAATCTGTAGATTTCAGAGTTTAGCACAAACGTCAGAGCAAGGCGCAATGTGAAGGCACAAAAAATATGCTCCTGCATTTTTTGCATACAGTCCATCCATGGACATAAATGACGAGTCCTTGTCAAACATTGTAACGCGGCGCTGGCGTTTGTGCTAATCTCCCATAGGGCAAGAGAATAAGCCACACTCTTCGTCGTTATAAAGTCTTAAATTAGAATGACTAATTCTGCGACTTTATGCCTAGAATAGTATGGCTTCTTCTCCTGCTGAATTCTGCAGATTGAATGGTCACGGGTATATAGAATAAAGGTGGCGGTAATTATTATTGGCGTGCTAAAAAACAGCCGCAAGGTAGTATTATGTTTTATCACCTCATTCCTTCATCAGCAGAAATACAAAATAAATTAGATGACTTAGAGGTGGGCAGGGCTGTCACATTACGAGGTAAAATTTCTGAAAACAATAAAATTGTTAGCAGTGATGACTATTATGTACAGTTAAATCATAGCAATCATAAATACATTCTGGTGGGGGATGTTGTCCAAAAATAACTAAGCTGAAATGTAGTAAGTTTAAGAAGCGTGGTATCATATAAGCCATATGATATCACTGAAAAAAATCTTTTCTGTCGTAAAGAAAAAGAGCAAAAATAAAGCAAAAGATAATACTAAGCAGAGCGATCCGATTGTAATACCTCGATCACAACATAGTATTTCCCGCAAACAGATTGATCCTCATGCTTTAAAAATTCTTTATCGCTTGAAAGATGCAGGTTTCGACGCCTATCTTGTTGGCGGTTGTGTGCGTGATTTATTGTTAGGCCATGAGCCAAAAGACTTTGATGTGACAACTAATGCTTCTCCTGAAGAAGTTCATAAATTGTTTAAAAAGAGTCGATTAATTGGCCGACGGTTTAAATTGGTTCATGTCGGTTTTGGTCGCAATGTAATTGAAGTAGCTACGTTCAGAGCGCCACCAGAGGAAGATCAGCATGTGGATGGCCGTATCATGCGTGATAATGTGTTTGGCACTTTAGAACAAGATGCATGGCGCCGAGATTTCACTATTAACGCCTTGTATTACGATATTCGCGATTTTTCAATAATTGATTATACCGGCGGCATTGCAGATTTAGAAGCAGGTCTAATTCGCTTAATTGGTGATGTGGAGACACGTTACCGTGAAGACCCTGTGCGTATGTTGCGAGCATTACGTTTTGTTGGCAAATTAGGTTTGCGCCTTGATGACGAAACAGAGCGCTTTATTCCGCAACTTGCTCACATGCTAGCTGATATGCCCGCGGCACGTTTATTTGATGAATCATTAAAATTATATTTAACCGGCAATGCCGCAGTCACGCACGAATTATTGTGTCACTACGGCATTTTTGAGGTGTTGTTTCCTCAAACTGGCGCATTACTTCATACTGAACAAGATAGTTTTCCACGTACTTTGATAACTAAGGCTTTAGAAAATACAGATATTCGTATTGATGAAGGCAAGCCTGTCACGCCGGCATTTTTATTTGCGGCGTTAATGTGGGAGCCAGTCAAACAGCGCTGGCAAGAACATAAAGATCGTAAAATACCACCCATTCCAGCGTTGCAACGAGCGGCAACGGAAGTGATTTCAGAACAAGTTCGTCGTGTTGCCGTGCCGAAGCGCTTTACATTAATGACGCGTGATATTTGGACATTGCAAATTCGTTTAGAACAACGATTTGGTAAAAAAGCCTATAGAACACTAACGCATCCAAAATTTAGAGCGGGTTATGACTTTTTATTACTACGTGTGCAAGCAGGTGAACCGTTATCTGAGTTAGCAGACTGGTGGACGATGTTTCAAGAGGCGGAAGAACCGCAGCAACAGAAAATGGTTAGTAGTTTGTCAGCAACTCAGGCGGGCGCTCCACGTAAACGCCGCCGACGTAGACGCAAGAAGCCGGCAGCTAAGAGTGTGGCTAGTGAATAATATCTTTATTGGTTTAGGCAGTAATCTGTCTGATCCAATTCAACAGATATTAATGGCTGTGGATACTTTAAAAAAGATACCCGAAACACGAGTTATTAAACGTTCATCACTTTATGCTAGTCCGCCAATGGGGCCGCAAGATCAACCCGATTATGTCAATGCCGTCGTTGAACTAAATAGTGAGTTATCGGCGCATAAACTATTAGATGAACTGCAAACTATTGAGCAGAAGCAGGGGCGAGTGCGATTAAGGCATTGGGGTGAACGCACGCTTGATTTAGATATACTGGTATATGGTGAGCAGAAGATAGATGATGAGCGATTAACGGTTCCACATTCTGGTATAAAAGAGCGCGCGTTTGTACTTTATCCTTTAGCAGAAATAGCGCCTGACCTAATTATTCCGCAATTTGGAAATATAGCTAATTTAGTTCAAAATTGTTCACGCTCAGGCTTAAATAAAATAAATTTAGACTTAATATGAATACATTAGAAACGCCACATCGTTATATTGCTGTTGAAGGCCCTATTGGTGTAGGTAAAACACATTTGGTGAAACGATTGGCCGAAAGCTTTTCGGGCACGACTGTGCTCGAACAACCAGAGAATAATCCTTTTTTAGAAAAGTTTTATATTCATCCAAAACAATCAGCTTTGCCTACGCAGTTAAGCTTTCTGATGCAGCGGGTACGATTAAGTAAGGAGCTACAGCAAGACGATCTCTTTACTAGCTTAAAAGTAACAGACTTTATGGTGGAAAAAGATCGCATTTTTGCACAAATCACCTTAGATGATGATGAACTTGCTTTATATAATATGGTCTATGACAATCTGACAATGCAGCATCGTATTCCTGATTTAGTGATTTATTTACAAGCACCGATGACCGTGTTGAAAGCACGAGTGAATCAACGCGGTATTGGCTATGAACAACATATTGAAGATGGTTACCTACAAAGATTGGCCGATAGTTATGCAGATTTTTTCCATTATTATGACGCTTCGCCTTTATTAATTGTAAATGCTGAGCAAATAGATTTAGTTAATAGTGAGCAAGATTATCAAAACTTATTAGAACAAATTAGTACCTCTAATAGCGGACGGCATTATTATAATCCGATGCCTGTTAAGAAGTAGAAGGTGTAAGTGTATGACTCGATTGAATTTAACAGATTTGCGAACAATGAAAGCTCAGCATAATAAAATTGTTATGCTGACATCGTATGATGCTAGCTTTAGTAAAATAATGGATGCAGTCGGTGTCGATATAATATTGGTGGGAGATTCGCTCGGTACTGTGGTGCAGGGACATGAAAGTACTGTGCCTGTGACTGTTGACGATATGATCTATCATTGCCGACATGTGTTACGAGGTAGCCAGCGTGCATTTGTTATTATTGATATGCCTTTTATGAGTTATGCGACGCCACAACAAGCAGCCCAAAATGCGGCACGAATGATGACTAGTGGTGGTGCACAAATGGTCAAGTTAGAAGGTGGTGGAGCAGTTATAGAAGAAACGGTCCGTGAGCTTACAGAGCGGGGCATTCCTGTTTGTGGCCATTTGGGCTTACTACCACAATCAGAACATCGTTTGAGTGGCTATCAATCTCAAAAATGGAGTGAACAGTCCGTTCAAAAATTACTTAAAGATGCTAAAGGTTTGCAACAAGCAGGGGCTGAAATGGTGGTGCTTGCATGTGTGCCGGCTACGGTAGGTGCTCAAATAACAGCGGAATTAACAATTCCTGTTATAGGCTTTGGTGCAGGTCGATCTTGTGATGGGCAAGTACTGATCTTATACGATATGTTAGGTATTTCAGCAGGTAAAACACAGCCTTTTAATCATGACTTTTTAGCAGATACAGGTAATATCCTAGATGCGGTTGATAAATATGTACGTGATGTGAAAAGTGGTGACTTTCCTCAGCCACAACATGAGTACGAATGAAAAAAATCACTACGGTTTCTGCACTTAGGCTGCTAGTGGCTGATTGGAAGCAAGCCGGAAAGCGAATTGCTTTTGTTCCAACTATGGGTAATTTGCATCAGGGACACTTATCGTTAGTGAGTAAAGCTACTGAACTGGCAGACAAGGTGATTGTTAGCATATTTGTGAACCCTTTACAGTTTGATGATAAAGCTGACCTATCAGCTTATCCACGTACAGTTGAGGTAGATATTGAACAATTAACATCAGTTGAATGTGATGCAGTATTTTTACCTACGGCAGAAATAATGTATCCCGAAGGCATGGATAGACAAACAGTAATCACTGTGCCCGGCATGGATGACAAATTATGCGGTCAAGCCCGTCCGGGGCATTTTGATGGTGTGGCTACAGTGGTTGTCAAATTATTCAATATGGTGCAGCCAGATGTGGCTGTATTCGGTGAAAAAGATTACCAGCAGTTATTATTAATTAAGAAAATGGTGGCAGACTTAAACCTACCACTTAAAATCATAGGTTTGCCGACATATCGTGAAGAAAGTGGCTTAGCCATGAGTTCTCGCAATCAATATTTAACGAGTAAGCAGCGTAAGCAAGCGGCCTCAATTTATCGAATATTGAATGATATTAAGACAGAACTTCTAAATGGTGGGGCGGACTTTGTTAAATTAGAGCAACAAGCAAAGGATGAGTTAACGCAATTAGGTTTTGAGCCAGACTATGTTGAAATTAGGCGTGCAAGGAACTTAGAGCCAGCAAAACAGTCAGATAAAGAGCTTAGAATTCTCTTGGCAGCACGATTAGGAAAAGCACGGCTAATTGATAATATACCCGTGACCATTCAATCTTGATTGAGTTAGCCTAAAAATGCGATAATACCCCCCAAATTAACTAGGAAATAGCCGGAATATGCAACTGACATTGCTTAAAACAAAATTACACCGCGCCTGCGTTACACATTCAGAACTTGAATACGAAGGCTCTTGTGCGATTGACAGTAATTTATTGGATGCCGCTGGTATTCATGAATATGAACAAATCCATATATATAATGTCACCAATGGTGAACGCTTTACAACGTATGCGATTCGTGCTGAAGCTGGCTCTAATATTATTTCTGTTAATGGTGCCGCTGCACATAAAGCCTCACCAGACGATCGCATTATCATCTGTGCCTATACAACACTAGATGAAAAAGAAGTCGCAGTATTCAAACCAACCTTAGTTTATTTGAATGAGAATAATGACATAGTTAATACATGTCATGCTATTCCTGTTCAAGCTGCATAATAAAACATAACCATGAGTTTAATTGAAAAAACGTTTGAAAGCTTGTTATGGAATAGCCGCTTTGTTGTTGTAGTAGCTGTTTTAAGCAGTTTAATAACTGCTTTTGCTATGTTTTATATGGCAACAGTTGATGCTTATTACTTAGTCTCACATTTGGGTGAGTATTTATCTTCAGATCTTACGGGTGAAGCCAGAAAAATATTTAGAGTGACTACTATTACTCATGTGGTGGAGGTGATTGATGGCTATTTACTGGCGACAGTATTATTTATGTTTGCTCTGGGTTTATATGAATTGTTTGTCAGTAAAATAGAGCAAGCAGATAATTCTGAAACGCCTTCGGTGCTCGCTATACACAGTCTTGATGATCTAAAGTCTCGTTTAGGTCGGGTTATTATCATGATTTTGATTGTTAACTTTTTTGAACAAGCCATTAATATGAAAATTAATGCGCCACTAGAACTACTGGCATTAGCGGCCGGTATTGCATTAATTGGTCTTACGCTTTATCTTACTGAGAAACATTGATTTAGATATATACCCGTGACCATTCAATCTGTAGATTGAATGGTCACGGGTATAGAACAACACTATTGCTGATCATGGGTAAAATTATCTATGATTTTACGGGGAATATTTTGAAACAATATTTGCTTTATGTTTATCTGCTCGTTGTCTCTTTCCACTCACCACAGGTTTTTTCACAAGGTGAAATCATTGTTGGTACCATTGATAGACCACCATTCTCATTTCATAATGAACGAGGCAATTTAACTGGCTTTAGCGTTGAATTATGGCAGGAAATTGCAAATAGAATTGATGCTTCTTTCGTATGGAAGCCGCAGGACAGCTTTTCTACATTAATTAGTGATACTGTCTCAAATAAAACAGATCTAGCGATTGCCAATATTTCAATTACTGCAAGTCGAGAGCAACAAGCAGATTTTTCACATTCAATTTTTGAATCCGGAATGGCAATAGCCGTTAAAAAAGGGGCGAGTGCATCCTATTTCACGCTGATATGGGAATCAGGAATTGTTTTGTTTTTGGGTGGAGCATTTCTGCTTTTACTGTTCATCGCACATGTGGTTTGGTTCTTTGAGCGAAATATAGATAACCCTCGGCATGATTATTTTCGTGATGACTATATTGGCGGTGTGTGGGATGCTTTTTGGTGGGCATTTATCATTATGACGATGGGCGGTTTTGAAAATGAAGTGCCACAAAAATTTATAAATAGAATGTTGGCTATATTTTGGATCATTGTAAGTTTATTCTTTATATCAACGCTGACGGCAAAAATCACCACTGCATTGACTGTTGCTGAGTTAAGGACAGGAATAGTAAATTACAAAGATTTATTAGGTAAAAAGGTGGGAGTGACGGAAGGCTCCTCACATCAGAAATTTTTACAAGATGTAGGAATAAGGACTATTGCATACCCGTCACTTGAAACATTATATGCTGATTTGAGAGACGAAAAAATTAATGCGATTGTTGCTGACTTACCTATTCTTTCTTACTATGCCACACATGATGGGGCAGGTTGGATGTTAGTTGCTGGAGATACGTTCAACCATGAGAATTATGGCATTATATTCCCAGAAAACTCACCTTATTTAGAAAGAGTGGACACCGCTTTATTACAGATTAGAGAGGAAGGAATTTACCGTGAATTACATGAAAAGTATTTTGGTAAAGAATTCTAATTTCTTAAAACGAATGGTAATAATAAAGCCTCAAATCATCACGATCATACCGGCCAGTAGCATCTTCATGCACTTGGTCTTTAGTCGAGTAACGTAGACGCACGCTGGAAACATCAGTGAGATTGTATTTTGCATCAAGGTTAAACTCACCATATTCATCAACCCGTGAACCGTCTTTACCATCGACATCGACATACCCCAATTTAATACTTGATTTTGCATTGGGATGGAAAATAACTTGCGCGCCATAGGCATCACTAGGTTCATAAGGGCCATAACCTTGTTGCCAATCAGTATACATGGGGCCTGATTCAACAGCTTGGAAATTACCATCTCTAATGGAGTTATAGGATAATGCCAGATCAATACTCCCAAATGATGTGCCTGTTTTTAAGCCCAACATTTTAGAGGTATCACCAACTTGGTAAGCTGTACCGCCATATTGCGCTTTTATATAGGATTTTTCACCGAAGGAAAGAGGCATTGCGGCATCAAAATAACGAAAGTTTTTGCGTGAGCCTGAATCGTCTAAGGTATCAATAAATTGACCTCGCAACGAGACATTAGCTAATTTTGTAGTGATATAAATATAAGCTAGGCCATCATTTCCCCATTTCGCATTCGGTACTTCAAAATCACTTAGCTTAGAGGTGAAGCCAGAATAGCGTTCTACATAACCCAATTCGATCACAGTGTCGGATAGACTTTTATTGCGATAAACCGCAGCGCCATAGGTCGAGGGTAACAAACGAATATTATGATCCCCCATTAACGGAGTTGATAGCCGCTGCCGCCCAAGTTTTACTTGATGTGTACCATTATCAAAGTCGATATAAGCTTCACCGATAAAGGCAATATCATCGCCATCCGATTGTAGGTAAGATGTACCCGTGCCTTTATCTCGGTCAATAATACCGAATAAACTATGGCTGCCAAAATAGGCTAGACCGATTTTAAAATTATTAAAACTAGCCGATTCATACTTGGCGATACCACCTGCGGTAAAGGCTTGCGCATCATCTTTACCGGGGTCATCAAAGCCACGATTAAAATAGCCGATGGATAAATCAAGTGAAGCGATGCCTTGCTGTAGCGCTTCTGACAAGTTATTGTTGGTGCTATCTGCTGCGCTGGAGTTCAACGAAGCGAGCATTAGTACGAATAAAAGAGTGTATTTCATTAATGCTATCTTGGAAATTTAAGCTTGATTATGGGTTTGCTGAACAGTATCAGCCAACTCTTTTTCAACCGTTTCATCAATATGAAATCCATCTGTACTGACTGTACCAGCATCAGGGTCATTGTAAGTAGCTAAATCCATTTTTCCTTCGCTTTTAGCGACAATACTAGACACTACGGCATCGCCGGATACATTTACCGCGGTTCTAATCATATCCATCAAACGATCAACACCTAAAATAAGGCCAATACCTTCAATGGGTAATCCTACTTGGGTAAAGACCATGGAAAGCATAATTAAACCGACTCCAGGTACACCCGCTGTGCCAATCGAAGCTAGGACAGACATAAGGATAACGGTTAAATAACCTGTTATGCCTAAATCGACACCATAAACATTGGCAATAAATACGGTGGCGACACCTTGCATGATTGCCGTGCCATCCATATTAATAGTGGCACCAAAAGGCACGGAGAAAGATGCGACCGAGTTATTGACACCCATGCGCTCTGTCACGGTTCTCATTGTGACGGGGATAGTCGCATTGGAGCTCGCCGTACTAAATGCAAATATTTGTGCATTTCTAATTTTTTTGAGGAATACCGCTGGGCTTAAGCCAGAGAAAACTTTAAGTACAATCATTAGGGTAACGAATAAATGGATCATTAAGCTACCGACCAGTACTAAGACATAGCCTGTTAAAGACACTAATAGATCCAAGCCTAGTTCTGCAATAGATTTGGCAATTAAAGCAAATACAGCATAAGGTGCGACCGACATAACAATGGTCACCATCTTCATCATTATTTCATTGGCTACTTCAGCACCTTCAACAAAGCCTTTAGCTTTTCTGCCTACTAATAGCATGCTAATGCCAAGTAAAATGGAGAAGAAAATAAGGGGCAACATGTCGCCATTAGCCATTGCATGGAATGGATTCTGTGGAATAATATCAATGAGTACTTGCGTGAGCGGAGGTGAATCTTTGCCTGCAAAGACGACATCTGAAGTTTGCTCCATGCCTTTACCAATGCCGAATGACGCAGCAATTAAAATAGCGGTTGCAATCGCTATTGCCGTAGTCATCATATATAAAGCAAATGATTTACCGCCAACACGGCCCAACATTTTTATGTCGCCAATGCCACATACGCCACATATAAGTGAGAAGAATACCAAGGGAACAACCAGCATTTTCAGGGCGTTGATGAACATTTTGCCGACAACGTGGAAAAGTCCATTGACGATATTATCGTTGATAAAGGAACCGGGTGCATTCAGCCCGCCAAGGTTAATTATTAAACCAACGATAATGCCGAGAGCCATTCCTACAAGCACTTTGACTGTGAGACTCATTTTAGTATTTTCCATTATATTTCCAAATAATTGGTTGGGGTGGTGTGTCGAAATTGTAACCTAGTTGTTACAAATATGTAATAGCTAGGTAATTGTTTATAGCCGTGAGCTAACTAACATAATTTGTGGGTTCTTTAAAATTAGTGATGTTCTGTATTTGAGGAGGTATTTGCACGTGAAACCCTTGTTCTTGCAAGTTTTTCATTACTGTTTCTACATTTTCACGGGCTAGTTTTCGCTCCAAGCTAAGTTCTACCTCCATTACAAAAACAGGTTCTTTCCCCATTGAATCGTAAAGAGCTTGTGGTACGTTTGAAAAATCATCTTTTTTGGCAATATAGAGATAAAGTTCGTCTTTGCGACGGCTTTTGTAGATATACGCAATCATGCTAAATAGAATCCTGAGAAATAAGAGGTGATGGTAATTTATTCATGGTGTTCACCAAATACATGATGGCAACACTTCTGCCACAGTTCATCACCGAATTGGCGTTGAATTACCAAAGGTAACGCAATTGAACCAGAAGCTAATAATCGATCGTGAAACTGTTTTAATTCAGTTTTATCTGCCGGGTTAACAATATCACGCAATGCATTTATCAGTGCCCAGCCGACGGCATAGCTCATAGGAACAGTGGGTGATTGACTATACCAGTTCAATTCCCCCAGAGCTTGTTCTTTGCTAAAACCTAGGGCATTGACCATTTTTTGAGCCGCATCTTCTAGGCTGAGGCCTTGGGTATGGATTTCAACGTCAATAATGATGCGTAGTGCCCGCCATAAGCGATCACGCAACATGATGATGTGTTGCCCAGGATAGCGGTTGAAACCTTGCTCAAGCATCATCTGTTCGCAATATAAGGCCCAGCCTTCATAAAGTGTTGCACTGGGGTTTAAGCGATGAAGTAGGCTGTTGCCTTCAGCAGATTGATTTGCGGTGACGAACTGTAGATGATGGCCAGGCCATGCTTCATGTGCACTGGTTTGGCTTATCGCGGCATGATTATGTTCTTTTAACTCATCATCATTAGAAGTTGGAGTGACGTAGTAGTAGGCCGTTTGGCTTAAATCAGCAATACTTGGATCCAGGTACGCAGCAAAAGGAATTTGATGTTGTAAAAATTTAGGTGTGCTAACAACATGCAGTGTTTGTTGTTTTGGTAAAGTAACCAAGTCATGTTCTTTTAAAAACAATTCTGCAGCCTGCATTTCTTGTTGATAGTGCTGCAATAATGATTCAGAAGTAGGGTGTTGCTGTTGAATTTCATTTAATGATAAATTGCTTTCAGCCAGCGCGGCATTCAATTGTTGTTGGGTATTTTCGAATAATTGTTGGCCAAACGCTAACAAGCGGTGTGCATTAATGGGTAAGAAATGTTGTTGGTGCAGTAAGCGTTCAAAATGTTCACGGCCGCTGGCAAAGTCACCTTCACACTTAGGTGCAAGGCGATGCAGTGTTTGGGCAAAGCGTTCTAATGCTTTAGCGGCGTCAGCTGTCGCTTGCTCGATACGGTCATTTTGCTGAAAGGCGTCATCTACCATAGGGTTTTGGTGCAAGTGATGGCAATAATCGATGCCAGCCTCGGTCTCAGCAAGCGCCATATCTAACCATGCTTTTGGGATCACTTCAGGCACGGCGGTTAAATAATTTTTTGCTTCACGAAGGTGATTTGGAATGGCCGATAAGCGTGCTTTCAGTGCCTTTTTAAAGTGGTTTACAGGCCTAATGGTAAGTTGATGAAGCGCATTAATAGGTAAAAACCGAGTAGGATCGCGATGGCGCCAATCATGCTCCATAAGTGAATGATGCTCGATTTCTGTACGACCTTGTAAAATTTGATATCGAATTTTACGCGCCGGATCGAGCTGTGTTGGATTAATCTCATCTAATGCCGCAAGACATTTTTCATTAAGCACAATTTGAATACCAATTGTTTCGTCTTCAAAAGGCTTTAACTTATCGGCATAATCATCAATACCTGCTTCCAATGCTGCTTCAGGATCAAATCGACACCAAGTGCTTAAGTAACTGTGTTCAATTCGATCAAAGGATTGCTGCGCAGTGTTTAGCGAACTACTCGACATTAATGATCTCGTAATCGTGAGTAATTTCAGCTGTTTCACCTAGCATAAGTGAAGCTGAACAATATTTTTCAGTTGAAAGCTCAATTGCGCGTTTTACTTGAGATTCCTTTATATTCTTGCCCGTTATAATGTAGTGAACACGAATCCTTGTGAATACTTTAGGGATTTCATCACTTCGGTCACTGTCTATTTCAACAACGCAATCGTGAATATCTTGGCGGGCTTTAGTTAGCATTTGTATCATATCAAATGAAGTGCAACCGCCCATTCCGAGTAGGAGTAGCTCCATTGGTCTAATACCAATGTCGTGCCCACCTAGTTCTTTAGGTCCATCCATAACGACGGTATGACCGGTACCTGACTCGCCTAAAAACAGTAAATCTTCGACCCACTTCACTCTTGCTTTCATACGTAACATATCCTAATTTAAAAAAATGTGAACAAATTTGTCAATTTATGTATTATAACTGAAACAAACTGACTATTAAGATATAAAGGATTCACGATGGATTACTTGAAACACAAAGCAATCGAAGAAGATTTAGCTGATTTTTTTCACCATTGCCACAGCAAGCAGTATCCAGCAAAATCAATCATTGTTCGTCCCGGTGATGTGGCGGACACCCTTTATTACATCCGCGAAGGTTCTGTCTCTATTAGCATGGAAAATGAAGAAGGTGATGAGCTTATTATTGCCTATATGAATCAAGGTGACTTTTTAGGCGAAATAGGTCTGTTTTCAGATATAGCCGATCGAGCAGTAACGATTAAAGCAAGATCAGCATGTAAGACTGAAGAAATTACCTATCAGCAAATAAAATCCTTAGCAAACACTGATCTTGCAAAGTGTTACCCAAAATTATTAGAGCTTTTGGCTGAGCATATGGCTAAACGGTTACTATCAGTGACACGTAAAGCAAGCGATCTTGCTTTTCTCGATGTTACAGGTCGTGTTGAATCTGCGATGCGTGAATTGGCTACGCAACCCGAAGCAATGTCGCATCCTGAAGGTATACAAATCAAAGCAACACGCCAAGAAATTAGTCGCATGGTGGGTTGTTCTCGAGAAATGTCTGGGCGTGTTCTACGTGTTTTACAAGATCGCGGCCTAGTTTGGGCTCGCGGTAAAACGATGATTATTTATGATGAAGAACATCGTAAACCAAGTGTTGTTTAACTAATAATTCAATACCCAAAGGCTTAAGAAAAAATCTGACTTAATTGTTCACCAGGGCTTTTTGCTCGCATAAAGGCCTCACCAATTAGAAAACCATTTACATTATGTTCGCGCATTAGTACAACATGATCGGCTGTATGAATACCGCTTTCTGTAATCACGGTATGATTTTCAGGTATACGAGCAAGTAGGTCGAGGGTTGTATCAAGACTGGTTTCAAATGTACTTAGATTACGGTTATTGATACCTATAAGTGGTAAGTTAAGCAATAAGGCTCGTTCAAGTTCTTCGCCATCATGCACTTCAACCAGTACATCCATATCGAGTTGCATGGCAACATCTGTTAACTCACTAAGTTGGTCATCACTTAATGCGGAAACAATCAAGAGAATGCAATCTGCTGCAATAGCGCGTGCTTCAAACACTTGATAGGGATCAATGATGAAGTCTTTACGAATAACGGGTATTGAGCATGCAGCACGTGCTTGTTTTAAATATTCTTCATCGCCTTGGAAGAAATCTTTATCGGTCAATACAGATAAACATGCTGCGCCATGTTGTGCATAATCTTTTGCAATATCCGCAGGGATAAAGTTTTCGCGTAGAAGACCTTTGCTAGGCGATGCTTTTTTGATTTCAGCAATCACCGCCGGCAGTCCTAAATTTATTTTAGTTTCAATCGCTGTAACAAAACCGCGAGGCGCATCTGCCTCCTCAGCTAATTTCGTCATTTGGTGAATGGATATTCTTGCACTGCGCTCTGCTATTTCTTCAGATTTACGTTTGAGTATTTTTTTTAAGATATCAGGAGTTTCAGACATGTTTATTTCTTTATTAAATAGTTTGTTTTGAATTGCTAGCAGTCACTAAGGCATCTAACTTTTTCTGAGCATTGCCATTATCGAGATGCGTTTGAGCGATCTTAATTCCATCTGCTAAGGTATTAGCAAGATCAGCAACGTATATCGCTGCACCTGCATTTAAAACGACAATATCTCGCGCTGCACCAGATTCACCTGCAAATACGGCATTGATAATTTGTAAGCTTTCTTGCGCATTATTGACGCTAAATTGGGCAATATCACTTCGGGCTAGATTGAAGTCTTCGGGCTGGACGGTGTACGTTGTAACTTCGCCATCTTTTAGTTCTGCTACCGTAGTTGTTGAACCAATGCTAATTTCATCTAAACCATCTTCGGCATGAACGACAAGCACATGCTTGCTACCTAATTCTTTTAATACTTGAGCCATAGGTTCAACCCATTTTTTATCAAATACGCCTAGCACTTGTCGCTCAGCTCTTGCAGGATTGGTTAACGGGCCTAATAAGTTGAAGATAGTGCGTACAGCCATTTCACGTCGCGGCCCGATAGCATGCTTCATCGCGCCATGATGTTTTTGGGCAAACATAAAGCCAATGCCGATAGTTTCAATACAGTGTTGTACTTGTACCGGCGTGATATCTAAATTGACACCGGCCGCCTCTAATACGTCTGCACTACCAGAATTACTGCTAATGGAACGGTTACCGTGTTTAGCGACGGTGGCGCCGGCAGCAGCGACGACAAATGCACTAGCAGTGGAGACATTAAATGTTTTGGCAGCACCGCTACCACCGGTGCCACAGGTATCAACTATATGATCGCCTGAGATGTTTACAGGGCTTGCAAGGCTACGCATAACGCTTGCGGCAGCGGCAATTTCTGTGACGGTTTCGCCTTTCATTTGTAAGCCAACCAAAAAGCCACCAATTTGGGCAGGTGTGGCTTCGCCAGTCATGATCTGCTGCATCACTGACGTCATATCTTCTGTAGATAAATCCTGCTTCGCAATAACAGCTTTAATAGCACTGGGTAGATTCATGGTAAACCTCTAGCGATCAAGAAAGTTTTTTAATAAGGCATGGCCTTGTTCGGTCAGTATGGATTCTGGATGAAACTGCACACCTTCTATAGCTAAGGTTTTATGACTAATGCCCATTATTTCATCTACACTACCGTCATCATTTTGGGTCCAAGCGGTCATCTCAAAACAAGCAGGTAGGCTTGATTTTTCGATAATAAGTGAATGATAACGAGTTGCTTCAACTGGGTTATTTAATCCTTTGAATACACTAGAATTATTATGATAAATAGGTGAGGTTTTTCCATGCATTATTTTACTGGCATGTACTATCTTGCCACCAAAAGCCTGACCGATAGATTGATGACCTAGGCAGACACCTAAAATAGGTTTCTTGCCTGCAAAATGTTTAATAACATCAAGTGAAATACCTGCTTCATTAGGTGTGCAGGGACCGGGAGAAATAACGATTTTTTCAGGGTTCAGTGCTTCTATTTCATCAATAGTGATTTTATCATTGCGGTGCACATGCACATCCGCCCCTAACTCACCAAAATATTGCACTAAGTTATAGGTAAATGAATCGTAGTTGTCGAGCATTAGAAGCATTGTTTTATACCCAAATTATTTGTGTTGTGTCTGATTCAGGGTGTCTAATCCTGATTCAGCCATTGCAACAGCACGAAAAACGGCGCGCGCTTTATTCATTGTTTCTTGCCATTCCATTTCAGGTACTGAATCATAAACTATGCCCGCACCGGCTTGAATATGCAATGTATTATCTTTAATCACAGCGGTTCGAATAGCAATGGCTGTGTCCATATTGCCAGACCATGATAAATAGCCCACCGCACCGGCATAAACACCGCGTTTAATAGGCTCTAGTTCATCAATGATTTCCATGGCGCGCACTTTTGCTGCACCACTAACTGTACCGGCAGGGAAGGTAGCGCGTAAGGCATCAATACAGGTCATATTAGGCACAACTTTGCCCGTTACATTAGATACGATGTGCATTACATGTGAATAACGTTCCACAATCATTTTGGCAGTGAGTTTAACTGTGCCAATTTGGCTAACACGACCGGCATCATTTCGACCGAGATCAATTAACATTAGATGCTCAGCTAATTCTTTAGGATCAGCTAATAAATCTTCTTCTAATGCCTTATCTTCTTGTTCTGTTTGGCCACGTGGACGAGTGCCGGCAATCGGGCGAACCGTAACTTCATCATCTTCCATGCGTACTAAAATTTCAGGAGAAGAGCCAACAATATGAAAATCTTCTAAATTAAGATAATACATATACGGTGAAGGATTCAGTGTACGTAAAGCACGATACAAATCCATCGCTTGGGCAGAAAAGGGAATGGATAGGCGTTGCGACAAGACAACTTGCATAATATCGCCATCGATAATGTATTGACGTGCTTTTTCTACTGCCTCAATAAAGCCATCGTGGGTAAAACCTGAAACAAAATCATCTTCACACACTGTTTTACCTGTGTTTGATGAATTATAATTAGGTGTTGATGTTCGTAAGTGGATGCTTAATGTATCTAAACTTTTCTGAGCCAGGTTGTAAGCATTATCAACACTAGGATCGGCATGTACGATAAGAAATAAACGATTGCTAAGGTTATCAAATACAATTACATCGTTTGATACCATCAATAAAATATCAGGGCAGGCTAGAGGATCAGGGTTAGGGCAGTCACCTAAGCGTGGCTCAACATAACGCACGGTATCGTAGCCAAAATAACCTACTAAACCACCATTAAAACGGGGTAAGCTATCTAAATCAGGCACCTTGTATTGCTCTTTAAACGATTCTATCCATGATAAGGGATCATCCGAGGTGGTTTTCTCAATTACTTCGCCACAATGTTTAACTTCAATATCTTGACCGGTAATACGAACAACTGTTTCACTTGGCAGGCCAATAATAGAATACCGACCCCATTTATCACCGCCTTGAACAGATTCAAGCAGATAAGAGTAAGGTGCATCAGCCAGCTTCAGATAGGTACTCAAAGGCGTGTCTAAGTCGGCTAATATTTCACGCGCGACAGGTATACGGTTATAGCCTTGCTCGGCTAATTGGTCGAATTCAACTTGGTTCATCAGATTTTTATAGAAGTCTTAAGTTCCGCAAACGAATCAATGATGATATCAGGGTTCGCCGTTGCAATATCAACACCATGGTTATAACCATAGCTCATACAAATGATAGAAAAACCAGCGGCACGAGACGCTTTGACATCACTAATCGAATCACCAATCATCATCGCATTTTCTGGTTTAATACCAAAGAATTTAGCACCATGTAGTAAAGGAGCTGGATCAGGTTTTTTCAACGGCAAAGTATCACCACTGATCACAATTTCAAAGAAATCAAACAGACCTAAGTCTTTTAGAATCTTTAAAGTAAATTGCTCGTCTTTATTGGTCACACATCCAATGCGAATACCTTGATCTTTTAACCACTGCAAACCTTCAATTACTGAAGGATACAGTTGACTACGTTTGCTAGCATTATCAGCATATAAAGCCATAAAAATAGGCGCGGCTTTGGCATATAAAGCATCACTTGGCGAACCCTCAAGTTGATCAACAAGTGCACGTTCAATAAGACGGGGAACGCCATTGCCAACCCAGTTACGCACCTTTTCTTCACCACGAACGGGAATATCAAGTGCTTTCATGGTTTCATCAACACACCAAGCAAGATCAGGCACGCTATCAACTAGCGTGCCATCTAGATCTATCAGTACCATTTCTGGTTTTTTTAAAACAGTTGTCATTTGACTAGACGTTCGCTTTTGCTAGCTCAGAGCGGAACTCAGCAAGCACGGTGTCATAAATATTGGCATCACTAGCATTTTTTGCACCGAATAACGCAGAACCTGCAACAAATGTACGCGCGCCAGCTTCAGCAATTTCACGGATATTGCTAGGTTTTACACCACCATCAATTTCAAGATCGATATCAAAACCGCTGGCATCAATCAATTTGCGAGCTTCTTGTAATTTATCTAAAGTGTGAGGGATGAAAGACTGACCACCAAAACCAGGGTTAACAGACATTAATAAAATGCGGTCAACTTTATCTAACACATGCTCAGCTAAAGAAAGAGGTGTAGCAGGGTTAAATACCAAACCCGCTTTACAGCCTTCATTTTTAATTAACTGTAAGCTGCGATCAATATGTTCAGACGCTTCAGGATGAAAAGTGATAAATGTGGCACCCGCAGCAGCAAAATCAGGAATAATACGGTCAACAGGCTTCACCATCAAATGCACATCAATTTCATGCGTCACACCATGTTTACGCAAGGCATCGCAGACCAATGGACCAATGGTTAAATTAGGCACATAGTGGTTATCCATCACATCAAAGTGAACAACATCAGCACCTGATGCTAATGCATTATCAACTTCTTCGCCTAAACGGGCAAAGTCTGCAGAGAGAATAGATGGAGCAATTTGAAATTTAGCCATTGTTAAAACCCTTAAAATTATTGGTGAATAAGACTTTCTATATTACCGCATTTAACCATCTTTTTCAGCTTTTGAGATGAAAGTATTTTGATGTGGGGACTAATCTTGATAATATAAGTGCTTATTATTTTTGGAATATATCACCCTTGTGAAAAGCATGAAAACCTTTATTTTTGTTTTGCTAGCGCTGTTTATTTTTCCGGTAAACATTTATGCTGCAGATGAAGGCTCAGCAGCCGAAGATGAAATGGTGAAGACACAAAGTGAAACGTCAGATGAAAGTAGTGGCATAGTGAGCCAAAGGAGCCCTATCAAAGGTTATCAACCTTTAACCATAGCAGGACAAGAGATTGCCGCGACTTATTTGGAGGAGACTTTGGGTGAGCGGCATGGTGCAATTATATTGTTACATGACCAAGCTGAAGAATTGGAAGATCAAGGTGTTATAACACCTCTCAGACATCAGATGCCTCAATATGGTTGGTCAACATTGACCATTGCTTTAGATTATCCTTTTGAGCCTGATATTTTATTATCAGCTACGGCTGAAAATGTATCTGAAGCGGCACCAACTGAAACTGCTTCAGAAGAGACGGCAAAGGCTGAAGGCAAACAAAAGAAAACACCTTTACCAGCAATTTCTAATGCTCAGCGATTAGATGCTGCTATTGCTTTTTTAAAAGAAAAAGAGATTGATCGCATCATTTATGTGGGGCATGGTGTTGGAGGCAATTTGGCAGTAACCTTATTAGATACAGAAACAACCCCTATACAAGCATTAATTTTGGTGGGAACACCGGCATTAAAAACGGATAAGGTGTTTAAAACCTTTAAACACCCTGTTTTAGATTTATATGGCACAAATGATTTGGCGGGTGCTGCCGAAGCAGTACAGCAAAGGAAAACAATAATGAAGCGGACAGGGAATAGTCAGTATGTTGCACGTAAAATTGCGGGAGCAGATCATCTGTTCACTGGCTTACAAACCACATTGGTTAACAGCTTGCGCGGCTGGCTAAAAGTGACATTTCTTGATAAGAAAAAGAGCAATTAATGCGTCTTTATTATGGTGGCGTAGTGGTACATCAGGCTCAATCTGACGAGGGTATGATTGAGGTTGTTGATTTGGGTGATACCCGTTCGATGCATTTTGGTTCTTTACCCCGACAAAGCAGTATGTCTTTGAAGACACCTCATTCGTTGGAGTTGACTTATACCCAAGCGATGATGGCATGTTTGATTGTTAATCCTAACCCCCAAAAAATACTGGTTGTTGGTTTGGGGGGCGGCTCATTAGTCAAGTTTTTGCTTTATCATTTTCCTGAATGTCATATTGATGTAATTGAGTATCGACAAGATGTGATTGATGCCGCTCAAAGCTATTTTAATGTGCCTAAAAATGATCCTCGTTTAACGATTCATCATGGCGATGGCTACTTGTTTGCTCAGCAACGTTATTTTCAGGATGAAGCGCAGTATGACTTATTGCTGGTCGATGCTTATGATCACGTTGGGATGGCGGCAAGTGTCGGTGTGCAGGCATTTTTTGATGCCTGCGCGGGCATATTATCAGCATCAGGTGTGATGAGTATTAATCTCTGGGGAAGTGATCGTCATTTGTTTAATCAGTCGATGACGCGGATCAATCAAAGTTTTGATGGACGAACAATGGTTTTGCCCGTAGAGAATAAGGGTAATGTGATTGCGCTCGCCATGAAACAAATAGTGACACAGGCTCATTTGAAAAAGATTAGATCTAGAGTCGAGCAGCAAGAATCTCAATTAAATATAGATTTACTTCGATCATTACAAGAATTAATGCGGCAGAACCGATCATTTATTAGCCGATTATTTTCAGTGTAAAGTGAAAAGTCAGTGTAAAATAGTCGGTTATTCTACAAATTAATGGAGTATCCATGTTAAGCGTGTCTGAAATTAAGCAAATCATTCAAAATTATGAAGATATTGCTGCCCAAATGACCTTGGGTGAAAGCAAAGCAATAATTAGTGTCAATTTAGAGGGTGATAAGTTAATTGTTGCTGTGACTTTAGGCTATCCCGCAAAAGGCTTTGCTGAAACATTGCAAACAGAGCTTACTACTTTATTACAAAAAGAAACCGCATTAACCGATGTGAGTGTTACTGTTGATTGGAAAATTATCAAGCATAAAGTTCAGCCGGGTATTCAAGGCATTAAAAATGTTAAAAATATCATTGCCGTTGCATCTGGAAAAGGTGGCGTGGGCAAATCAACTACATCTGTTAATTTAGCGTTAGCCTTGTCTGCTTCTGGGGCGAATGTAGGTATTCTTGATGCCGATATTTATGGCCCGAGCCAACCGCAAATGTTGGGCACAAATGAACGACCTGAATCTCCTGATGGCAAGACGATTGAACCCATTCTCAGCCATGGCTTACAAAGCATGTCGATTGGTTTTTTGATTGATGCTGAACAGCCAATGATTTGGCGAGGCCCCATGTTAACTCAAGCATTAGATCAAATGCTGAATGATACAAATTGGTCGGATATAGATTATCTCGTTATTGATCTACCACCAGGCACAGGTGATATTCAATTAAGCCTGTCGCAGAAAGTACCTGTGAGTGGTGCAGTGATTGTGACAACACCGCAAGACATTTCATTACTTGATGCTAGAAAAGCATTAAAAATGTTTGAAAAAGTAAATGTGCCGGTATTTGGCATTATTGAAAACATGAGTACGCATATCTGTAGCCAGTGTGGCCATGAAGAACACATCTTTGGTGCAGGTGGTGGCGATAAAATGGCAAAAGAATATGATCTTGATTTGTTAGGTAGTTTGCCGCTAGATATCAAGATACGCGAAGATGCTGATCAGGGTAAGCCAACAGTTATTGCTGATCCTGAAAGCACCATCAGTTTTGCTTACCGCACTATTGCACAAGGTGTGGCGGCAAGATTGGCACAGCAAGCAAAAGCATTTTCTACGGCGTTTCCAGATATCGTTGTGAAAAATGACTAATTAGCTATTTGCTGACGATCATAATCACGTTATTATTAAGGAGACTTGAAATAAGTCATGGTTGTTTTATGCTGGCTGAAATCGCCCCAAACTTATTCGAAAATTACCGGAATAGAACAACTATTACCGCAATTTCTGAAGAAGTTTAGAACCATTTCATCTGAGCCTAAATTCAACCAGACTTAATCAGAGATCCCTTAAGTTTAACTAAGAAAAGCGATTTAGAAAATGAGTATAAAATCAGATAAATGGATCCGTCGTATGGCGGAAGAGCACGATATGATTTCACCTTTTGAACCGGGTCAAGTGCGTGAAGGTGATAATGGTCGTATGATCTCATACGGCACATCGAGTTATGGCTACGATGTGCGCTGTTCAAGTGAATTTAAAGTATTTACCAATATTAACTCTGCGATTGTAGATCCTAAAAACTTTGATGAAGGTAGTTTTGTTGATGTTAATTCTGATGTTTGTATTATCCCTCCAAATTCATTTGCTTTAGCACGAACAGTTGAAAAATTTAAAATACCTCGTAATGTATTAACGATTTGCCTCGGTAAATCAACCTACGCACGCTGCGGTATTATCGTTAATGTCACACCATTAGAGCCAGAATGGGAAGGTTATGTGACCTTAGAATTTTCTAATACAACAACATTGCCTGCGAAGATTTATGCCAACGAAGGTATCGCTCAAATGCTGTTTTTTGAATCAGACGAAGTCTGTGAAACATCGTATGCTGATCGTGGCGGCAAGTATCAAGGTCAAGAGGGCGTAACCTTACCCAAGTCATAGACTTTATTACTGATACTTAATATTTAAGATTGAAGACTTTGAAGCAGAACAAGCTTTTATTGTCGAAGATAGAGTAAATTTAGTGTGGGACAAACTTGGAAAATAAGCACGGAAAATTTATGTTGACACAATTTTATCGTATTCTTCAATTAAGCTTACTGGCACTTTTATTAAGTGCATGCAGTAACGAACGTGAGTCGGATAAACAATGGCCTCACAGTGATTTAAGCAGCTATGCAGCCGCTTTTTCACCAAATGGAAAATACGTATTGGTCGGGGATACTGATGCACCGGCACGACTTTGGGACATTGAAAACAATAGTGTTGTTTATACATGGCAAAATAACGAAGAAATAGGCACAACAACGGTTGTTGGTTTTTCTGCCGATAGTAAGGTGGCTGCAACTGTTGAGCAAGGTGGAAAAGTATCGGATGTAAAAGCCTCGTTTAGGAACGAGGTCGAAATCGTAGAGCAAGATGTGATTGTATTGTGGGAGGTAGCGACAGGTAAGCCAATGTTGCGCTTGAGCTTCCCAGTTAGAATCAAGGCTATTGCTTTGTCGCAGCATGGTGATTATTTACTGTTAGCTTTGTATGATCGCACCGTGGTTTATTTTGATGTAATCGAAAACCGAGTTTTACAGATCTTAGAACACGATGGTGAAGCCGTTAACTCTCCTATCAATCAATTGATTAATGCGGTTGCTATTTCACCTAGTGGTAAATATGCCTTAACAGGTGGCGATGATCAAACCGCACGATTATGGCGTTTAGAAACGGGTGAACAGTTACGTAGCTGGAAGCACGAAAATAAGGTCAATATAGTGGCATTCTATCCTAAAGGTGGTTATGTTTTGACCGGTGCAGGCAATGGCCAAACTCACTTTTGGAATATGAAAACAGGTGAAGAGAAATATATTTTACGTGATTCTTTATGGCCTAAAGACATGGCGTTGCCCAATTTTCCGGCATTTAAAAGTACAACCTCAGCATTTGATTTTTCACCTGATAATAAATATCTAGTAACAGGCCACCCCTCACAAAAAATATGTCTATGGAAGGTAGCAACAGGTGACAAAATTGATTGCTGGCAAGTCGCAAGAAAAAAAGCATTGCGACCAGGTGTGGTTTTGCAAGCGGTAGCCTTTTCTCAAGATGGGAAATCTGTCTATAGTGAATCAGGCAATGGTATTGGGCAGAAGTGGAAAATAAAATAGAGATGCCCTATGCTTAAATTAGTTTTCTTTGTGCCTGAAAGTCATAAAGAATCTGTAAAAGAGGCTGTTTTTGAGCAGGGCGCTGGCCGCTACGAAGGATATGACTGCTGCTCATGGGAAACACTGGGAACGGGTCAATTTAAACCGTTATCAGGCAGCCAGCCTTTTATCGGGCAACAAGATAAGCTTAAAACTGTGGCTGAATATCGAGTAGAAATGATTTGTTCAGAAGAACATATTCGAGCGGTACTGCTAGCATTAATGAATAGTCACCCCTATGAAACTCCTGCCTATGAAGTACAGTCAATTAAAACACTAAACGACTTTTAACCTATCAGAGCTATTACATGACTACACCTAAAGAAACTTTTTTAGCTGACTACCAAGTACCTAACTATCTAATTGATACAGTGCATTTGCATTTCGAATTAGATGCATCAAAAACGCATGTGAGAAGTGTGTTGAGTATGCGTAAAAATCCGCAAGGTAATGGTGGCGACTGTGTGCTTGATGGTGAGCAACTTGAATTGTTATCAATTAAAGTTGACGGGCGACAGCTACAGGGCAATGAGTATCAGCGAACTGAAAAGAGTTTACGTTTATCTTCACTGCCTGATAGCTTTGAATTAGAAATTGAAACGCTTATTCAACCCGATCAAAATACGGCATTAGAAGGCTTATATCATTCTGGAACATTACTTTGCACACAATGTGAAGCGGAAGGGTTTAGACGTATTACTTATTATCTAGATCGACCTGATGTGATGGCTATATTTACGGTTTCTCTTGTCGCGGATAAACAGCTGTGGCCAATTATGTTGGCAAATGGAAACCTCGAAGAGCAAGGCCAATTTGAAGATGGGCGACATTGGACACGTTGGCATGATCCACACCCGAAACCAAGTTATCTCTTTGCTTTAGTGGCGGGTGACTTATATCGCCAGCAAGATAGTTTTACTACACAATCTGGTCGAGATGTAAGCCTGCAAATATATGTTGATCATGAAAATAGCCACAAATGTGATCATGCGTTGAACTCTTTGAAGCAAGCGATGAAATGGGATGAAGAAACCTATGGCCGTGAATATGATTTAGATGTGTTTATGATCGTTGCTGTTAATGATTTTAATATGGGGGCAATGGAGAATAAAGGCTTAAATATATTTAATGCTTCATGTGTACTGGCAAGCCCTGAAACTGCAACAGATGCAGATTATTATCGAATTCAAAGTATTGTTGGTCATGAATACTTTCATAATTGGTCAGGCAATCGCGTCACATGTCGTGATTGGTTTCAGCTTAGCTTGAAAGAGGGCTTTACGGTATTACGAGATCAACAATTTAGTGCTGCACTTAATTCTGAGGCAGTGCAACGAATTGATGATGTAAACCAACTACGCACCATGCAGTTTGCTGAAGATGCCGGCCCAATGGCGCATCCTGTGCGGCCAGCCTCGTTTATCGAGATCAGTAACTTTTATACGGTGACAATCTACGAAAAGGGCGCTGAAGTTGTAGGCATGATTAAGACGATTGTCGGTGATGAGGGCTTTAGAAAAGGAACCGATCTCTATTTCGACCGTCACGATGGTCAAGCTGTTACCACCGATGATTTTGTGCAAGCTATTGAAGATGCTAACGCTGTAGATTTAAATCAATTCAAACGATGGTATTCACAAGCTGGTACACCGCAAATTGTTATTGATGGGCAGTATAATGACTTTAATAATACATATAGTTTGACGGTCTCTCAATCATGCCCTGCGACACCGGATCAAGAAGATAAAGAAGCGTTTCACATTCCTTTAGCTGTGGGGTTATTAGACCAGAAAGGAGAAGCACTTTCATTACGACTTGAAGATGATGAAGCCGATTTTGATGGTGATACACGTGTCTTATCTATTACCGAATCAACACAGACCTTTATATTTAATAATGTGCAATTTAAGCCGGTTCTTTCGGTATTACGTGGCTTTTCAGCCCCAGTCATTGTTAAAGCCAAGTATTCAAATGAAGAATTAGCCTTTTTAATGGCTCATGATAGTGATAGCTTTAATCGCTGGGATGCAGGGCAAACGTTGTTGATTAATGTGCTGTTAAAGCTAGCTGAAGACATTCAACAACAAAACTCGCTTAGTATTCCTAACGACTTGATCCAGCAGTTTAAATTTATTCTGATGGATAAAAAACTAGATCCTGCATTGATTGCTAAAATGCTATCGTTACCGACAGAAAATTATTTGGCCGCACAAATGGAAAATGCCGATGTTGATGCAATACATAATGCTAGACAGTTTTTGAAGAAGAAATTAGCTAATGACTTGAAAGATGAATTTATAGCGATATATCAACAGCATAACTCACTAGATAAGTATCAATTTAATGCGCATGATATGGCGCGCAGAACGCTTAAAAATAGTTGCTTAAGCTACTTGATGGCAACGGATGATCCCATGCAGACACAACGTTGCCTCAAACAAATGAAGCAGTCAGATAATATGACCGATGCGATTGCTGGACTAGTTTTAGTAGCAAACCAAGCCGGGCCAGAAGGAGAACATGCACTTCGTGCATTTTATGAACAATGGCAACATGATCGTTTAGTCGTAGATAAATGGTTAACGGTGCAAGCTCAATCTAGCTTACCAGATACATTGTTACGGATTAAAGGCTTGATGAAGCATCCTGCCTTTAGTATTAAAAACCCTAATAATGTGCGTGCACTTATAGGACAATTCTGCCGAAATAATCCGATTAATTTTCATGCAAAAGATGGTTCTGGCTACCGTTTTTTAGCAGAACAAATCTTAGTACTCAATAAACTGAACCCGCAAGTTGCTTCACGCATGCTAGGCGCTTTTAATTCTTGGCGGCAATATGATGAAGTGCGGCAAGGATTAATGAAGAAAGCATTATCAGAAATTGCGAACTATGATGACTTATCTCCTGATGTGTATGAAGTTGTGAACAAGTATTTAGCCGATGTTTAAGCTGGACCCGCGATTAGAGCAAGACACAATCCAACTCGGCGATTTTTCTCTGAGCAAAGTATTGTTGATGAATGATGCACGTTATCCATGGGTGATCTTAGTGCCAAGAGTCGTAGGTTTGACAGAAGTTTTTCAGCTAAATAATAAACAACAAGTTCAATTAATGAATGAATCAAACTTTGTTGCAGAAAAATTAAAGGCCTTGGCTCAAGCTGACAAAATGAATGTTGCCGCATTAGGAAATATTGTATCGCAGTTACATATACACCATGTTGCACGGTTCACTGGCGATGAATCGTGGCCGGCGCCTGTTTGGGGTAAGGGGCAAGTCATTCAGTATGATAAAGCTGAGCGAGATGCTGTGTGTCAGCAACTTACACAATTATTTTCTGATTTATTACAAGATAATGATGGAATTATACTTTAGTCTAAATGTAAGCCGAGAGCAGGCCTTACGTTATTATCAAGGTAATGCAAGAACGGTAATTGTAACTGCGGTGACAGGTCAAAAGCTGCAATTCCCTGCTGAGCATATTAGGTCTTTTATAGATCAAAATGGTATTCAAGGGCAGTTCAGAATCCAATTTGATAAAGATAATAAATTGATCGAACTAAATCGTATCTAGCCGTAACTTAGGTTTTGCTAAAGGATTACCGTCTAAAAAATAAGGTTTAGGCTTACCAATATAATACCCTTGAGCAAAATCAACGCCCATCGTTTTTAGTAAAGCAAGCGTTTCGGCATCCTGAACAAATTCAGCAACTGTTTTTTTACCCATACCTTTTGCAAGATCAACTAGTGCTTTGACAAAGACCCGGTCATTATCATTATTGATTAAATTGACAATGAATGAACCATCAATTTTAATAAAGTCTACAGGTAGCTCTCGCAATGAATGGAATGAAGAAGCGTCTTTACCAAAATCATCTAAAGAGAAGCGGTAACCTAAGGAATTTAATAATTCTATAAAGTCTCTTGCCTGAATAACATCTGACGATGTTGTTGTTTCAGATAATTCAAACATTAAGCCATCTGCGGTTGTATTATTGTCTTTTAATAAGCGTTTTAGCAGTGGCACAAGAATAGAGTCGTTAATGGCCGCAGCGGATAAATTTACTGAAAGTGAAACATCTGCATTCACCTGTTTTAATTCAGCTTGTAGTTTAATGCTGTTTTTTATAACAAAATGATCAATATCATGAATAAGACCTGTCTGTTCGGCGATAGGAATAAATGATGATGGCGGATGGATCGTATTGCTATCATCAAGCATTCGAATTAATACTTCATAATGATCAATAGCTTCTGATTGAATGTTCATCACAGGTTGATAATGAAGGATGAAGCGATTATTTTCTAAAGCATTTTCTATTTGTTGCTTCCAAAATACGCGAGATTCTAATTGACCGCGAGTCGTATCATCAACACTAAACTGGTGCCATGTGTTTTTCCCTTTTGCTTTTGCTTGATACATCGCTATATCAGCATTACTTATTAACTCTTCAATCGTTTGGTCCTCCAGAGGAAACTGGACGATACCGATGCTTGTTGTTACTTTATATTTTAAGCTGTTAAAACTAATGTTAATTTGTGCCAACTGCTCGATGATTTTTTGAGCAAAGTTAATGGCACCATCTTCGTCTGTTTGCGGCAAGATAATGGCAAACTCATCACCGCCTAGACGTGCAACACTATCTGTTGTACGAGAGAGTGTTAATAACGTTTCAGCTACTTGTTTTAGTACTTGATCTCCTGCTTTATGACCATATCGATCATTGATATCTTTAAATTGGTCAAGGTCAAGAAATAGTAATGCACCTTGATGATCAAAACGTTTTGCATTATTAAGTAACTGTTCAAAAGTAGAATTGAATTTTCGACGATTATAAAGCTCGGTTAATACATCATGCTCAGCTAACCAGATAATATGTTCATCACTGCGTTTTTTCTCAGTAATATCAAGTCCGACAGCTAAGATGACAGAATCATCTGTCGGGTGATTGAGACTGGAAAAGAGCCAAGAAATGATGTGAATAGAGCCTGTGCTATGATTGATAAGCTCAGATTCTTGCTGGCTGATTGTTTGGTCAGTAGTTTGTAAGCGAGTAAGAATATTTTTAGTTTCTGACCATTGCTCCGTGGGGAAAAAACGTTCAAAAGATGAATTAACTATTTCAGTTGATGCATAGCCAGTTATTTCCTCTGAAAAATGATTAAAAGAGGTTATTAGACATTGTTTGTCCATTGTTATAATAACCATTTGTGCCGTATTTATTAAGCTTTGGACAAAATCACGTTCTTGTTGCAACTCTTCACTGCGTTTACTTAATGTAATTGTGTGGTCTTTTATTGAATCGTACAAACTTTCTTGTTGAGACGTTAGTTCGAACGTTGACTTCTCTAATTGAGTTAGCTCATCACTAAAAGCCAAAAAACTGTTTTTCTGAGGGATTAGCAGCTTAGCTTCGGCATACTTTTGTTGGGCAATAAGTGGTAATGCTTCGGATATTGAAACTAGTCGAGACAAAGGTCTTGATATAAAAAAGAATAAGCCAAGCCCCATTATCAGCATACTGGTGAGTGAAAACAGGAAATTACGATAGCTTGTATCAATAATTTCTTGATAATTTGAAGAAATATTCTCGATGATAACGAATAAAAGGTTTTTATCTTGTTTTGAATTGATAAGCTGAAATTCAATTGGAGATATATCTTCTTTTAAAAGTGAAAAGGGCGAATTACTTGCCCTTATTATTTGATCTGTCTTAACATCATAAGCAGTGTAATTTTTTGCTAGCTTATCTAAATGAAACTTATTTTCGTCAGGTGAAGTGGTTGCTTCAACGTTCATATTCCATTCCGGAATGAAACGATTAGCTTGCAGGCTTAGCTTGTTTTGTCGTTTACTAAGAATAGCAACGTCAGCTCCCGTCTTTAGATTAAATTTTAATAATGTATCATCCATACCTGATGCAACAACTAACATTGAGCTGACACGTTTTTTAATGAGTATGGGAATCAGGTTAAACTGAGTGCATTTCTGTTCACAATGAATATAACTACGTACGGCGCCATCCTCAATTATAGAGGGGATAAGTTGCTTAATGCTCTTGGGAAGTTCATCTCCCCATCCAGCTAGCTGATTACCAAAAGCATCTAAATATTGGGCATGAGAGAGTTGCCAGTCGACCTCAAGAGAGGTTCGGTTACTATTTAATAGGTGTGTTGTTGTTACTAGATATTTTCTAACAGACAAATTGTTATCAGGAAGAAGCATGAGCTCTGCCAATTGCTGTAATTGGTTACTAGAGCTTGATATTTCATTGTTTAGATCTTGCTTAAATTGATGCTGAATTTGATCACGAGAGAAATTTAGATCTTGGAGTGAATTCCAATAAGTCAAAAAGAGAAAGCCCGCATTAAACAGGAGCAATAGCGCACCAAAAAAGAACGCAGCTTTCCACTTCACACTTAAGAAAAATTGATTAAACAGACCCATGTATTATGTAAGGAATACCAAATTAAAAACGGTTTATTAGATATAACAATACGGATACTTATAGCCTTAATCTACACATTAGTCTATTGTACTATCGTACGTACGATAGCAAAACTTGATAGTGAGGGCGCTAAAGGAATTCACCTATATTCTTTATCACAATGGAGATAGGTGGTAGAAAATTTATCCCTCCAACTTCTATTATTGCCTTTTAAATATGGCCACCAAAAACCCAATCCAAGAGGGAGCCATGATAAAACTGCGGCGGCAAAACGAAGTGTCGCTTGTCGCCAACTAACGTTTTTTTGTTGTTCACTCAATAAAACTACTTTCCAAGCACGCATTCCGACAGTTTGGCCACCATGGGTCCAAAACCAAGCATAGAATAACCAACTTACGCCAAATAAATAGGCTATAAAAAATAGATTACCTTGGCTGATAGCCTCACTATCATTAATAATAACGGCTATGAGCGATGCAAGAAATAATATTGATAATAAAACGATAGAGTCGTAGAACATAACTCCGAGCATTCTAAATAAACTCGGCCGATGTACTGTGTTTGAAGGTTGGGTCATAAAAATATAAATATAGTTGGGTATAAAGTATCATTATTACATTAAGGAGACACTTAGTAACTAGCTAGAAGATCCACCCGAAGTGGCTTAGCCAAGTTTTCAGCCTCTGCGTTATAATTTTACGCAATAGCACACTATTACTGTAAAATTATGCCTTGATGCTAAAAACTTGGCGTTGCCAGAATTCAAGTTAGTTATTAAGCATCTCCTTAAGATATATGAATAGGGTTTTAGCATGTTGCAATTGATAGGTCGATCGGCATTTTCGGTATTTCGACTAGAGAAACTATTAACATCAATACAAAGTGATGTTAAAAATGTACTTTCGGTGCGTAGTGAGTATCGCTATTTCATTGAAATTGAAGATGAAAGTTCACTTGAGGCTGAAAAAAAAGAGGTATTAGAAACTTTATTAGAAGGAACCTCGAAAAGCAGTAACGCGGCAGCTGATGAAAGTTTCTTTTTGGTTACTCCGCGTCCCGGAACCATTTCACCATGGTCAAGTAAAGCAACAGATATTGCGCATAACAGTGGCTTGGCTAATATTCTTCGTGTAGAGAGAGGCATTGCCTTTTTTGTGCAATCGACGGCGCCACTAACAAAAAATGAGCGCCAATTAGTTGCAAAAGACCTTCACGATCGAATGACAGAGACCATTTTTGACTCTGTAGATGAAGTCGAACGATTATTTGTCCACAATCCATCACGGCCTCTAGCCGCTGTAGATATTTTGAATGGTGGGCGTGAAGCATTAGTTTCTGCGAATAAGACAATGGGCTTGGCTTTGGCTGAAGATGAGATTGATTATTTAGTTGATAATTTCACTTTGTTAGAGCGTAATCCTAATGATATTGAATTGATGATGTTTGCCCAAGCGAATTCAGAGCATTGTCGTCATAAAATATTCAGTGCCGATTGGATCATTGATGGTAAAAAACAACCACATACCTTATTTAATATGATCCGTAACACTCATGCCTTGCATCCTGAAGGTGTGATAACGGCATACAGTGATAATTCATCTGTTATTGAAGGTGCAAACACACACCGTTTCCACGTTGATATGGCTAGCAACCAATATAGCTACCAAGGTGAAGTGCAACATATTTTAATGAAGGTCGAGACGCATAACCATCCTACGGCTATTTCACCATTTCCTGGTGCAGCTACAGGTGCTGGAGGAGAAATTCGTGATGAAGGTGCGACAGGGCGAGGCTCTAAACCTAAAGCAGGCTTAACCGGTTTTTCTGTTTCAAATTTAAATATTGAAGGTTTTGAGCAAGCATGGGAAACGGCCTATGGAAAGCCAACACGAATGGCATCTGCACAAGATATTATGCTTGAAGGGCCTATTGGTGGAGCAGCGTTTAACAATGAATTTGGCCGACCTAATTTATGCGGTTATTTCCGTACTTATGAAGCTCTAGTGCCCAGTGCAAATGGCTTTGAAGTACGTGGTTATCATAAACCTATTATGGTTGCCGGTGGTATGGGCACTATTCGGCCGCAACATGTTAAAAAGAACATTTTTGAACCTGGCGTTCAATTAATCGTGCTTGGTGGCCCTGCGATGCTAATTGGCTTGGGTGGCAGTGCTGCTTCTTCAGTGGATTCAGGTGCAAGTACCGAAGGTCTAGATTTTGCCTCAGTGCAACGTGGCAATCCTGAAATGGAGCGCCGGTGCCAAGAGGTAATTGATCGCTGTGTCGCACTGGATGATAACAACCCAATTATTGCGATTCATGATGTCGGTGCAGGTGGACTTTCAAATGCATTTCCTGAATTAGTTGATGATAGTGGCCGTGGCGGTCGCTTTGAATTGCGTTTAGTTCCAAATGACGAGTCTAGTATGTCACCGATGGAAATTTGGTGTAATGAATCACAAGAGCGGTATGTATTAGGTGTGTCACTGGAACAAGTAGCTGAATTTCAAGCCATCTGTGAGCGCGAACGTTGCCCGTGGGCGATTGTAGGTGAAGTGACCGAAGAACAACATTTATTAGTAGGTGATGCTGATAATGACAATAACCCGGTAGATATGCCGATGTCATTATTATTAGGTAAACCACCTAAAATGCTGCGTGATGTTCAACATAAAACCTTTAAAAAACCAGAGTTGGATTTAACGGGTGTGACTGTTAGTGATGGACTAGAACGTGTATTGATGTTACCTGCAGTGGCCAGTAAAAACTTTTTAATCACAATTGGCGATCGTAGTGTGACCGGCTTAGTAGCTCGAGATCAAATGGTCGGACCTTGGCAAGTTCCTGTTGCCGATTGTGCTGTCACATTAGCGGATCATCATGGTTTTAAAGGTGAAGCAATGTCAATGGGGGAGCGTGCGCCTCTAGCATTAATTGATGCGCCTGCATCAGGACGAATGGCTGTGGGTGAAGCTATCACTAATATTGCAGCAGCAACTATTGCCAATATGGGTGATATTAAGTTATCAGCTAATTGGATGGCCGCTTGTGGACATGCTGGTGAAGATGCGGTTCTTTATGAAACGGTAGAAGCCGTGGGCATGGCGTTATGTCCACAATTAGGCATAGCGATACCTGTTGGCAAAGATTCATTATCTATGAAAACCTTATGGCGTGATGGAGAAGAAAATAAATCAGTTACATCACCTTTATCATTAATTGTAACCGCTTTTGCACCGGTAACAGATGCATCAAAAACCGCAACGCCAGAACTACGAACTGATCAAGGCGATACTGATTTAATCTATATTGATTTAGGTAAAGGGCATAACCGTCTTGCAGCCTCTGCGATTGCACAAGTTTATAGTCAAGTAGGTCACCATGGTCCAGATCTTGATGACCCTAAACTGCTGAAAAAATTCTTTTATGCTATTCAGCAATTACAACAAGATAACTTGTTGCTGGCTTATCACGATCGTAGTGATGGTGGCTTAATAACGACTTTATGTGAAATGGCCTTTGCGGGCCATTGTGGTCTTGATATCAATATCGCCGGTTTAGGCGGTCCATTAGCACTAATGTTTAACGAAGAATTAGGTGCGGTAATTCAAGTACGCCACTGTGATGTTGAAGACGTGCTAGCGGTACTTCGTGAGCAAGATTTATCACATCATAGCCATGTTATTGGCTGCGTTACAGATGGACAGAAAATATCTATCACAGTTAATGGTAAACAAGAAATTAATAAGCCTCGTGCAGAGTTACAACGTGTTTGGGCTGAAACGAGCTATCAAATGCAAAGGCTTCGTGATAACCCTGATTGTGCACAACAAGAATTTGATAGCCTTTTAGATGAAAATGATCCTGGTTTGAATGCAAAATTGACCTTCGATCCAACCGAACATATTGCCGCTGCACTTATTGTAAGTAGCGAGCGTCCTAAGATGGCAATATTGAGAGAACAGGGCATTAATGGGCAAATAGAAATGGCTGCAGCTTTTGACCATGCTGGTTTTTCAGCGATTGACGTGCATATGAGTGATATTATTGAAGGTCGTGTAGATTTAGCTGACTTTAAAGGTTTGGTGGCGTGTGGTGGTTTTTCTTATGGTGATGTATTGGGCGCGGGTCGAGGTTGGGCAAGCACAATTCTGCATAACGAAACGGCAAGAAAACAATTTAGTGATTTCTTTAAACGTGATGACAGCTTTGCACTAGGTGTGTGTAATGGGTGCCAAATGTTATCACAACTTAAAGAGTTGATACCGGGTAGCGATCATTGGCCACGTTTTGAGCGAAATACATCTGAGCAATTTGAAGCACGATTTTCATTAGTTGAAATAGTTGAGTCACCGTCGATATTATTGCAAGGCATGGCAGGTTCTATTATGCCGGTTGCTGTCGCGCACGGTGAAGGCAGGGCTGATTTTAGTGATACTGGTTCAATGAATGATTCATTAGTTGCTATGCGTTATGTTGACAATTATGGTCAAACAACAGAGCATTATCCACAAAACCCAAATGGATCGCCTGAGGGTATTACCGCGCTTACTACGACTGATGGCCGAGTCACTATTATGATGCCTCATCCAGAACGTGTGACAAGAACAGTTCAGCATTCATGGCATCCTGATAACTGGAGTAAAGATGGTCCCTGGTTACGGTTATTCCAGAATGCTCGTAAGTGGGTAGTTTAGATTTTTGTGGACAAGTAGACATATTTCTCAAACTACATTATATTAACCTGTATTGCGTGATTTTGAATGTATTCTGATTTTTAAGGAGCAAAGATGAGATTAAGCGTTATTATTGTATTAGTGCTTTCATTAATTTGGGGTATTTGTAGCTGGAAATGGTATACCTGTAATATAAAAGGCTTCTGTGGCACGGAAATGGTTGAGACAGAAGTGGAAACGAAGACTTCGGTTATTCTTAATGCACCTACTTCAGAGTCTGAAATTATGCCTGCCGCTGTCACTGATATCGATTCAGACGGTGATGGTCTTACCGATAAAGAAGAAAAACGCTTAGGTACCAATCCTAAAAAGCCCGATTCTGATGGCGATGGCTTTTCTGATCGAAGAGAAGTGGGAAGTGTTTTATCACCAAATGATACTGATAGCGACGGTATTATTGATGCCTTGGATGATGACGATGACAATGATGGCCTTTTAACCAAGGTTGAAGGGTTATTGGCGACAAGTGCTTATACGGCAGATAGTGATAATGATGGTCTTTCTGATGGTGTTGAAGTTGGTGGTGACCCACGTGATGCATTAGATTCAGATAATGATGGTCTTATTAATGCTATTGACTATGATGACGATGACGATGGTATTCCAACTGTATCTGAACAAGCTGATCCAAACGGAGATGGCAAGCCGACTGATGCGGTTGATACAGATAAAGATGGCATTGTAGATTATCTTGATGCAGATACGAATACGGACCGTGATAATGATGGCCTGAGCGATGAGCTTGAAGCAATGTTAGGTACTGATCCTGATAGCCCAGACACGGATGGTGATGGTATCCTTGATGGAGAAGAAGTAGGGGCTGATTATAATAAACCTACAGATCTTAATAACAACGGTGTAATTGATGCACTTGAAGCTTATGTTTACGAGCCAGCAGAAGCGGTTGCTTATGTCGCACCGAAACAAGTAGAAATTGTAATTGAACAAGATCAACGCGCTCGTGTTCACTTTCCATTTAATGATTCACAATCGCCGATCCTTTCAACTGAAACAGAACAGTACTTTACTAATTTAGTTGTGCAGCTGAAAGCAGGAAGTACCGTGAGATTAACCGGGCACACAGATGATGTGGGAGATGAAGAAACTAATTTGCGCTTATCATTGGCACGGGCGAAAATGATCCAAGGATTATTAATTGAGCGCGGAGCTCCTGTAGATAGTGTCTCTATTGATGGCAAAGGTGAATCACAACCATTACAAAGTAATGATACTGAGCTTGGTCGCGGCACTAATCGCCGTGTTGAGTTAGTTACTACTAAATAATTTAAGTTTAACAAAAAAGGATTACGATATGTTTAACAACGTTACTACTGGATATGATATGTCTGATGCGACATGGGAAATTATTATCATGTTGTTGATTGCATTTATTTTAGGCTTTATTTTACGCCACTTATTTGGTTGTAAATCAGAATCAAAGTCAGATGATAGTTATGTACCACAAGCCGCAGCAACAGTTGTACCGCCAGTATCTAACGAACCCGAAAGTTTACAACGTGTTGAAGGTATTGGTCCTAAAATTGAAGGCTTATTACATGCCGGTGGAATATTGACGATGAGGCAATTAGCAACAGCTGAGCTTGATGTAATACAAAAAATACTAGATGCAGCAGGACCTAGATATAGAATGCACAACCCAAAATCATGGTCTCCACAAGCAGAGTTAATTGTTGATGAAAACTGGGATGAGCTTGAGAAATATCAAGATTTTTTAGTAGCAGGCAGAGAATAAGTTTCTAGCCAATGATTTCTGATAAAAAGGGTCAATTAATGGCCCTTTTTTATGCCTTATGCTTTTGCTCTACGTAATAAAACATATACCGCTCCTGTTCCACCATCTTCAATTGGCGCAGAGCAAAAAGCTAAAACATTATCATCTTGTTGTAACCAACTATTAAGTTTGGTTTTTAGAACCGGTTTTTGGTTTTTAGAACTCCAGCCTTTTCCGTGTACTATACGCACACAGCGTAGCATATCAACTTGGCAGTCTTGAAGAAATTGTGCCAGCGCCTGATGGGAAATGGAAACCGTCATGCCATGCAGATCAAGTTCAGCTTCTATTGGTATATGGCCATTACGCAGCCGTGAAAACAAGCGATGTTGAATTCCACTCCGGCGGAAAGACAAGGTTTCTTCACTACCGATAGTATGTGGTTCATATTGATCGGAAAAACTACTGTTTAATGCTTGATCTATACGCTGTTGGCGAAATTTGGCTATAGGTTTTGGTAATGCCGTAACGGGATGTATTTTGTCATGTTCAATCTTTTCTATAATCCCCATCTCTTCTCGAAAAAGGGTAATATCAGATTGGTCATTACGAGAATCTTTTTTCTTCATAAAACACAACTAGCAAATATAGGGTCTAGGATAAGTTAAACTATTTCTTTTTAATCCGATCAAACTCACCCCAGCTTGGTTTTGGTGGCGGCGTTCGGTTAGGTTCACGCATTGATGAGTCGTCATAGAAATCTTGCTGATAGTCTACACTACTTGCATTGCGTATGGGTGCGATTATATTAGACTCCTGAATACTCTGCTGATCTTGCTTTATCATTTCTTGCTGATTTATTTTAGCTTCTAAGTCTTTAATTTGTTGTTGCATACGCATGTTTTGTTCTTGCAATTTGTCTGTTTTTTCTTTTAATTCCGTAGATTGTTGCTGGGATACAGGTTCTACTATTGTGGAGCCTGACTCATTTGTACTATCATCGGGAGCATCAATTAGATTGAGTTCAAGTTCGTCTTCGATGCTATCCATATCGTCAGACTCTGACATGAGATCACTCTCTACTTTTTCAGAAATATTCTCTTCGCTTATTGTTTCTGATTCAGCAACCGGGTCTTCAGCTTCGTTTGCAGGTGCTAAAAAGAAATAAGCTCCACCGGCTATTAGAAGTAAAATAATGACTCCAGCAATAATTAAAAATAATTTTGATTTAAAAAAGCTTTTTTTTGCCTCTTCAACCTCAGTTTCACCGGTACTCTCAACTATTCCTTCCTCAGGGCTTACTTGCACATCTTCGTCAGCCATAAGATACCTCTAAATTATAATTGGTTATTATTTACTCATCATCATCCTGAATAAGTGAGATAAGAATCCAACCGGCTTCAGGAATAAGCTCAGCATCATTAGTAAAAAAATGAAGCTGACTTTTTGTATCAAAAGCAAATAAAGGGATGGCAAGCTTTCCATACTGATCTTGATAATCTCGGTAGCTAAAACTATCACTTATATTTGTTTTTTTAGGTGATGCGCCCTTGCTAATCAAACTGGCCAGTTTTGCATAGGTGACATCATCTCCAAATAGGACTTTCGCTTTATGATTTATATTAGTTCGCGAACTTTGCTCCTTATCATCTTTATCGGTCGACAAAGCGAAAACATGATTAGCACCAAATTCTGAACGATAGCGGAGACCTGCAAGGGCATTTAATTCTTTTTGTGGTGTTAATGTTAATACTTGCCCTAAACCAATCAAATCAAGATGTCTGTCAGCATGCTCAGAGACAGCATTACCATAATAAGTATCAAAGCCTTCCATTCTGGCAGCAGTAACATTTGTCCAACTAGTATCTGCTAAACGTGTGCGGTAGCCATTATCATTTAATGCTGTAGCAATGGCACGCGCCACCAAGTTAGCACCAATAATTAAAAAACCTCTATCATCGGGTTCTGCCACACCTAAGCGGTTTGCCAAAAACTTAGCTGTTGCACCTTGTAAAAAAACAGTACCTATAATGATGGTAAAGGCAAGCGGGACTAATAAATCAGCTTGTGGAATACCTAGATCTTGTAAGCGAAGAGCAAATAAAGCACTCACCGCAGCGGCAACAATACCGCGAGGGCCAATCCAGCTAACCAGTGTTTTTTCTTGCCATGTTAAGTCAGAGCCTAGCGTACATAAAAAAACTTTAATAGGGCGGGCGATAAATTGAATAATTAGGAACAATGCAATCCCTGCGATTCCAATCGCTTCAAACTGTGCAAAATCTAATCGTGCAGCTAATAAAATAAAGAGGCCTGAAATAAGTAAAATACTGAGGCTTTCTTTAAAATCAAGAATATCTTCAACGGAAACATCTTTCATATTAGCTAACCAGATACCCATGATGGTCACCGTCAATAAGCCCGATTCTTCAGAAATATGATTAGATAAGGCAAATACGGCAAAGACTAGCGTGAGTGTGGCGACATTGTGTAAATATTCTGGTAATAAATGTTTGCGTAAAATTAAGCCTAAGAGATAACCTGCTATTGCACCAATCAGAGCTCCTACAGCTAATGTTTTTCCAAAGATAAAAAAGGTGTGCCCTAATGATATGGCTCCTTCACCTTGGCCTGATAGAATAAATTCAAATACTAATACAGCGAGAATAGCGCCAATGGGGTCAATGGCAATGCCTTCCCAGCGTAGAATATTAGATATTTTAGTGTTTGGCCTGACTGTCCGTAGCATAGGTACAATTACAGTTGGCCCAGTTACAACCATAAGTGCACCAAATAACAGTGATAACTCCCAAGTAAAATGGAGTAGATAATGAGTGGAAACAGCGATAATGGCCCAAATTATTAATACGCCAAAGGTCAGTAAATTACGGACAACTTTTTGTAAATCGCGGATCTGATCAAAGCGTAGTGTTAAACTGCCCTCAAATAAAATAATGGCTACGCAGAGTGAGACAACGGGGAATAATAAATCGCCAAATAAGGCATCTGGATCTAGCCAGCCTGTTAGAGGACCAAGTATAATGCCAGCAAGTAGCAGGAATACGATAGCAGGTAATTTAACCCACCATGCAAACCATTGGCAGAGAGTGGCAACCACTCCAATAATAGAAAGTGCAATGACAGCATGTTGCTCCATGAATTTAACCTTTGATGCTAAAAGTGAAAGATTGATTCTAACGTATCAGTTCAATTTCTGCACGACGATTATGTGTTCTGCCCGAGCTAGTTTTATTAGTAGAAGCGGCTATAAACTCACGATGAAATGAGGTTACAATCATAGCTTCATCAATATTATGTTCGTTTATAAGAAAATCTTTGACAACCAGAGATCGCGCTTCTGACAAAGGTATATTAAGCCGTTTTCGACCATAATTATCAGTGTGCCCAGACACAGTAATACGCTTGATGCTGTCGTCAATTTTAACGTAGTCTGCCAATTTGCTAAGAGCTTGTTTTGCCTCGTCACTTAGCTCTGACGACTCGGAATTAAAATACACAGTGAGTTTACGCATCTGCTCAAAAGTATATGGGGTAAGTTGCTCAACACATTGTGTAAAATTGACATTGGAATCTCTAAAATGCACTGTTGAAAGTAGCACGCTAATTTCTTCAATCGAATTTTGACTAAGATAACGAATAGTAGGAAACATGCCTTCTTTAATATAGGTAAAGGCTTGTTTTGCAAGTTTTCCCGTTATGGTAAATGTTTGTTGATTCTTTTCAACAGGAATAGCAACGAGCATTAGGCGATCTTCACTATTTTGCCATGGCGCTTGAGCAATTTCGAAGTAAATATCAGTCTGTTTGGAAGGATACAAGGCGGTGGTAAATGTAAGCTTAAATTCGTCACCAGGTGTTTGTATAAATTCAGCACTGCCAAAACGAGCAATATCCTGGTGCATACTACACTTCAAAGGTGATTGTGTAACTAACCATTGGGTGTCAGTTATGGGGGCTTGAAATTGTTCAGCCTGAGCGGCCACTGTTAGCAAGTATAGTAGTGTGATTAAAAATTTCATTTAATATTGTATAAGTGAGTGGATCGGATAATTATTAATTTTTTCTCGACCTTTTAGATCGGTTAATTCAATAACAAAAGCACATGCAATAATCTTGCCATGTAACTGTTCAATTAATTCACAACTGGCTTTTGCCGTTCCACCGGTTGCAAGCACATCATCGATAACTAGAATACGATCGCCACGTTCGATAGCATCAATATGTGCCTCAAGGCTGGCTGTTCCGTATTCCAGGTCATAATTTACACGCTGCACATCATAGGGCAGTTTGCCAGGTTTTCTAAGTGGAATAAAACCAACGCCTAACTCCCATGCAACAAGGCTTCCAAAAATAAAGCCGCGTGCTTCCATGCCTGCAACGGCAGTAATGTCGCTATCTTTAAAAGGCTCAACAAGCTCGGCGATAGCTAGGCGTAAACTGGAAGGGTCTTTTACCAACGGCGTAATGTCTTTAAACAAAATTCCTTGCTGTGGAAAGTCAGAAATATCACGAATTTTGGCTTTTAATTTATTCATATATAGCATTATGTTTTATTATATACCCGTAATCATTCAATCTGCAGCTTTATAGCACTCATACTGAATGCGCTAGCTACGTTATAATAGTGAGTAATAGAATGACTATTACATCACTATTATGCCTTGCCAGCCCATTCATTATACGCACAAAAAAACCGCAGATTGAATGATTACAGGTATATCGGTTGAAATGGATGCGACTGTAGCATGCAATACTAAATAATTATTGAAATTTGGAGTAGAGAGTGTCAATTAAAGCAATAAGTGGCCGTGCTGGGATAATCATTTTATTAGTATTACTGAGCGGATGTTTAGGCTTAGGGAGCAAAAAAGACAATGATAATACGCCTCATTATTATGTGGTTGATGTTGATCGAGGTGCTGTTGCTTCACAGTTTGTTGCGGATAGGGTGTTATATTTAAAACCCGTTAAGATTACCTCGCATTTTCGAGGTAAAACCATCGTATTTCGTATTGGCGATAATGAATATCAAGAGCAAAAATCTCACCAGTTTTTTTCTGAACCACAAGAAATGATGACGGAGCAATTAAAGCGCTGGTTACAAAAAACGGGGCTTTTTAGCCAGGTAGTTGTTGATGAAGATATTCCTGCTGATATGGTTTTGGAAACTGCTGTAACAGCTTTATACGGTGATGCCCGAGAACAGTTTTCTCCGCAATCTGTGCTGGAAATGCAGTTCTTTTTATTAGATGCAGATCAAAATAAAATGCAAGCTTTGTTTCAAACAGGGCTAAATGTTGAAGTTGATATAGCTGAAACTACACCGCCAAATGTTGTAAAAGGTTGGAAGCAGGGGCTTGAAGAGTTACTGGCGACCGTAGAAGATGATTTAAGCGATTATTTCTCAAAACGTAAGCCCTAGTACCACTCAGATCTAATCGTGCAGGAAATCAGCCGTAATGATAGAATCATGCCTTTCATAGTGATGATTTGGATAACATTATAAATGACTGCAATTGCCTTAGAACTAGAGCCGATTACTATCGAAGAGGAGATGAAGCAATCTTACCTTGATTATGCAATGAGCGTGATTGTAGGGCGTGCTTTACCTGATGTTCGAGATGGTTTGAAACCTGTTCATCGTCGCGTCTTGTTTGCAATGCGTGAACTCAATAATAACTGGAATGGCTCCTATAAAAAATCGGCACGTATTGTCGGTGACGTTATCGGTAAATATCATCCACATGGTGATACGGCTGTTTATGACACCATGGTTCGCATGGCGCAACCATTTTCTATGCGTTATATGTTGGTTGATGGGCAAGGTAACTTTGGCTCGGTAGATGGTGATTCACCCGCTGCGATGCGTTATACCGAAGTACGTATGGCAAAAATTACCCATGAAATGCTGGCTGATTTAGATAAAGAAACGGTCGATTTCATTGCTAACTATGATGAATCAGAACATGAACCTTCTGTTTTGCCAACAAAGATCCCCGCCTTATTAGTCAATGGTTCATCAGGTATTGCGGTAGGTATGGCGACCAATATTCCGCCACATAATCTAACCGAAATTCTGAATGCCATTATTGCTACGATAGATAATCCACAAATCGATCTTGCAGAAATAATGAGCTATGTGCCGGGCCCTGATTTCCCGACTGCAGCGATGATTAATGGCGCTCAAGGTATGGCGGAAGCATATCGGACGGGTCGAGGTCGAGTTCATCTTCGTGCTCGCGCAATTATTGAAACAAATGAAAGCACGGGTCAGCAAAGTATTGTCGTTATCGAATTACCGTACCAAGTCAATAAGGCACGCTTGATTGAGAAAATTGCTGAATTAGTTAAAGATAAAAAAATCGAAGGTATTTCTGCACTACGTGATGAATCTGATAAAGACGGCATGCGTATGGTCGTGGTGCTCAAACGTGGTGAAGTGCCAGAAGTCATATTAAACAATCTCTATAAACAAACCCAAATGCAAACCGTCTTTGGCGTTAATATGGTGGCGATTGTTGATGGTCAGCCTAAATTATTAGGCCTGCAAGAGATTTTAGCTGCCTTTATTGGGCATCGCCGAGAAGTCGTAACACGCCGTTCATTATATGAATTACGTAAAGCACGTGATCGTGCCCATATCTTAGAAGGTTTGGCGACTGCTTTAGCCAATATTGATGAAGTGATTGAACTCATTAAATCTTCTCCTAGCCCTTCGGAAGCCAAAGAAGCGTTATTAGCACGTGGTTGGGCATCAGAAATGATCCTTGAAATGTTAGGTGCGGCGGGTGCTGAAGCATCTCGCCCCGAAGGCTTGGCCGATGAGCTAGGTTTGATTGACGGTGTTTATCATTTATCACCTACTCAAGCACAAGCTATTTTAGAAATGCGCTTGCATCGATTGACTGGCCTTGAACAAGATAAGATATTAGATGAATACCGCGAAGTTTTAGAAGAAATTGCGGCCTTGTTAGCTATTTTGAGTGATCCAGATAATTTGATGGCAGTTATTCGCGAAGAATTGCTGAAAGTTAAAGAAGAATTTGGTGATGAACGCCGTACTGAAATATTGGATGCGCATTTAGATCTTACGCTAGAAGATTTGATTACTGAAGAAGAGATGGTCGTGACACTTTCTCATGCAGGTTATGCAAAAACTCAGCAGCTAGATACCTATCGTGCACAGCGTCGTGGTGGAAAAGGTAAGTCTGCAACGTCAATGAAAGATGAAGATTTCATTGAGCACTTATTTATTGCTAATACCCATGACACATTATTATGTTTCTCAAGTGCCGGTAAAGTGTATTGGAAAAAAGTATATGAATTGCCTCAGGGTGGTCGAGCTGCTCGCGGCAAGCCGATTGTAAACTTATTACCACTAGAAGAAGGGGAACAAATTAACGCAATTCTACCTGTGCGCGAGTTTGATGAGGATAAATATATCTTTATGGCAACTGCATCGGGAACAGTTAAGAAAACACCTCTTGAAGCATACTCACGCCCAAGAGCAAATGGCATCATCGCATTAGATCTCAAAGAAGATGATCAATTAGTAGGTGTAGAGTTGACTGATGGTCAATCGGATATTATGTTGTTTAACTCTGTCGGTAAAGTCATTCGTTTCTCTGAAACAGATGTACGCTCTATGGGACGTGTATCACGTGGCGTACGTGGAATGCGCATGCCGGAAGATACTGAAATTATCTCATTAATTATAGCGAACCCAGAAGATGGCGCTATTTTAACCGCGACTGAATTTGGTTATGGTAAACGAACTGATCTAGAACAATATCGCGTTCAAGGTCGAGGTGGTAGCGGTATTATTTCGATTCAAACTTCTGAACGTAATGGTAATGTGGTAGGTGCGGTGCAAGTGCAAGCTGAACATCAAATCATGCTAATCACCGATGGTGGTACATTGGTTCGTACACCGGTGAAAGATGTCTCAATTGTCGGTCGTAATACACAAGGTGTGAAACTGATTAATTTAACTAAGAAAGAAAAGTTAGTTGGTTTAGAGCGTGTGTTAGAAGAAGAGGACGATGAAGATGCAGATTTTGATGGCGAAGAAGGCGAAACTATTACTGAAGAATAACTATGGCGAATACCGATATGCATGAACAACAAGCCTTGCAGGGCATTAGACAAAAAATTGATGAAACTGATCTGCAAATTCAAGACTTGTTAAATAAGCGGGTGGCGATGGCGCAAGAAGTCGCTAAAATAAAAATAGCTAATGGTGAGCAAACTGATTTTTATCGTCCCGATCGCGAAGCCATGGTGTTGCGCCAAGTTATAGAACGTAATGAAGGGCCATTAGATGAAAAAGAAATGGCGCGGATATTCCGTGAAATTATGTCGGCTTGTTTGGCAGCCGAAAAACCACTTCAAGTTGCTTATTTAGGCCCCGAAGGTTCGTTTACTCAAGCCGCTGCACTAAAACAATTTGGCGGAGCGATTGAATTACAATCAATGGCGACTATTGCTGATGTGTTTCATGCTGTTGAAGCCGGAAATGCTAATTATGGTGTCGTGCCTGTTGAAAATTCAACAGAAGGCATGGTGTCACATACATTAGATCGTTTTTTAGATTCATCCCTTAAAATTAATGGTGAAGTGTCACTTAGAATTCATCACTGTCTTTTAAGCAAAGAAACAGCTTTAACGACTATCTCCAGAGTTTATGCCCATCCTCAAGCTTTAGCGCAGTGTCGTCATTGGCTGAGCGAAAACTTACCTAGCTGTGAACTTATCCCCGTCAATAGTAATTCTGAAGCAGCAAAAAGGGTTGTGAGTGACAATCAATCGGCGGCAATTGCAGCGGATCGTGCTGCCGAAATTTATGATTTATCAATATTGGCAAGTAATATTGAAGATGAGGCTGATAACACAACCCGCTTTATTGTAATCGGTATGCAAGATGTAGGAGTTTCTGGGGCGGATAAAACAGCATTATTAGTTTCTACTAAAAATAAACCGGGTGCATTACAAACTATACTGCAACCCTTGGCAGAGCAAGGTATTAGTATGACACGGATCGAATCCCGGCCATCGCGACAAGGTGTGTGGGAATACGTATTTTTCATTGATATTGAGGGCCATAGCCAAGATAAATCTGTGGCAGACGCATTAGCCATCTTGGAGCAAGAATCAGCAATGTGTCGGGTTTTAGGCTCTTATCCAAAGGCGGTGCTTTAATGCAGCTTATTCTGGCCAATCCACGAGGTTTTTGTGCGGGCGTTGATCGCGCGATTGAAATTGTCGAGCGGGCATTAGAGCTATTCGGCGCCCCAATTTATGTGCGGCATGAAGTGGTACACAATCGCTTTGTAGTGGATGGCTTGCGTGACAAAGGCGCTGTTTTTATAGAGGAATTATCGGATGTCCCTGATAATAGCACTCTAATCTTTAGTGCACATGGTGTCTCGAAAAAAGTACAAGCAGAAGGAAAATTACGCGGCTTAAAAGTATTTGATGCTACCTGCCCATTGGTAACAAAAGTACACCTAGAAGTAGCCAGATATGAAAAACAAGGGCGTGAATGTGTATTAATTGGTCACGCGGGGCACCCTGAAGTAGAAGGTACAATGGGGCAGTATACTTCTGAAAAGGGTGGAATGTATTTGGTCGAGACGCCAGATGATGTGGCCAAGCTACAGGTTAAAAATCCTGACGATTTAGCATTTGTAACCCAAACCACTTTATCAATGGATGATGCCTCAGTTGTAATTGATTCGCTCCGAGAATACTTCCCTGCTATTGAAGGACCACGCAAAAATGATATTTGCTATGCAACACAGAACCGCCAAGATGCAGTTAAAAACTTGGCAATAGAATGCGATATCATGTTTGTTGTAGGTTCAAAAAATAGCTCTAATTCCAATCGCTTACGAGAACTATCTGATAAATTAGGTACGCCAGCATATTTGATTGATGATGCCAGTGGTATTAATTCAGAATGGTTAAGTAATAAAGAAGTAATTGGGGTGACTGCTGGCGCATCAGCCCCCGAAATATTAGTTCAACAAGTAGTAGAACGTTTAAAAGAGCTTGGTGTCACTCAAGCTGATGAAGATCAAGGTCAACGTGAAACGGTAGAATTTTCTCTACCAAAAGAGTTAAAAATAGATATTTCTAGGCTTTCTCAATAACTTCCGGTCGTGAACACTTCATTTTTACCTGTATTGCTTTGGACAGATGTACTTGTCTATCTACTTATAACTGTTGTGATTGCGAGTATATTCTATATTCGCAAACAAGCCCATTTAGTTACACCCTGGAAATTAGTATTACAACGTAAACGTGGCGTAATTTCAATTATGATTTTACTCTGTTATGTCGCTGTTGGATTGCTTGATTCTGTACATTTTAGGGAGGCGTTACCTAAGACTTCAGTCGACGAAATGCAGCATTATTCAACGGAAGTAATTACTTTATTAGACCTTGCTGCAACGCCTCTGCGACAACATGTTGAAAAGACCTATTCTGCACCGTTTGCTACGCATTTATTTGTCCGTGAAATACGGTCAAGCATTGATGGGCAGGCTGAGTACAATTATCCGATATTAAAATTTGCTGGTTCTCATTTAATACATCCAGATGAAAAGTGGTTAGATATCAAAAATACGGTAGTAAAAAGTACTCTAAAAGGGTTAATTATCTGGCTGATAGCATGTTTAGCATTCTCTTTTTTTATTGCAAAACGGCAACGCATAAGCTTAAAAAAAGCGATTTCTAGAATTCTAATGGGTCATTATCCCTACCCGATTAAAACAGCATTCTTTATGCTTTTATTATTAATTTTATTTGCAATTAATATTACGGACTTGAGTATTAATTATCATGTAATGGGAACGGATAAAGTGGGCCAGGATGTACTTTATCAAGCATTAAAAAGTATCAGAACAGGCTTGATTATAGGCACGCTTACTACGTTGGTTATGCTGCCATTTGCATTGTTTATGGGTATTGCAGCGGGCTATTTTAAAGGTTGGATCGATGATGTTATTCAATATATTTACACAACCTTAAACTCAATTCCGAGTGTGTTATTAATTGCTGCAGCCGTATTAATGTTACAAGTGTATATGAATAACCATGCGGAGGACTTTGTTACCGTGGCTCAGCGTGCCGATATGCGATTATTATTTCTGTGCCTAATTTTGGGTTTGACCAGCTGGACAGGTCTGTGCCGAATATTACGCGGTGAGACCTTAAAACTTCGTGAAGTGGATTATGTTTTAGCAGCACGTTCTTTAGGTGTGGGTAGTTTCAGTATTTTGCACCGTCATATTTTACCCAATTTAATGCATATAGTGATGATTGCGATAGTGCTAGACTTCAGCGGACTGGTATTAGCTGAAGCTATTTTATCGTATGTAGGAGTGGGGGTGGATCCTTCAATGAACAGTTGGGGCAATATGATCAATAGTGCTAGATTAGAAATGGCACGTGAGCCTATTGTTTGGTGGTCATTATCGGCAGCTTTCTTTTCTATGTTTATACTGGTATTAGCGGCTAATTTATTTGCTGATGTTGTACGTGATGCCTTTGATCCGAGAGTGCAAACTGCAAGATGAAGTCAGCACTCTTACAGGTCAGAGGATTAAAGACATGGTTGGGTGATAAAGCACTGCCTCTACGTGCTGTAGATGGTGTTGACTTTACGATTAGTCGCGGCGAAACCTTTGCGCTTTTAGGTGAATCTGGTTGCGGTAAGTCGATGACGGCATTGTCGATACTGCGGCTTAACCCACAGCCTATTAGTCACATTAAAGGTGGACAGGTCATCTTTAATAATCAAGATCTATTGTCACTCTCAGAGTTTGAAATGGAAAGCATACGAGGCCGGCGTATTGCTATGATCTTTCAAGAGCCACAAAGCTCATTAAATCCTGTTTTATCTGTAGCAGAGCAAATAGGAGAATGTTTACAGTGGCGAGATTATTCTAAACAACAACTCAGCAAAAAGATTATTGATTTATTAGAATCGGTGGGGATTTCTGATCCACAACAGCGTATGAATGCTTATGCTCATCAATTATCGGGCGGCATGAAGCAGCGGGTTATGATTGCAATGGCATTAGCCGGTGAACCTGAGCTATTGATTGCTGATGAGCCAACCACAGCCTTAGATGTCACTATTCAGGCACAGATATTAGATTTGTTAAAAGACATTCAAGTTAGAACAGGCATGGCAATACTACTGATTAGTCACGACTTAGCGGTTGTTGCTCAAATGGCCGATCATGTGGCCGTTATGTATGCGGGGCAGATTGTTGAAACAGGATCGAGCGAACAGTTTTTCAAAAACCAACTACATCCTTATACACAAAAACTATTTGAGGCTTTGCCGACACAACAAAAACGACAACAGCGGCTCACAGTCATCAAAGGGCAAGTGCCTAAGCTAGATCAAGAATTTAAAGGCTGCCGGTTTGCAGCCCGTTGTGAACATGCTGAGCAGCACTGTCATAATCAACCCCCTAAGTGGTATGAAAATGACGAACAGGGCGTACGCTGCCATTTATTTAATGGGGAAGGTTTACAAAAAAATATATTGGGTAAAAGAGCAGATCATTTATCTCCATTGTCTGAAGTAATAGCAACAGAAAAAATAGTGTTAGAACTAAAATCACTATCTGTATATTTTCCAATTCGCAAAGGTTTATTACAAAGAATAGTCGGCAATGTGCGCGCTGTAGATGATGTGAGTTTAACATTAAATGAGGCCGAGACTGTTGCATTAGTGGGGGAGTCAGGTTGTGGAAAAACAAGTTTTGCAAAAGGGATTTTACAATTAATACCTATAACGGATGGACATATTTATTACCTTGGCAGTAAATTGAATGGATTATCGGAGCGACAACTAAAGTCGTATCGTGCAGCGATACAAATGATATTTCAAGATCCCTTTTCATCAATGAACCCGAGAATGACTATTACTCAAATTATTGAAGAGGGCATGTTAGCGAAGCGAGAACAAATTGATTCTTCAGCTAAATCAAACAAAGTCAGCGAATTATTAGAACGAGTTGGTTTACCATCAGATATAAAACATCGCTATCCTCATGAGTTTTCAGGGGGGCAGCGTCAACGCATATGCATTGCAAGGGCTTTAGCAGCTGATCCTAAAGTGATTATTTGTGATGAGCCAACTAGTGCATTAGATGTTTCTGTACAGGCACAAATACTCAATTTATTGCGCGATATTCAGCATGAATATGGCTTAACATATTTATTCATTAGTCATAATATTGCTGTAGTAAACTATCTAGCACATCGTGTGGCAGTGATGTATTTAGGGCGTATCGTCGAACAAGGTGAACGCGAGCAAGTACTAAACTCACCAAAGCATCCCTATACACAGGCTTTGTTGGCCGCTGTTCCAGAAATAGATAAAGATAAGCAGCGTGATATCATTCGTTTAGAAGGTGAGTTACCCTCAGCCACTAATCCACCAGAGGGTTGTCATTTTCATCAACGATGCCCACAAGCCATGCCAATTTGTCGGCAAAAATACCCAAACCAAACCGAACTATCTAAGAACCATGAGGTACGGTGCTTTTTATATGAGGAAAACAATGAATAAACAAACACAGTTAGAACTTGAGGCTGCTGCATTTCGTCGCTTAACAAGTCATTTACAAGAGCGTACTGATGTACAAAATATTGATTTAATGGAGCTTGCAGGATTTTGCCGTAATTGTTTAGCTAAATGGTATATGGCTGCAGCAGAGGATAAAGGCTTAGACATTGATTATGATCAAGCACGAGAGCATGTTTATGGAATGCCTTATAGTGAATGGAAAGATAAACACCAAATAGGCGCTAAGCGTTAAGAGGCGTCAATGATCATGGTTTTTACACAGATCATGTAGTTTCTCAGCTAATGCTTGTGTATCAGTATTATCATCTTCTTTAGGTTTGGAAACGGTAATCACAGAAATCGTAGAACGAATTTGTTGTAAATAATTACGGCAACAACTGCAAACTAATAGATGAAAAAACAAGCCCACACGTTTAGATAGCGGGAGATCGCCATCAATATAGTTGTTCACTTCATCTGCAATGTCTTTACATTGATACATTTACTTATTGTCCTGATATTTTTCGATGCTTTGATGCAATGTTGTTCGAGCCCTGTGTAGTAATACCCGTACATTAGACGCGGACACATCTAAGATGTTACAAATTTCTTTCATTTCGATGCCTTCAAGATCGTATAGTGTTAAGGCGGCTCGTTGTTGGGCAGGTAATTTCTGGAAGCTTTGTTCTATAATCTCTTGCAATTGATCGTTGGCCAATATTGCTTCAGGTGTCGCTTGTTCCCATGCAAATACATCATCATATCGATGACCGGTATTATCGAATTTGTCAGAGGATACTGATTGCCAGCCTTCATCTAAAGAGCTATGCCTATTTTCACGGCGAACACGGCTCTTTGCACCATTGCTTACGATATGAAGTAACCATGTTTTTAATGATGAGCGACCTTCAAACTTTGGTAATGCTTTAATAGCCGAGATCCAGGCATCTTGCACAACCTCATCAGCAAAAGCTTCACCAACAATGGCTCTAGCTACTGATATCATGAGGTTTTGGTATTCTGAAACCACTTTTTCAAAAGCAAGTTTTTCCCCGTCAATTAACTGTTTAATTAATCGTTGTTCATCCCGTGATTTTAATTTTGAAAAAAATTTCATTCGATTTTGTAACAAATCCATTTTAGGGGGGTCTATGTTAGCAAGCTGAGTCATGAATGACCGGTTATTATTATTTTTCACAATACTATAGGAAGTTTATGATGTCTATTACTACTAATAAAAAAACAATCGCCCTAGTTACTGGCGCTGCATTAACAGCAGGTCTTGCACTCACTCCGATGATGGCTAGTGCTGAGACTGCTAATCCATTTTCATCTGCTGAATTGTCTAGTGGTTATATGCAACTTGCCGAAGGAAAATGTGGCGAAAATATGAAAAAAGAGGCTGAAGCTAAATGTGGCGCTAAAATGAAAGCAGAACATGAGGCTAAATGTGGCGAAAATATGAAGAAAGATGCCGAAGCTAAATGCGGTGAAAATATGAAGAAAGATGCTGAAGCTAAATGTGGCGAAAATATGGGTAAAGAGGCTGAAGCTAAATGTGGCGCTAAGATGAAAGAAAAAATGGAAGAAGGTAAATGCGGCGAAGCAAAATGTGGTGCTAATAAGAAAAAAGCTGAAGGCAAATGTGGTGAAGCAAAATGCGGTGCTGACAAAAAATAACCGTCTTTATTCGAGCAGAAAATAATGAAAGGGGGCTCTGCGGAGCCCTTTTTTATAATGGTAAGTTATATTAATTTCAAGCTATAACAGGGTGTAATTAGTAGAGCTATCCAAATTTAGGAGAAGCACGATGTTTATATGTAAAATTGCGCATACATTTCAAGGCTTGTTAAATAAGACGCGAGCGGTGGATTTCCTAGCTCCATTAGCATTACGTTTATATTTAGCGCCAGTATTTTGGATGGCGGCAAATCATAAGTGGAATCCTTTTGATAGTGAGAGTTCGTTGCAGGGCACTATTGATTGGTTTGGCGGTTCGTTAGGCATGCCCTTTCCTGAGATTATGGCTCATTTAGCATGGAGTGCTGAATATTTTGGTGCTATCTTACTGGTCTTAGGTCTGGCAGTGCGCTGGGTTTCTATTCCGTTAATGGCAACAATGATTGTAGCAGCACTAACGGTGCATTTAGATAACGGTTGGTTGGCTATTTCAGATTCAGCAGGATCTCAAGTTGCAGCAGCGCGGAGTATTTTGAAAGAGCATGGTAACTATGAATGGTTAACGGAGCAGGGTAACTTTGTTGTGCTTAATAATGGTATTGAATTTGCTACTACCTATTTCATTATGCTGTTGACTTTATTTTTCATTGGTGCAGGTAAATATGTCAGTGCTGATTATTGGATTGCTAGAAAATTCTCAAATTGTTAAATCTGGAGACAATACATGTTCATTCGTAAAAAAAGACTAGGTGAATTGCCGGCAAGTGAAATAACTGATCATCAAGTCTATCTTGATCGCAGAAAGTTTTTAAACGGTACAGCGGCTATTGCTACGGCAAGTTTATTACCTTTTTCAATGGTTAGCGCTAAGTCAGGTATGCCCGAAGCGACTTATTTAGATCTAAAGAAAAGTCCTTATTCAACGGATGAAGAGCCGACAAGTTATGAATCTGCCACGACTTACAATAACTATTATGAGTTTGGAACAGGTAAGTCTGATCCAGCGCTTAGACTAAAAAATATAGACTTTCCTGATAAATCAACGCCATGGCGTATATCCATAGAAGGGGAGTGTGATAAGCCGGGTGAATATGATTATGATGATTTAATTCGTCCCTTTACACTAGAAGAACGTATTTATCGATTTCGTTGTGTAGAAGGTTGGTCAATGGTGATTCCATGGGTAGGCTTCCCATTAGCAGATTTGATTAAGCGGGCACAGCCTAACTCAAGGGCAAAATATGTTGAGTTCACAACGTTTTATGATCCTGAAATAATGATCAAACGTAATGTATTGGATTGGCCTTATACAGAAGGCTTGCGAATTGATGAAGCAATGAATCCGCTTACTTTGTTAGCGGTGGGATTATATGGTAGTGAATTGCCAGGTCAGAACGGCGCACCTATCCGATTGGTGGTGCCGTGGAAATATGGCTTTAAAAATATCAAATCAATTGTAAAAATTCGTTTTGTTGAAGAGATGCCCAATTCGGCTTGGATGAAAGCAGGTCCAAGAGAATATGGCTTTTATTCTAATGTAAATCCTGATGTGCCTCACCCTCGTTGGAGCCAAAGCAAAGAACGACGTTTAGGTGAGTTCTTGAAACGTAAAACAGAAATGTTTAATGGATACGAAGAACAAGTTGCAAGCTTATATACGGGTATGGATTTAACAAAAAACTTCTAAACTTATGTCAAAGCTAAAAATCAGTTTATTTGTTGCCAGTTTAATTCCGGCAGTCTGGCTTACGTATGCCTTATTAACTAATCAGTTGGGTGCAAACCCAATTGAGGCAATTACACGTGAAACGGGCTTATGGGCCTTACGTTTTTTGTGGATAACATTATTGATAACACCGCTACGTTGGTTAACGGGCTGGAATAAATTGACAACATTACGGCGTATGCTAGGTTTATATGTGTTTTTTTATGCCACACTTCATATGTTGCTTTATCTCTGGTTAGATCAGTTCTTCGATATTAACGATATCATCACTGATATTATCAAACGGCCGTTTATTACGATAGGATTTTTTACTTTTACAGCTTTAATCCCATTAGTAATCACATCTAATAATGCAATGGTTAAGCGCTTAGGTGGCAAGCGTTGGAAAAGGCTCCATCGCCTAACGTATTTCATAGCTATCGCTAGTTCTATTCATTTTTATATGCTGGTTAAATTAGATAAAACAGAACCACTAGTTTATATAGTTATACTTTCAGTTTTGTTTGCTGTGCGCATCTACAACAAGTATAAAAAATCAAACTCAATTGCCGTATTTAGCTAGTTGGAAATCAAAAGCCTAATACACCATAATCGCTTTTCTAAGCGACTTTAGTAGTAATTTAATAACTAAACCTCCTGCTTTTCATTATTTATTGGAATAAATCCTGCATATAAAATGTGGAATTTATTTTATGGCACTGTGCCTTCTAATAATTAAATGGAAAGTAATAGATGAAATATCATGTACAACCCACCAACCAAGAGCAGGTCATGAGAGAAAATGACTTTATTGTCTCAAAAACGGATACCAAGGGTGTTCTGACTTATGCAAATAGAATTTTTATTGAATTTTCTAAATATTCAGAAGATGAATTAATTGGTAAACAGCATAATATTATTCGTCATCCTGATATGCCACGAGGTGTCTTTAAGTTGTTATGGGATACGCTTTCTCAGCAGCAGGAAATATTCGCTTATGTAAAAAACATGTCTAAAGATGGTGGGTTTTACTGGGTTTTTGCAAACGTTACACCATCATATAATCCTGAAGGTAAGGTGATAGGTTATTATTCTGTTAGAAGAAAGCCAAAGCCAGGGAGTATTGATGTTATTTCGGGGCTCTATAAAGAGATGTTAATGGCCGAACAAAAAGCTGGTTCTAAAAATGCTATTGAAGCATCGTTAGAATTAGTAACTAACATTCTTACAGATAAAGGAATCTCGTATGAAGAATTTATCCTTAGCATCTAAACTTAAAACAATCATATTTGTAAG
>Ga0256840_1000233_pt1 | contig 54558 bp, 35 predicted proteins | sample 355202metaG_FD_185969 | JGI IMG/M metagenome (GOLD analysis project Ga0256840, IMG submission 185969) | Hydrothermal vent microbial communities from Mid Atlantic Ridge, Atlantic Ocean - 355-202 | ecosystem: Environmental > Aquatic > Marine > Hydrothermal vents | place: Atlantic Ocean: Mid...
CCATGTCAATCTTCTCGCCACCCGGGCCAAACTGGCCTCACGGCAGCGGGTGGAGGCCGTGGCCGCGGTGAAGTTCGGTCTGTACGCGCCGAAAAAGAATCAGGTGCATCGCCTCTAGCCACTGGCAGGTAAAAGTTCAGTAGCACGCCATCTGCACGCGTTCGCGGCAGGCCGCATAGCGGACTATAGCGGCCAGCCGCGATCACGCATAGCTGACGCACTGCTGAACTTTTACCGAACGTATTGCTATTTTGCAGGTAGTTGCTGATAGCGGTGAACTATTACACTGGCAGGCTGCTGGTTGGCGGGCCATGATACGATCGGCGCGGGCAAAAAAACGGAGAAGAAGACGACTCTACCTTGCTGGCCTGCTGGTGATTCTGCTGGCAGCAGGTGGCGGTATCCTGTACAGATCACCCCTTTCCCTCCAGGATATCGGCAGGATACTCGACCTTGCTGCCGGCAGGATTTCAGGAACTTCAGCGGACGATGCGTCCGCTGAACCTGTTTTGAGAGGCACGATCTATGACCGTCTCTTTCAGGAGATGGCGGTCTCCTACCGGCTCTTCACTCTGACGGTACACCCGGCGGAGCTGGCTGACCGCACCCGTGTCGCCGAGGTCCTGGCCGGTATCCTGGGCGAGGACAGGAAAAAGCTGGCCCGGCAACTGAAGGTGCCGCAGCGGATCGTCGAACTGGCCGATGACCTGGACACGGAGCAGGCCGCGGCCATCAGGGGCCACCACCTGGCGGGTGTTTACTGCCGGTCTCGGGAGGAACGTTTCTATCCGGCCCATACCATGGCGGCGCATCTGCTCGGCTTCGTCGGTGACGGAGTGGGGCTGGCCGGGGTGGAGGGCAGGTATGATATCGTCCTCCAGCCCGGCGAGTTCAGAAGAGAGGATGTTCCGGAGATCGATTTTGCCGGCCAGCAGGTCCTGGGGCGCACCACCACTGACCTGGTGCTCACCGTTGACCTGGCGATGCAGAAACGGGTCGAGACCCGGCTCCGGGAGTATCTGCGGAGCCGGATGTCACGGCGCGGCATGGCCCTGCTGCTCGATCCCGCAGGTGGCCGCATCCTGGCCATGGCCAGCCAGCCTGCCTTCAACCCCAACTATTTCTGGCAGGCGGACAGGGAAAGCCGGCGCAACCGGCTGTTCGACGACCCGCTGGACCTCGGCCTGGTGCGGCCGCTGCTGCTCCGGGCAGCGGCGATTCGACGGGACGGCCACCAGGGACTTGACCTGCTGCCGCCAACCGTGGCCGCATCCGACTATGGCATCAGCGCAGAAGAGGTCAACGGGTTTGCCAGGCAAGTGGGACTCTTTCGGCCCGTGGGCCTGAACCTGCTCGCCCGGCCCGGGGGCACGGACAAGGCCGCAGGGACGGAAGATACGGTGAGCGGGCTGCAGATGGCCGTGGCAATATCCGCTCTCTTCAACAGCGGCTGGTCCATAGATCCATGGCTGCTTGATTCCCTCTATGATCACGCCACCGGGCGGCGCTATCACCGCCGGCCGGATGCGACCAGGCGGGAGCTTGTCCTGGAGCCGGCCACGGGCATCCGGCTGCGCAGGGCCCTGCTCCTGGCCGGGCAGGGGAAAAAGGATGGGCCCCGGGTCTTCACCGCCACCGTCAACCGGGTGGTGACCGATGGCAGGTTCAGCCGTTACCTGCGGCAGGAAGCCATGATCGGCCTTGTTCCGGCCAGGAGCCCGAAACTGCTTCTGCTGATGGTGGTCGAACTCGATGGCCTGGAGCCGCTGTCCCGGAGCCAGGGAAAAACCGGGCCGACTCTTGCCGCCATGGGCAGGGATCTGCTGCCCAGGCTCTATGGCAGACTGACAGCCGAGACAGAGGCCACTGTGCCGGCAGCCAGGAGCCAGGAGAATTTGCGGCAGTTTCTGATCAGCCGCCGGATCGACTACCGGGAACCGGCCGGCAGCAGCGCAGAGAGCATATCAGTGATGCCTGACCTGGTCGGTCTCAGCCTGCGCAAGGGATTGCAGCGGCTCGGCAGCCGGAAGGTCAGGCTCAGGATCAGAGGAACAGGGCGGATCATTGCCCAGCAACCCGCGGCCGGAACGCCGCTGCATGACGTGACAGACTGTGTACTTACCCTGGAATCGACCATCGCCAACAGCAAGTGACATGCGCATCCTGGCCCGCCTCATTCAATCGCTGCCCGCCGTCCATGCGCCGGATCTGTCCGGGCCGTGGCCGGTGCAGGCGGTGAGCGGCATCACCTGTGACTCGCGGGCCGTGGCCCCGGGTTCCGTCTTTGTCGCTGTGCAGGGCGAGCAGGCGGACGGCCATGACTTTGTCGCCGATGCCGTTGCCGCCGGCTGCCTGGCCGTGGTGGCGCAGCGGATGCCCGACAGCCTCCCCGCACAACATGTTCCCGTCTTCCTGGTCCCGGACAGCCAGGAGGCCCTGGGTATCCTGGCCGCCGCCTACAATGATTTTCCGGCCGCCGGCCTGACCATGGTCGGCCTCACCGGAACCAACGGCAAGACAACCACCTCCTGGCTGGTGGAAAACCTGTATGCAGCGGCAGGAAAGCGGTGCGGTGTCATCGGCACGGTCAATTACCGCTACACCGGTGCAAGCGGTGATCCTGTGGTACGGCAGGCGGCCCTGACCACCCCGGATCCGGTGCTTCTGCAGGGTCTGCTGCGCGAGATGGCCGATGCAGGCGTCAGTCACGTGGTCATGGAGGTCTCGTCCCACGGCCTGGTGCGCCGCCGGCTGGCCGGGCTGCGGTTTGATGTGGGCGTCTTCACCAACCTGAGCCGGGATCATCTGGACTACCACCATTCCATGGAAGACTATTTCGCGGCCAAGACCCTGCTCTTTGATCGTTACCTGAAACCGGATGCCCCGGCCGTGGTGGTGATCGGGGAAGAGAAGGGCGATGAGGACTGGGGCCGCCGGCTGGCAGAGCGTCTCGGCTCCCGCCGGGTGATCCGTTGCGGCCTGGCCGCGGACTGCCAGGTTACCGCAACCGGCCTGCGGCAGGACATCGACGGCCTGGCCGCCCGGCTGGTGCTGCCCGAGGGAGGCTGTGAACTCCGCTCCACCCTGACCGGGCGCTATAATCTGGCCAACCTGCTGACCGCCGCCGGTGTCGGCCAGGCCCTGGGTATTGAACCGGAGATCATCTGTCAGGGCCTGGGACTGGTGTCCCGGGTTCCCGGCCGCCTGGAGCGCGTCCGGTTGCCGGGAGAGCGGCCGGGCATGCTGCCGGCGGTCTTTGTCGACTATGCCCATACCCCGGATGCCCTGGTCAATGTTCTGTCCACCATGGCCGATCTCACCCGGGGGCGGCTGATCTGCGTCTTCGGATGCGGCGGTGACCGCGACCGCGGCAAGCGGCCGCTCATGGGCAGGGCCGCGGCACGCTGTGCCGATGTGGTCATTGTCACCTCGGACAATCCGCGCAGCGAGGAGCCGGAATCGATCATCGCCGAAATCCTGCCCGGCCTCCGCGACGGCGGGCTGGACGGACAGCGGCCGGAGGAGCTCTTCTGTTCGCGGAAGCGGGGCTACATGGTCGAGGAGGACCGGCGGCAGGCGATCCGCCTGGCCTGCAGCCTCGCCGGACCGGACGATGTGGTGGTGGTCGCCGGCAAGGGTCACGAGACCTGCCAGTTGCGGGGCAGGGAAGGGATCTTCTTCGACGACCGGCGCGAGGCCGCAAACGGCCTCCTGTCCTGGAATCCTGCCCACCTGCTGGCCGCCACCGGCGGTGAACACCTCCATGGCCGCTGTCCCCTGCTCTCGGGCCGCGTGGTCACCGATACCAGGAAGCTGGCTGCGGGCGATATCTTTGTCGCCCTGCGCGGCGAGAACTTCGATGGTCATGATTTCGCGGCCAGGGCGGTGGAGGCCGGTGCCGGGGCGCTCATTGTCGAACGTGGGGTCACGATTCCGGGCGATGGCGATATCCTGGTCATCCGGGTCGGCGACACGGAGCAGGCCCTGGGAGAGCTGGCCGCATACCGCCGTCGTCTGCTGGCCCCGGGCCTGCGGGTGGCCGCTGTCACCGGCAGTTCCGGCAAGACCACGGTCAAGGAGATGACCGCCGCCATCTTCACCGCCCATGCCGAGGCAGAGGCCATGGGACCGGAGACGGTGCTCAGGACCGAGGGCAACTTCAATAATCTCATCGGCCTGCCCCTGACCCTCCTCAGGCTGCACGCCGGCCACCGGCTGGCCGTGGTGGAGATGGGCATGAACCGGCCCGGCGAGATCGGCCGCCTCACCGCCATCGCCGATCCGGACATCGGCTGCATCACCAATGTCCAGGGCGTGCACCTGGAGGGGCTCGGTTCCATTGAGGGGGTGGCGGCGGCCAAGGGCGAGCTGTTTGCCACCATGGGCCAGCGCGCCATCCGGGTCGTCAACTGCGATGATCCGCTGGTCCGTGCCCAGGCTGCGCAACAGGGCGGCAGAACGGTCGGTTTCGCCGTCACCCCTGCCGGCCGCCGCCACAGGCCACTGGTGCGGGCAACCAGGATCCTCAGCCGGGGCGAGGAGGGGATCTGCTTCACCCTCCACATCGGTGACTGGCACCAGCGCCTGACGGTACCGGCGCCGGGCGAACATAACGTGAGCAACTGTGTGGCTGCCGCCGCCATCGCCCATGCCGCCGGTATTGCCCCGGAGACCATTGCCCGCGGCCTGGAGAGCTTTCAGGCCATCGACAGGCGCATGCAGCTGCTGCGCCTTGCCGGAGGGCTGCGGGTGGTCAACGACACCTATAACGCCAACCCCGCCTCCATGGCCGCGGCCCTGCATGCGGTCGCCGGGTTCGGCAGCCGCTGCCGCCGGGTGGCGGTGCTGGGTGACATGCTGGAGCTGGGCGATGAGACCGTCAGGGCCCATCGACGCATCGGTCGGCTGGTGGCGGAACTGGGATATGATCTGCTGGCGGTCACCGGCCATCAGGCCGAGGAGGTGGCCGTGGCTGCCAGGGCGGCCGGAATGGCCAGGGACACGGTGCGGGTCTTCTCCGATACCGAGGGGATCTGCGAATGGCTCTATCTGCTGCTGGTGAGCGGTGAGCTGGTGGGGGGCGACTGGCTGCTGGTCAAGGGCTCGCGGGGGATGCGCATGGAACGGGTCATCGACGGTCTCGTCCACCGGTTTGATCCGCAGATCGGGCAGGAGGTCTAGCATGCTCTTTCACCTGCTCTATCCCCTCCATACCCACTACGGCTGGCTCAATGTCTTCCGCTACATCACCTTCCGCTCCATCGGCAGCGCGGTGACCGCCTTTCTGATCCTCCTGATCATCGGCCCCCGGTTCATCGACTGGCTCCGGGCCCGGCAGATTGGCCAGGTGGTGCGCAGTGACGGACCCGAGTCCCATTTCAGCAAACAGGGGGTGCCCACCATGGGCGGGGTCCTGATCCTGGCCGCCATGACCCTCTCCACCCTGCTGTGGGTGGATCTGCGCAGCGGCCTGGTCTGGCTGCTGCTGGCTATCGGTCTCTTCTTCGGCCTGATCGGCTCCCTGGACGACATGCGCAAGATCACAAAAGGCAACAGCCGCGGTCTTTCGGCCCGGGGCAAGCTGGTGCTGCAGGTGGCCGGCGCCTCCATGGTGGGGCTCTACCTGCTGCTGCACCCGGAGTATGACGGCACCCTGAGCGTGCCCTTTGTCAAGGGGTTTCAGCCCGATCTCGGCTGGTGGTATCTTCCCTTTGCCGTGCTGGTGATCGTCGGCGCCTCCAATGCCGTCAATCTCACCGACGGCCTGGACGGCCTGGCCGCCGGTCCGGTGGTGATCAGCGGCTCGGTCTATCTCATCTTCTCGTACGTGGCCGGGAACGTGATCGTGGCCAACTATCTCCATATTCCGTTTATCATGGGCGCCGGCGAGGTGTCGGTTTTCTGCGGCGCCATGGTGGGGGCCTGCCTCGGGTTTCTCTGGTTCAACTGCTACCCGGCGCAGATCTTCATGGGTGATGTGGGCTCCCTGTCCCTGGGCGGGATCCTGGGCACGGTGGCCATCATCACCAAGCAGGAGATCCTGCTGGCCATCGTCGGCGGAATTTTCGTGATGGAGGCCCTGTCCGTGATCCTGCAGGTGGGATTCTTCAAGATCTCCGGCGGCAGAAGGATCTTTCTCATGGCCCCCTTCCATCACCACTTCGAGAAAAAGGGATGGCAGGAGCCCAAGGTGGTGGTCCGCTTCTGGATCATCTCCATCATCCTCGGCCTGGTGGCTCTGGCCACCCTGAAACTGCGGTGAGTGATGCGGCTTGAGACGGGAATGAAGGCCCTGGTCCTGGGGCTGGGGGTATCGGGACGGTCGGTTGTCCGTTACCTGCATGCCCGGGGTGTGGCGGTGAGCGTGTCCGAGCATCGGCTGCAGACAGAGCTGGCGGCCGGGGAACTGGCCCTTGTTGAGGAGGTGGGGGCGCGGCTGGAAACCGGCGGCCATACCGAGCGCTTCCTGGCCGACACGGACCTGGTGGTGGCCGGCCCCGGAGTGCCGATGACACAGGGGGTCCTGGAGACGGCCCGCCTGCGGGGTATCCCGGTGGCGGGCGAGCTGGCCCTGGCAGCAGGAAATTTTCCGGTGCCGGTGATCGCGGTCACCGGTTCCAACGGCAAGACCACGGTCACCGGCCTGATCGGCGCCCTGCTCGAGGCCTCAGGCCGACGGGTCTTTGTGGGCGGCAACATCGGCAGACCCCTGCTGGATTTTTTCACCGACCACGTGGAGGCGGACTGTGCGGTCCTGGAGCTCTCCAGTTTTCAGCTCGAGCGGGCCCAGGGGTTTCGGGCCGATATCGCCCTGCTGCTCAACATCACGCCGGATCACCTCGACCGGCATGGCGGCATGGAGGGATATGCGGCGGCCAAGTACCGGATCTTTGCCGGCCAGGGACCGGAGGACGTGGCCATCCTCTGCGGTGACGATCCCCTGGTCATGGCCGCGGACACCGGCCCGGCCAGGCGCCTGGTTTTTGGCTGCGCGCCGGACTGCGATGCCGTGACCGGCGGCAGCCGGGTCATGGTACGCAGGGAAGACGGCACTGTTGTCGGGTTCGACCTGGCCGCAACCCGTCTCCACAGCGGTGTCAACCGGCTCAATGCGGCGGCAGCCATCCTCGCCGCCCTGGCCGCGGGCTGCGACCCTGCCGCCATTGCCATGGGCCTGGCCGCCTTCCGGCCGCCGGAGCACCGGATGACCAGGGTCGGCAGCGCTGATGGTGTCACCTGGATCAACGATTCCAAGGCCACCAATGTGGGGGCTGTGGCCGCGGCCCTTGCGAGCTGCGATACATCGGTGGTGCTGATCGCCGGCGGCCGGGACAAGGGGGGGGACTTCCGTCTGCTGCGCGATCCTGTCGCCGCCAGGGTACGGTTGCTGGTCCTGATGGGGGAGGCGGCCGGGATCATGGAGCAGGCCCTGGGCGACCTGGTGCCGGTGGTCCATGCCGCTGACATGGCTGCGGCGGTCCGGGCGGCCGCGGCCGGTGCAAAGGAGGGCGACACCGTGCTCCTGGCCCCGGCCTGCGCCAGTTTCGATATGTTTGACAGTTACGAACAGCGGGGCCGGGTATTCACCCGGCTCGTGCGGGAACTGCTGGCTGGCAGGGTCATGCCGGAGGATCCGGTGGCCGGGCGGGCCGGTTGCGGAGAAGGACGATGACCAAGGTGTGTTGTGTCTGTCACCGGGTGGAAAACGGCGACTCCTGGTCCATGGCAAATGCGCTGCCGGCCGATGAACGGGTGACGCACGGCTACTGTCCGGACTGCTTTGCCCAGGCCATGTCGGCCCTGGACGAGTTCATCCGGCAGCAGCAGCGGATCCGCTCGGCCGTGGCCAGTGAATCCTGTCCCATGCTGGTGGGGGGCCTGTGCGCCTAGTCGTCACCGGCGGCGGCACGGGCGGCCATCTCTTTCCCGGTATTGCCGTGGCCTGTGGCATGCGGGAGCGGCTGCCGGGGACGGAGATCCTTTTCATCGGTACCAGCCGGCAGGTGGACAGGATCGGCCTCGAGGGACTGGGGTTCCGTCGGGCCGTCATCAGGAGTTCCGGTCTCAAGGGGCTGGGGACGTTCGCCCGTCTGCGGGCCCTGGCGCAGTTGCCCCTGGCCGTCTTCCAGGCCGCGCGTATCCTGGGCCGGTTCCGGCCGGACCTGGTGCTGGGGGTGGGCGGATATGTCACCGGCCCGGTCCTGCTGGCCGCGAAATTCCGCAGGATCCCGGCCTGTATCCACGAGCAGAATTCGGTGCCCGGCCTGGCCAACCGGCTGGCCGGCCGGATCGCCGACAGGATCTTCATCTCCCTGCCGTGCGAGCCGCCCTTTCCCGAGGCGCGCACCAGGCTGACCGGCAACCCGGTCCGCAGGGAGATCCTGGCGGCGGCGCAGCGGCGGCGGCCGGCGGACCGGCCGCCGACCCTCCTGGTCCTGGGCGGCAGCCAGGGGGCACACAGGGTCAACACCCTGGTCGTGGCGGCGGTGGAGCGGATGGTGGCAGGCGGAGGCAGGTTCCGGGTCATCCACCAGACCGGCCGCCGGGACCTGGAGATGGTCCGCCGGGCCTATGCCAGGCTGGAGTTGGCGGCGGAGACAGGGGATTTCTTCAGGGACATGGCCTCGCTCTACCTGCAGGCCGACCTGGTGGTCTCCAGGGCCGGGGCCACAACCCTGGCCGAGCTGGCGGTCATGGGGCTGCCGGCCCTGCTGGTTCCCTATCCCCATGCCGCCGACAACCACCAGGAACGCAATGGTCGCTGGTACGCGGAGGGCGGCGGCGCGGTCCTGTTGCAGGAATCTTTACTCAATGGAAATATTCTGGCTGAAGAGATAACCGCTCTCCTGTATAATGATCAGAATCTTCAGGGCATGGGGAGCAGGATGCGCACCCTGGCCAGGCCGGAGGCCACGGAGCGGATCATCAACCAGTGCCTGGAGCTGGTGCAGACCCGCGGACGGTGACGGCACTTCCAGTGAAACCACGTAATGTATAACAAGACCAAGCAGATACATTTTGTCGGCATCGGCGGCATTGGCATGTCCGGCATCGCCGAGCTGCTGCTCAACCTGGGATACCGGGTCACGGGCTCGGACCTGAACCGCTCCGACATCACCCGCCATCTCGAGGCCCTGGGTGCACTGGTGCACCAGGGACACGCGGCACAGTGGGTGGAAGGTGCCGACGTGGTGGTGACCTCGTCCGCCATTCCGGCCGACAACCCCGAGGTGGCCGCGGCCATGGCCGGCCACGTGCCGGTGATCCAGCGGGCCGAGATGCTGGCCGAACTCATGCGGCTCAAGAAATATGGTATCGCCATTGCCGGCAGTCACGGCAAGACCTCCACCACCTCCATGGTGGCGGCGGTGCTGGCCGAGGCCGGCCTGGACCCCACCGTGGTGGTGGGTGGCAAGGTGGACAGCCTGGGCGGCAACAACGCGCGGCTCGGCGAGGGCGAGTTCCTGGTGGCCGAGGCAGATGAGAGCGACGGCTCGTTTCTCAAGCTGTCCCCGGTCATCGAGGTGGTGACCAACATCGATCGCGAACACCTGGACTACTACCGCGATCTGGATCACATCAGGGAGATGTTTCTCCGCTTCATCGACCGGCTGCCCTTTTACGGCGCCGCCATCCTCTGCTTTGACAATGCCAATATCGCCCGGCTCCTGCCCGGGATCCGCAGGCGGATTATCACCTATGGTCTCACCGAACAGGCCGATCTGCAGGCGACACGCATCACCTCGTCCGGCGGTGGCAGCGAGTTCACGGTCCGGGACCGTGATGGCGAGCTGGGACGGATCAGGTTGAACAGGCCGGGCCGCCATATCATCTACAACAGCCTGGCCGCGGTGGCGGTGGGGCTCGAGCTGGAGATCGATTTTCCGGTCATTGCCGGGGCCCTGGAGCGGTTCGGCGGCGTGCAGCGGCGCCTGCAGGTCAAGGGGGAGCGGGCCGGGGTCCTGGTGGTGGATGATTACGGTCACCATCCCACCGAGATCCGGGTCACCCTGGACGCCATCCGAGAGGGCTGGCCGGAGCGTCGTCTGGTGGTTGCCTTTCAGCCCCATCGTTACACCCGGACCCGGGCCCTGTTCGACGAGTTCGCCATCGCCTTTCACCGGGCCGATGTCCTGGTGCTCACCGAGATCTATGCCGCCAGCGAGGAGCCCATCGACGGGGTGGACAGCCAGGCCCTGCTCGAGGCGATCCGACGGCACGGCCAGCGCCGGGTCTCCCTGGTACCGGCCCTGGAGGAACTGCCGGGCGAACTGCTGGAGATCCTCCGCCCGGGCGACCTGCTGCTGACCCTGGGCGCGGGCAATATCGTCCGGGTGGGTGACCATCTCCTGGAGCTGCTTGCGGAACGGGACCGGGAGAATGTCGAGGCGGCCGGACCATGAACCAGCGACAGAGGACGGAACTGGCAGCCCTGCTCGGCGATGGCGTGCGCTGGAATGTGTCCATGGCCCATCATTCCACCTTTCGGGCCGGTGGCAGGGCCGAGGCCCTGGCCGACGTGAGCGGGGTGGAGGAACTCCGGGACCTGCTCCGCTGGCTGCGGCGCAGCGGCGTGCCGTGGCGGATCATCGGCCGCGGCTCCAACATCCTGGTCTCCGGTCGCGGTTTTGCCGGGGTCATTGTCCGCCTGCAGGGTGAGCTGGCGGCGGTGGATCTCCGGCATGAGCCGGAGGGTGCAGGCCCGGGGCCGGTAGTGATCCGGGCCGGGGGCGGCTGTTCCATGGCCAGGCTGCTGGCCTGGTGCACGGCCCACTGCCTGGGTGGCCTGGAGTTTCTGGCCGGTATACCGGGCAGCGTCGGCGGCGGTGTACGCATGAATGCCGGCGCCTGGGGACAGGCCATGGGCGAGCGGCTGCAGGCCGTGGAGATCCTGGACAGCAACGGCAGGCTGCAGCGCCTCGCGGCCGATGCGCTGCGGTTCTCCTACCGTCGCATGGAGGTGGCAGGACGGGAGCAGGAGACGATGATCATCGTCTCTGCCTGGTTTCGTCTCCGGCGGGACCGGCAGGTGGAGATCGTGGGCCGCTGCCGTGACTACCTGGCGCGGCGCCGGGAGAAGCAGCCGGCCGGGGTCGGTTCGGCCGGTTCCTTTTTCAAGAACCCCGACGGTGACTATGCCGGACGGCTGATCGAGGCCGCCGGCCTGAAGGGACTCGCCAGGGGGGATGCCATGGTCTCGCCCAGGCATGCCAATTTCATCGTCAACACCGGCAGGGCCACGGCCGACGATATCGCCGCCCTGGTGGCGGAGGTCCAGGAGCGGGTCTACCGCAACTCCGGGATCCGCCTTGAACCGGAGGTGCATATCTTTTGATGCCGATCCGCCCGTCGGATCCGGAAGGGGAGTGCTGTTCACTGCAATATGAAGCTGGTGCCAGGCATACATGGCTGACTACAGGTCCAGATACAGCCCCGGTCCCGGGAAGAGGGGATGGCTGCGGCGGCTGGCCGCGATCCTGGCCTCCCCGTTTGCCGGCCGCAGGCGCACCGCGCCGCCGCCCGGTCAGGCCACGGTGGCCCAGGTGCAGCGGGAGTGGTTCTTCCGCTGGATCTCCCGCAGCATGGTGCTGTTCCTGCTGCTGGCAAGCCTTGCCGCCGGCGCGGCATGGACCGGCTGGCGGATGCTGGTCCGCTCCGACATCTTCCGGCTGACCACGGTCACGGTGCAGGGAAATCGCCAGGTCCGGACCAGGGCGATCATCGAGGCCGCCGGACTGGAGCAGGGGATGAGCCTGCTGGCTCTGGATACGGACCGGGCCTGCCGCCGCATCAGCGCCAATCCCTGGATCCGCTCGGCCAGGGTGCAGCGGCAGTGGCCCTCCGCCGTGCTGGTCCATGTGCAGGAGCGCCGGCCCCTGGCCATGATCCGCCGCAGCGGTGGCACCGAGGGTGATCTGTGGTATATCGACCGGTACGGCGAGATCTTTGCCAGGGTTCGCCCGGGGCAGGACAAGGACTTCCCGGTTCTTTCCTCGGACCGGGGGATCCCTGCCGGGGACCGGCTTGCCGGGGCCACGGCCGTCCAGGAAGCCTTCGGGCTGCTCCTGCTGGCGGCCCGCGGCAATCCCATCGTCCCGGTGCAGGCGATCTCCGAGATCCATGTCAGCCGGGAGCGGGGACTTGTCCTCTACCTGGTGGACCGGCCCTTTCCCATCTATTTCGGCCGGGAAGGGATCAGGAAGAAGTACTACCGGCTGGTACGGATCCTGTCACGTCTCTACCGCCGCGACAGGATCGACGACGTCAGGGAGATCGACATGGATTACATGGAAAACAGGGTCCTGGTGGCACGGTTTGCACCATGACTGCCGGGGGCCGGGGATTCTGCGGGAGAGAGACACCATAACGGGTGAAGAGAATGGAAGAAAAGGAGTTTCAGGAGCCCGGCGAACTGGTGGCCGGGCTTGATATCGGCACCACCAAGATCTGCGTGGTCATCGGCGAGGTGTTCGAGGACAGGGTCGATATCATCGGTGTCGGCACTGCCGCCTCCTCGGGGATGAAGAAGGGGGTGGTGGTCAATATCGAGGCCACGGTCCGGGCCATCCGTCAGGCGGTGGAGGATGCCTCCGACATGGCCGGCTGCGATATCGAGACCGTCTACGTGGGGATTGCCGGCAATCACATCAAGGGGTTCAATTCGCCGGGTATCATTGCCATCAACAACCAGGAGATCAAGGAAAAGGACATCGAGGCCGTGATCCAGGCCGCGCAGACAGTGAAGATCTCCGACAACCAGCAGATCATCCATGTCCTGCCCCAGGAGTACATGGTGGACGATCACACCGGTATCCAGAACCCGCTGGGCATGGCCGGGGTGCGGCTGGTGACCAATGTCCACATCGTCACCGCCGACAACACCGCCCTTCATAACCTGGTCACCAGCTGCAACAGGGCGGGACTGGCGGTCTCCGAGATCGTGCTCGAATCGGTGGCCTCGTCCCACTGCGTGCTCGGCCGGGACGAGATGGAGCTGGGTGTGCTCCTGCTCGACATCGGCGGCGGCACCACGGACTTGGCCATCTTCTGCAACGGCACCATCAAGCACACCTGGGAACTGGCGCTGGGGGGCAACAACCTGACCAGTGACCTGTCGGTGGGACTGCGGACCCCGCTGCAGGAGGCCGAAGAACTCAAGTACATGTATGGCGGTGCCCTTTCCGCCATGGTCAAGGAGAATCACATCATCGAGGTGCCGACCGTGGGGGATCGCAAGCCGCGCAAGGTCTCGCAGCGGGTTATGGTGGAGATTCTCGAGGCCAGGATGGAAGAGATCTTGCAACTGGTCAACAAGAACATCTGTTCCTCGGGCTACCGCAACCGGATCAACGCCGGCGTGGTCATCACCGGCGGCACGGCGCTCCTGGCCAATATCGTCGAGATGGCGGAACAGGTGTTCGACATGCCGGTGCGCGTCGCCTATCCGCAGGGGATCTCCGGCCGGGTCGAGGACGTGCAGTCGCCACGGTGCACCACCGCGGTCGGCCTGGTGCTCTATGGCAGCCGGGAAGGGAGCCGGCCCTGCAGGGAGCGCGGCAGCGTGGTGAACAAGCTGAAGAACTGGGTGCGCAATATCGTCTGATGGCAGAGTGTTCCGGCGGCCAGGAAAGTGCTTCTGTATCAGGCGTGTTGATGGTATATAGAAGAGGGTAAGAACAGGGAATAAAGAGCTTGGGGGAAAGTCATGCCGTTCAGAATGGCGGAAGAAGAATCTGTTGCTGTTATCAAGGTGATCGGGGTTGGTGGTGGCGGTGGCAATGCCATCAATACCATGGTGGAGAACCGGCTTTCGGGGGTCGAGTTCATTGTCGCCAATACCGACCTGCAGGCCCTGGACAAGTCACGGGCCGATATTCGTCTGCAGCTCGGACCGGGCATCACCAAGGGCATGGGCGCCGGCGCAGACCCGGACATGGGCCGGGAGTCGGCCCTGGAGAGCTACGATGACCTGAAGAACGCCCTCAAGGGCGCGGACATGGTCTTTATCACCGCCGGTCTCGGTGGCGGCACCGGCACGGGTGCGGCTCCCGTCATCGCCAAGCTGAGCAAGGAATCCGGGGCCCTCACCGTGGCGGTTGTCACCAAGCCCTTCTATTTCGAGGCCAAGCGGCGGATGCGCAATGCCGAAGAAGGGTGGGAGAAGCTCAAGGAGTATGCCGACACCATTATCACCGTTCCCAATGACCGGCTGCTCAGCCTGATGCAGAAGAATTCCACCCTGGTGGACATGATGAAGATGGTGGACCATGTGCTCCTGCAGGCGGTCAAGGGCATCACCGACCTGATCAATCTGCCCGGCCACATCAACGTCGATTTCGCCGATCTGAAGACGGTCATGAAGGAGGTGGGTCCGGCCATCATGGGCACCGGCTCGGCCTCGGGCGAAAACCGGGCCTCCGAGGCGGCCAAGCGGGCCATCGACAACCAGTTGCTCGAAGACGTGGGTATCGACGGCGCCCGCGGCATCCTGATCAATATCTCCGCCGCCCAGGAGACCCTGACCATGGCCGAGTTCATGGAGGCGTCGGCCCTGATCCAGGACAAGGCCCACGACGAGGCCAATATCATCATCGGTGCCCTGTTCGACGAATCATTGGGCGACGAGCTGCGGGTCACGGTCATCGCCACCGGCATCTCCAGTATCGAGGAGTCCGAGACCATCTCCCAGATCGAGATGGTCCGCTCCGCCCCTGCGGCCGGCGAGGAGGCCGGCCCCCCGCTCTCCAGCAAACTGGCCGAGGAGCCGCCCCAGGTGGAGAGCAGGCCGGTGAGCATGGCCAAGCCCAATGCCGCCCCCGCAGGGCTGCGGCCCATGCCCAAGCCGATCTTTGATGATTATGAGCAGGACGACTATGACGAGCCGGCCTATCTGAGGAAAAAGGCCAATTAACCACCCACGTTGTCCGCACCATACCTGACCCGGGAGACCGGCACAATCCGCAAGAAGTGGAAGGGCCGGTTTCCCGTGGCTCTCCTCTACCCCAACACCTATCCGCTCGCGGTTTCCAACTTGGGGTTCCAGCTGGTCTACAGCCTGCTCAACCGGCAGGACCGGGTGGTCTGCGAGCGGTTTGTCTATCCCGAGACACCCGGACCGCTCCGTTCCCTGGAATCGGCCCGTCCCCTGGGAGATTTTCCCCTGGTGCTCGGCTCCATCAGCTTTGAGCACGATTTTTTCCGGCTGGCCGGCATGCTGGCTGCCGGCGGCATCGAGCCCTATGCCGCCGGACGGCCGCAACGTGTGGCCCCGGGCACGCCACTGGTGGTGCTCGGCGGAGCGGCGGTGTTCATGAATCCCGAGCCCCTGGCACCCTTTGCCGACCTGATGGTGATCGGCGAGGCCGAGCCGGTTCTGCCGGACCTGGTTCGTGAGCTGGCGCCCATGGTGGCCGAGCAGGCGAAACGTCACCACATGCACCACGCCCTGGCCAGCCGGCCGGGTTGCTATGTGCCGCCGCTCTACCGGTTCTCCTTCTCTCCCACCGGCGTCCTTGACGCCATTCGTCATCCTGCCACGGTTCCGGCCAGGGTCCGGAAGGTGGTCCTGGAGCGGACCGGGACGGCCTCACACTCCATGCAGCTCTCGCCGGACGCGGAGCTGGGCATGTACATGACCGAGCTCGGCCGGGGCTGCAGCCGGGGCTGCCGTTTCTGTGCCGCCGGTTTCATCTACCGGCCGCCGCGCCTCTGGAGCAGGGAGGCGGTTGTGGCCGCCCTGGAGCGACGACCGCAGGGGGTCCGCCGCGTGGGCCTGCTGGGTATGGAGATGGCCGAAAGCGCGGTTCTGGACCGGATCGCCGGCTATCTCCGGGACAACAACTGTTCGCTCTCCTTCTCCTCCCTGCGCGCCGACCGGATCTCGGAACGTCTCCTCTGTCTGCTGGCGGCATCCCGCCTGAAGAGCGTGGCCATTGCCCCGGACGGCTGCTCCGAGCGACTGCGGCGACTGATCAACAAGGGACTCACCGAGCGCGACCTGCTGCAAGCCGCCCGGGCCCTGGTGGAGGCGGGCATTGTCCACCTCAAGCTCTATGTGATGCTCGGCCTGCCCACCGAGACCGAAGAGGATCTCGACGAGTTCATCGATCTGGTCCACACCCTGCGCGAGCGAATCCTTCCTGGAGGCAGAAAACGGGGCCGGGTCGCCACCATTACCCTGTCGGTGAACAGCTTCGTGCCCAAGCCCTGGACCCCGTTTCAGTATGTCTCCTACGGCGGCCTGGCACCGGAGGCGGCCATGGCGGACCGCGACGGGAGCCGCTCGGTTATGGCGCTCAGGCAAAAAATCAGGTACCTTCGGAGAGGACTGAAGGGGATCGCCAACTTGCGGTTCAGGGCCGACCGGCCGGAACGGGTCCTGCAGCAGGCGGTCTTCTCCCGCGGCGACCGGCGGCTGGCGCCCGTGCTCCTGGCCATGGGCAGCGGTGGACGGTCATTTCGCCGGGCCATGCGCGAGCAGGGGCTGGACAGCTGGCAGTATGCGATCAGGCCCCGGCAGCGGGACGAAACCATGTGCTGGCAGATCCTGGACCACGGCATCCGTGCCGGTTATCTCTGGCAGGAATATCAGAAGGCCATGCAGGAACAACAGACCAAACCCTGTGATACTGCCCGGTGCCGCCGCTGTGGGGTGTGCAATGCGTTTACGGCTCCCTGAGCGGCTCACCCGCTGGCGTCGGCGCACCAACCGCAGGCGCAGCCGGTCCCGTTCCCTGCGTCCGGACCTGCATTTTCTCGTCTCCTGGTGGCGGAGCCGGGGTCGGCGTGAGCGCCGGGAGGGACTGCTGCCCTTTGAACTGGTCAAGTACTTCGCCTTCACCAGCCTCGGCCTGATTCTCATCGCCTCCCTGGTCCTCTCCTGGGTGCTCTCCAACAATGCCCGCCACGTCCTGCTCAAGCGCAGCGAGGACTATTCGACCCTGTTTGCCGAGAACCTGAACCGCCAGGTTTTCCTCCAGTTCGTGCTGCCCACCGTGGTCCGCTACGGCCGGATCCGTCTGTCCGACAGGCGCCAGTTCGAACGTCTTGATACCATTGTCCGCAATATCACCCGCGGCATGCACATCGATTCGGTGACCATCTTCGATTCCAGTGAAAACATCATCTCCTACTCCACCATCCCCGAGCTGGTGGGCAGGCGCAACGCGGGCGGCCTGGAATACCAGAAGGCGCTCAAGGGCGAGCACAGCTCGGTTCTGATCTCCAGCGGCTCGCTCTTCAACCTGCTGCCCGGCACGCCGCCGGTCTACTGCACCCTCAAGACCTATGTCCCCTTCCGCCAGGAGAACCGGCTCGGCGAGCGGACCGGCGATATCATGGGGGTGATCGAGGTGGTCCAGGACCTCTCCGGTGACCTGCTGGCCATCATCCAGCTCCAGGCCCGTATCATCATCCTTTCCCTGGTCATTCTCGGCATCCTCTTCGTCATCCTCTCGGTGATCGTGATCCGGGCCAACCGGATCATGGCCGAACGGGCCCGGGAACGGCTGCTGCTCGAGGAACGGCTCAACGAGGCGCAGCGGCTGGCCACCCTGGGCAAGATGATCGCCGCGGTCTCGCACGAGATCAAGAATCCGCTTGGTATCGTCCGCTCCACGGCCGAGATCCTCGGCAAACGGATCAGCAAGGTGGCGCCGGGCAACGAGCACCTGGCAGCCATCATCGTCGAGGAGACCTCGCGCCTGGATGCCATTGTCCGCGAATTCCTCGATTTTGCCCGTCCCAGGGAACCTAGGCTGGAACCGGCCTCCTGCAACGACGTGGTGGAGCGGCTTGCCCGGTTCATGGATTCCGAGTTCTCCGGCAGGTCCATCATCTTTGTCGCGGACCTGGAGCCGGCCCTGCCGCAGGTCCCCATGGATTCCGAGCAGATCTACCAGGTCCTGTTCAACATGGTCTTCAACTCCATTCAGGCCATGCCCGAAGGCGGCACCCTGACCATACGTACCCGCCGCATGCAGGAGCGGCAAGGGGTCATGCTCCAGGTGAGTGATACCGGCATCGGCATATCGGCGGAGAACCTGGAACAGATCTTCACGCCCTTCTTCACGGACAAGAACCGCGGGACCGGCCTGGGGCTCGCCATTGCCAGGAATATCGTGGAAAAGCATGGCGGCAGGATCGATGTGGAGAGCAGGGAAGGGGAGGGCTCTACCTTTACCATCACCCTGCCCGGCAGCGGGCCGCAGGGCCCCGGGCAGGCCGGCGCCGGCATTGCCGCCTGAGGGAGGCAGACGGTGGCGCCTGTTCGTATGGGCTGCTGTATCACCGCCCACGGGTTCGGCCATGCCGCCAGGGCCGTGGCGGTGATGAAGGCCCTGGCACAACGGATGGATGTGGAGTTCGTGGTGGTGGGCGGGATCCCGCCCTGGTTCTTTGCCGGCAGCGATATCCGGCTGGCAGGCCTGCATCCCCTGCAGACCGATGTCGGCCTGGTCCAGGTCTCGGCCCTGCAGGAGGAGATGCCGGCGACCCTGGCGGCCCTGGACCGGTTCTATCCCCTGGATCAGGAACTGGTGGAGCACGTGGCCTCCCTCTTTGCCGGCTGCCGCCTGGTGCTCTCCGATATCGCACCCCTGGGGCTCGTCGCCGCTGCCCGGGCCGGGGCGGTCTCGGTGCTGGTTGAGAACTTCACCTGGGACTGGATCTACGAGGGCTACCTTGAGCAGTGGCCCGGCCTGGCGCCCCATGTCCGCTACCTGCGGCAACTCTACCGGCAGGCGGACCTGCATCTGCAGGCCGAGCCGGTCTGCCGGCGCACGGACTGTGATCTGAGGGTGGCGCCGGTGAGCAGGGCCTGGCGGCAGCCGCGGCAACGGATCCGGCAGCTCCTCGGCGTGAGCGGGGAACAGCGGCTGGTCCTGGTCACCATGGGCGGTGTCGGGAGTAAACCCCTGGATCCGGCCCCCATGCTGGCCAGGCCGGACCTGGTCTTTGTCCTGGCCGGCAGCCCGGTGGAGCGACTCATGAAGCGGGAGAACCTGCGCCTGCTGCCGTTCGATTCGGGCCTGCACCATCCCGACCTGATCGCGGCCGCGGACCTGGTCGTCGGCAAGCTCGGCTATTCCACCCTGGCCGAGGTGTATGCCGCCGGTGTGCCTTTTGCCTATCTCTGCCGGCCGGATTTTCCCGAGTCCGCGCACCTGGCCGCCTTTGTCGACAGGAACATGGCCGGCGGCGAGATCAGTGTGCGCCGGTGGCTCGACACCACCTGGGTCGCTGACCTGGATGCCATGCTGCGCAGCGGACCGGTTGCCGGGGGACGTGAAAACGGTGCCCGGCAGGCGGCCCGTTTCCTGGCCCAAGTTCTGCGGTGATTGCGGATTGTTGCAGTCTCCGGCCAAGGTGGGGGTGTGATCCCGTGTGAACACGATACGTTCACCGCTATCGTTGAGCGGGTGCGATACAAGGAGGTCCATATCTTGCAGAGCCTAGAGGTGCGCGATCTGACCTTTCGGGACCGTGGTCCCTATTCCTTCACCATCAGGGGAGGGGAATGCCTGGGGATCTCCGGTCCCTCCGGCGCCGGCAAGACCCTGCTGCTGCGGGCCCTGGCCGATCTCGATCCGCACGGCGGCCGGGTCAGTCTTGGTTCCCTGGTCTGCGACCAGGTCCCGGCCCCGCTCTGGCGCAAGACCGTCGCCTTGCTGCCGGCGGAGAGCCTCTGGTGGTATGACCGGGTGGGTGATCATTTTCCCGCCTTTGGCCGGATCCCGGACACGTTCCTGACCCTGCTCGGCTTTGACGCCTCGGTGCGCGACTGGCAGGTCAGCCGTCTTTCCACCGGCGAGAAACAGCGCCTGGCCATCCTGCGCCTGCTCCAGAACCGGCCCGGCGCCCTGCTGCTCGACGAACCAACCGCCAGCCTGGATGCGGACAACATCGGCCATGTGGAGGAACTGCTCACCGGGTACTGTCACCGGAACATGGTGCCGGTGCTGTGGGTGAGCCATGATCCGGACCAGCTCCACAGGGTGGCCGACCGGCGTATGGTCATGACCGGTGCCGGCCGGCTGCTGCCGGGGGAGGATCGGTGATGGGTGTCCAGTCGCTGACCCCCCTTGACCTCTCCATCGCCGCCGGCCTGGTCGTCCTTCTCGCCCTCCTGGGCTGGTATCTGCGCCTGGGGCTCTCCAGGCGGCTGCTTGTCGCCTCCGGCCGTACCGTGGTCCAGCTCCTGCTCATCGGCCAGGTCCTGCGCCTGCTTTTTGCCCACGTCAACCTCGGTTTCATCGTCCTGATCTCCATGGTCATGCTTGCCGTGGCAGGCCGCGAGGTCATGGCCCGTCAGCATCGGAGGGTCCGCGGCCTGCAGGGCTGGCTGCTGGGCACCGGCTCCATGTTCGTGTCTTCCTTTGCCGTTGCCCTGCTGGCCCTGCTGGTCATCATCAGCAATGACCCCTGGTATACCCCCCGCTATGCCATCCCCCTGCTGGGCATGCTGCTCGGTAACACCATGAACGGTATCGCCCTCAGCATGGACCGGATGACCGAGACCCTCTGGCAGCAGCGCCAGGTAGTGGAGCAGCGGCTCCTGCTCGGCCAGAGCGCCGCCGAGGCCTCGCGCGAGATCCGGCAGCAGGCCATCCGCTCCGGCCTGATCCCCATCACCAACGCCATGGCCGCCGCCGGCATCGTTTCCCTGCCCGGCATGATGACCGGCCAGATCCTGGGCGGCTCCTCCCCCATGGACGCGGTCATGTACCAGATCCTGATCATGTTTCTCATCTGTGCCGGCACCGGTTTCGGCGTCCTCTGCGCCATATGGCTGACCGGGAAAAAACTCTTTGACCAGCGCCACCGGCTGCGGCTCGATGTCCTGGTCAGCAGGGAGTGAATCCATACGATTCCGGGCCGTTCTCCTCATCATTGCCCTCTTCCTTCTGTCCGGTGTCGCCGACATCGGCATGGGCATGTTGCCGTCGGGTTTGCCGCGCCAGGAATGAGCGTGGAACGAGGCGCTGCCCGCTGGTGAAAATGGGTCAACTGTGCCACGATCCCTTGCATTTGCGACTTTTGGGGAGTATATGAGAGGCATTAGGATGCAGGAAAGATTCTCGTTAATCATCAGCCGGAAGCCAGGTAACAGTTCACCGCCATCGGCCATTATCCTGATTATCCTGATTTCGCGATACTGTTACGAGCGGTTCACAGTTTCAAGCCACCGGATGAGCCGGTGCGTACTGACGTGTTGTGGCTGCGACCCGGGAACCCGGTCCGGCCATGCCGGTTTTTCTGAAAAGGGAGGAGAGATGGTGCACGCACAGAGTGTTGTCACTGGGTCGCGGACCGCTGTTCTGCAGGTTGCGGTCTTCCTGATCGCCGTGCTGCTGGTGGCCGGCTGCAACAGGGAGGAAAAGGCGGTCAGGAAAGAGGTGATCAGGCCGGTGAAGACCTTTACCGTACGCTCGGCCGCATCCTCGCTCTCGCTCAGCTTTCCCGGTACGGTGCGTGCCGCCCGGCGCGCGGTGCTCTCCTTCAAGGTCTCCGGACCGCTGGTCAGGCTGCCCGTGGAAGAGGGACAGCACGTGAAAAAGGGTGATCTCATCGCCCAGATCCAGAAACGGGATTTTCTGACTGCCCTGGAAGAGGCCAAGGTCCGGGCCCTGGAGGCTGAACGGCAGTTCCGCCGGTACGGGGAGCTCTATGCCAGGAGACAGGTCTCCAGGGCGGATTATGACCGCTACCGGGCAGCCCGCGACGTGGCCAGGGCCCGGCTCGAGGACGCCCGCAACCGGCTCAGGGATACCTCGCTGCTCGCGCCTTTTGACGGCATCATCTCCAGGCGGTACGTGGAAAACTTCCAGAAGGTCCAGGCCAAGGAGCCCATCGTCAACCTCCACGACATCACCCGGATCGAGATCTTGGTCAATGTGCCAGAGCAGGTCATGGCAGAGATCCGCAACAGGAAGGACAAACATACCATCGTCGCCACCTTTGACGCCATTCCCGGCAAGGAGTTTCCGTTGCAGATCAAGGAGTACTCCACCCAGGCCGATCCCGCCACCCAGACCTACCAGGTGGTCCTGGTCATGGACCAGCCCCGGGAGGCCAATATCCTGCCCGGCATGACCGCCCTGGTCACGGCCCGGACCACCAGGGAGGCAGGAACCGGCGACCGGAGCATCATCATCCCGGCCATCGCGGTGCTGGATGCGGCCGGCGACAGGCCCTATGTCTGGGTCCTTGATCCGAAGACCGGTACGGTCCATCGTCGGTTTGTCACTGTCGGCCGCATCGTCGGCTCGAGGGATATCGTGATCCGGAAAGGGTTCAAGGGGGGAGAGACCATCGTCGTTGCCGGCCAGACACAGCTCGAGGAAGGAATGAAGGTACGTCCCTGGGAAAAGCAGCGAGAATTCAAGTAAGAGGTGGCCATGAATATCGCTGAATTTTCCATAAAGAAATCGGTCATCACCTGGACCGTTACCGTGGTGATGCTGGTCCTGGGCTACTTCTCCTACCAGGGGTTGCCACGGCTGGAGGATCCGGAATTCGCCATCAAGAACGCGGTGGTCATTACTCCCTATCCCGGGGCCTCGCCCAGGGAGGTGCAGGAGGAGGTCACCGACAAGATCGAGAAGGCCTGCCAGGAGCTGGGCCAGCTCAAGCGGGTGGATTCCTATTCGTCGCGCGGTCTCTCCATCGTCAAACTGGAGATCAGGGACAAGTATGACAAGAATGCCCTGCCCGCGGTCTGGAACGAGCTGCGACGCAAGATCCTCGACGTCACCCCGCACCTGCCGCCCGGTTCCGGCCCCCCCCACGGTCAATGATTCCTTCGGCGATGTCTATGGTGTCTATTTCGGCCTCACCGGCAGGGGCTTCACCTATGCCGAACTTAAGGACGTGGCCGAGCTGCTCAAGCGGGAACTGCTGACTGTCCAGGATGTCAAGAAGGTCACCTTCTTCGGTGAGCAGCAGGAGGCCATCTACGTGGAGATGTCACGGGTCAAGATGGCGGCGCTCGGTATCACCCAGGAAGAGATCTTTGGTGCGCTCACGGCCAAGAACCTGCCGGTTGACGCCGGCCGGATCAAGATCGGGCCCGAGTACATGGCCATCAATCCCACCGGGCTCTTCAAAAGCGAGAAGGACTTCGGTGACCTCTTCATCGTCGACAGAAACGCCCGCCTCATCTATCTTCGTGATGTGGCCACGATCAGACGGGGGTATGTGGATCCACCGGGCAAGATCCTGCGGGTCAACGGCAAGCCGGCCATCGGCATCGCTGTCTCCACGGTCATGGGCGGCAACGCGGTCACCATGGGCGAGGGGGTCCTGGCCAGGATCGACGAGCTGCAGAACCAGATTCCCCTGGGTCTGGACCTGGTGGAGATCTCCATGCAGTCCACGAATGTGACCAAGGCGGTGAACGGCTTCATCGTCAACCTGCTGGAGGCGGTGGCCATCGTCATCGTGGTGCTTCTCCTCTTCATGGGGATGCGGCCGGCGATCATCATCGGCTTAATCCTGGTACTCACCATCGCCGCCACCTTCGTGGTCATGGGCTACTACCAGATCACCCTGGAGCGGATCTCGCTGGGTGCCCTCATCATCGCTCTCGGCATGCTGGTGGACAATGCCATCGTGGTGGTGGACGGCATGAAGATCCGCATGCAGAAGGGCGAGGACGGTCTCTTGGCCGCAAAGAAGGTGGTGGGGCAGAACGGTGTTCCCCTGCTTGGCGCCACTGCGGTCGCCGTGCTCGCCTTTGCCTCCATCGGCGGCATGACCAACTCCACGGGCGAGTACACCCGTTCCCTCTACTACGTGATCCTGATCTCGCTTTCCCTGTCCTGGCTCACCGCGGTCACCATCACCCCGCTGATGACCAAGCAGTTCGTACTCAGTAAAAAGGCCCGGCAGACCAACCTGGACGGCGGCGGCAGGGATCCCTATGGCAATGCCTTTTACCGGACCTACCGGGCCTTTCTCATCCGGGCCATCCGTATGCGCTGGCTCACCATCGGGGTGGTGGTGGGGATGTTCGGCCTGGCCCTGTACGGATTCGGCTTTGTGGAGAATCTCTTCTTCCCTGCCTCCACCAGCCCCATGTTCCAGGTCGAGTGCCAGTTTCGTGAGGGTACCCATATCCGTGATACGGAACAGAGTGTCATCGAAATCGAGGACTACCTGATGAAGATCGACGGGGTGGAGATGGTGGCCTCGGCCATTGGCGGCGGTCACCCGCGTTTCATCCTCACCTATGACACCCCGGTGGAGGCAGCCGGTCAGTACACCAACATCCTGGTCACGGTCCGCGATTACCGGATGATCGATGCCCTGCAGGACAGGATCCAGAATGACCTGGAGCAGATGCTGCCCGACGCCATTGTCAATGTCAAGAAATTCAACCTCGGCCCGGCATTGGGCGGCAAGATCCAGCTCCGGATCAACGGGCCGGATCCCGAGGTCATCCGTGGCATGGCTGAGAAGGCCATGGCGGTCTTCCGCGAGGAGGGCGCCAAGGCGGTCCGTTCGGAATGGGGTGACAAGGTCAAGGTGCCCATCCCGGTCCTGGCCGAGGACCGGGCCCGGAAGCTGGGGATCACCCGGCCCATGGTGGCCCGGGCCATCCAGGCCAACTACTCCGGAACCACCACCGGACTTTTCCGCGAGGGGATCGACCTGATCCCCATCATCGCCCGGGCGCCGGCGGAGGAACGGCGCACCATGGAGGACCTGGAGGATCTGCAGATCTACAGCCCGTCGGCCGGGACCAACGTTCCCATCCTCCAGGTGCTCAACGGCATCAGGACCGGCTGGGAAAATGCCCGCATCTCCCGCTGGCAACGGCGGCAGATGATCAAGATCCACTGCGATCCCCGCGACGAGCTGCCGGCGGAACTCTTTGCCCGGGTCAAGCCGAAGATCGAGCAGCTCCTGGGCGTGGATCTCGCGGCATACCGCGGCTATCCCCTCAAGAAGGACGAGAAGTATACCGCCGCCACCATTCCGCTCAAGTATGACGACATCCTGCCGTTGAAGGGAAAACCCGGCTACTTCATCGCCTGGGGCGGTGAACTGGAGACCTCGGCCGATTCCACCAAACAGCTGTCCGAGAATATTCCCATCTATTTCGGCATGATGATCCTGGTCGTCATCTTCCTGTTCAATGCCTTCCGCCAGCCGCTGATCATCTGGCTCACCGTGCCGCTTTCCCTGATCGGAGTCACTGCCGGCCTGCTGCTGCTCAAGCAGCCGTTCGGCTTCATGGCCCTGCTCGGCCTGATGAGCCTGTCGGGCATGCTGATCAAGAACGCCATCGTCCTCATCGATCAGATCGATCTCAACCTGAAAAACGGCATGGACGGCATGGCGGCGGTGGTGGAATCGGGCGTCTCCAGGATGCAGCCGGTGATGATGGCGGCCCTGACCACGATGATGGGCATGATCCCGCTGTTCACCGATGCCTTTTTCGTGGCCATGGCCGTGACCATTGTTTTCGGCCTTGGTTTCGCGTCCGTGCTGACCCTGGTCTTTGTGCCTGTGCTCTATGCCACCTTTTTCAAGATACGATAACGGGGGTACTATGGTGAAGCCCATGACATTTCGTCTCTTCGGCCTCTTGTACGTGATACTTCTCCTGTTCTCCTCATTATTGCCGGGCCCGGTGGCGGCCGAGGACGAACTGCCGCTCTACAGGGTGGGAATCGTCACTGATGGCGACACGGCCTGGGACCGGGAGACGGCGGCCCTGTTCCGCAGGGAGATCACTGCCCTGGCCGAAGGCGAGTTCCGGGTCCGGTTCCCCGGTTCCATGCAGCTCTCCGGCGGTGATACCGCGGCCGGCACGGCAAAGGCCCTGGACCGGCTCCTGGGCAACCCGGACACTGACCTGGTCCTGGCCCTGGGGCTCATCGCCTCCGAGCAGGTCCTGCACCGCACGTCCCTGCCCAAACCGGTGGTGGTCCCCTTTGTCTCCGACAGCATCACCGCCGACATCCCGAGGCAGGGCAAATCCTCCGGCGTGACCAACCTGGCCTACATCGATTCCAGGTTTCTCGTCGACCGGGAGGTCCTCGCCTTCCAGAAGATTGTACCCTTCAAGAACCTGGCCCTGCTCGTGGACAGGCGGGATGTGGAGGCACTTCCCGGTATCCGCGGGTTTGCCCGCCGGCTGGCCAACGAGTACACGATCACCGTCAACCTGGTTCCGGTGGGTGATTCGGCCCGGCAGGCCCTGGACGCCATTCCCCGGGATACCGAGGCCGTGATGATCGCCTTTCTCTACCATCTCTCCGAGGAGCAGATCCGGCTGCTGATCCAGGGGCTTATCGGACGGCGTCTGCCCAGCTACACGCTCTGGAGCCGCAAGCTGGTGGAGATGGGGGTCCTGGCCGGTGATGTACCCGGTGACATTCAGGACAGTCTGGCCCGCCGTACCGCTGTGGCGGTTCAGGATATTCTGCTCGGTGAAAAGCCCGGTATGCTGCACATCGCCTTTGCCCGGGGATCTTCCCTGACCATCAACATGGCCACGGCGAGAAGCCTGGATATCTACCCCAGCCTGACCATCATGACCGGTGCCGATCTGCTCAACGAGGAGCAGCGCGATATCAAGCGGCGCCTCACCCTGCAGCAGGCGGTGGCCGAGGCCCTGAAGGCCAACCTGGACCTGCAGTCCGCGGGTCGGCGGGTCAGGGCGGGCGAGCATGCCGTGGCCGAGACCCGCTCCTCCCTGCTGCCCCGCATCGATATAGCCACCGCTGCCCGGGCCGTGGATGAGGACCGGGCCCGCCTCTCGGGCGGGGGCAGTCCGGAACGGGCCTGGACCGGATCGGCCAGCGGCCGGCAGCAGATCTACTCCGAGCGGAGCTGGGCTGCCTACACCGTGGCGCAGCATAACCAGGTCGGCCGGGTCATGGACCGGGAGGCTGTACGGCTGGATGTGATCTACCAGGCATCAGTGGCCTATTTCGATGTCCTGCGGGCCAAGACCATCGAGCAGCTCTACAAGGACAACCTGAAGCTGACCCAGGCCAACCTGGACCGGGCCAGGATCAGGGTGGCCACCGGCGTGGCCGGTCCGGACGAGGTCTATCGCTGGGAGACCAAGTTCGCCCGGGACAGGATCGATGTCCTGAATCGGGAGTCCATCACCCTGGATGCCATGGAGGCCCTGAATCGCATCCTCCATCGGCCTCTGCAGGAGCAGTTCATCGCCGAGGAGACCGATCTCAGCGATCCCCTGCTCATGGTCAGCGATCAGATCTTTTTCCAGATGATGAAAAATCCCCGATACCTGCGGAATTTTCGCGGCTTTGCCGTGAAGCAGGCCCTGCGTCTGCGGCCGGAACTCAAGGCCATCGATGCCGCCATTGCGGCCAAGCAGCGGGAAAAGGTCGCTGCCGGCCGCGAGTTCTGGCTGCCCGAGTTCACCCTGGAGGGGAATGTGGATCAGTACTTTTCCCAGGACGGGGCCGGGGTGCGGGGTGATATTCCGGACGGGCTCGACGATACCGACTGGCAGGTGGGGGTCTTTGCCCGGCTGCCGCTGTTCGAGGGCGGACGCAAAAGCTCGGCCCTGGGCCGGACCCGCGAGGAACTGGCCCGCCTGAGGATCGAGCGGGCGGCGCTTGCGGAGCGGGTCGGCCAGAATGTGCTCAGTGCCCTGAACCGGACCCGGGCCTCCTACCCGGGTATATCGCTCTCCCGTGAGGCAGCGGATGCCGCCCGGCGTAACCTGAACCTGATCACTGATTCCTATGTCCAGGGCCTCAAGTCCATCATCGACCTGCTCGATGCACAGAACCAGGCACTGACCGCGGACCAGGCCGCGGCCAACGCGGTCTACAATTTTCTGGTCGATCTCATGGGCGTGGAACGGGCCATGGGCGAGTTCACCACCTTTCTGCCCGAAGACCGGCGTCTCCAGTGGAAAGAAGAGGTGGAGAAGTACATGCACGCCAAGGTTCCGACCCTGTAGCGGGGGACTGCAAGCGGCTGCGGGGTTTCCGCCCCTGCGGTATTCCGGATGATAGTGGGGAACTATTACGTTGTCACGACTCCCGCCGGCGTCTTTGCCGGTCGGGAGTTTTTTTTGTTGTCCACCGGTACGCTTTTTTCCGTCCTGGACCATGGCGATGGGCGCTGACTCTGGCAGGTCTTGTTCCGGTCTTCCCGGAAATTCTATACGATTTTATACGTCTGTATATTGACAAGGCGGCTGTTTCACGGCAAGGTGACCGATGGATGTTCCGCCGGAGACCGGGGCCGGTGAGTTGAGGTAGTTGCCGATACCGGTGAACTCTTACTGTTCCGGTACTGATTGTACGGGGTGTGTATTGTGAAGAAAAAAGGGATTGTCCTCCTGCTGGCCGTTGTCCTGCTTCTCGTGGTCGCCGTCCTGTCACTGCCCCTGGTGCTCTCGTCCTCCACGGTCCTGCAGATGGTGCTGGACAGGGTCAACGCAAGGTCTTCCTCCGTCCTTCGGATCACAACCTGTTCCATCGGCTGGAAGCAAGGCCTGGAATGCAGGGATATCCGCTTCAGCGATCCGGCTGCCGGCCTTGCCGTGACCATTCCCCGCCTCACCGGCAGCCAGGGGCTCCTGGCCCTGGTGGCGGCTCCGAAAAATCTGGGCGAGCTGACCGTGCATGAGCCGCAGGTTGTGCTCACTGAAGGGAAGCCCGGCAAACAGGGGCAGGACAAGGCGGGAAAGACCGGTGTTGCAACATCGGCGCCTTCCGCCCCGGCCGGACAGAAGACAGGCCCTTCGGCGCCGGGGAAACCCTTCTGGGAAGATCTGCAGTGCCGTCTCCTGATCCGCGGCGGCAGCGTCACCAGTCGTCTGCACCTGCAGCCGCCCCGCGTGATTGCCCGGGCTCTGCAGTTCACTTCCGGGCTGGCCGATGGCAGCATCGCCTATACTCTGGGCCTGCAGGACGGGACGGGCAAGGGCAGGGTGGCTGCCACCGGCTTCATCAATCTGCCGGTGCGGCCCGAAGGTCTGCTGGAGGTGCTGGTCTCCATGGTGGACCTGCAGATCACCGGTTTCCAGATCCAGGACCTGCTCGCCTTTGCTGCCGGCCGTGATGCGTCCCTGCCGCGGGGTCGGGGCCTGCTCTCCGGCAATGTGAGCCTGAAGACTGCCGGCCTGGCCAACCTGACCGTCAAAGGGGATCTGGAGCTGCGCGATCTGCGGTTGCATGACGGTTTCCTCCAAAGTGACCGTCCCGCTTTTTCTCGGGTGGATCTCCTCCTCGATGCCGAGCGCAGGGAAGGCCGGGGCTGGAACCTGAAATCGCTTGCCTTGAATTCTGATGGCGGCGCCATCAAGGCCAGGGGGACATTCGGTCCCGTGGAACGACGGGTCAGTCTGTCGGGTCAACTGGAACTGCCGGTACTCGCAGGACAGTTGCCTGGACTGATGCGGATGCGCAAGGGGGTAACCCTCAAGTCCGGTGTGCTTGATTTTTCTCTTGATCTGGAGGACCGGGACGAGAAGGTGCACCTTGCCGCCGGGAGCAGACTGGAACAGCTCGCCGGCACCTATGAAGGGCGGTCCTTTGTCTGGGCCACGCCCATGACCCTGGACCTGCAGGCCGAGGGGAGCGGCAGGGAGATGCGGGTCGGTGATCTCCGGTTTGCCTCGTCGTTTGTCAATATCAACGGCCGGGGAGATATCAAGGATTTTTCTCTGCACGCCACCGGAGACCTGGAAAGGGGATTCCGGGAACTGGGCCTTCTCTTTGACCTGGACTGGAACGGCAGTGGACAACTCGATCTGCAGGCCTCTTCCAAGGTCCTTGAGGAAGGTCGCTATGCCATGGATCTCTCCGCCAGGGTGGACGGATTCACCCTGCTCAGGGCGGGCCGTTCCGTGCTGCCGCCGCATCGTCTCACCCTGGACATCAGAGGCTCCGGTTCTCCCGGGGCATTGGCGGGCCGTGACAGCGTGGCTGTCCGGTGTGATCTCTCCACCTGGCCCGGCAGGATCCACCTGGAAGCGGATAACCTGTCCCGCAAAGACAGGGACCTGAGCAGCCGCTACCGGCTGTCCTCCACCGTGGATCTGGCCCGCCTGACCGACCTGCTGCACAACCTGGAACTTCTGCCGCGTCAGACCACGGTGACCGGTGATCTTGCCCTGCAGGCAGATGGTTTTGTGGAGCAGGGGGTGGTGGCCCTGCGACGTCTTGACGCCGGGGTGGAGCGGTTTGTATACCATGGCAACGGGTTCAGCTATCGCGATGCCCGTGTTCGCCTCCACACGCTCCGGCCTGCCGCGCCGGCAGGCGTTCCCGTCCGGGTGCGGAAACTGGTTGTGATCGGCAGCCCGGAGGAGTTTTTGTGGAGCGGCAATGGCAATTCAGCAGTCAACCTGGCCGGGCGCGGACTCTACCTGCGCAACCTGCGGCTTGTCTCCGGCCTTGGCCGGATCAGGCTTGCCAGCCTGGATGTCGCGGACTGGCAGCGCCTTCTCGAGACCCTGACCGCAGACATCCGGGCCGGGATCAGCCTGCAGGCCCTTGCCGGCCTGCTCCATGCAAACCGGAAGATGGATCCGCAGATCGCCCTGGCCGGTGATGCCGATCTCGCCCTCCGGGTAGGGCAGGATGAGGGGCAGCGGCTCGATCTGTCCCTGCAGGCTCCTGTTACCCTGGAAAAAGACGGCAGCAGGATCCTGGAGGAGGAACAGTTCTCCCTCACGCTCAAGGCCAGGCGCAACAGGAATGCAGAGGATCTGGTTCTGGAACGGGTGGCCATGGCCTCCGGGCCGTTGTCCCTGGACGCGGCCGGTCTGCTCAGCCGCGGCAGGGAGCCTGCCCTGGCCCTGAAGGGAACCGTGACCCCTGATCTGGCGGCCCTGGCCACCCTGGTCGAAGGGATGAGTGGCGCACCCCTGGTCATGAGCGGCCGCAGCAGCTCGCCCTTTGATCTGCTGCTGCCCCTGGACCGCTCAGGGGAGGATCTTGCCAGGCAGATGCGCCTCTCGCTTGATCTGGCGGCCGACACCATCCGGTTCCGGGGCATCGATCTCAAAAAGCTGACCGTGCCGGTGCGGATGGAGGAGGGGACGCTTAAGGCCAGTGTGCATTCCGTTCTCAACAATGGTCGCCTGGCCCTGGATCCTGTCTGCCGGTTCACTGCGGAACCGCCCCTGCTCACCATCCCGGACACGTCACGGGTCCTGGCAGGTGTGGAGCTGCAGCAGCCCCTGGTGGAGGGGGTACTGAGCAGGCTGCACCCGCTGTTCGGCGTTCTTGCCAGGCCCACCGGCAGTCTGGATATGGAGCTTGCGACCTTTGCCTGGCCCCTGACCGGCAACGGGGCGGAACAGGCCAGGTTTCAGGCACTGTTCGATGTCAGCCGGGTCAACCTGGACAGCGTCGGTGTCCTGCGCGAGGTGCTGGCCCTGACAGGGCTGGACCGCGAAAAGCTCCGCCTCAAGGATACCACCATCACCTGCACCGGCGCCAGGGGACGGATCAGCTGCACGCCGGTGCGGATCCTGGTGGCGGATTCGGAGATGGTGATCAGCGGTTCCGTGGGCATGGACAGGACGCTTGATTACCTGCTCCAGGTACCGGTCACCAGGAACCTGGTCGGCAGGGAGGGATACCGGGTGCTTGAGGGAACGACCATCAAGGTGCCCATCAGGGGGACCCTGGGCCAGCCCCTCTTCAACCGGGAGATGGTGACCGCGGCGGTTGCCGATCTTGCCCGGCAGGCTGCCGGCAAGACCATCAGGAAGGAAATAAAGAAGGCCCTGCCCGGGCTTCTGGATGGCCTGATCCGCTAGACGGCACCAGGCACGGTGTAACACCGCTATCGGCAAGCATATTGAAGTACCGGTTGACCGGGTTTTTCTCTCCGGCGGAGAGGAAGATGTCTTTTGCATCGGGGGAGGTGACAGCCATGAACGGGGACAGGGAGCCGCTTGGTCCATGGAAACGTTGATCAGGCTTCTGGTGATCGGTTCCGGGGGATTTGTCGGCGCCATTCTCCGTTACCTGGTCAGTGGCTGGGTACAGGTCTGGTCAGGGTCGATCCTGTTTCCCTTCGGCACCATGGCTGTCAATCTGATCGGCTGTTTCGTCATCGGTTTCTTTAGTTTTCTGGTCGAGAGCCGCGGCTTTCTCTCCGTCGAGACCCGGTCCTTTCTTCTCATCGGCCTGCTCGGGGCCTTCACCACCTTTTCCACCTTTGGCAATGAAACCCTGACCCTGGTCCGTAACGGACGGATGGACCTGGCTGCCATCAATGCCACCTCCCAGGTGCTGATCGGCCTGGTCATGGTCTGGCTGGGCAGGGTCAGCGCCTCAGGGATCTGGAGGTAGTCATGGAGTTACCGCAGGAAGGATACATGCTGCGCATCATCATCGGTGAGAGCAGCCGCTGCCAGGGCAGGCAGCTGTACGAGTGGATCGTCGTCAAGGCGCGTGAATGCGGGATCGCCGGTGCCACCGTGCTCCGGGGGATGATGGGATATGGCGCCAACTCGAGGATCAAGACCGCCTCGATTCTCCGCCTGTCCGAGGACCTGCCGGTGATCATCGAGCTGGTCGATACCAGGCGTATGCTGGAGGAATTCCTCGAGGTGATCGATCCGGTCATTGAGGAGGGGCTGGTGACCTTTGAGAAGATGCACATCCGCATGTACCGGCACAACAGGAAACAGAAGGGTTGACGGTTTACGGGCCAGGGACGGGTTTGCCGGGCCTGGTCCGTCAACTGTCAATTTATCATCAATATTTCATGGAGGATTGCAATGAGCAGGAAGATCGTGATCATCGGCGGCGTGGCCGCGGGACCCAAGGCGGCCTGTCACCTGAAACGGCTGCGGCCCGACTGGGATATCACCGTGGTCGACCAGGATACCCTGATCTCCTATGGTGGCTGCGGCATCCCGTACTATGTCTGCGGCGATGTCTCCGACGAGGCCGAGCTGCGCTCCACCAGTTTCCACATGGTGCGGGATGCGAAGTTCTTTGAAAAGGCCAAGGGGGTCCGGGTCCTGACGGGAACCCGCGCCCTGGCCATTGACCGCAAACAGCGCACCGTGCAGGTGGAGGACCTGGAAAGCGGCGAAAAGAGGGATCTGCCCTGGGACAAGCTGATGCTGGCCACCGGCGCCAGTCCCTTTGTCCTGCCCATTGACGGCACCGACCTCGACGGCGTGTTCACCATCGCCAACCTGCACAAGGCCATCGAGATCAAGAAGCGCATCGCCCAGGGCAAGGTGGGCAAGGCGGTGGTCATCGGCGGCGGCGCCATCGGCATCGAGATGGCCGAGGCCCTGACCGATCTCTGGGGGCTGGAGACGGCGCTGGTGGAGTTCATGCCCCAGCTCCTGCCGCGTATCGTTGACTGGCAGATGGCGGCCATGCTCAAGACGCACCTGGAGGAAAAGGATGTGGCCGTGTATACGGGCGAGGGTGCGGCGGAGATCATTGGAGATGACCAGGGCCGGGTGAAGGCGGTCAGGACCTCGGAGCGGACCCTGGAGGCGGACCTGGTCATCATGGCGGCCGGTGTCCGGCCCCGCAGCGACCTGGCCCGCCAGGCAGGCCTCACCGTGGCCCCCTGGGGCGGGATAGTGGTCAACCGGCGGTTGCAGACCTCGGACCCGGATATCTATGCCGCCGGTGACTGCATCGCCACCGTCAACCTGGTCACCGGCAGGGAGACCTATGCGCCGCTCGGCTCCCTGGCCAACCGCGAGGGGCGTATCGTGGCCGACAACATGGCCGGGATCCCGACCACCTTTGACGGTGTGGTCGGCTCGTTTATCATGAAGGCCTTTGACCGCTGCATCGCCGCCACCGGCATCAGCTACGAGACAGCGGTTGCCGAGGGCTTCGATGCCGACTACGCCCTGACGGCCCCCTCGGACCGGGCCCACTTCTTCCCCGGCGAGGCCATTGTCGTCTATCTCATGGTCTTTGACCGCCGCACCCGCCGGGTCCTGGGGCTGCAGGGGTTCGGGGTTATGAACGACTCCATCTCCGCCCGCATCGACGCGGCCGCGGTGCTGCTGGCCAAGGGCGCCACCATCGAGGACTTCATGGTCGCCGAGATGGCCTATGCGCCGCCCTTTTCCGCGGCCATCGATTCCATCAACGCGGCCGCCTATGTGGCCGACAACCTCTGCGCCGGCCGGCTGCGCAAGCTGGAGATGGACCGTTTCCTCTCCTGGATGAAGGACTTTGATACCGAGCCCGACTGGATGGCCCTCGACATCCGCCATCCCATGGAGGCCGGTCCCTTTGTCGACAGGTTCGGCAGTGACCACTGGCTGGCCATACCCTATAACGAGGTACGTGACCGCTATGCCGAGATTCCCGACGACAGGACCATGATCATCCTCTGCGATGCCGGTACCCGTTCCTATGAAGTGCAGGTATTCCTTGACCATATCGGCAAAAAGAATACCATGGTAGTAAGTGGTGGATTCAACGTGATCCGCCGGATCGGTGTGGACTGGTACCCGCAATAGGGCATCTTCTGCGAAAACGCTTGCGGCGGAAGGAAAAATGGCTTTCGCCGCAGGCTGATCCCGTGCGGCGGCCGGTCCGGAAGAGGAAAACATACGGTCCGAAGGACCGGCAGGCAGCAGGGAGAGACATGCCATGGCAGATGTCAATACCGAACATATGGTGGAGGAGATCAGGGCCAATATCCGGACCGGTGACCGGATCAAGGCCCGTCTTGTCCTCGATCATCTCGGCGACGTGGACAAAAAGACCCAGAACCGGCTGCTCTATGAGCTGTCCAGGGGCGAGGCCGATTTCACCATTCCCCTGTTCAATTATCTCCTGACCGAACATCCCGGCCTGGCCGAGGAACTGCCGGTGATCCGGGAGACCCTGATCTCGCACCTGATCGCCTATCCGGATCTGCTGATCAAGAGCCTGCGCGACCCGGAGATCACCGACAAGACCATCATGATCCGGACCGCGGGTGAGCTGCGGCTCGAAGACGCGACCCTGGCCCTCATCGACCTGCTGGGAGAAACCGACGACAGCCCCACCATCAGGCTGATCATCGAGACCCTTGGCATGATCGGTGATCCGCAGTCCATCAACACCCTCACCGACTACCTCTATTCGGCGGACCGGGAGCTGATCATCTCCGCCATCCATGCCCTGGGCCAGGTGGGAACCCAGACCGCCATGCACCGGCTGGCGGAGCGGATGGGCACGGACAACGAGCTGGATCTCCTGATCCTGGGGATCTTCGCCGATGTCCAGGACCAGATCTCCCTGGAGAAGCTCAACGACACCCTGCGCTCCCATCATGCGCACATGCGCATCTACGCCAAGGACGAGCTGATCCGCATCGGTTCCAAGTGCGTGCCGGTCCTGATCGAGAACCTGAAGGAGACGGACGACGACCTCCTCATCCATACCCTCAACGTCCTGGGCGAGATCGGTGATGAGAGCGCCATCATGCCGATCAGGAAACTGCTCAATGCCGAGCCGCGCAACGCCAACGTCCGTTTCGCCGCCTACGAGGCCCTGGCCATGCTGCCGCTCCGCAAGGGGGCCTATACCCTGGCCGCCGGCCTCACCGATCCCGAGGACCACGTCTGTATTGCCGCCGCCCGTGCCATAGACCGGAATTTCAACGAGATCCTGGCTGCGGGGATCAAGAACATGATCAGGGCGCAGAACGACGAGGCCCGTCACATCGTCAAGATCATCGTCAATGCCCAGGTGGACAATATCTTCCTCAGCCTGGCCGGGGAGGAGTATTTCCAGGAAATGGCCATGATCTACCTGCCCCATGCCCACCAGGATATCCGGACCCACTATGCCGAGCTGCTCCGGAAAAACGGGTTTGCGGAGTTTGCGGCCCGGGCCGCCGGCGAGACCATGGACTCGGGCAGTGTGCGGGTCAAGGTCTGTGCAGTGGACGATTCACGGATGATTCTCAACATCTACAAGGCGACCCTGCATGAACTCGGCTTTGAGCCGGTCCTGTTCGAGTTTCCGGCCGGGGCGCTGAAGTGGCTGGAGGAGGAAAAGCCGGCCCTGGTGCTGACCGACCTCAATATGCCCGAGATATCGGGTATCCAGTTGACCGAAGGGATCCGGAAGCTCTACCCGGCCGAGGAACTGCCCGTGATCATGGTGACCACCCAGAGCGATTCCCAGGACCACGAGGCGGCCGAGGCCGCAGGTGTCAACGATATCCTGATCAAGCCCTTCAATGCCGCCTCTCTCAAGGGGGTGATGGAGAAGTATATCCCGGTTTCGTGATCCGGTGGGCCTGCGGCCATGCCAGGTTGCCGATGGAGGTGAACCTGTAATCGCTCACAGGAGCCGCACGGAGTCTCCCTGCGGTCGCTTACCTGCGACCAGGCACGCCTGCACAGGTAAGCGTAGACTCCGAATCTGCGGCCCCTGAGAGTGCTTACACCGTTGTGGTCGGAGAAACCGATGGTTAGCCATCCCGTGAGGGGGTACGTGAACCTTTACAATCCCACCAGGGTGGCCAGGAAGGCCAGGGCCCTGGATCCCGGGTCCGTGGTCCCGGGCCGGCTGCGGGCCATGGCGTTGATGCGCTCGGCAGACCGGTCCCGCCAGAGCTGTTCCAGCTCTTTCGCCTTTTTTCTGCCGGCCATGCGCAGGCGGGCAAGGTCGGTGGCGTAAAAACTCATCTCAGGGTGTTGTTTCGATATATCCAGCAGCAGTTGCTGCAATTCTTCGGGTCGGGCGTGGAGGATCCGCTCAGAAACGGCAATCCACTCCTCTCTATGTCCAATGTGGTTTCCCATGCTTCCCTCCCATGGCAACTCTGATGCCCCTGTAAAAGTACCGTCGGTTACAGGGAGTTGCTCGTAAGAGCTCACAGGGGCCGCACGGAGTCTAGGCTGCGCTCCGCTTACCGCCGCCCCCCCCGGTCAGGCACGCCTGTACAGGTAAGCGTAGACTCCAAATCTGCGGCCCCTGAGAGCGCTTACAGGATTGTGGTCGAAAAAACCGATGGCTGGTTATCCCGTGAGAGGGTACACTGTACCAGTTCTTCTCTTCCCGGAATTTCTTCAGTTTCCATTCTAGCCGACCCGTCTGACAGAAGTCTCACATGGAGGCCGGCGCAGGAAAAAAAGATCTATTTTTTTGCTTCAGGGGAGGTGTGTTGGTATCCTCTTGTTGTTTCGTTGGATATGCCGGTTTGTGGGGGAAGCTTTCAGAGGGTGGGCAGGGTGTTGATGGCAGGAATTCCCAACAGTGAGGGAATTATCAGAAAACAGGCGGTAACCGTGGCTGTGCTTCCGGGTGGGTACCAGTTCACCGCCATCGGCAATTCAGGGGAGTTGCCGGTAGCGGAGGACTCTTGCGACAGGAGGACTTTCAGCCGGAGGAACAGGAGGCGGCTTCGGCCAGGTAGCCGGGCAACCGGTCAAAATATCGGCCCACCTCCCGGGGGTGGTGGGCGTCGGAACCGGCGACCAGCGGAATGGCGAGCGCCATGGCCCTGGCTGTGATGTCCGGTCCGGGAAAGGGCTGGTCGCGGATATCGTATCCAGAGGTGTTGATCTCCAGGGCGACCCCCAGGTCGGCCATGGTCCTCAGCAGGGTATCGAACTGCTGCAGGTGGCTGGCCCGGAAGCGGAGATCCGGATGATGGCGGAGGACAGCGTCCAGGTGACAGACAACATCGGGCCTGATGCTCTGCAAGGCCGCCAGGAGGCCGTCCAGGTAGGCGGTGACCACGCGGTCGATTCCCAGGGCGGCAAGCCGTGCCAGGTCGTCGCGGCGCCGGCTGACCAGGTTGCAGTGGGTATCGCCCACCGCAAAGAAATGATAGGAAAGGCCGACCCAGTCCCAGGGATGACGGTCAAGGGCGGCCTTGAGTCTATCACTTGCCTCCGGATTGCAGCCCGCCTCCACGCCCAGCCGGATGGTGATGCGGCCGCCGTAGATGTCCTTGAGGCGGTTGCCCTCTCTGAAATATTCTTCAAAATCGGCCTCGGTGAGCCAGGTCCTGGGCCCGGAGCGGATACCCACCTCCATATGTTCGAGAAAGGTCATGGTGTGCAGGCCCCGCTCCAGGGCCGCACGGACATACTCCTCCATGGTGCCGACGGCATGATTGCAGAGGGATGTGTGGATATGACCGTCGCTTTCCAGGTCAGGCAGTTTCAGCATGGTGCCGGAGAGGCAGGAATGGGCATCCAGGGGGTGCGGGATCGCGAAAGAATGGCCTGCAGTCCCGGCAGGGGGACGGCACGGCTTTCACCGGACAGGATCAGGCGTTGCCCTTGGGGAAGAAGTGGATGACGCCGTCGATATCCGAGGTGTCGCAGATATCGCCCATCTCCATTTCAAGGTCGAGAAGCCCTTCGATGCCTTCCATCTCCACGGAAAAAGAGGGTCCGTCCGGAAGGTGATAGACAAGGGTTTCGACCTTGCTCAGGTCGATGGGGGTAAAGAAAATATTTTTCATGTAGACAGGTTGCCGTGCTTTCATGGGGTATCGATGGTCGGGGCGGGCCCCCCCTGTTGACGGATTGGCACCACGCACCTTGAATGGACTCTTACCTTCTTTATAAATTCTTTTGGGACAAATGGCAAGGCAACAGGCCGTGCCGGTGGAAAAAACAGGAGACGCGCGGCATGCGGAAAAGAGTGCCACCCGCCCCGGGCACCTGTCCCCTGGTCCCTGTTTCCTGATAAACATCCTCCCTGCCGCCATTTCGGTTTGACAGGAGAAGGGGAGATGGTAGAATACCATATTTTGCCATCTCCATGCGGCCCGTGTCGCGGGGATACAGGCGGCCGTTTTTGATCACGCACTGCTGACGTACCACGGAACTTTTACGGTGATTCAGGATTGTGGCCCATGACGGTGAACCGTTACAACGCCTGAGCCCCCGGAGCTCGAACAATCAAGATCAACAAGCCGGCCGGCCTGGTCCGGGTTTTTTCGCATGTCAACCTGAGAGGATTATCCTGCAATGAGCCAGAATCAAGAACAGACCCTCGACAAAGAGGAAACTTTCAAGCGGAGTACAGACAAGAACCCGTCGCATATCCTGCCGGAAAAACTCACCCTGGATTCCCGACTCCAGTTCGAGTGTCATCCCGGGGTGAGCTGTTTCACCGCCTGCTGTCACAACATCAAGATCATCCTCACGCCCTACGATATCCTGATCCTGCGCAAACGCCTGGGGATACCGGCGCACGAGTTTCTTACCCTCTATACGCAACCCACCTACCTGGAAAGGACCGATATGCCAGGGGTCCAGATCAAGCTGACCGGCGAGAAGAAGGCCTGTCCCTTTGTCACGCCCGATGGGTGTACCGTCTACAGCGACCGCCCTTCGGCCTGCCGTTACTATCCCGTCGGCATGGCCGACTTCCACGAGGGCGGCAGCAACGATGCCGCCGAGGAGAAGTTCTTCTTCATCGTCAAGGAACCCCACTGCAAGGGGTTCGAGGAACCCAAGGTCTGGACCATCGGCGAGTGGCGGGCCGACCAGGGTGTCGATGTCCGGGACGAGATGAACAAGGAGTGGCTGCGGCTGGTCATGCGGCGCAAATCCTTTGGTTACCAGGCATCGCTCAGCGAGGCGGCCAGGCGTATGTTCTTCATGGCGTCCACGGACCTGGATTCCTTCCGCAGGTTTGTCTTCGAGAGTTCGTTTCTCGACACCTATGTTGTGGACGAGGAGACCCTGGAGAAGATCAGGGAGGACGACGTGGAGTTGATGCTCTTTTCTTTCAAATACCTGGCCAACACCCTGTTTGGGGCCGAGGGCATGGAGATCAAGCCCGAGAAGGTCGAGGCCAAGGTCAGGGAGATCAAGGAACGTCAGGACAAGGTCCTCCAGGAAGCGGAACGCGAGTACCAGGAGCTCAAGGCCGAGTATGAGCGGCGGAAGAAGGAACGGGAGGCCCGGGACAGGTAGAAAACCACCAACAGCCAGGGCGCACAGGGCATATGGCCGCCAGGGCCTGCCACCTTCCTGCCAGCCCGTCCGTTTTCCGGGGCCGGGCGGTGCCGCCACCGGTTTCGTGTCGTCGCCCCTCGCCCCGGCCGCATGGCTGGCCATGGCGGCCGGGTGCGGTTGCACGGACCGTGGGCAGCGGTGGCGGGGTGCAGCCCGGCGCACGGACTACCACGGTACCGGTAATCCCCTGATCCCGGCCATGGGCAACCCGGACACTGTCGGGATTTTTCTTTTTCGCAGATATGTGCTATCATGGGGTGAACTAGCCGGGCCGGGTCGGGATCGTGTTTCCCGGTCCCGGTGGCAGATCTCTGGCCTCTGCAATCGGTGTCCCGCCGCATGTCTCTGCTGAATCGGGAATTCAATTTTCCCAGGAAATCCCACCGGGTAAATATCCCCTTGCTCGTGCAGGTGGACGGCTCGGTGTACAAGACCTCCGACTGGTCCATGACCGGTGTCGGTATCATCGGTCTCGACAGGGAGATGGAGGTCGGAACCCGGTTCGGTGCCCGGCTCATCCTGCCCCTTGCCGGCGGTTCCCTGCAGCTCGATGTGGATCTTGTCTGCCGCAACAGGCGCGCCGACATCACCGGCTGCGAATTTGCCAACCTTTCCAACCGCAATCGCCGTGTCCTTCGGCATTTCATCGAGCTGGCCATGGAGGGTCGGCTGGACAACCTGGAGGACCTGGCAGCCGATCTCACCGCGCCGGATATCGAGTCACCCCTGGAAACGGCGCTTTCCCTCAGCGAGGAAGAGGAACTCTCGCTGCTGGCCAAGTTCAGGAGCCGCGCCTCCATGGCCTTGGTGCTAGGTATCCTCTTTGCGCTCTTTCTCTCCTTTACCCTCTGGTACAACCTTGTCTACATGTACAAGACCGTCGGCGTGGTGAGCGGCAGTTTTCTCAATGTTGCCAGCGGCCGCGCCGGCATTGTCCGATCAGTGCTCCATCACGCCGGTGACATGGTGCATCCGGGTGATATCCTCTACGAACTTGCCGATTCTTCGCTGGAGGAGGAACTGCTGGCGAAAAGGGAGCTTCTGGCCGGGGTACGTTCCGAGCTGCACTCCCTGCCGCCGGTGGAGGAGAATGCCGCTCTTCTCGAGGCGCTGCAGCAGGAACTGGACTGGAAAAGCGAGGAGTACCGGTCCGCCCGCAGGCTGTATGATCAGGGGGTGATCTCCGGCAAGGACTTCGAGTTTGTCCGCAATGCCTGGAGCAGGGCCCGGATCAACGTACTCCGTCAGCAGGCGGATGCGGATGCCGGGCGCCGGGGACTGGCCGGAATCCGACGGGATCTGGAGGCCAGGGCGCGGACCCTGCAGGTGGAGATCGCCGGCCTGCAAAGGCGGCAGGAGCATCTGCGTATCCGATCCCCGGCAGTGGCCAGGGTCTACGCGGTCGCCTTTCAGGCCGGTGAGTACGTGGGCCCGGGCGAGGTGGTGATGGTCCTTTCCCGGGCCGATACCCTCACCGTTCTCTTCAAGATGCCGTCGACCCAGGCCGCCAGGGTGACCCTGGGCACGCCGGTCCGGTTTTTTTCCTATGCCACCGATACGGCCTACGTGGGCCGGGTCAGTGCCATCGGCTACAAGGCCGTCAATCCGCAGGTGGGAATCATGCAGGAGGTGAGTCTCGACCAGACCGTGATCCGGGTTTCCCTGCCCGGGCCGGTACCGGAACTGCCCGTCAACAGCCGGGTCAGGGTCTGGGTCCGCAAGCGGTTCGCCTGGCCGCGGCTGGCACGGGATGTGCTTCGGAACGGCTTCCGCGACAGCAGGGGAGAGGGGCAGCCATGATCCGGCGCTACGGGAGATACGAGGGGCTGATTTCCTGGGTCGGGCCCGGTCTGTTCTACCTCTCTCTGGCCATCTCCATCGGGTATAGCCTCTGGCCCTATTTCTACTTTGTCAAGAACGGCACCCTGATCACCATCGGCCTGTTTGCCACCTGGAGATATTCCTGGCAGGTTCTCCACTACCTGCGGGCCCTGCGCTACGGTCTGTTCGTCTATCCCGCCATCCGGCGCCGGGTGGAGCGGGCGGTGGCGGAGAACCGTTTTCCCCGCCACGTCTATTTCATCATCCCCTCCTACAACGAGGAACCCTGGGTCAGTACCGAGACCTTTTTTTCGATCATGTCCGAGGTAGGTGCGCTGCCCTGTGGCGCCACCCTGGTGGTGTCCACCGGTTCGGATCAGGACGATTCGGTGATCGCAGCCACCCACCAGGCCCATCCGGCACGTTACAAGGTGGACCTGATCCTGCAGCGCCAGGCGCACGGCAAGCGTATCGCCATGGGCCATGCCCTGCGGGCCGTGGCCCGTCACTACAACCTGCACAACTTCGACGACACCGCAAGCGTCACCATCTTCATGGATGGCGATTCCTACCTGGAACCGGATATCCTGAAAAAGACCGTGCCGCTGTTTACCATTTTCCCCCGCCTGGGCGCAGCCACCACCAACGAACTGGCCTACATCCGCACCCGTTCACGCTGGTACAAGGACTGGTTCAATCTCAAGTTCGGCCAGCGGCATATCCTGTTCCAGTCCCATTCCCTGTCGCGCAAGGTCCTGACCCTTACCGGCCGTTTTTCCCTGTTCAGGACCTCCATCGTGGTGGAGGAGGATTTTATCCGCAGGATCGAGAACGATATCCTCCGCCATCCCTTCCATGGCAAGTTCCGTTTCCTGATGGGGGATGACAAGTCGAGCTGGTTCGAGGTCCTGTGCCGGGGATGGGACATGCTCTACGTACCCGATGCCACCTGCTACTCCCTGGAAAGCCGCAATGCCGACTTTCTCAGCCTCAGCACCAGTCTCCCCTATCGCTGGTACGGCAACACCCTGCGCAACAATGGCCGGGCCCTGGCCCTGGGCTGGCGCCGGATCGGATTCTTCATCTGGCTCTGTATCCTGGACCAGCGTCTGTCCATGTGGACCTCGCTGGTCGGCATCACCGGCGCCATCATCCTGGCCCTGTTCCGCGACCTGGTCTACTTCCCCATCTTCATCGCCTGGGTCCTCATCGTCCGCAGTGTGCAGATGTTCGTCATTGCCTGGAACGGGCACACGGTGAGCCTGCTCACCATTCCTCTCATGCTCTACAACCAGTGGGTCGGGGCAGTGATCAAGATCCGTGCCTTCTTCTTTCTTGCCGACCAGAAGTGGTCCAAGGGCGGGGTCAGCCAGGATGCCGGCGGCAACGTGGTGCCGGTCCCCGCGACCCTCGCCCGCTGGATGCCTCGTTACCTGATGCTGCTCTCCTACAGTGTCTTCATCTGCACCCTGCTCTTCTCCGAACAGGTCCTGATGCTGCCCGACGTCCAGGCCGGGATGGCGGTGGCCGCGCCGGCCACCTTCCGCCAGGAGATCGATGCCCGGGCCTATGGCGTGGTGCCGGACGATGGCATGGACGATGCCGCGGCCCTGAACCGACTTTTTGTCAGTGCGGCCGAGGGAGCTGTAATCCGGCTGCCGCCGGGGGTGCTCGATATCCATGCACCCCTGGTGGTCAACCGCTCATCCCTGACCATTGCCGGTCAGGGCCGCGGCAGGACCATTCTCAGGGCTCGGCTGACAACGCCGGCCATGGCTGTACTCCGGGTGGAGGGAATACGGGGCAGCCGGGTGGCGACCCTGGATGCGGATACCCGACCCGGCCAGTCGCTGCTCGACCAGCAGCTGCCGGGCATTGCCGACAGCGAGCGCATGGCGCTGCTCATCAGGCAACCCAATGATCAGGAATTCTGCCGTGCCATCGGCAGCAGGCAGTGGTGCCGTCAGTATCCCTACCTTCGCCAGACCATGGTTTTCTTCCACCGGCGGCAGGGCAACCTCCTCGCCCTGGACCGGGAACTGTTCCTCTCCTTTGACCGGCGCAAGGCCGAGATCTTCGTTCCGCGGCTGGTACGGGATGTCGTGGTGCGAGACCTCAGCATCCGCCTGGACGTGGAGGGACACGGGATCGGGGAGGTGCGTTTTGTCTACGAGAACCTCTTCCCGGAACACCAGGTGGACCTGCTCCGTTTCCAGTGGGCGGCCGACTGCCGGGTGGAGAACGTGGCCCTGCTCCAGGCCGGACGCCACGCCCTGGTATTCGAGGATGCACTTGCCTGTTCAGGCAGGAACCTGCTGGTGGACGGGGCCTGGAACAAGGGCAGGGGCGGCAGCGGCTATGTGCGTTTTGCCCGGGCCTATGGCTGCGTGCTGGAGGACGCGGTGGTGCGGAATATCCGTCATATCACCCTGCAGTGGAGCGCTGCCTGGAACCTGCTGCAGGGCCTGGAGGCAGGGGTGGATATCAATATCCATGGTGGCTATCCCCACCACAACCTGATCCGCGACATCACCTTCCGGATCCCGCCGGAGCACCGGTGGGGGCCCGTTACCGAGGTGCCGGACGACGCCTCCTGGGCGCCGCCCAACGGACCGGGCAATGTCATCGAGGCGATTCGAACAGTTCCGTGAATTCTTTCATCCCGGTCAGGGCCATGATCCGCAGGCCCAGTTCATAGACCCTGAGCCGGTCTTCCAGGGCGGCGAAGCGGGTGTCGGCGATGCGCCGTTCCAGGAGATGGAGGGTACGCCGTGGATCGGCGCCCTGTCGCTGCACCGGGTTGGCCATCTCCATCCTCGCAGCCTTCTCTTCCGCCAGCAGCAGGACCAGCGCGTCGATCCGGGTCCTGATCTTCTGCTGATGGAAGCCCAAAAGGGCGCTCAGGCGGTCGAGTTTCTCGTCCAGCCGTCTGGCCACGGCCTGTTTCTGGGTCCGGTAGATCCGCTGCTGCAGGTCGATCAGTTCATCTGTCCGGTCGTCCCAGGACAATGGGATTTCCAGCCTGATGCCGATATAGTCCCGCTCCCGGTCGTAGTACTCCTTCTTGTGGCCGGCAAAGAGGTCCACGGCCAGGTTGTCGCTCCAGGCCGGATACTGTTCGGCCCGCCGGGTGAAGATCTCCTGGATCTGCAGGGTGGGATCATTGTCCCGGGCCATCTGCCGCAGGACCTGCTGCCTTCTGGGGTCGAGCTGCTCGACCCGGTTAAGGAGTTCCGCGAGTTGCGGCTCCAGCCGGCCTCGTTCCTGCCGGCGGTAGAATTTCATCTCCTGGCGGGCGGTGGTCAGGGCATGGCGCAGGGCGAGAATATCGGTTCCTGTGGCGTATCCCTGCCTGCCGGCCAGACGTCGCCGCCGAAGTTCCGGTGCGAGGAGCTCGATCAGGCGGAGGTTGTGGCGGTATCGCACGTTGTTGACCCAGGTGTGGACCCTGTAGAGACGGGAGCCCAGGCTCCGGTCGGCCATGTCCCGGTTGAGCTGCAGCAGCTCCAGCCTGGTCTGCAGGATCTTCTTGTCTTTCTTGCGCAGCTCTTCCACCAGGCCATCGTTGAAGAGGCGCAGTTCAAGCTGACCATAGTAGCGGTCCTCGCCATTGGCGGTATCGTTGCTGTATTCACCGGTGGCAAAGAGGCCGGTGGCGCCGTTTCCCCGGTCGAGCAGCTCCACGTAGCGTTTTTCCAGCTTCTGCAGCTCATGGTCGATCTCTTCCATGGATGGCTGTTCCCTTTCCGGTGCCGGCGGCGTTCCGACCAGGTCCTCGACAAACCAGGTCAGCCGCTTGGCCTCGGCGGGCGGCTGGGCATCATTCCCGGCACCGTGGCAGGGAAAGGGGAGCAGGAAGCAGGTGAGAAACAGCAGTGTCCGTACCCCGGCCGCCAGATGGCCTGTGCTGGTTCCGGGACGGAAAGGGCGATGTTGCATGGCTGCCGATGGTGATGGTTGGATCTCTATACGTTGAAGCATCTCCGTACCTTGGCAACTAATTTGAATTACATGTTTTTTGTAATGATTCAGCAGTGCCTCATCTGTGGTTGATCAGGGCTGGCCGGCAGGCAGGCGCTGCGAGACTCCGATAGCCTACCTATGCGGGCAGGCACGACCTTATAAAGATGCGGATCCTGTCAGCGCTGACCAGCGAGATTCTCATGGGTCCCATGCGGGCAGCCGCGAGCACAGACTCCGGATGGCGTGCTGCTGAACTTTTGGTGCCTCATACTTTAGCCCCTGTCGCCCTCCATGCAAGGAGTTCCTGCTCAGGGGGGTCCGGTCCGACGACATGATGCCGGTCCCGGTGGCTGGTGCGGGCACGCGGCCAGGAACGGCTCCGGGGTCAGGTCCTGACCCAGGCTGTCGGCGAGGAAGGTCTCCAGGTCCGGGCGGTTGCCCTGGCGCCACCAGGATTTGAGCAGGGAGACGGTGTCAGGGTGCTGGTACCAGCGGTTGCCGGCCCTCCGGCAAAGGTGGTCCTCGAGGATGGCGGCGGCAAGGAAGCCCTGGAAGTAGTCCAGGGTATAGAAGTCCGGCATCAGGTCAAAGAGGTAGGTTTCCGGGTCGTAGCGGAAGCCGGTTTCCCGCCGCATGGTCTGTGCGTAGAAGGCCTCACCATTGCGGAGCCTCTGCTGCCGGAAATTCTCCAGTTCGATGCACAGTTTGGCGGCATATCTCCGTGCCAGGAGCATCCATTTGACCTGGTGGACCATGGCCACCGTGGCGGCATGTTCGCTGGCAAGACCGAGGACCTCTTCAAGAAAGTCCGCGGACAGGACAGTCTTCTGCAACAGGAAGGCAAAGGCCTCGGAAAGGCCGCTGGAGGGAAAAAATTCGCGCTGCAGCGGCGGCAGGTTCCTGTCGGTGTAGAGGAAGGAGAGGGCATGGCCCAGCTCGTGGCAAAGGGCCTCGAGGTCCAGCCAGCCTTGCACTGGACCCAGGACGATATGGATCTCACCGGGGATGGTCAGGGGTATGCAGTAGGACTGGTGTCCCGGTCGGCCCACATGGTGGATGGTCAGGGCAGAGCTCCTGAGTCTTGAAAACCCCACCCCGCTGAAGAATTCCAGGATGGTAGCCGTGGCAAGGTCCGGTGGAAAACAGTGGTCCAGGTATCGCAGTCCCAGCAGGTAGATGGCATCGAAACGGGATGCCTGCTGCAGCGGCACGCCGGTCACCGCCCGGAGCAGGGCGTCGATGGTTTCCAGGTGGCCCTTGCGGTCCGAATCAAGGAAGGCGGCAGCCAGCGCGGCCGCCCTGTGGAGCCGTACATCGCGTTTCTGTTCGCAGAACGAGATGTAGTCGGCAAAACCCAGCTCCTCCCTGACCAGGGTAAGCAGGGCCTGCCAGGTGGCGTGGCTCAAAGGGGCCAGGAAACGGCACAGGGTGCGGACCTCGCGGGTCAGCAGGTTGCGGGCCCGGTTGTCCGCAGTGTTCTGGCACCAGGTGATGACCCGGTTGAAGGAGATATCCTCCCCGTTGACCTGGGCCCTGGCGCCTGCCATCCAGGAGGTGAAGACGGCCTGGACGGGTTCCACGCGGACTCGGAGAAAATGATCGGCGGCCTGGAAGTAGAGACGGTCCACCGCGTGGTCCCTGCCGAGCCGCTGGATGGCCCGCAGATCGGACTCGGTGAGGGGTGGCTCCGGGTCCGGGGCGATCCGGCGGCCGAGCTGCATGTCCAGATCCCGCCGCCGCACGGCCCGGGTCATGGCCAGGATCCTGTCGAGCCATGGCTGCAGCCGGGAGAGATCGCCCGGATTCGGTTTGTCACTGTCTCTGGACATGGGCATCACCAGAAAGGAAGGGGGCATGCCGCCGGGGCATCACCGGCAGAAGGCTATCCCGAGAGTACGGCCATCACCTGCAGCCTCCTGGGCAGGCGCAACGGACAGGACCTGTAAACCGGGTCGTTGTGCCGGCCTGGTCACATTGACTGTATCTTCGGCAGGGAAGCGGTACGCGATGTCTTCTCCATATCCTCGATCATCTCGAGGCCATGCAGGGGTACGTGCGACCTGGCCGCGGAGAGGAAAAAAGGGTGGAGATCCCGGCAGGGCTCTCTTTCGTATCTATCTTCCCTTCCTCTGCCGGCATGCCGGTGACCGGTGAGGCCGCGATGGGGCCTGCTGTCAGAAGGTGTACTGCAGGGACAGGGAGAAGAGATGCGAATAGTGTTCGATGCTGGCCGCGTCTCCGGGGATATGGTACTGCTCGCCGGTGACCTGGTCGGTGATGGTGGTGTCACCCTTCATCTCCTCGTACTTCTGGTAATGATAGTTGAACATCAGGGCAAGCTGGTCGGTGAAGCGGTAGCCGCCGTTGAGATCGACACCGAGCATGGTGCCGTTGTCGAAATCCTCCTCAAAGAGCAGGTTCCGCAGGTGGTGCTGGTCCCTGTCCCCGGCCTGGACAAAGGGCGAGGCGATGAGGCGGCCGCGGAGGGTGACCCGTGTCAGCTCGGCGTGAAAACCGATGCCCACATAGGGTACGTGGTACCACTGCTCATAGGTGATGCCGGTCTCGTCGGGCAGGGTGCCGATGGTGTCGCGCAGATAGTAGGTTGAATAGATGAAGGAGCCGCCCGTGGCCACCCACTTCCACTTGTCGTACTTGTAGCCGGCAAAGAGGCTGAACTCGGTGTCCTCCAGCCGCAGGACCGGGAACTCGAGATTGATGTCGTACATGTAGCCCGTATCCAGGTCCACGTCCGTGGTATAGGAGCGGTGGGTCCAGTCGAGGCCCTCGACAAACCAGTCATAGTCGACCATGTCGCCGTCACCGTCACTGACCTTGAGCCAGAGGTCCATGTTGAGTTTCACCCAGGAGAGCGGCTGGATGGAGAGCCCGCCGCCCACCATGTAGACATCTGAGAGGTCCCAGTTGAGTTGGGAGATCTTCCTGCCGCTGTCCGGGTCATAGACATTCTCGTAGGACTCGCCGGTCAGATAGCCCATGCCGAGGCGGCCGCTGACAACGATGGGATGGTGGATGTTGAGGGTTGTCGAGCCCTCGACGTTGCCGGCGGGAGCGGCCAGAGCCATACCCGGCAGGGGCAGGGAAACCATACCGCTGCCTGCCAGGGCAAGAGCGGCCACCAGTGTCATCTTCTTCCTTCTCTCCAGGCTGTTCATGGATCCTCCTTTTCATGGATATCAGAAGTCCGGAGCAAATGATCTCCGGTTGCCGGGCAGGTCGTGCAGGGCCTGTTCCAGGCCGTGTCACGACCCTCTCTGTCTGTTCCGGCCACCGATGCCAAGGGGCGCTGGTCGCAAACAGGTGACTCTCCTACCTGATGTTGTATCGTTTTCTCTGGCCTTCTGTCAACATAAGATCCGGAAATTCTGAGAGAACAGCAGCCCGGGCATGATCGGCGGGCTGGGGTGGCGGCTGAAACTACTGCGGCATAAAAAAGGCCGCCCCGAAACCGGGGCGGCCTTTGTACAGCACACTTTCAGGCAGGAGAGATCAACCCTCTTCCAGGGCCTTCCAGCGACCCTTGAGCAGCTTCCAGGCGCGTTCCACGTCCTGCTGCGCCTGCTCCATGAGCTTGTCCGCCATCTCCGGGTTGGACATCTTCAGCATCCGGTAGCGGTTCTCGTTGAGGGCATAGTCGGCGAACTTGATGGTCGGCTCCTTGGAGTCGATGATCAGGGGGTTCTTGCCTTCCTCTTCCAGCATCGGGTTGTAGCGGTACAGGGGCCAGTGGCCGCAGGCGACCGCCTTCTTCTGCTGTTCCAGGCCGAATGCCAGGTTGAGGCCGTGGTTGATGCAGTGGGCATAGGCGATGATCAGGGACGGACCGTCATAGGCCTCGGCCTCGTTGACCGCCTTGACCAGCTGCTGCGGGTTGGCGCCCAGGGAGACCCTGGCAACATAGACATTGCCGTAGATGGAGAAGATCATGCCCATGTCCTTCTTGGGCAGCCGCTTGCCGCCGGCGGCGAACTGGGCCACGGCCGCACGCGGAGTGGACTTGGACATCTGGCCGCCGGTGTTGGAATAGACCTCGGTGTCCAGGACCAGGACGTTGACGTTCTCGCCAGAGGCGAGGACGTGGTCCAGGCCGCCGTAGCCGATGTCGTAGGCCCAGCCGTCACCTCCGAAGATCCAGACCGACTTCTTGACCAGGTAGTCTGCCACGTGCAGCAGCCTGCGGGCGATGACCGAGTTGGCCGCCTCCAGCTTCTCCTTGAGCCTGGCCACCCGCTCGCGCTGGGCCTCGATGTCCTCCTGGGTCTTCTGGGGCGCCGAGAGCAGCTCCTTGACGAACTTCTTGCTGATGATCTTCTCGGCAGCCGCCTCGTCGAGGAGTTCGGCCGCCTGGTGCGCCAGCTTGTTGACGGTCTGGCGCATGCCCAGGCCATACTCGGCATTGTCCTCGAACAGGGAGTTGGACCAGGCCGGGCCGCGACCGTCGCGGCGCTGGGCATAGGGCGTGGTGGGCAGGTTGCCGCCATAGATGGAGGAGCAGCCGGTGGCATTGGCGATCAGCATTCGGTCACCGAAGAGCTGGGTGACCAGCTTGATGTAGGGCGTCTCACCACAGCCGGCGCAGGCGCCGGAGAACTCGAACAGGGGCCGTCTGAGCTGGCTGCCCTTGATGGTGGCCGGGTTGGTCTGGGAAAAGTCGACCTCCGGCAGGGCCATGAAGATCTTCCAGTTTCTTGACTCCCGTTTGCGGACAGCATCGGTATTGCTGACCATCTTCAGGGCCGCCTCCTCGGTCTTGTTGCCGTCCTTGTCCTTCTTGCGGGCCGGGCAGACTCCGACGCAGAGGGTGCAGCCGACGCAGTCCTCGGTGGAGACCTGGACCGTGAACAGCTTGCCCTTGAACTCCTTGCCCACCGCCGGTGCGGTCTTGAAGGACTTGGGCGCCTTTGCCGCCTTCAGCTCATCGGGATCGATCACCTTGATCCGGATGCAGGCATGGGGGCAGACCAGGGAGCAGCGGCCGCACTGGATGCAGGTCTCGGCATCCCACTGTGGCACGTGCACGGCGATATTACGCTTCTCCCACTGGCTGGTGGCGGTGGGCCAGCGGCCATCGGCCGGGATCTGCGAGGTCTTGAGCTCCTCGCCCTTGCCCTCGATCATCTTGGCGGTGACCTCCTTGACGAACTCGGGCGCCTCCTCGGGCACGGTGGGCGGCAGCTCGTGGCCGGTGATCTTCTTGGGCACCTTGACCTGGACGATGTTGTTCACCGCCGCGTCCACGGCCTCGAAGTTCATGTTGACAACCTTTTCGCCCTTCTTGCCGTAGGTCTTCTTGATGGCGTCCTTGATGGCCTTGATGGCCTCGTCCTTGGTGAGGATGCCGGAGATGAGGAAGAAGGCGGTCTGCATGATCATGTTGATGCGCGCGCCCAGTCCCAGGGCCTCTGCCAGCTTGATGGCATCGATGATGTAGAACTTGGCCTTCTTCTCGATGAGCTGCTTCTGGACCTTGGCCGGCAGGTGATCCCAGACCTTGGTCTTGGGGTAGGGCGAGGTGAGCAGGAAGGTGCCGCCGTCTTCCAGGTTGGCCAGCATGTCGTAGTGATCCAGGAAGGTGAAGTTGTGGCAGGCGATGAAGTTGGCCTTCCTGATCAGGTAGGGGGCCACGATCTGGTGCTCACCGAAACGGAGATGGGAGACGGTCATGGACCCCGATTTCTTGGAGTCATAGACAAAGTAGCCCTGGGCCGAGTTGTCGGTCTCGGTGCCGATGATTTTGATGGTATTCTTGTTGGCGCCAACCGTGCCGTCGGAGCCCAGGCCGTAGAACATGGCCCGGAAGACGTCGGAGCCCTCGATGTTGAATGACTCGTCATAGTCGAGGCTGGTGAAGGCGACATCGTCGTGGGGGCCGACACAGAAGTGGTTCTTGGGCGCCATGGAGGCCATGTTGTCGAACACCGCCTTGACCATGGCCGGGTCGAACTCGGCCGAGCCCAGGCCGTAGCGGCCGGAGAGGATCAGGGGCATGAACAGGGTGGGATTGGCCTCCACCGCCTCGCTGACCGCGGCGCGCACGTCGAGGTAGAGGGGCTCACCCATGGAGCCGGGCTCCTTGCAGCGGTCAAGCACCGTGATCCGCTCCACGGTCTTGGGCAGGGCGTTGACCATGGCCTTGGCGTCAAAGGGACGGTAGAGACGGACATGGACCATGCCCAGCTTGAGGCCCCGGGTGGCCAGGTAGTCGATGGTGGCGGCCACGGTCTCGGCGCCGGACCCCATGATCACGACCACGTCGGTGGCATCGGGTGCGCCGTGGTAGTCGAAGAGATGGTACTGGCGGCCGGTGAGCTCGGCGAACCTGTCCATGGTCTCCTGGACAATGGCCGGCACGGCGGCATAGTACTTGTTGACGGTCTCGCGGCCGGTGAAGTAGACGTCCGGATTCTGGGCCGTGCCCGACATGGTGGGCCGGTCCGGGGTCAGGGCGCGCTGGCGGTGGGCGATGATCAGGTCCTCGTCGATGATGGCGCTCATGTCGTCATAGGTGAGCTGTTCCACCTTCTGGATCTCGTGCGAGGTGCGGAAGCCGTCAAAGAAGTGCATGAAGGGGATGCGCGATGCCAGGGTGGCCTGGGTGGCAATGAGGGCGAAGTCCTGCGCCTCCTGAACACTTTCCGAACAGAGCATGGCCCATCCGGTCTGGCGGGCCGCCATGACATCACCATGGTCACCGAAGATGGACAGGCCCTGGCAGGCGATGGACCGGGCGGTGATGTGGAAGACGGTGGGGGTCAGCTCACCGGCGATCTTGAACATGTTGGGGAGCATCAGCAGGAGCCCCTGGGAAGCGGTGAAGGTGGTGCACAGGGCACCGGTGGTCAGGGAACCGTGCAGGGAGCCGGCGACGCCGCCTTCGGACTGCATCTGGGAGATGACAGGAATCGAGCCCCAGATGTTCTTCTGCTTTGCATTCGCCTTGGCATCCGCCTCCGCGGCCATGGGCGAGGAGGGCGTGATGGGGTAGATGGTGATTACTTCACTTGTGGCGTATGCAACATGGCAACACGCCTGGTTTCCGTCAATGGTGACCATTTTTCGCGACATCGATTTGTTCTCCTTACACGATGGTTTTCGTTTGCCGGCAGCCGGACCGCCGGACAATAGCTCCTACCTTATCAGAAAACAGAATACGGAGGACAGAAACCAGTGATTCCCGTGCCGCCTCCGGCAGGTAACCGTCCTTCAGTCCCGTTGCCCTGTTCTGCAGTGCAACGGGTACGGCTTCTGCCTGCTTGTCCTTTCTTTCTCCCCAAGGCCGGGACCTGCGGACCATGTCCGGCCATGGTGGTTCAGTGCTCATTTCCGCTTGTCCCCGGGAGGATGATTTTCCTCATTCCGCAACAGTTCACAGCTGTCAGCAACTGACTTGAAATAGTAGTATTTTTACTTATCTCTTGGTGGGAAGGTTGTGCAGGTCGTCCTTGTTGTGGAAGATGATGTCATACCTGTCCAGGCCTCGGATCTCCTGCTCCATGGGGTCGAGCCTGTCTTCATCGATGAGGATGCGGATGGAGACACGCTTCATGTTGTGGGGTGCATCCTCGAAGGAGGTGAGGATGGAGAGGACCCGGGCGCCGTAATTGCGCATGATGTCCAGGGCCCTGGTCACCGAGCCGGGTTCGTCGGGCATGTCGATGACATACTGGTGGGCACCGTCCTGGATACCGGTGGCATGGACAAAGCCGCGCAGAATGTCGGTTTCGCTGAGAAGGCCGACCAGGTTGTCGTCAGCATCGAGGATCATCACACCGGAGATCTTTTCCTTGAGCATGACCAGGGCCGCCTTCTCCAGGGTGTCGTCTTCCCGGAGACAGATGCACTTGTCGGTCATCACGTCCTTGATCTTCATCTCCGAGAGCAGGTAGTACATCTCGTGGAGGTCCATGTTGGATGTGGAGGAGGGCGAGGCGTCCTTCAGGTCGCGGTCGGTGACAATGCCCACCAGCTTGCCGTGGGAGAGAACCGGCAGCCTGCGGATATTGTTCTCCTTCATGGTCCGGGTGGCACGCATCACGGATGTGTTGGCGTCAACCGTCAGCACGGCTGTGGCCATCCAGTCTTTGATCATCATGGAAACCTCCTTGATTGGGATAGAGATCCGAAATCGGCCTGTCTCCCGGGTCGGCGGGCCAGGCCTGAGCGGGAGGGAAACGGCGACCGGTACGATCAGTCAGAAAAATATCGTAATCTTTCATTATATAGTAAGAATGGTTTTTCGGCAATATCAAAGCGAGAAAAAGGGATGTTAACCAGGGGTCCGCTTCCTCCGGAAGGGACCGGGGGCCAGGATGGTCACCTGCCTGCGGCAGTGAGACGATGGTGTTTCCCTGGCAGTACTGGTTCACCGCTATCGGCAACCAGATGAAAAGACGGATAGTTTTACTCGGCAACGCTCCTGAGCCGGCGGACGTGACCGCTGTTATGGCATGGTGTCATAGTCCTTTTCTCCGTTGACAATGGAAGATGAGCTGATAGATACAGGGGGTTGCTTCTGTTGACGTGCACGGCTCATCGCCACTGGCAACAACCTTACATCTCAGAAGAAATCGTAACAGTTCTCCTCTATCGGCAGCGATATTGAAATACCGGTAGAATTACGCAACATCGTGATCGCCATGCCACATATGCGTCCTTTCAGTGAGGAAGAGATGGAACGTCTCGCCTGCGGCCTGGAGCGGCAGGAGGAATTCGTGTTTTTCGAGACCTCCCGGGTGGGCCCGGGCGAGGATCGTTCCCTGCTCTTTGTGAAGCCGCGGACATGGCTGATCTGCCGGCCGGGCGATGATGCGGACCGGTTCCTT
>Ga0256840_1000234_pt1 | contig 54426 bp, 40 predicted proteins | sample 355202metaG_FD_185969 | JGI IMG/M metagenome (GOLD analysis project Ga0256840, IMG submission 185969) | Hydrothermal vent microbial communities from Mid Atlantic Ridge, Atlantic Ocean - 355-202 | ecosystem: Environmental > Aquatic > Marine > Hydrothermal vents | place: Atlantic Ocean: Mid...
AGCATCACCGACAACTGCTCCGCGACCATGACCAATATGCAACGGTCCCGTTGGGTTGGCACTGACAAATTCAACCTGGATTTTCTTTCCGGCACCAACCTGGCTGTAACCATACGTCTCACCCTGCTGCACAATCTGATCGAGAACTTTATACCAGCAGGTTGCTACAAGACGAAAATTAATAAACCCTGGCCCGGCAATCTCAATTTTATCGCAGAGAGAATTCCCCTGAAGCGCTGCAACCAAAGTTTCTGCAATTTTCCGCGGTGCCTTACGCTCTGGCTTCGCCAGAGTCATCGCCAAGTTGGTAGAAAAATCACCATGCTCGGAATTCTTGGGAATTTCCAGTTGAACCTCCTTCGGAAACTCTCCAGAAGTGAGGGAGCCATCAGTATAGCACTGTTTCAAAGCTGCTCGAATTGCCAGCCGCAATTGATCTTTCATCCTTTTTACTGCCTCTTTTCTTCAGTATCTTTATTGGGAAGATAGTAAATCAGCTCACCCTCACGAACCATCCCCAGTTTTGTCCGGGCCAGCTGTTCCCAATAGGTTTTATCTTTCTGCAAGCGTTCAATTTCAGTGCGAAGTTGCTGTTGTTGTTGCTCTAAATCAGCCAATTGTTGTTGTAATTCCTGTTTCTGCTGTTGCACCTGAAAGATCCGCAACACTCCGCGACTGCCGAATACAGCATAGGCGAACATCAGCAGAATAACTATAAGTAAACAAATGGTCAGTAAATTTCTTCTGCCAGCTGGTTCTGGTTTACGAGCAGCAGTCAAACCGTACCTCACAGATCAAAAACAGGGATCATTATTGTCCCGTATCGTCCCATATCAAATCCCGCCCAGACTTCCACCGATACCACCGACCGAACCTATTCCAAGCATGGTAAAAGTCAACATCACAGTACGATTATCTTCAGATTCACGATAGGATAACTGAGCACTCCAACATTGCTGGCGATATTCGATCCCAATCACTTGCTCTAACTGCTTATCGGTGGCAAATTCGTAACGTTGTTGATAGGTCAAATAAACCGGTTTCAGAAAAGCGACACTCAGATCAACCAAACCATAATCAATATCATTGATCGAATCATAACGATATTCAAACCGTAATGAGTTCTCCTGTTGATCCTTAATTTTCCCCGTTACAGCAACTTTTGTCCAGTCCCCCGAATCAACATCCAGAGTGGTATCGGTCTGGAAAGACAACCATTCCGTCGGTAGTAACGTCATCTCTATACGTAGATCCTGAAACCGCTGTTCGCGAGCTTCATCAGTTAAATCATAGATTTGCGACATGCGGAGGTAAAACAATTCCCGGTAGGTGGAAGGTTCACCAATCTGATCAGTACGCACGGTGAAGCGTTGAACCAAGGCATATTCAAGTTGATTTGATTCGTCAATGCGATCATAGCTATCAAAGTCTGGCAGATGCCCCTGTTCAACTTCGGGGATATACCTGTACAGCAATTCCGGCTCGACAGAGTGGCGTAATTTACCAAAAAAACCAAATGGCCGGTGATAGACTTTCTGTATCCGGCTACTAATTCTGGTGGTAAACTCCGCAGTCCCTTGATGATCCGAACCGGAGTTATCACTTAAACCCCAATAATAACGTTCACGGTAAGAAATTTCTGGAGCGACATCAATAACATCCAACAGCTTAAAACTTGCCGCCAGGATCGGTCTCGCCATTAAACGTTCCCCGCGCAACCCCTCCTGCCGCCAGAAATTGCTATATTCAGATTCCAATGCATAATAAAAATGCGTTGTTTTAATCCTCTGCCGGACAGCATCAAAGGTGATACGTGGTAATAGCTGCAAGGTGGTTGGATCATCGACTTCAAGATCTTTCGTGTATTTCAACTGCCCAACCAGATTATATTTGCCCCAGTTCTTGCTGAGAGAAAGAATCGATTGGACTTTATCCTTATTGTACTCCTCAGCAACGCTGCCAAAATCTTCAAAATACTGATCATCATTGACATACTCGGCATCAACAACCATGTGGACACCCGCAGGCAAAAATCCGTCATGCTGCCACTTGAGAGCATAGCGCTCTTCATCAACGGTAACCCCATCAATCTGATCGACATTTATATGGTAAACTCTGGCCTCACCCGCATTTTCATGACCAAAAACATATCGATATTCCAGCCCCTTGCCAATTCCCATTTCTGAGAGATAATCCAGATAGAGAGTGGCATCCTGATTGACCCCAAGAACCTGATAGTAGGCACCGCCATATTGGAATCCACGTTTATCAGAGTAACCGACAGTGGGAATCAACAAGCCCGATTCGCGCTCAGTTTTTGCCGGGTAAATCATATAAGGGAGAAATAAAGACGGCACATCCTTGAGATAAAAAATCATGTTCCGGGCACGGACATAACCACCTAAAGTGATATCGAGCTGGTTGGCACCAAATTTCCACGGCGGCACCTGACAATCACATGTAGTAAAGGTACCTTTCTTGATGCGATAATCCAGTTTTCCGCGCCGCTCGATGGTTTGACCGTAAACATGCAGATTTTGCTCACGAAGATAAAAATAACCATCTTCTACTGTCCCGGTTCCTTTGAGTAAATTATAGTGGGCTTTCTTGCCAAAGAGCTCCTCATCCGGTGAAATCAGCTGAACATCCCCTTCTGCTTCAATTTCACCACTGGCTTGATTCCACTTGAGGAGTTGGCTGTGAATGACAAGGTCACCTTGAACTAACTTGACATCCCCACTTGCACGGTAAAGACCCGTGTCCTTATCGTAGCTCAGTTGATCAGCCTCAAGCTGAACCGGCCGTCCAGATTCACCAACCTGGCTCCAATCAGCCGCACTCGCCAGGGACGAGCCAGCACAAAGAAATAAAAGAATGAAAAAGCGTAACAACATGGAGATCCACAATACTTTTTTAGTCATTCCCACCGCGGCAGGATGACAATTCTGCACAAAATCATTCATTAGCGGAGCCGGTAATTGTCAGGAGATCCACAGTCGGGAGCAAAAACTCACGGATTGCCGCAACCAAAAAAAGTGAACCAGCAACCAGAATAGTCTCTCCCGGTGATCGATTTTCCAATGCTGCCTGAATTGCCACGACAGGATCAGCATATCCATTGGCCAAAATACCCGATTCGTGAGCCTGTTGCACCAGTTTTTCAACGGGAACAGCATTATCTACCAAAGGTTGAGTCACATAAACACCGCTGGTAAAGGGCAGCAACTCGGACAATAATTCACTTGCTTCCTTATCCGCTTTACAACCAACAACCAGGTGAAGATTATCCAGGTTTTGCTGCCGCAAGTATGTAGCAAGTTTTTTTGCCCCGGCAGGATTGTGTGCTCCATCCAGAAGAATTTTTTCCGGTAACCATTCAAGCCGTCCCGGCCAGCGCACTCTTTCCAGACCGTCCCGGATTGCAGCAGAGTTGATTTTCAAACCGTTTTGCGAAAGATAATCTACCGCAGCTGCCGCCAAAGCCAGATTCTGTTGTTGATGGACACCAGCGAGTGACGTTTCTACTCCGGCCAGTGAAAAATTGTTGCCGGAAACAGTAAAAGAATCACCCTCGTTACGCCAATGATAATCTTCTCCAAACTGCAACAATGGGACTTTTAACTGTGCTGCTCGCTGTTGCAGAATAGGTCGAACTTCTCCCTCTTGATAACCACTGATCAGTGCCACTCCAGGCTTGAGTATGCCGGCTTTTTCAGCAGCGATCTCAGTCAAATCCGCCCCCAGATAAGGGGTGTGATCAAGGGCAATCGGGGTCATCAGGCAGAGTTGCGGAATGACAACATTGGTTGCATCAAGTCTGCCGCCAAGCCCTGTTTCCAGAATTGCCCAGCGAACTCCGCGACGCTGAAAACAGAGCAAAGCCATAGCCGTTGTAAATTCAAAAAAAGTGACCCGCAATACTTCGGCATGCGGACGTAACTCGTCAATCAACTCAACCGCTTCAGATTCTGAAATCTGGCGTGTGTCAACCCTGATTCGTTCAGTAAAGCTGTGCAGATGGGGTGAAGTATAAAGCCCTGAAGGAACTCCTGCAGCATAGAAAATATTGGCTAATGCCGCAGCAGTTGAACCCTTCCCATTGGTTCCGGCAATATGAATAATCCGCAGAGAGTCCTGCGGGTTTCCAACTCGGGATAAAAGTTTCCGGGTATTTTCCAACCCGAGTTTAATCCCAAAAAATTGCAGTGAATAGAGATACTCAAGACGTTCCCGATAGTTAGCAGCCATCATATTCTTTTAGGATCATAAGATGGGAGCCATCATCTCTTAGTGAAAATCCTCAGCAACTGAGACAGCTTTTGCTTCATTTCCTTGCGCGGAATAATCATATCGACCATTCCATGTTCAAGCAGATATTCAGAACGTTGGAACCCTTCAGGAAGGGTTTGACGAATTGTCTGTTCAATAACCCGCGGGCCAGCAAAACCGATCAGGGCTCGTGGCTCGGCAATATTCAGGTCGCCAAGCATAGCAAAGCTGGCAGTAACACCACCTGTGGTCGGATCGGTCAGCACTGAGATAAACGGAATGCCTGCTGCCTTCAGCTTTGCCAAAGCAGCACTGGTCTTGGCCATCTGCATCAGCGACATAATACTTTCCTGCATCCGTGCCCCACCAGAAGATGAAAAAATCAACATCGGAGCATTGGTCTCCAACCCTTTTTCAATTGCCCGGGTGATCTTTTCACCGACCACCGAACCCATACTCCCCCCCATAAAGGAGAAATCAAAAACCGCAACCACCACTGGTAATCCATCTAAATGACCTTCACCACAGATAACCGCATCGCCATCACCAGCTTTTTTGATTGCTGCCTTGATCCGATCCTTGTATTTCTTGCTATCCTTGAAATCTAGAAAATCGATTGAACGCATTTTTGCATCCATCTCGACAAAAGTTCCCTCATCGAGAATCAGGTCAATTCTCTCGCGGGCACCAATCCGAAAATGATAATCACATTTAGGGCAGACATTCAGATTCCGCTGAACCTCTTTAGCATAGATAATTTCCTGACAGTTTTTACATTTTGTCCAGACACCCTCGGGCACCTTCACATTTTTCTTTGTAACGGAAGCGGTCAACGCTTTTTTCGTACGAAACCAGGCCATGAAACATCCTTTTAGTTTGCACCAGAAGCTAAATATTGAGTTATTAATACCGTTCAGCTAGTGGGTACAGTAAGTCCATGCTTAAGTTCAGCGATAAATTTTCTAACTTTGGGCAACAACTCTGCGCTTTGTCCATTTTCTTCAATTATTTTAACCAATGCACTGCCAACGACAACCCCATCAGCAAAAGCTCCAACCGCGCGGGCATCCGCTGCGGTGGTAATTCCAAAACCGACTGCAACCGGAACATCGGTCATCTCTCTTAGTTCCTCAACCGCACCCCGGATATCTTCGGGGGAAATCTTTTGTGCTCCGGTAACTCCGGTCATGGAAACATAATAGAGATAACCCTCGGCAGCTACCGCTAAACGCTTCATCCGTTCATGCGGAGTTGTCGGAGCCAACAGAGTAATCAAATCAATTTCAGCTTCCTGCATCACCGTACTGATTTCAGTTATTTCTTCCGGTGGCAGGTCGACCAGCAACAGTGCATCGACACCGGCAGCAGCAGCGTCCCGGGCAAACCGATCAGCACCGTAACAAAAAACCGGATTATAATAACCCATCAATATCAATGGGATCTGGGTTTTCTTACGAACATCGGCCACCAGCTGCAAAATCCCGGCAAGGGTTGTTCCGGCAGCCAGAGAACGCTCTGAAGCAGCCTGAATTGTCGGCCCGTCAGCCATAGGATCGGAGAAGGGAACTCCCAGTTCAACCAGATCAGCTCCCGCTTCAGCCAAGGTCAGAATCAGTTTCACAGTTACATCCAGATCTGGATCACCTGCGGTAACAAACGGAATCAAAGCTGTTTCCTGGCGCTGCTTTAAACCTGCAAATGTTGCTTCAATCCGTGACATTTCATTCATTTCTACTGGAAAAATTAGCGAGATCAATTAAATTCTGACCCGAATTTGTAAGTTTAATTGATTACTGACCGTGTTTTCAATACTTTTTTCGAACAATTTTAAACTTCATTTTTTTGCAGCGGGCTTTTCCGACTTACCTCTGGGACGCCGTCTTGGTCGTCTCAATTTTCTCTGCCCGGCAGGTTTTTTAACTGGGGGTTGTTTCCGTTTTGGCTGGGCGCGTTTGTAGATGAAACAAAAATCTTCATCCAGTGGCATCTCGCTGGGAATTCTGGCACCAAGGAAATCTTCAATGTCATCCAGAACGTAAACCATCTCTTCATCAGCAAAGCTGATTGCCTTACCACGAGCACCAGCCCGTGCTGTCCGACCAATCCGATGGACATAATCTTCGCGATCCTGGGGGAGATCATAGTTGATCACGTGGGTCACATCATCGACATGAATCCCCCGGGAAGCAACATCGGTTGCAACCAGATGGGTCAAGCTGCCAAGCTTGAACTGGTCGAGAATCCGCATCCGCTTTTTCTGCGGAATATCCCCGGATAATACTGCACTGGAGGCACCATTAGCCAGCAGCAAAGCATTTAACCGTTCAGCCTCCACCTTGGTATTAACAAACAGCATCACCCGTTCCATCCCGGCATCCCGCTTCATTAGACCAAGCAACAGGGCAAATTTTTCCCGTCTGGAGACATGATAAAGAATCTGATCTATACCATCGGCTGTCACCTGTTCCGGGGCAATTTCAACTCGCTCTGCGAGATTCATAAACTCGTAAGCAAGTTCCATCACCTGCGCCGACAGGGTTGCAGAAAAAAGCATCGTCTGGCGTTTTTCAAATGGTGGAAGTTGTCGCAGAATATAGCGTAGATCTTTAATGAAACCCATGTCAAACATGCGATCCGCCTCATCAATCACCAATGCCTCAACCCGGTTCATGGAAAATACCCGCTGCTTGAAATAATCGATCAGGCGTCCCGGTGTCGCCACAATAATATCGACACCGTCTTTGAGCGCCTGCCGCTGCTTTTCGTAATCGACACCACCAAAAATGGGTTGCACTTTGATCCCGGTATGCTTGCCGAGCAACTCGGCATCCTTACAGATTTGCACCACCAGTTCACGGGTCGGTGCCATCACTAAAGCGCGGGGATTATTGCTGGTCACATTTTTATTATCAAGTAAACGACAGAAGAGTGAAATCAGAAAAGCTGCGGTTTTACCCGTACCGGTCTGCGCCTGTGCCGCAACGTCTTTCCCTGCCAACGCCAGAGGAATCGACTCTTCCTGTACCGGAGTCAGGCATTCAAACCCGGCAGTGGAGACCCCCTGTTGGACGACATCCGGCAGATTTAATTCGGTAAATTTCATTATAGTTCAACCCCTAAAGCATCAGCCACGGTGTGAATATCTTTATCTCCACGCCCTGACAAATTGACCAGTAAAATTTTATCGGACGATAGCGTTGGTGCAAGCTTCATCACCTGGGCAATCGCATGGGCACTTTCGAGAGCGGGAATAATTCCTTCAATGTGGGTCAATTTCTGAAAAGCCTCCAGCGCTTCGGTGTCAGTAATCGATACGTATTCAGCTCTTTTAATGTCTTGCAAATGGGCATGTTCAGGACCAACTCCCGGATAGTCAAGACCTGCAGAAATAGAATGAGCATGTTGGATCTGACCATCATCATCCTGCAATAAATAGGTTTTATTCCCGTGCAGGACTCCGGGGGAACCGGCAGAAATTGATGCGGCGTGCTTACCGGTTTCGATACCAACCCCGGCAGCTTCAACACCGAGAAGCTTAACTGAAGAATCCTCGATAAAAGGGTAGAACAACCCCATCGCATTGGAACCACCACCGATACAGGCAATTGCCACGTCGGGCAAACAACCTTCTGCTTCGTGTAGCTGCTGTTTGGCTTCTATGCCGATAACCGACTGAAAATCCCGCACCAGCAGCGGATAAGGATGCGGCCCGGCAACAGTGCCAATCACATAAAAAGTATCGCGGATATGGGTCACCCAATGGCGCATGGCATCGTTCATGGCATCTTTCAGGGTTGCGGTTCCGCTGGTGACTTCATGCACTTTAGCTCCGAGCAATTTCATCCGGAAGACATTCAGAGATTGGCGACGAATATCCTCTTTGCCCATGAAGACTTCACATTCCATCCCAAACAACGCGGCAACAGTCGCCGTAGCAACGCCGTGCTGACCAGCACCCGTCTCAGCAATCACTTTCTTTTTCCCCATCCGTCGCGCCAGTAAAACTTGACCAACGGTATTGTTAACCTTATGGGCACCGGTATGGTTCAAGTCTTCCCGCTTAAGATAGATTTTTGCCCCCCCCAGTTCCTTGGTCAGCCGCTCAGCAAAATAGAGCGGGCTGGGACGGCCGACATAATGCTCCAAGTAGTATTTAAATTCCCGCTGGAACTCCGGATCACGACTGGCTTCAGCATAGACTTGTTCCAGCTCCAGCAGTGCCGGCATCAGAGTTTCGGCGACATAACGGCCACCATATTGACCAAAATGGCCACGTTCATCGGGATATTGATAGTTCATATAAGTCTCACTTGCTGAATAAACTTGCGTATTTTATTGTGGTCTTTGTGCCTGGGGGATTTTTCGACACCACTGGAAACATCGACAGCATAGGGATTGACCACCTGTATCGCTTGCGCAACATTATCCGGGGTCAAGCCACCAGCCAAAATTATCGGTAGATGTCCCGTCAGCTTTTTTGCCAACTGCCAGTCAAAACTCTCACCAGTGCCACCATACTGCTGATCGCTCCAAGTATCCAGAAGTAATGCTGACACCTGATAGTCGTCGATCCCGGCTAGCGAGTCTGCACCTTTGACTCGTACGGCCTTAATGACCGGATGCTGATTCAGATGACAATCTTCTGGTGACTCATCACCGTGAAGCTGAACAACCCCTAATCCAGCCACCCGCATCGTTTGCCTGATTATGTCAGATGCTGCATTAACGAACAAACCAACCGTTGTCACAAAAGGGGGTAACTCTGAAACAATCTGTCCAGCTTTTTCTGGATGAATATAACGCGGACTCCTTTCATAAAAAACAAAACCGAGAGCATCAGCACCTGCAGCGACGGCATACTGAGCATCCTCCAGATTGGTAATGCCACAAATTTTAATCCGGGTAGCCACCATCAACGGTATCCGTTCCCCAGCAAAGAACGTAATTTCACCTCTATATCGGTTTCCCGCATCAGACTTTCGCCAATCAGAAAAGCACCAGCACCAGCCTGTTGCAACCGTTCGATATCAGCCCGGCTATGGATTCCACTCTCGGCAACGGCTAGTTGCTGATGAGGAATTTTCCCCGCCAACTGTTCAGTCACGGCCAGATCGGTGGCAAAAGTCTGCAAGTTTCGATTATTGATCCCGATCAGGTCAACTGGCAGCAACAGTGCCCGCTCCAACTCGACACTGTTATGCACTTCCAACAGAGTATCAAGTTTCAGCTCAGTTGCCAATTCTGCCAGCTCCAGCAGCTGTCTATCTTCGAGAGCTGCCGTGATCAGAAGGATGGCATCAGCACCAGCAACCCGCGCCTGAAAAACTTGATAGGGGTCGATGATGAAATCCTTACGCAGCAGGGGCAAGTCAACCTGTGCCCTGATCTTACTGAGATAATCGAGAGAACCGTAAAAATAGTGCTCATCGGTCAAAATTGAAAGGCAACTGGCACCACCACGTTCGTAATCACAAGCGATAGCTATCGGATCAAAATCTTCACGGATAATTCCCTTTGAGGGAGATCCTTTTTTCACCTCAGCAATGATTGCAGTTCCAGCAGCTGCAGATTGACGCAGGCACTCGGCAAATCCCCTGGTTGGAGCAGAATCTGCCACCATTTTCTGCAGTTCGCTCAGCGGCTGTCGGATCTGATCCACAGCAACCTCTGTTTGTTTCGTCTGGAGTATCTGATCAAGAATCATTTAAGTATTGCTTTCCTGCTGTGTTCTGAAACATTTCCCTCTCCCTGAGGGAGAGGGTCAGGGTGAGGGGGGTTCGTAACGGTACCACCGGAATGATTATCGTTCTCAGACGACTGCCCCTCATCCGACCTGCGGCCACCTTCTCCCTCATGGAGAAGGATTGGGCAAAAGATGGCAAGCCATCATTGATTGGTTATCTTGATTAACGCATCAAGGGTCGCTTTGGCACGGCCACTCTCAACCGCAGCACGAGCCTGCTCAATCCCGGCATCAACATCGGTCGCCAAACCGGCGGCAACCAGGGCGTAAGCGCTATTCAACAGAACAATATCCAATTTTGCCCCGGGTTGTGCGGAAAGAACTGATTTAACAATTTCTGCATTCTGTTCGGCATCACCACCCTGAAGGTCATGTAGTCGGCAGCGCTTGAACCCAAACTGCTCCGGGGCAATGGTCTGCACCTCAATATTGTTACCACTGATTGCGGCCACCAGGGTGGTTCCCGTCAGGGTAATCTCATCCATACCATCCGCGCCGTGGACAACAAAGCCACGCCGGCAACCAAGACTGAGAAGAGCCTGCGCTAAGGGCTCAACCAGATCCTTGCTGAACACCCCCAAGACCTGCCGATCTGCTCCGGCCGGGTTGGTCAGCGGACCCAGAATGTTAAAAATTGTCCGAATACCGATTTCCCGCCGCGGGCCAATGGCATATTTCATGGCGCCATGCAAAGCGGGAGCAAACAGAAAACCGACCCCGGTTTTTTCAATTGACTCGGCAACCTGTTCGGGTGAAATGTCGAGTTTGACCCCCAATTTTTCCAGAACATCTGCACTGCCACAGGCGGAAGAGATACTCCGATTGCCATGCTTGGCAACTTTTGCACCGCATGCTGCAACCACAATAGCAACGGTTGTGGAGATATTAAAACTCTTCGTTCCGCTGCCACCGGTACCGCAAGTATCAAGAATGGTCTCCCGATCAACATTGATATCATCTCGATCGATATCAACCACATCACCAACCCGGATCGGAGTAGCTCGCGCCCGCATCACTCGCGCCGCGCCAATAATTTCGGGAATCGTCTCCCCTTTCATCCGCAACGCAGTAATAAATGCACCAATCTGTGCCGGAGTTGCCTCTCCCCCCATAATCTGATTCATTGCATCGATCATTTCTGGTTCATTCAAATCCTGCCGTTCAACCAGCTTGGCAATCGCCTCTTTAATCATTTATTATCTCCTGCAGGGGCACGCCCCCGTGCGTACCCAGCTGTTCTGGCAGCCACAGGGGACTGCCCCTACAATCGTTACGTCAGTTCCAAATAGTTTCGCAACAGCCGCATTCCCTCAGTGGTGAGAATCGATTCGGGATGAAACTGCATTCCCCAGACCGGCAAATCCTGATGTTGCAACCCCATAATCTCCCCTTCTTCAGTCCAGGCAGTAATTTTCAGAGAATCGGGAAAGCTCTCTCGCTCAGCAATCAGGGAATGGTAGCGGGTTGCGGTAAAGGGGTTGGACAAATTCAGATAAAGATCGCTGCCATCATGGTGGATCGGACTGGTTTTCCCGTGCATCAAACGATCAGCTCGCACCACTTTGCCACCGAAAGCCTCAGTGATCGCCTGATGACCAAGACAGATCCCGAGAAGTGGAATATTCCCGGCAAACTGTTGAATCGCTGCCACCGAAATCCCCGCCTCTTTTGGTGTACAGGGTCCAGGGGAAATCACCAGCCGGTCTGGAGCCAGAGATTCAATATCTTCCAGAGTCAACTTATCGTTTCTGATAACTTTAACTTTTTCACCAAGCTCAAGGAAATATTGAACTAAGTTATAGGTAAAAGAATCATAGTTATCGATCATTAATAGCATAGAATTGGATATCCTATATGAGTCCGCGGTTGGCCATTTCGATGGCACGTTTGACGCCACGAGCTTTATTTAATGTTTCCTGATATTCCATCTCGGGATCACTATCGGCGACAATCCCTGCGCCTGCCTGCAAGTAAAACTTATCCTTTTCAATTTGCAAGGTTCGAATCGCAATTGCCAGATCCATGTTGCCACTGAAGGAAAAATAGCCCACTGCGCCGCCGTAAACCTCACGCCGTACCGGTTCCAGCTCGTCAATGATCTCCATCGCCCGAATTTTCGGAGAACCGGAGAGGGTTCCCGCCGGAAATGCCGCCCGGAAGACATCAAAACAATCCAGCTCGGGACGCAATTGCCCACGAACGTTGGAAACAATATGCATCACGTGAGAGTAACGTTCAACCACCATCAGCTCACTCACCTCAACCGTTCCACCAACAGCCACCCTCCCGACATCGTTGCGCCCGAGATCGACCAGCATGATATGTTCGGCTCGTTCCTTTGGATCGGCTAATAGCTGCTGTTCCAGAGCAAGATCCTCCGCAACAGTTTTACCTCGAGGCACCGTTCCAGCAATTGGTCTGACATCAATCTGGCTTCCCTCTTTACGCACCAGAACCTCGGGAGAAGCCCCGACAATGATCGATTCACCAAAGCGGAGGAAAAACATGTAGGGAGAGGGATTGATAGTTCGCAGTGCCCGGTAGATATTAAAAGGATCGCTCTGCAATTCTCCTGAAAATCGCTGCGAAATAACCACCTGAAAGATATCCCCGGCACGGATATATTCTTTACAGCGTTCGACTGCGTGTTTAAAATCTTCTTTACTGAAATTTGCCTCCAGCTCCTGACGACCATCGCCACCCAATTCTTCATCTTCACGCTGCAGTGGCTGCCGCAATTGCACCAGCATCTGTTCAATCTGCTGCTGGCCACGTTGATATGCGCCAGAGGGATCTTCATCTTCCCGCAAATGAACATTGCAGACCAGTTTTACCTTCTGTCTCATATTGTCAAAGATCAACAGCCGTTCAGTGAACATGAAACAGGCATCCCAACCATCAATCTGACGGAGATTCTCATCGGGGATAGCTTCAATAAAACGGACAATATCATAGCCAAGATAGCCAACAGCTCCACCAAAAAAACGGGGCAACCCTTCCACTTCAACAGGCTGATAAACAGCCATCAGATCACGTAGTTTATCCAATGGATCATCGACCTCTCCTGCTTCCTCCAACTTACCAGCATAGTGAACTTCATACGATTGATTACGGCACCGAAACACCCTCACCGGACCACTGCCAAGAAAAGAATAGCGTGCCCACTTTTCTCCACCCTCAATCGATTCAAGTAAAAAAGCGGTTTTCCCATCATCAATTTTACGAAAAGCGGAAACAGGCGTTTCCATATCCGCAAGAATTTCGCGGTAGACAGGAATCAGGTTGCCCTGCTGAGCCAGTCGACAGAACTCATTTTCAGCGGGAAGGTACATAGAAATAATAAACCTTTATAAAAAGGAGGATTTTTAACACTATAGAACAAATCAAGTCAAGCAAACCAGCCCCGTAATTCGGGAGCCTGACTGAAAAGAGGAGAGCATTTATGGGGGATTCATATATGGCGTTAAATCAAGGGTCAATGGCAGCAAATCCGGAACTGTCCCCGCATGGGGGCTGTCCCAGGCTGTTGCGGTGCGAACCGCCGCAGTTCCATGGCTCGTAAACTCTTGGGACAGCCCCCGATGCTGCTGGGGACAGTCGAGTTTACTGCAATACTGGTAAAACTAGCACCATTCGGGAGATTAATCCAAAAGTTAAAATGGGGCTGGCAATCCCTGTTTTCCCTGTCGACAAGAAAACATAACAAGAGTTGCTACACATCACCTTGAAAATTCATTTTTTTAGACCTTCCAACATACAAATTGACTGCCAGGAATATAAACCATCAAATTCCTAGGATATTACCTCCCCAGAAGTCCACCAGATCATTTTTTATGGCCAGAATAAAACTTTTATATGACTTTTTTTAAACAGCGTTATACCCACCATCATTAGATTACCATTTTGGTTATTTAACTATATTTTAAAGTAGTTATACTCTAACATTAAAAAAAGACTGGGTCATCATTTCACCACTATCAGGAAGTAAAACAAAAAAGTGTATTGACAACAATATAACGCCGTATTATTGTCCTGCCACGATAGAGCATACAATAGATTAAAAGTTGTTAAAATGAATGCCCGGTTTAAATACAATGCAAATTGGGAAGGCTTAAAACGGAATGCCCAGCAGAGATAAAGACTCCTACAATATCAGGTCGGTTGAAAATGCTCTGCTGTTACTCGAAGCTCTGGCAGATGAAGAGAATAAATGCAGCCTTGCCCAACTGAGTCAGCGTTTGGACATGACAAAGGCCAGCCTCTTCAGGTTGATGGCAACTTTTGAAAATCATGGTTATGTAGAACGCGGTCAGCGTTCAGGAGAATATCAGCTCGGGCTAGCAGCCTTTGAGGTTAGTCAGAAGCTGCTCTCAAAAATGACCCTGCTCAGCAAGGCTCGTCCTGCGATGGCACAACTGGTTCGGCAGTGCAATGAAACTGTCTATCTGGCTGTCCAGCGAAAACAGGAGGTTCTCTTTCTGGAGATGTTGGATAATAATCAAAAGGTCAAGGTTGTATCCCTGACCAACCAGCGTTTTCCACTGGAAGATTGCGCAGCAGGGAAAATCTTCCTGGCATTCGGCAAGATTGACTCTCTGCGGATGACAAACCAACCCCAACTTGCTGAAGACATTGCCAATTGTCGAAAACAGCGCTATTGCATCGATCACAATGGTGTAGGAGAAGGGAGTACCTGTATGGCAGTCCCTCTATTCGAAGCAGGAGAGGTTTTGACCGGATCCCTGGCGCTGGTTTCCCCAAGTTTCCGCACTGACGAAACCAGAATCAACAAAGAACTGCTGCCAGCACTCAAGGCAGCAGGTGAAATGATTTCAGCCCAACTCGGTTATAACGCCTACGCTCCCAGGAGCATGGTCTGAGCAAAGAATCAACGCTAAAGCCTGAAATAGCTCAGGTGGTACTATCGCGACACATTTTTTATCCAGGAAACGTAAACATGAATGACTAATCTTTGAAAGGAGGTAGCTAAAAAGACGATCATACCCGAGCAGAAGATTAGCTCACAGATTCAAAACAGTTTTTTTTAGGGGGTAACATCCATCTTTTTGTGAGGAGGACTTTTTTATGAGTACGGATAACAGTAGTAAAGCTTATTGGAAGGAAACGTTAGCCTTAGTCAGGAATATGCTGATTATCTGGTTCGTAGTTTCTTACGGTGCCGGAATTCTGTTCGCTGGTGCGCTGAACAGCATTTCACTTGGTGGTTACCCACTGGGATTCTGGTTTGCTCAGCAGGGTTCAATCTATGTTTTCATCATTATCATTTTCTATTACGCTAATAGAATGGGAAAACTTGATGAAAAATATGACGTCCACGAAGACTAGGGAGGAAATTTAATTATGGGTTTACAAGCGATGACATATCTCGTAGTCGGTCTCACCTTTGCCATCTATATTGGCATTGCAGTATGGGCTCGCGCGGGAAGTACAAGTGAATTTTATTCTGCCGGCGGGAATGTCCCTCCAGTTATTAATGGTATGGCAATCGGTGCTGACTGGATGTCGGCAGCCTCCTTTATCTCCATGGCTGGCCTCATTGCCAATATGGGTTTTGGTGGTGGTCTGTTCCTGATGGGTTGGACCGGTGGTTATGTGCTGTTAGCGATGCTGTTGGCACCTTACCTGCGGAAGTTTGGTAAGTATACCGTACCAGCCTTCGTCTCCACCCGTTACTATTCCAGAGGAGCCAGTGTCGTGGCGGTTCTTTGTCTTCTGGCTGCATCATTAACCTACATCATCGGGCAGATGACTGGTGTTGGGGTTGCGTTCTCCCGTTTTCTTGGTGTTTCCAATTCAACGGGTGTTTACATTGGTATGGGAATTGTCTTCCTCTATGCCGTTTTCGGTGGGATGAAAGGGATTACCTACACTCAGGTTGCTCAGTATTGTGTTCTGATTCTCGCCTACACCGTGCCAGCAATCTTTATCTCCATGCACCTGACTGGCAATCCACTGCCACAACTTGGTCTGGGTTCTAATTTTGTCGGTACAGATATGAGTCTGCTGAGCAAACTGGATCAAGTTGTTACCGGCCTCGGTTTTGGTAAGTACACCACCCAGGTTCCAGGCAGCTTGCTCAACATGTTTGTTTACACCGTGTCCCTGATGATCGGTACTGCTGGTCTTCCTCACGTTATCATGCGTTTCTTCACCGTTGCGACGGTTAAAGATGCCCGTTACTCCGCAGGTTGGGCTCTGATTTTTATCGCCATCCTCTACACCACAGCTCCTGCTGTTGCAGCCATGGCACGTTTGAACCTGCACGCCACTATCAACAAAGCGGTTATGCAAACAGATGGTGATTTCTTCGCACCCGAAAACAGTATCGTCTACGCTGAACGACCCGACTGGATGAAACGCTGGGAAGTGACCGGTCTGCTGAAGTTTAAGGATTTAAATGGTGATGGTCGTATCCAGTACTATAACGGTAAATCCAAAGATGCTGATTTCCAGGCCAAAGTTGAAGCTGCCGGTTGGAAAGGCAGTGAGCTGAGTGTTAACCGGGATATTATGGTTCTGGCAAATCCGGAAATTGCCCTATTGCCTAACTGGGTTATTGCTCTGGTTGCTGCTGGTGGTCTGGCTGCTGCATTGTCGACCGCCGCGGGTCTGCTCCTGGCAATTTCCTCGGCAATTTCTCATGACTTGTTCAAGAATATCTGGTTCAGAGATATGACCGAGAGTCAGGAACTGTTGGCTGGTAAAATCGCTATGGCTTGTTCAATTATTGTCGCTGGCTATCTGGGTCTGAATCCTCCAGGTTTTGCCGCTGGCACCGTGGCTATCGCCTTCGGTCTGGCTGCCAGTTCAATCTTCCCATGCCTGATGATGGGTATCTTCAGTAGAACCATGAACAAGGAAGGTGCCATTGCCGGTATGCTCTCTGGTCTCGGTATCACCATGTTTTATGTTTTTGCCCACAAAGGTATCTTCTTCATCAAGGGAACTGAGTTCCTTGGTCTTTTCGGTGGCAAATCAAGTTTCTTCTTTGGTATTTCCCCGAACGCTTTTGGTGCTATCGGCGCAATTGTTAACTTCGCCGTTGCTTTTGCAGTCAAGAACATGACTCCACCGGTACCAGAAGATATTGCTCAAATGGTTGAAGATATTCGTGTGCCACGTGGTTCCAAAGCTGTTGACGGAGTCCACTAAAGAAGCATTAGTTTAATCCGATCGGGGCATTATGCCTGATCATTTGCCCCGCCAGTTCTGCTGGTGGGGCTTTTTTAACCATCCTGATTTAGATAAATGACAAAATACTCTTGATTGCCCCGACAACATAGCTTTAGTATTCTGGGGACATATACTTTGTTACGTGTCTCAAATGGCGCTAGGTTAAGCAGTATTGCAGTAAACTTGGGACTGTCCCCAGTCCCATCGGGGGCTGTCCCGAAAGTTTACGATCCACGAAAAACCGTGCTGATTCGCACCGCAAAAGCCTGGAATGACCCCCATGTGGGACAGTCCCGATTTTGCTGCAGAGTTACAAATAATTGACTGAGGAGCTTTAGATGGTTTTTGATATTGGTGTTATCCTGACTTGGATTTTGTTTCTGGCTCTGTTTCCTATGGCTTTTTTCTGGCTGCGGCGTGCCTGGCGAATTTTCATCAAAAAGAACTATGCAGAAGTTGCCATCAAACGCGGCTTGCCTCCAAAAAATCCAAAAAAATGGGCTCCCTTTGTTGGTCTACTTAATCTTGTTTGCGGTGGTATTGCTGTCTGGATTATTATTGGTGTCCCGTTCTGGATTTTCACTGGTATTCTTATCGGGCCATTCCAGAGCTATGAAACCTGGAGTGCTATAGCAGGTATGACCATCTGGGGAAAGATTATTGCCGACCTCATTATCCGCTTTCAGGCTCATCCAATTAAATTCGGGAAAAAGAAGGACACAGTCACAGATTAGGTTTTAAGCACCCACCCTTCCATCTCACACCACAACCGTGATATTCTTCTTTATATCTACGCAGGGCTTCCAAATGGAGGCCTTTTTATCCTGTAGAAATCTTTAAATAGTGAAATAGGAATATCCACATGAGCCTGATCAAATCCCTACGCGACACTGAACCGTTTAGTCAACTACCAGAAGAAATTTTTACTGAGCTTAACCAAGCTGCTGAAATCAAGAAATTTCCAGCACAAACACTTATCTTTAATCAACAAGCTCAGCCAACGGGGTATCTCTACGTCATCAAGTCCGGGCTGGTGGAAATTGTTGTTCAACCTCCCGGCGGTGTTGAGATGGTTGTCGATTATCGAAAGGAGGGGGCTTTTTTTGGGGGAACCCCTGTCTTCACTAAGCAAGGATATTCAGCTGGGGCACGAACGGTCAAAGAGACCGAATGCTATCTGATCCCGGAACAAATCCTGACTAGAATAGCCACAGACTACCCACATATCACTGAATTCTTTAATCAGGCAATCTATTCCCGCGTCCGTAGCCTTTATTCAGATATGGTCAGCGAACACGCCCGGAATGCACTGACGCAAATGGAAGCCTATCCGTTTAAAAAGCGCCTTTCAGAAATTATGTCAACACCGGTGACAACCTGTACCACGGAAACCTCAATCCAAGAGATTGCCCGAAAAATGATTCGGCAAAGTATTGGTTCCATACTGGTTTGTGACAAGAATAACCAGCTGATCGGCATTGTGACTGAGAAAGATTTGGTCGCAAAAGTTCTCGCCAGAGAAACTGCAGATTGTAACACAGCAAATGCTGGTGAAGTGATGAGTCAGCAGCCCTGCACCATGGCTCCAGACACCTTTATGTATGAAGCAACCTCCTTCATGATGGGGCATAAAATAAGACACCTGCCAATACTCGATCGGGGTGAAATTGTCGGAATTGTTACATTCCAGGATCTAATGAAATACCGCAGTCAAAAGTCGATGTTATTAATCGGCAATGTCAACAAAGCTCGTACAGTGGAAGACCTCATTTTTGCCCGTGAGGAAATTGTCAAGGTTGCTCGAGCTCTACTGAGCGAAAGTCGTTCACATATTGAAACAATGGAAATTATTTCCTACATCCATCACCGGATTATCCAACGTTGCTATGAACTTGTTCTGGCTGAAATGACGCATCAAGGAAAAAAGCAGCCGGATATTAAAGTTTGTTTTATTATCATGGGAAGCGGTGGTCGTAAAGAAATGTTGCTAGGCCCGGATCAGGATAACGGTTTTATTTATGAAGATTTTCCGGATGATAAAATTGCAGACGTGGATGCGTTTTTTGTCCCCTTTGCCGAAAAACTTGTTGCAGCACTTGCCCGCATTGGCTACCCCCGCTGCAAAGGGAATGTCATGGTTAACAACCCACTCTGGCGCGGCCGCTTAAAGGAGTGGCAAGAGCGGGTCTCGGACTGGATCAGGGTTCCGGAAGCCCAGAAAGTACGTTATTCCTCAATTTTTTTGGACTTTATGCCCATAGCCGGTGAAGCATCTTTGTGTCAGGATCTGAGAGAAATTGTCCATCAGGAAATTAAAGCGCATCCGATATTTCTCTATCATATGATGGAACTTGATTTTAAACACAAAGTGCCGTTGAGTCTGATCGGTCGTTTTTCTCTGGAAAGAGATAAAAAACACAAGGGTCAGCTATCTATCAAGCAGGCAGGGAGTATTTTCATTGTTGATTGCGTTCGAATGTTCCTGCTGGAGCAGCAGGTGAACGCCACCACCACCACTGAACGAATCGATCAACTGGTCAAGCTGAAAGTGTTCAATCTGGAGACAGCTGAACATATCAAGGCGGCGTTTGAAGCCTTTACTTTTTTGCGCCTGCGCAATGAAATTTCACTGATCGACCAGGGAAAATTTCCGTCCCATTACCTGGATCCATACGCATTGACAAAAAAGGAACAGGATATTCTCAAAGAAGCCTTTCGGGTTGCCAGCAAGCTTCAGGATTCAACCAAGAGGCATTTTTCCAAAATTGTCGGCTGATGAAATTGCAACCAATATTTTTCCTGCAACGACTGTCCTCAGGATTCCGAATCAACAATTAATTGATTGCGAAAAATACTGTTTCGATTAGAATGGATAACGAACAATTAGAACACTGTTCTGAGTAGATCAACTGTCAGGTGAAGTCTCCATGGCTCGAAAAGATGAATTACATGCTTACTGGAAGCAGAATATCAAGTATATAGCCATCTTGTTGTCAATCTGGTTTACTGTTTCCTATCTCTTTGGCATTATTTTTGTCGACCAGCTCGATAAAATAAAGTTTTTCGGCTTTCCTTTGGGTTTTTGGTTTGCCAATCAAGGGGCGGAGGTTATCTTCTGCCTGCTGATTTTTGTCTATGTCCAACTAATGAACAGGCTTGATCGTAAATATGATGTTTTTGAAGATTGATGGCAGCGCAAGACTATTCAGCAAAACCGGGACTGTCCCCGCATGGGGGCTGTCCCAGGCTTTTGCGGTGCGAACCACTGCGGTTCTTCGTCGACCGTAAACTTCGGGACAGCCCCCGATGGGTCTGGGGACAGTCCCAAGTTTACGGCAATACTGGTTAAACTAGCATCATTCGGGGCACTCCAGGCTTTACTAACAGATGTGCTGAATAGTTACCAAATTTTTTGTGAGCGTATCACTCTCAGGTATCTATATGACGATTAACCACAGAGCTGTAACCGGTCTACCTGTGGGGGAAATCCAACCATGAGCATTACAACCTGGACCTGGGTTCTTGTCGGCGTTTCTTTCGCAATCTATATCCTGGTAGCGATTCGTACTCGAGCTGTTTCAACCGGGGCTTTCTACACGGCAGAACGGACGATTCATCCCATTCTGAACGGTATGGCGACCGGTGCAGACTGGATGTCTGCGGCTTCCTTTATTTCTATGGCAGGGCTGATCTCGTTCATGGGACGTGACGGCTCAATGTACCTGATGGGCTGGACCGGCGGCTATGTTCTACTTGCCATGCTGCTGGCTCCCTACTTGCGCAAATATGGAAAATTCACCGTTCCAGAATTTATCGGCGATCGCTACTACTCTCAAAGTGCCAGAATCATTTCCCTGCTCTGTGCCATTTTTATCTCATTTACCTACGTTGCCGGACAAATGCGTGGGGTCGGTGTGGTTTTCTCACGCTTCCTCAATGTTCCAATCAATACCGGGGTAGCCATCGGGATGTGTATTGTTTTTTTCTATGCTGTCCTGGGTGGGATGAAAGGGGTCACCTATACCCAGGTTGCCCAATATTGCATACTGATCATTGCCTACATGATTCCCGCTATTTACATCTCAATCATGTTGACCAACAATCCGATTCCCGCCTTTGGCTTTGGCAGCACTGTCAGTGCCGGTGGAGCAGAGATCCTTCAGGATGCTTCGACTCAGGGGAAATATCTTCTTGATGTCCTGAATGGTATCCACAAAGATTTGGGATTCAGCGAATATACCTCCGGGGTCAGACCTAAAATCGATATCTTCTTTATTGTCGTTGCCCTGATGGTCGGTACCGCCGGACTGCCACACGTGATCATTCGCTTCTTTACTGTCCCTCGAATCAGAGATGCCCGTGCTTCAGCAGGGTGGGCGCTATTTTTTATCGTTCTCCTTTATACTGCGGCACCAGCTGTTGCCGCCTTTGCCCGAACAAATTTCATCAAAACAGTTCATAATGTCCGCTATGATCATGCCCCGCAATGGTTCAAAAACTGGGAAGCAACCGGGTTGATTGCCTGGATTGATAAAAATGGCGATGGGATTATGCAGTATGGTCCCGGTAAAGCAATGGCTGGAAAACCAAAATACACCGGGAAAACTGGAAAGCTTGGACAGGCAATGGTCTCCAATATCATAACCAGCGCTCCAAATGAACTCTATGTAGATCGCGATATTATAGTTCTGGCAAATCCCGAAATTGCCCGGCTACCTAACTGGATTATTGCTCTGGTCGCTGCCGGAGGATTAGCTGCAGCACTCTCGACAGCGGCGGGGCTATTACTGGTTATCTCTGCTTCCATCTCACACGACCTGATGAAGGGTGTGCTGATGCCAGGTATGTCGGAAAAAGGGGAACTGTTGTGGGCTCGTTGTGGGGCGGCTGGAGCAGTCGTTATTGCCGGGCTGTTCGGGATTTTCCCCCCTGGCTTTGTCGCTCAGGTTGTTGCCTTTGCCTTTGGCTTGGCAGCAGCGTCATTCTTTCCTGTTATTATTATGGGTGTTTTTACCAAAAAAACCAACGTTTATGGGGCTATGACCGGAATGATTGCCGGTATCAGCTTTACCACCGCCTATATTGTCTATTTCAAGTTTATTAATCCGGGAGCCAACAAGCCTGACAACTGGTGGTTTGGAATTTCTCCCGAAGGAATAGGTACGGTCGGCATGATCATTAACTTTGTGCTGATGTATGTTGTTTCAAAAGTGACCCCAGAACCGCCCCAGGAAATTCAGGAACTGGTCGAAAAGATACGCTATCCGGTCGAAAGATCTTCCGGTGAAAGAAAAATATCGACAGATGCCCGTCGACCATATTAGAGGAGGTCAGCAAGACAAGGCTGTAGGCTTTTAGACTGTAGGTTTAACTAACCCCCTACAGCCTATAGCCTTGTTTTGCTGATTTTAAAGAAGCTTTTTCACCGCTTCTAAGGCTGCAGTATAGTTTGGTTCTGCTGTTACTTCCGGTACCAGTTCAACATAAACGACCTTATCATTCTGGTCGATGACATAAACAGCCCGTGCCAACAATTTCAATTCTTTCAGTAACAGCCCGTAATTCAATCCAAAAGAACGATCCTGATAATCAGAGAGAGTCTGAACCTTGTCAATCCCGGCATTTCCACACCAGCGCTTCTGCGCAAAAGGAAGATCAACACTAATGGTATAAACGACAACAGAATCGGGGAAATTGGCAACATCCTGATTAAACTGGCGGGTCATCGTGTCACACACCGGGGTGTCCAGAGAAGGAACGACCGCGATCAGCCGAATTTTGCCAGTAGCGGTTGCCAAAGTCACCGGCTGCAGGCCATTGTCAACGACACGAAAGTCCGGTGCGGTATCTCCAACCTTGACCTCAGAACCAAGCAAAGTTGCCGGGTTTCCCTTAAACAATACTGCTGCTTCACGTTCCTGAAAATCACTCATCTTGTTCTCCTCTATAGATTGGCATCAATACCTTACTAAATCAGTCGACATTCTACCTTTTCTGCATCATCTGTCAATCAAAAAATAACTAAAAAAACCGCTGACATTATTTGCCAGCGGGGAAAATCCATTGCAAGGTATCTTTAGAAAACTACTGACCGACTTGAGGTGGTACAATGATAACAACACGGTGGGTTTTACGGAGAATTTTCTCTGCAACACTCCCAAGAAAAGCATAATGCAATTTTCCTTTACTGTGGCTACCAAGAACGATCATATCGACATCCAGACGATCAGCAACAGCCAGAATCATTGGAGCCGCATCGCCATGATGCACCTCAACTTCAGGTGGATGGGCAATTTCACATTCCATCAGCTCAGTTTCAGTTTTGATGATTTCGTCCAGTTGCTCACGCGTCTTCTCAGCCAGTTCAGCCTCATTTGTAGCATTAAACTTTGCCAGATTGTCCGCCCCCATGGTCAGAGCAACCATATTCAGCACTGACGAATCCACTGTCGGCATAACATGCAGTACATGAACCTGAGCTTCAAACTTACAACCCAACTCCAATGCGTAGCGAATGACGCGAGAAGAGTCCTTACTCAAATCCTTGGCAACAAGGATTTTATTTATCTTCATATCCATAATAGCCGCCCTTTCTTAGCAATTGTCAAATTGAACCACCCACACACCTTAAGTGTAACATTTAAAGTGTGCAGGTGGAATTTCACGGTTAATAAATGATCACGCAGCTACGGCCGCAGGTTGTTGTTTCTTTCTTCTGCGATATTGAATCGTCCAGATAAACGCGTAAAGAAGTATAGCCGGGAAATACATCAATTCTGGCGGCAAGCGATGATTAGGAACCTGAATATTCAAGATTTCCTGATCAAAATCAACCCCTGATTTTTCTGCAGAACTGCCAAAAACAACATTATCGACAAAGATACTCCCTGCTTCTTCACGGGTTTCAAAACCAATTCCAGCAAGTCTCTCGGCACCAGTGGGCTCATCACCAACCGTCAACATAATTGTCTTGGTGAATTCTTTCCCATTTGGTTTCTCACCTTTAAGGGTAATTCTGAGGGATGATTTTGGATCCATATCACCGACATAAGAGACAATCTGAGTTGGAGGCTCTTCCAGCAATGGCGGAAATATTTTATCCCAGACAATGCCCGGACGAAACAAGATCAGAGCAATCAGCAGGAGACTGGCCGTCTCCCAAACCCGACATTTGACCAGAAAGTAACCCTGCGTGCCTGCCGCAAAGGCAAGCATAGCTAAAACCGCAGAGAAAATTACAATTATCAAATCAAACCAATGCTGTATCCCGATCATCAGGAGTTTGGTATTGAAGACAAACATGAACGGCAATATTGCTGTCCGGATATCATAGATAAAGCCCTGAATACCCGTCTTAATTGGATCACCCCCCGATATTCCGGCAGCAGCAAAAGCCGCCAACCCCACTGGCGGGGTATCATCCGCAAGAATTCCAAAATAAAAAACAAACAGGTGGGCAGCAATGAGTGGAATAATCAGACCATTCTGAGCCGCCAGATTAACAATAACCGGCGCCATCAAGGTGGACACGACAATGTAGTTGGCTGTGGTTGGCAACCCCATCCCCAGGATCAGACTGATAATGGCAGTAAACAGCAAAATCAGCATCAAACTACCACCAGAAATAAATTCGACAAATTCGGTCATAACCAGGCCGATACCGGTCAAGGTGACCGTCCCGACAATAATACCTGCCGCAGATGTTGCAACACCAATACCGATCATGTTCCGGGCACCGGCAACACTGCCATCAATCAAATCCATGAAACCGGCTTTAAAGGAAAACTCCTCCCCTTGCATTTTACGGAAAACCCCTTTCAAGGGTCGCTGGGTCAACAATATAACGATCATCAGCACCGTTGCCCAAAAGGCAGACAGGGCAGGAGATAATCGCTCCACCGTCAGACACCACATCAGCACAACAACTGGCAGCAGAAAATAGTATCCAGCTTGTGCCGTTTTGCCAAGATGGGGAAGTTCTGTGATCTCAGTTGTCTGCTCCAGCTCGGGAACTTTACAGGCAATCCAGAGAAGCAGCAGATAAGCTAGCGCCAGCACAACCGAAACAACATAAATCGTTGCATCGCCAGCAGCCATTTTGATCCATCCCAGTCCATAATAGGTGCATCCAGCAATAATGATCAAAGTGAGAATAGTGAAAACAAATGAGAGCAGCCGTTGCGAAAGGGTTTTAGTGATGGTTTTTTTCATCCCTTCCAGACCCATCTTACAGGCTTCGAGGTGGACAATATAAACCAGAGCAATATAAGAAATAATCGCCGGCAGAAATGCATGCTTGATAACTTCAATATAGGTTATCCCGACATATTCAACCATCAGGAAAGCAGCTGCCCCCATAACCGGAGGCATCAACTGTCCATTGGTGGAGCAGGCGACCTCAATGGCACCAGCTTTTTCTGCCTTAAACCCAACCTTTTTCATCAACGGAATCGTAAAGGTTCCAGTCGTTACAACATTGGCAATTGATGAGCCTGAAACCAGTCCGGTCAAACCGGAGGAGACAACGGCCGCTTTTGCCGGTCCCCCTTTTAAATGACCAAGGGCAGCAAAAGCGGTTCGTATAAAATAATTGCCGGCACCCGCAGCTTCAAGCAATGCACCGAAGAGGACAAACATGAAAACCATGCCCGTGGAAACCCCGAGGGCAACACCAAAAACCCCCTCGGTTCCCAACCAGTAATGAGACATCCCTTTTGCCAGGCTTGCACCCTGATGGGCAATGACATCCGGCATATACTGACCACCAAAGGTGTAGGTGATAAAAATCAACGCAACGACCATCAGCGGTGGGCCTAAAGCCCTGCGGGTCGCCTCAAGCAATAAAAGCAGACCGACAACAGAAACAATCAAATCCATCTGCGTCGGTAAACCGGGGCGGGCTGCCAGTTGGGCGTAAAAAAGATAGAGATACAAAGAACAAAATGCACCAATTAAACCCAGCGCCCAATCCTGAATCGGGATATATTTTTTGGGCGATTTTTTAAAGGTTGGAAAAGCGGTAAATGCCAGAAAAACAGCAAAGGCAAGGTGGATTGCCCGCGCCTCGGTATCGTTGATAACAAAGAAGTTAAAAATAAAGGGGAGCGGTGAAGCATACCAGAGTTGAAAAATAGTCCAGATCAGCGGAACCGCAAACAGAACCTTTTTCGGAAATGCACCGGTCGGGTTTCTGGCTCCCGATTCGGTTTCAGCAATCATCTCCTGAAGTTCTTCCTCAGTCTTTATAGTCGTCTCTTTTAATTCGGTCATGGCAAACACCCTTCAGAATAACAAATATAGATCGATTCTATTCGATGAATTTTTCTAAAGGTAAGATTCACAGCCTTAAATCACCGAAGGGTCGATATGAAAAAAAAATGCACCGCGTGAACGGTGCATTTTAAATGTTACAATTATAGCAACTACATCAAGCCTGCTTCTTTATAGTACTTGATAGCACCCCGATGAAGAGGAGCAGAAAGACCATCTTTAATCATCTCTTCTTTTTTTAGAACCGAAAATGCCGGATGGAGCTTTTTGAAATCGTCAAAGTTTTCAAAAACTGACTTAACGACATTGTAGATAACATCTTCAGGAACGTCAGAAGACGTTACAAAAGTTGCGCCAACACCAAAGGTCTTGGTGTCTGTAGGGGTACCACGATACATACCGCCAGGGATGGTTGCATAGCGATAGTAGTCATTATCCTTGACCAGTTTGTCAATAGCAGGACCGGTCACATTAACCAGAATTGTATCGCAGGAAGTTGAAGCCTCTTTGATCGAACCACTGGGATGACCAACAGTGAAAACGATCGCATCAATTTTGTTATCACAGAGCGCTTTGGATTGCTCAGAAGATTTCAACTCGGAAGCAAGTTTGAAATTTTTATTGGTCCAGCCTTTTGCAGCCATAACAACTTCCATGGTGCCACGCTGACCGGAACCGGGATTGCCAATGTTGACTCGTTTGCCTTTGAGATCATCAAAGTTTTTGATATTGGAATCTTTACGTGCAACAACGGTGAAGGGCTCAGGATGAACTGAAAATACGGCACGCAGTTTCTTGTTAGGACCCTGATTCTTGAATTTACTGGTGCCATGATAGGCATGGTACTGCCAGTCAGACTGGGCAACACCCATATCCAACTCACCAGCTCTGATCATATTCAGATTGTAAACAGAACCACCGGTACTTTCAACTGAACAGCGGATTCCATGGGTTTTTCTGGTTTTGTTAACCAAACGGCAAATTGCACCCCCGGTAGGATAGTAAACACCGGTAACGCCACCGGTACCGATAGTGACAAACTGCTTTTCAACTGCTTCAGCTTGACTGACTGGAACAAAACTGGCCGCGACAGCAAAAGCCAACAGGAACATAAACATTTTTTTCATTGGTACTCCTCCTTCAAGAAAGAATAAATTTTCTGCCCACCCGATGTGGACAATTTCTAAGCTCATTAAAGCTTTACTGGAAGGGTTTATAGCAAGGAAGGTACCACTACCATGTATATTTTTAAAATAGCTTTAAGTCTTTAATTTATAATACTGTTTTATGGTTGAGAAAAGTACGATTGAGAAGAAAACCACTATAACCTGACAACAGACAGCGACCTAAAAAGCGACAATATACCCTGATATCTCAATGGTTTAGAAAATATAACCAAAAGATTGCGATATAATGAAAGTTATAAGGGTTACGGTGAGCACTGATCCTCCGCTTGGATAGAGAAATTTTGGAATCTTGCTCCTCTCCCCTTGATGGGGGGAAGGGCGCTAGTTTAAGGAAGTTTCCAGCAAAAGCGGGACTGTCCCCGCATGGGGGCTGTCCCAGGCTTTTGCGGTGCGAAACACCGCGGTTTCATGGCTCGTAAACTTTCGGGACAGCCCCCGATGGAGCTGGGGACAGTCCCAAGTTTACTGCAATACTGCTTAAACTAGCGCCATTCGCCCTTCTCCCTAACCCTCTCCCACGCCGGGGTGAGGGAATTTCATACAGAGGAAGATTGGTGCTAATCAGGTAGGTTTTGACTGTTTTTCTATTTCAACCGCTTACTCAGTGCAGGTTGAGAAATACCCAGAAGTCGTGCTGCAATACTTTGGTTTCCGGTAGAACGCTGCATTGCTTCATCAACCAGTAGCTTTCCCACCTGCTGCAAAGTTGGCAATTTATCCATGCGAACAAAGGGGTTTTCTGTACTCAGTGGCTGCTCGATGTGGAGATGATCATTTTGACTGTCAATCCGTTGAAGAAAACTTTTCATCGACAGCGTTTTTCCATTATGCTGACTCACAGCATCGTAGATCATCGCTTCGAGTTCACGAACATTGCCGGGGAAACTGTAGGTCGACAATAGAACTGCCAATTCTTTAGGTGGAGTCGGCTTCTTCTTTCCCAATTTAAGTGCCGCTTCAGTGAGAAAATGTTCCAGCAATAAGGGCAAATCATCCTTACGCTCACGCAAAGGGGGAAGATTGACATGATGTGAATAGAGCCGATAATAAAGATCGCGGCGGAACGTCCCCGCTGCCATCATTGCGTCCAGATCAGCATGAGTTGCAACAACCACCCGGGCACTCATCAACTTTGGTTGATCACTGCCTAACGGATAATATTCCCCATTTTGCAATAATCTCAGTAGCTTAACCTGAGAGGCTCCACTTAGATCTCCAATTTCATCAAGAAACAGGGTTCCTTCGGCAGCTTTTTCAATCATCCCTTTGCGAACACTTTCCGCTCCAGTAAAAGCCCCGCGCACATGCCCAAACAAAGTATCGGCAAACATATTATCATCCAGCCCGGCAACATTGACCGAAACCAGCAAACCACTATTGCAACTTAGAGTATGGATCGCCTGGGCAACCAGTTCTTTGCCAACTCCACTTTCTCCAGTAATCAGGATAGGCTGGCTGCTGGGAGCGACAGCTTCCAAATATTGAAACCTGGCTCGCATAGCTGGATTATTGGTAACAATAGGAGCAAACACCTCGGGGGCATCAATCTGATCATGAAAAAAACGGGTGCGAATAGCGTGATTTTCAGATTCCAATTCAACCATTCGAATGGCGCGCCGCACCCCATCAACCAGACGCTCTTCATCAACGGTCTTGACGAAATAATCAAAAGCCCCCGAACGCATACAATTAACCGCCGTTTCCAGTTGATTCATTCCACTGAGGATAATGACCCGGATCTGCGGATATTCAGTGACAATCTGCTCCAGCAATTGTTCTCCAGAGATGTGCGGCATAGTTAAATCCAACAACACCAGGCCAATATCGTTCCGCTCCAATACCGACATCACCTCACGGCTATCCTGGCACTGATGCAAATTAGTAACCCCCCCCGGCCCCTCTAAAGTTAGACTCAAACTCCGCAGCCAGGGGAGCTCATCATCCACGAGCAACACCCCAAAAGAAGGATATAGTTTTTTTTCCATTATTCCTGTTCCTTGTCCACATAGATTGGCAACAGCAAGCGCACCACCATCCCCTTGCCAGTCTGTCCTGAAAACTCCAACCGACCGTGATGATCCTTAACAATACCATCAGAAACCGAAAGGCCAAGACCCGTTCCACCAGTTTCTCGTTTGGTCGTAAAAAATGGGTCTGTAATTCGCTGCAAAGTTTCTTCGTTCAAACCACGTCCTTCATCATGGACTTCCAGAACCACCATCTCTTCATCTTTGAGCTGATAAGTACGCAATTCAATTGCCTGATCCATAGACGTTAAAGCCTGACAAGCATTCAAAATCAGGTTAACAACAACCTGTTCGATCCGATGACCATTGCCACGAAAACCGGGTAACTCCGGACAATAATCAACCCGAAAGTGACGAGTTGACTTACGCAGAGTGTTATCAACCAGCCGCAGCGCCGAACGGATGACTTCATTCAAATCAACCATATCATCCAAACCGGAATCATTACGCCGAGCAAAATCTTTTAGATCCTCAACAATCCGTTTGATTCGATTGGAACTTTCCATCATCTCTTGCAGCATTTTGGGGATTTCCTGGCGCATCCGCGAATAGCCAAACCAACCGAGTTTAAAATCACCTTGTCTTTGATAATAGTCATCAAGAATCGGCTCAATGCTCTGATAAGATTTGCTTAGCTGCGGCAGACTGAGCTGGATCAAACCATTGGGATTATTGATTTCGTGAGCTACCCCCGCCACAAGAACCCCCAAAGAGGTCATTTTATCGGCATGCAACAATTGTTTCTGGCGGAGCTGTAATTCTTCCGCAGAGCGCATCCTTTCGGCAATTTCACGCTCTAATTCTTCTGTCCTTAAAGCAACCTGTCGGCGCAAAGTCCTCGACCATAGGGCAAAGGCAATCAGTACCAGCAATAAAGGTCCGACAACCAGCGCACCATAACGAACGAAATCGGTCCAGGATATTGGTTCTGGTTGGAGAACCCCAAGCCATCTTTCCTTGATCTGGCGGTATTCACCAGATTTTTTCAATAGAGACAGACCCTCATTGAACTGCGCCAGCAGCTCCAGATTTCCCTTTTTGACTGCAAATCCGTAATCCTGCGCAATCAATGGGCGAGCAATGGGATGAATATTGTCCAGTTTCGGGTCACTCAGTAGGTATTCACCGGGAAGTTTCGCCACCAAGGCACAATCATGATGACCCGAAGCCAACAGATTTAGTGCATCCGCCAGGGTTTGTACCATAAAAAGATCAGCGGAAATCTCGTTTTCGAGCATGAAATCGTGCATCACACTCCCCTTCATCACAATAACCTCTTTGCCAACCAGATCTTTGACCTTGCGGATGGTTTCGTTATCGTCACGAATCCAGATAGATTGATGCACTTTTGCATGGGGAATAGAAAAGTCAACTTCTCCCAGACGCTCTTTGGTATGCGCCATTCCCATCAGAATATCGACATCCCCGTTCTCCAGTGCCTGACGCATTTCTCCCCAGGAACCGAGTTGAATATTGATTTCCATCCCCATCACCCGGGCAATTGCCTGGCTCAGTTCAATATTATAACCAGTTGGCAAACCATCGTGATCCAGATATTCATAGGGAGGATAGTTGTAATCTCCGCCAATCCGTACTGGCAGATCTTGACGCACCGGTTCTTCTGCAAGAGAGATCGTATTGCTGTAGAAAAGCAGGAAAATAGCGAAAAGGGTATATTGAAATAAGTTTTTCAAATCAGTTTTCCTGATCAGCATCAATCTCCCCCTCCCTCTTTGCCAAAGAGGAGCGACTAAACATCCCCCCTTCGGGAAAAGAGGGGATGGAGGGGGAGTTAACGTCAAAATTGTGCATGTCCCGGAGTCCGTGGGAAAGGGATAACATCGCGGATGTTTTCCATCCCGGTCAGATACATCAATAAACGCTCAAAACCCAGACCAAACCCAGCGTGCGGACAGCTCCCCCAACGTCTGATATCGAGATACCAGTCCATATCAGCAGCAGCAATCCCCTGCAGTTCCATCCGTGATTTCAGCACTTCAAAACGCTCTTCACGCTGGCTGCCGCCGATAATTTCCCCAACCCGGGGAACCAGAAGATCCATGGCGGCGACTGTCTTTTCATCCTCATTCAGCCGCATATAAAAGGCTTTGATCTGTTTGGGATAGTCGACCACAAAAACTGGACCATTAAAGATTTTTTCGGTCAAATAACGTTCATGCTCCGATTGCAGATCATGCCCCCACTCGACCGGGAATTCAAAGGACTGACCCGATTTTTGGAGTTGTTCGACCGCTTCGGTATAGCTGATAGTCTGGAACTCTGCTTTAGCTAGCGCTGCCAATTTATCGAGCAAACCTTTTTCGATCCGCTGGTTGAAAAAAGCAAGGTCTTCCTGACAATTTTCCAAGGCATAGACAACCATGTAACGGAGAAAATCCTCACCCAGTTGACAGTTGTCGCGCAGGTCGGCAAAAGCGATTTCCGGTTCAATCATCCAGAATTCGGCAGCATGGCGACTGGTATTGGAATTTTCTGCCCGGAAGGTCGGTCCAAAAGTGTAAATATCGGAGAAAGCCGTGGCAAAGAGTTCCCCCTGCAATTGTCCACTCACGGTGAGACCGGTGCGCTCACCAAAAAAATCTTGCGTCCAATCGACATTGCCACCCTGTTGGGGAGGATTTTTCGGATCCAGGGTACTGACCCGAAACATCTCCCCCGCCCCTTCGCAATCGTTGGCAGTGATAATTGGTGTCTGTACGTAGAGGAAACCACGCTGCTGGAAAAATTGATGGGTCGCAAAAGCAAGAGCACTGCGCATCCGAAACACCGCACCAAAAGTGTTGGAACGTGGTCGCAAATGGGCGATTGAACGCAAATATTCGAAGCTATGGCGTTTTTTCTGCAGCGGATAATTTTCATCGGCAGTACCAATAATGTCAATCGACTGTGCCTGTACTTCCCAAACCTGCCCCGCCGCCGGTGATTCAACCAATTGCCCGATAACTGCCAGGCTGGTACCGGTACCAACTTTTGCCACAGCTTCATAATTATCGAGTTCCGGGGTTAAAACAACCTGCAGAGAAGCAAAGCAACTGCCATCATTCAAGGTTATAAAAGCGACCCCTTTGCCACGTCGGAGAGAACGCACCCAGCCCTTGATACAAACAGCCTCTTCCGACTGTTGTGACTGCAATAGTTGTTTGATCGATATCCTTGCTAATCCATTCATTTTCACTTGTCCTTTCAAACCCAAAACAGAATTTTTTATCTGGTTATCCACTTGACTCAACTTGCCTGGATTCCCTCCCCCCGGTGTGGGGGAGGGTTAGGGTGGGGGCGAACTTGCAAAGAGAACACCCCCATCCCAATCTTCCCCTTTATGCCCGTATTTTGGGTGCATCAAGGGGGAAGGGAAAAACCGGTCACTCCAGATTTTTTAGTGGAGCGAAGTGGATAACCAGATTTTTATATTATCACCAGATTAAGTCATGATCTGCAAGGGATATCAAACAAAAAGACTGTCCGATACCGAACAGTCCACAGATTCAAAAAAAATTATAGCTTTGCAGATGGTTACTACTCGATGAAACGCCCGCCACGAGACTCCAGAAAAGCTCCATACTCTTTATCTACTTTCAGAATATGCTCCAATAACCACGTCCGTAAAAATGTTAATAATTCCCTGGCTAAATCTTCCGTGCCAGAGGTTGCCCGCTCTTTTAGTTCCTCAACAGTCGCAATCAGTTCCTGATGAATTTTCTGATGTTCCTCAAGTCCGGGAAAATGATACTCCGCCATCAATTTTTCCTCATGCTGAAAATGATCAACCGTATAGGCCACCAACGCGGTCAGTATCTCCCCCGTAACGTCCTCGCCACACTTGTCCCGAACCGCTTCGTATAAACGATTGATCTCCTGAATCAGACCACGATGTTCCTCATCCAAGGCAACAATACCGGTCGCGTAAATTTCTTTCCAACGAATAACAGCCATCTGAGCCTCCCGACTGTTTAGATAGAGGATACGGTGGCGGCACCATCAAAAGACAAAGGTCGCTTCGTTATGCTTTAGCGGAAGAACCAAATCAAAGCAGCTCCCCGTTTCGACCTCAGAAACCACACTCAGGCTTCCCTTGTGATTTTGCGTCACAATAAAATAGGCAACTGACAATCCTAGCCCGGAACCCTGACCAACCTCTCGAGTCGTGTAGAAAGGGTCGAATATTTTTGCGATAACCTCCTTTTCCATCCCCGGCCCGTTATCTTCAATTTGCACCCGAACATGATCTTTCCCGGAAGGCAAAATCCTCAGGGTTATCTGTGGCTCATCAGTACTGTGACTCAGTGCCTGGGCGGCATTTTTCAACAAGCTGAGAAATACCTGTTGAATTTGACCCGCCTCACAACACACATCTGGAACTGAATGGTAATCACGGACGATGCGAATTTTCTTAAAATCAAAATAGTTCCGCATGTCGTGGTCACTTCCGGCAAGTTCAACCATTCTCTCCAGCAGATCAGAGATAGTACAGGGGATAAAACTGGAGGCTCCCCGACGGCTGAAACTCTGTATATTTTCAACAATTTTTGCCACACGTTGCCCGGCATCAGAGATCGAGTGGATCATCTTTTCACAACCACGGAGCCGGGAATATTCGACAATTGCGTCAATCGTTGTTCCCAGCTCTTGTGCCGTTTCCTGGTTTTTACTCAAATCAGGAGATAAGCGTCGGCTCAAGACCTGTATACTTTGCAAGATGACTGCCAGTGGATTGTTGATCTCATGGGCTAATCCAGCAGCTAACCCACCAATGGATTGCATTTTTTCTGAACGAACCATCATATCTTCCAACTGCAACCGCTCCGTAACATCGTCCATGTGAATGACCGCACCGCTGGCATCTGTCAGGGAAAGCGGATAGATCAAAATATCAAAAAAACGGCTACGGCCAGCTTCGGGCTTTTTGATACCCGCAACTTTTAGTAACCGAGTCGCCTTTCGGGTTCGTATTGTCTCCAGCAGCTTCGGCATATATACCGTTGGGTCGAACAATTGGAAAACATTCTCTATGGAAAGACCCTTGGCTTCAGCTGCCGTAAAGACACTTTCCTGCTCAGCTCGCTTATTCCAAAGCGTTACCTGCATATTAATATCGACACCAATCAACACCGAGGGCATCGAATCAATAATATTCTGCAGATAAAGCTGCAATTGCCGTATCGATTCCTGAGCAGACTTCTGGGTGGAGATATCTCGAATAGTCCCTTCAATATAGAGAATTTCTCCCTCATCATTTCGAATCAGATAGTTGTTGATTGACGCCCAGAAAGTATCCCCATTTTTACGCAGCAGCCGCACTTCATAGTTTAAGAGACTGTCCTGCTCATACAATCTGGCAAGCATTTTCTCGCGAGCGCGCGGATCCTGATACAGTTGCCGTCCAAGATCAGAAAACCCAACAAAAGCCTCTTCAGCCGAATCATAGCCAAGCATGACAACCGCTGCAGGATTCAATTCTAAAAATTCCCCGGAAACAGTCGCGCGGAAAATGCCTTCTGTTGCATTGGTGAATATTCCCCGATACCGTTTTTCAGATTCCTGTAGAGCAGAAACACTCTCCTGAAGATTAAGAAGCATTCTGTTGAAAATTTTCTCTATGTCCCCCCATTCATCATGCCGTCCCAATTGCATCGGTGAGGAATGATCACCTTGCTGGAATTTTTCCAGTCGGTTATTGATCAAGGTCATAGGTGTCTGAATGTGATTTTTGAACAGATTTCTCAGGGAAAACCATGATAACAAAGCCAACAGCAGCAAGAGAACCTGCACCGAGACCACTGTCGTCAGAACGGAATTTCTGACTTCAAATCTGACGTCATCCATTGCCGTAACTGTCTGCTGATCCAGTTGCTCCATACTCGATAAAATTTGTACAGTTATCTGGTCTAGGTTCCGGGTTAATTCTCCGAGTCGAACCATCCCCCCCTGATACTGTTGCATCAGATATTGATAATGGGCAAAACGGTCAACCAGGTGCCGCCCTAAACGATCAATAGGTGGTTCCGAGGCGGTTAAAGTACCCAGCCGCATAATCAGATTTTGCAATTCGGTCTCTAATGGGATAGGTGCGTCAATGGGGATAGAAAGTAAGTGTGCGGGATTTTCTTCGGCATTGAGCTTTATAATTTCGAACAGGCTTTCCCGATAACCGGAGACCAGAACAACCAACTGCTCCAGATAATCAGTTTCCCCCCCCTCAAGGGTTGTTTCTATCATTTTTTCAGCAATTATTTCCTGCAGCAGGGTGAACAATTCCCCAATATCCTTGTCCTGCTCAGAACGCCAGAAAAGAAGATAATTGACCCATTCACGCCGTTTTAGATACACTGAAAACTGTTCTTCCAATTGGACGAGAAGACCCTCAAAACCTGAACCAGCAGAAGAAGTCTGCAAATTCCGAATTTCTTCCCGCAAACCTTTGCTTTCAGTGTCATACCATTTGTCATCAATATAAAATGTACTGGTAAAAACACTTAAACGCGCATGCAATAATCCAAAATCGCGACTGTTCTGCGAATTTTTAACTGTTGTCTGGAGACTCTCTTCAACAATCCGATCAACTCTTGAACTTACCCTTCTGGAGGCAAAGTAGAGAATGGTGACGGCCAGAAGGAAAAGCAGAATAACAACCAGGGACATCTCCCTCAATCTCCCCTTGATTGATATTTTTCTCCCCGGCTGATTCATTATTTTCTCATTTTTAAAAAAGTTTATTTTTGCGGACTTCGTACCAGTTCGGCACCCCGCAATACCATCGGTGGGGGGGTAATTCCTAATTGCTGCAAGGTGGAAACATTGATCATTCTTTTCCCCTGAGAATTGCAGGTAACCGGAAGTTGATCTATGGGAACCCCACGCATCGCCTGTAACAGCATATTAGCGGCACGATAACCATGTTCCCTCCCATTCGTAATGACAGCGCACAATGCACCCTGCTTGACAACAGATTCCGCAATTGCCGTTGTTGGTTTTCCAAATACTTTAACAATTTGAGGGATTAAATCTTCCTCTCGCAATTTTTTACCTTTACTATCGTCCATCCCCCAGAGAGCAACCAAAAACAATAGATCAGTATCTTCTCGAGCATTTTCTGCCATTTTAAGTGCTTCTGTCATTGTTTTTGGAGTCAAGAACCTAACCATTCGTGCAGACAACAAATGTTTCTCTGTCTCCAACTGCGCAGCAATCAACCTGGCAACTGGGCCAGCTTTAACCATAAACGCAAACGTCTCAATATGACCAGCGAGCTGCCGGCACAATGAAATTGACTCTTCTAGATGGAAGCGTTCTAAAACTCCTGAAATATTTTGCGTTGGATAACCGTAAAGTTCAGGACTTGCATTCACACCACAAAACATGATCGGGATAGTTGTTTGATTTTTTAAATAGGGGACAACAAACATTGCCTGGACATTGTCATCAACAGCAATCACACCATCCGGTTGAATCTGTTGATAGAGAGAAAACGCCTCGGCAGCCTTATCCGGACCACCTTCCGGTGCCACTTTAGTATTCATATAAAAAAAAGAGAGCTCGGCAAATGGGCTGAGAACCTTTTCTATCTCCTCACGAATTTCAATATCCCAAGCGGCATTCTCTTCATAGCTGAAAACCACCAGAACCTTAAACCGATCGTCGGCCAACACCGGAGACACCCAGAAAAAATTGCCACAGAGGAGCAATAACAACCAGAAACGGTAGGAAAAGCTTATATGCACTAACAGACCCCATAAAAATGATAGACAAATAATGAATCCGAACAAATATAGCAGGAAAATAGTCGAATAAACAACAAAAAAAGGAACCGCATTGCGACCCCTTTCAGAACTATTCAGTCGAGGCTCTTGCAAAACTCTTTAAAGTCCAGTGACCGTCATTCCCGCGCAGGCGGGAATCCAGAGATTTCCTGGGTTCGTCAAAAACTGGATCCCCGTTTTCACGAGGATGACGACTTTTGCAAGAGGCTCAATCTTTATCGTATGATCAGCTATGTTCACGGGATTTCAAAAACCGCACCCCTTCCCACTGTTCCATGGTATGCCCCAAGCGCCATTCGCTCGCCGCAAGATAAGTCAGGTGGCCTTCGGCATCGTGAGCCAAACGCCCCTGTTCCTTTTTCTGAAATTCTTCAAACAGTTTCCGGTCAGCACATTCAATCCACCGTGCAGTGGTGTAATCAACCCCCTCGTAAACAGCGTTGACATTATATTCAGCCTTGAGTCGCTCCATGGTCACATCGAACTGCAAGACACCAACTGCCCCGAGGATAAATTCTGCTCCGGTCACTGGTTTGAAAACCTGTACTGCGCCCTCTTCTGCCAGCTGAGTCAAACCTTTCTGCATTTGTTTTGATTTTAATGGATCTTTCAAACGGACACGGCGGAAATGTTCCGGGGCAAAGCTGGGAATTCCGGTAAATTTAAGAGGCTCACCAGTTGTGAAAGTATCACCAATCTTGATTGTCCCGTGGTTATGCAAGCCAATAATATCACCGGGATAAGCCTCCTCAATATGGGCTCGATCCTGAGCCATAAAAATAGTCGCATTTGAGAGGGAAATTTCTTTGCCAATACGATGATGTTTCACCTTCATTCCACGAGTAAATTTTCCGGAACAAATTCGCAAGAAAGCGATCCGGTCACGGTGGGCAGGATCCATATTTGCCTGAATTTTAAAAACAAACCCGGAGAACTGTTCTTCATCCGGCGCGACAATCCGTTCTACCGTTTCCCGCAAACCCGGTGCTGGAGCCAACTCAACAAACGCATCAAGCATCTCCTGCACACCGAAATTGTTGATGGCGCTACCGAAAAAGACCGGACTTTGGCTGGCCTGGAGATAGTCGTTCAGATTAAATGGATTGGCAGCACCTTCCAGGAGTTCAATATCTTCTCGCAATTCAACCGCCTGAACCCCCAGTAATTCATCCAACTGTGGATCATTCAAATCAGCAATTTTTACCGTTTTAGTACTACGAATATCATCACCAGGTCGGAACAGATTTAGCTCTTTTCGATAAAGATTATAGACACCCTTAAAGCGTTTCCCCATCCCGATTGGCCAGGAAAGAGGAGTACATTCAATCTGCAACTTCTCCTCAATATCAGCAAGAAGATCGAGAGGAGAGAGACCTTCGCGATCGAGCTTGTTGATAAAAGTCAGCACCGGTGTGTTGCGCATCCGGCAGACCTCCATCAGCTTTTCCGTCTGCGGCTCTACTCCCTTGGCACTGTCGATCACCATTAAGGCGCTGTCAACAGCAGTCAAAACCCGATAAGTGTCCTCAGAAAAATCCTGGTGTCCGGGGGTATCAAGCAGATTGATTTCAAAATTGCGGTAATTAAATTTCATCACCGATGAAGAAACCGAAATTCCTCGTTCTTTCTCGATACTCATCCAGTCGCTGGTGGCATGACGATTCGATTTCCGTGCCTTGACTGTCCCAGCCATCTGGATCGCCCCACCAAACAACAATAATTTCTCTGTCAGGGTGGTTTTACCGGCATCGGGGTGACTGATGATGCCAAAAGTTCTCCGTTTAGCTATTTCTCGCTGTAATTCTTTACTCACTGGTATTTTGTCCTTTTGTGTCAGCTTTAACCCGCCAGCGTTTGTGCATCCAGAACCACTGGGTCACATCTTTGCGTACCGCAGCTTCAATGATATCGGTCAACTGTTGGGTATTTTCAATAACTGCATCGTCACCTTTGCCGGTTAGCATTACCATTGGCTCCGCCCAAATTTTATGGCTGCCATCCGGTTGACGCAGGCAAAACATTGGCACAATAGGAATCTGATACTTCATCGCCATATTGGTGATAGCAGTCGTGGTATAAGCCTTGCGACCAAAAAACTCAGTCGCTACTGAACCCGGAGGAGAGATATGTTGATCGAGAAGGATCCCGACAACCCGCTCAGCGGCCAATGATTTAAGAATTTTCCGGGCTCCCTTTCGGCTATTCAAAACCTCTGCGCCAAAATTCTTCCGGATTTTCTCAAAGTACGCATCTGCCAAGGGGTTCTTCAGCGGCTTAGCCACAACATCAAAAGCGATTCCAAGCTCAGGCAGGCTAAACAATCCAATTTCCCAGAAACCCAAGTGCCCGGTTAGCAGAAGGACTCCCTTCTTCAATGCCAGCGCATCACGTAGAAAATCCAGATCTTTAATATCGAAATAGCGCTGGATATCACCGCTTTCAGGCTTGAACATATCCAGCCGCAGCATCTCTACACCACTGACCCCGATATGCTCAAAATTCTTCCGGACATTTTCTTCAATCTCTTCTGCATTTAATTCTGGCAGTGCCAAAGTCATATTTTCTTTTGCCAGCCGATAGCGACCTGGCAAGACTTTCATTGACAAACGTCCTGCGACCCGTCCAAAAGCCAGAGCCGCCTTACGTGGCAAACTCCTGACAAGTGCCGCAACACCCCGCAGGGCAAAATATTCGGCACGATGTTTAATTGAAACTGCTGCCATCCGGCAATAACTCCCTAAAAAGAACCCAAAATGGATCGGCCGCGCACTATAGCGCAACTTAGCAACAAGAAGAAAGGGTGTTTTCCCTGCCCACACAAACACATTATCCAAGACTAACACAATTTCACCGGCTAAGTCCTTGACCAACCGAATCGATACTTTTATGCTGCGCAGTTAAATCCATCAAAATCCATTTCCCAAGGAGAAACTCATGGCCGTTTTTGAAGTCAATCATCCCCTGGTCAAACATAAGCTCGGCCTGATACGCCAGCATGATATCAGCACCAAAGATTTTCGTGAACTTGCCTCTGAAATTGCCCGTTTACTGACCTATGAAGCAACCAAAGACTTAGAAACCGAGCCGGAAACAATCACCGGGTGGAACGGCCCAGTCAATGTTGAAAAAATCAAAGGAAAAAAGATCACTGTGGTTCCAATTCTCCGTGCCGGACTGGGAATGATGGATGGGGTTCTCGACCTGATTCCCAGTGCCCGCGTCAGCGTCGTTGGACTCTACCGCAACGAGGAAACTCTGGAACCTGTCACTTATTATGAAAAATTCACCAGCAATATTGATAACCGCACAGCCCTGATCCTTGATCCAATGCTGGCAACCGGAGGATCACTGGTGGCCTGTATTAATATGTTGAAAAAGGCTGGATGTACCAGTATCCGCGGTCTCTTTCTGGTCGCAGTTCCGGAAGGAATCGCCCGGGTCAAAAAAGAACATCCTGATGTTGATATCTATGTCGCATCAATTGATGAGCGTCTGAATGAAGACGGCTATATCCTTCCCGGTCTTGGTGACGCGGGAGATAAAATATTTGGAACGAAATAAGTGCTAAAACCATAAAAGCGAGATAGCCACCAAGATACAAAGAAAATCAAAGTCAAAACTTTTTAACGCGGAGGCAGAGAGGAACAGAGATAACAAAAACCTTTTTTAAGGTTTTAACCCAAAAAGCACTAGGGTTTTCTCTGCGATCTCAGCGCCCTCTGCACCTCTCCGTTAAAAAGTCTTCTTCGTGCTGCGGTAGCTAAATACAAGATTAAATATACAACGAATCAATCACCCCAAACTTAAAAAGGACGCAAAATCATGGATCAGTCCCCGTCCCCCACAGATTATAATTTTCGCCTGAAAGACTGCCTGCTCGGTGCTCAGATGTTGTTTGTTGCATTCGGTGCTCTGGTGTTGGTTCCTCTATTGACGGGACTCAACGCCAATGTTGCATTATTTACCGCCGGAGCAGGGACTCTGCTGTTCCAATTGATCACCCGTGGAAAAGTTCCGGTCTTTCTGGCATCAAGTTTTGCATTTATCGCTCCGATTATCTACGGGGTTGCCGAATGGGGAATTGCCGGTACTATGTGTGGATTAGCTGCTGCCGGGCTGCTCTATGTCGTTCTGAGTTTAATTGTGCGAATTTTTGGATCAGGAATTCTTCACAAAATTTTACCCCCAATTGTCACGGGGCCAGTGATTATGGTGATTGGTCTAGTACTGGCACCAGTGGCCATCCATATGGCCTCAGGTCGCACCGGTGATGGTTCTGCCTGGCTGGTTCCAGAAACAACTGCCTTCATCATTGCTGGAGTTGCTTTAGCAGTCACGATTCTAGTCTCCCTGCTCGGTCACGGATTGTTCAAATTGATTCCGATATTAAGTGGGATCGTTGCTGGCTATGTCACAGCACTGATCCTTGATGGTACCGGCTTCACCGCTTCCACCCAAGCAGCTTTTGATCCCGGCACACTGCAAAACTGGACTGGTCCAGCGTTAATATCGATGCAGAAGGTTGCCGCAGCTCCCTGGTTTGCTATGCCAAACTTCACCTTCCCTACCTGGAATCTGGAGGCAATTCTATTTATCGTCCCGGTTGCCATTGCCCCGGCAATTGAGCATTTTGGTGATGTATTGGCAATTGGTGGTATTACTGGAAAGGATTACGTCAAAGATCCCGGCATCCAGAACACCTTGCTGGGCGATGGTATCGCGACCAGCATGGCTGCTTTTGTCGGTGGGCCACCAAATACGACCTATTCAGAAGTTTCCGGTGCAGTGGCGCTGACAAAGTCTTTCAACCCTGCGATCATGACCTGGGCAGCCATTACCGCAATTGTCCTCGCTTTTATCGGTAAACTGGGCGGATTTTTGAACTCAATTCCCGTACCGATCATGGGTGGGATTATGGTGCTGTTGTTCGGAGCAATAGCCGTCATCGGCATTAACACTCTGGTCAGAGCCGGAACCGATCTGATGCAACCACGTAATCTGGCGATTGTCGCAATCATTCTGGTCTTTGGCATTGGTGGAATGAGCTTTGATCTTGCGATTGTTAAACTGGGTGGAATTGGTCTGGCGGGTGTTGTTGGAGTCTTACTGAACCTGATTCTTCCGCAAGGAAATGATGCCTGAAATTTAAAATCAGCAAAACAAGTCTGAAGGTATTTAGACTTTTACCGACAAAACGGAGTGAGCCGTACAGCCCACTCCGTTTTTTTATCTACTGTTCGGTCAGGCTTCGCCATCAATTGGCCGAAAGAACCTTGAACGCTTTTTCCATAGCTTCGATTATAAGCTGTGGTGAGTCTTCCCCCACAGAGAGACGGATCAACCACGGGGAAAGTCCCATTTTATTGAGGGTTTTCTGTTTTACTTCATTCACCAGATCCCAGTGAGCCAAAAGGGTGTAACTCATAGCCAAAGGGAAATCACACCCGAGGCTGGGGCCCTTGGGGAGAGTCAGATTATCGTAGAAAGTCTGAAAATCACCATCAACAACGAATGAAATAACCCCGCCATAACAGCTGTCGTCTTTTGCGATCTTGCAGTAACTTTTGCAGGTTGCAGCCGAATAGACGTGGTGAACAACTTTTACTTGGGGATGGTGTACCAGAAAATCAACAAGGATCGCAGAGTTGTGGTTTACCCGTTTGACCCGTTCATGGTATCCGCTAATGGTACAACCAAGACGCTGCAGATCTCTTCCTTTAAGAGGAATCACATAATTTTGCAATGTCTTTTCAGTTGTTTCCGAAAGCTCTGACGGTTCTGGAATGATGATAGCACCCCCCATGCAATCACCTTTTCCCGATGCGAATTTGGTGAGGCTCTCAATAATGATATCGGCATAAGGAGTTACATCAACGTTCCACGGGGTGGCAAAAGTATTATCAAGAATGACCGTAAATCCGTACTGTCGTGACAATCCTGCAAGAGCGGGAAGATCCGGTGACTGGAGAAGGGGATTGGACACCGTCTCAGTAATTACACCGGCAACACGCTTGCCGTTTTTTTCAAGAAAAGTCTTAAGCTCTTCAAAATCGGTAACACGCCCTATCTGATGAAACTCATTGCTGCACTTCCTGAGAATATGAATCGAGTCAATATAGATCCAACCATACTGAACAAAAATGTCCCGTTCTGCAGAAACTGATTCTTTAATTGCCGCATATGCTGCATAGATTGCGTTCATCCCCGATCCGCAGAGGGTAATTCTTGACTTGCCGTAACCCTGCTGGAGGATACTGAGAATCTTCTCCTCCGGATTGGTGTTATTATAATCTTCAATCCACTCGGGAAGTTCAATATCGTGAGAACGGAGAAAATCTTCCGCTTCACGGGAGTAGATCATATACCCGCAGTGTTTCATAAAAGCGTAGTAGTCAGCAGGGGTATCGGTTGTATCCACGGGGAAGTATGCAATGGCGTACTCATCATACGCATAGATTTCTGGAGATGTTTCTGACAACTCCGCAACATGATTTGCAGATTTCAATGATGGAAGAATGTAGCAGGTTCCATTGGCAGCAAGATCCTTTTTCGTCCTGATGAACTGCGCCGCTTCCTTTACATAGGGATGAAACAAAATACGGGGGTAGGCATTTTTGACCCGGTCAAAGATACCGTTAGCCTCCTCTTCGTAATCAACCACATCCTGATAGGTCGGCATAGAGACAGAAAACGCATGGGGATTATCCAATGGCAGATTGGCTCCACAGGGAATTGGTTGGTAATATCGCGTATTCAATCAATGAACTCCAAAATCTGCTAGCAAATCTTGCGGCACTCCAGATAAAAACGTTTTTCATCCGCTTCACCCAGTGAAAAAGTCTTACGCGGCAACGCCCCATCCAGCACAATCGTTTTAAACAGGTCGTACTTGGAAATAGCGGGCAAGTACAAGCCCACGCGACCCATTTCGCTACCAAGGCTGGTCACCGCTTTCTTGCCGTGGATATAATCGATGCGTACCGTTGGATTTTCCTGCAGGTAATGATCGAGAAACGCCTGCAATGTTGCGACCGTCAAGTTATATTCCGGGTTTTCAACCGTACAGACTCCGAACCGACCGCCCAGAATAATCGGAAAAGCGTGGGCAGCCCCCTTGCTCTCCGCAACCGCTTCGGCATCAGCAAGGTCAGGACAAAAAGTAAAACTCATGGGCGTGTTGCGTGCTGCAAAAAAGGCCTCCATCCGTTGTCGAAGATGGACACAATTCACATTGAACAAGACCCGGTGGATCGCCTCGAACTCCAGTCCAGGATCGTGAACATTAACCAGCTCGACCAGAGCAAAGCGGGCGGGGTGATTCATCACCGCAGCAGGATCCTCAGCCTCTTCTTTCAGTTGCGTCCAGATCGCTTTTGCCGTGGCAAAGGAGTGATTACCATCCCCCATCGCATAGAGCATCACTTCACCATCAACTTTGTACTTTGCACGATAAGCGGCAGGGTCAGCCATTTTTTCCAGTGCTGTCGTGATTTGGGTGATCAGCTCTGGTTGATCAATGCGATATCCTTTGAGATGTCCACCATTTTCCAAAAGTTCAAAATCGTAGACTGTTTCCAGATCTTCATTGAACAGTGGTTCAATAACCGTTTGCTGTCGATCATCGATCAACACCATGATATGCGGCAGTTCAATCGGCGCATTCTGACGGACTTTGATCCGTGGCGGCAATCGATCAAGGATGGTTCCTTCGGTTGACCGAATCAGACTTTGCGCCCCTTTGGCATAATCGTAATGTTCCAGGTCGAGTGCCACAATCAACCCTTTGCGTGACTCAACCGCTGCAGTTTTACGATCAACCAGAACAAATCCGGGGGGAAGTTCTTCTAAACTACCATCAGCCAAGTAAGCGTCCATGGCCTGGTTGATAGATGCAATTCGCTGTTCGGTATCTGCAGCATCGAGAAAAACTTCGGGGAAAACCAGATTCAAGGTTGAAATAGTTCCTGCCGTCTGCTGTTCCAACCGCTGCCAGTAGTCTGGATCAGAGGTATACTGATCGCAGGCAATCACCGACCAACGCTGCATATCTGTCCCTTTTTTCGGTAACAGAATTTTCGGCACCTGCAGCCCTATTTTTTCAAAAATCATCCCTGCCCCTTTCTGTTTTCTGCCTTATCCTGCGGTTTTTGAAAAAACAAAGTAACACAATTTCAAGTGATGACAAAATACCTGCTTGGTAAAAAATATTTTTATCCAAATTTTTTCTTGCAGAAGAGGGCTTTTTACATTCTAATCAACCCGACACAAACATGAAGAAAAAGGAAGACGGTGCAAATCCGTCGCGGACCCGCCACTGTAACCGGAGAAATTGATTTTACCGGAAGCCAGATACTTTCTTTTCCTGAGTACGACTGCCTGAGCTTCGTGGAGTGAGGATCCTGGCAGATAAATCCAACGGATAAAAACGGTATCCCGGAGCCTGAACAACAGGTTCCGGGATTTTTTTTGGAGAAAACTATGGCTCGTTTGACCTATATCAGTGGCGGATGTCGTAGCGGCAAGAGTAATTATGCTCAGAAGCTTGCAGAAAGCTTTCCCGGCAAACGCGCTTACCTGGCAACCTGTCCACGGATTGATGAAGAGATGGAGGAGCGTATTGTACTCCACCAACAGCAACGAAAAAATCAGGAATGGGAAACAATTGAAGCACCATTCGACTTGATCGCAGCCATTGAACAAGCGAGTCATTTTGACGTGCTCCTCATCGATTGTCTGACTTTATGGATTAACAATCTCCTCTATGAAGCGCAACAAAAGGGGAAAACTTTGACCGAACAGATGATCAGCAAACAATGTATAGAGCTGGTTAATAGCTGTCGAAAAACGAATCAGACCGTTATTTTTGTAACCAATGAACTGGGGATGGGGTTGGTGCCTGCGGATTCGGTCTCCAGGCGTTACCGGGATTGTCTTGGACGTTGCAACCAGACCATAGCCAGACTGTCCGACGAGGCTATCTTTATGATCTCGGGTATTCCACTAACCTTAAAACAGGGAGAACAATTTGTATGAATTTACTGAACAAAACCATTAATTCTATTGCTGGGCAGAATGAAACTGTTCGTGCACAGGCAAAAGAGCGTCTGGATCAATTAATCATGCCCCACTGGGCGTTGGGTCAACTGATGGATCTGGCACTGGATCTGGCAGGTATCTGTGGTTCGATACGTCCCAGTGTAGAACGCAAAACCATTGTTGTTATGGCGGGTGATCACGGCATTACCGATGCAGGGATCAGCCTTTTTCCCAAAGAGGTCACCGTAGAGATGGTGCGTGGCTTTGTTAACGGTGTCGCAGGAATCAACGTCCTCGCCAGACAAGCTGGTGCCGATGTCAAAGTTGTCGATATGGGGATTGCCGGTGATCTTTCCACCCTTGCAGCTGAGGGTAACATTCTTGACCGGAAGATTGCTCCCGGAACCAATAACTTTGCCGAAAAGCCCGCCATGAGCCGGGATCAAGCTGTCAGAGCCCTCGAAGCAGGTATCAGTGTAGCACAGGAACTGGCGGACTCCAGCGATCTGTTTGGCACCGGTGACATGGGTATTGGCAATACCTCTCCAAGCAGTGCCATTGTTGCAACTTTATGTCAGCTACCAATAGCGGATGTTGTCGGTCGTGGAACCGGCCTTGACGATGCGCAGTTGGAACATAAAATTGATGTTCTCGAAAAGGCACTGAGCCGCAACAATCCAGATCCTGCTGATCCAATTGATGTCATAAGTAAAGTGGGTGGTTTTGAAATCGCTGGCATAGCGGGTCTGGTTCTGGGTGCAGCTGCCCTGAAAAAACCGATTATTATTGATGGCTTTATCTCAACCGCTGGAGCACTGCTTGCGGGTCGACTGGCTCCTAAAAGCAAAGAATATATGATTGCGGCACACCGGAGTGTCGAAAAAGGACAGGTTGCCGCACTTGCCGATCTGGGGAAAGAGCCTCTTCTTGATCTGCAGTTCCGTCTCGGCGAAGGGACGGGAGCTGCGGTCGCCATGAATCTGGTTGAAGGTGCTGTTGCTATTTTAACCGAAATGGCGACCTTCAGCGAAGCCGCTGTCTCTGAAGCGAAATAGCAAGTATTAGAACCTTCCCCCCTCCCTAACCCTCCCCCACAGTCGGGTGGAGGGAATCCTGGCTCCTTCCCCCTTGATGGGGGAAGGTTGGGATGGGGGTGATCATGAAATGACTTACTTCAAAACATACATAATCAATTAATCAGCAGAGTATCAAAATGAACCCAAAACCTTTTTTTTCAGCCCTGCGCTTTCTCACCATCTTACCGGTTCCAGAATCGTGGTGTGGTGATGAAACCAGCTTCCGCAAAAGCCCCGATTGGTATCCTCTGGTAGGATTGCTGATCGGCCTGATGATGGCGGTTCTGGATCTTTTCCTCTGCTGGTTGTTACCGATGCCGGTTGCCAGTGTGCTACTGATACTGGCAATGATCGCGATTTCTGGCGCATTGCATCTGGATGGATTAGCTGACAGTGCTGACGCTTTTTTCAGCAGTCGCGGACGAGAACGGATGCTGGAAATTATGAAAGACAGCAGCGCTGGCCCCATGGGGGTCACGGCGATTGTCCTTGTTCTGCTGCTCAAGCTGATGCTGCTTCTCGCAATACCGCTGATCTGGCGCTGGCAGGTTGTCCTGCTGATGCCACTTGCCGGACGGTGTGTGTTGCCAGTTATCAGTAGTTGGCTCCCTTACGCACGAACCAACGGAACCGCTGCTTTTACCCGTAGTCAATTCAGTGGAGCACGTTTACTCATCGCATTGTCCGTATTATTAATCCCCTCAGTTATCCTCCTGGGCTGGCGAGCCGGATTGCTTGTCACTGTGGGTATCTGTTTTAGCGGCTGGCTCCTGAGCCTCTATAGTCAGCGTAAGATTGGTGGTTTTACCGGTGACACCCTGGGAGCGACCTGTGAACTGGTCGAATTGTTACCGGCACTCGGGGTTGTTATTCTTGCTTATCAGGGAATAATATAATGAATCCAGGACAAAAACATGGCGGCAATCTACGCCAAGCCAGTGAAATGAGTGGTTTACTGCAGGGGGAACTGCTCGATTTTTCTGCCAGCATCAATCCTCTTGGCTTTCCACCCTGGCTACGCCCGCTTATCAGTTCTCAAGTCAGTGAACTGGCTCACTATCCCGATCCTGAAGCAGGGGAACTGCTCGCAGCACTTGCCGCACAGCACCAGACTGAACCTGATCAGCTGATCGTCGGAAACGGCGCGAGTGAACTGCTCTATCTGCTGCCACAGGTTCTGGGGCATAACCGTCTCCTGGTTCCGGTTCCAAGTTACGGAGATTATATCTCCATCGCTGCAGTCGCTGGTTTACAAGTTGATACTTTGCCTCTGTTGGCCAAAAACAACTTTCAACTCAACATTGCTCAGCTGTCGTCAATGCTGACCGATGATCATCTGGTGATTATTGGTCAGCCGAACAACCCCACCGGTCAGTTGTGTGATGCTCAATTGTTACGGGAATTGATCCTTAAACATCCGCGAAATTATTTCATTGTTGATGAATCATTTATCGATTTTACCGATCCGGAGAATTCTCTCCGCTGGCAGCGACCTGCCAACCTGATCATTGTCCAATCGATGACCAAATCATGGGCAATTCCAGGGCTACGTTTAGGCTATGCCCTGGCAGATCAACAAGTGATTGCCGCCATGCGTCATTTACGTCCCGATTGGTCGGTGAATACGATTGCGCAAGCGGTGGGTATCCGCGCCTTACACGACAGCGATTTCCTCCATCAGACTCGCGATTATGTGCGGCAGCAACGACTCGACCTGTTTGCCCAACTCAAGGCGATACGCGGGCTGCATCCATTCTCCGGCGATGCCAATTTCCTCCTGATCCGAATCGACCATCCTGCGATTGATGCGGCAACCCTGGCAGACAAGTTACTGAAAAAAGGGATTGTGATTCGTAACTGTGATAATTTCCACGGGCTCGACAAGTGCTATTTTCGGGTTGCGGTACGAACTGCCGAGGAACAGCAAAGCCTCTGTGTCGAACTCAATCGATGTCTTAACGCAGTAGTGCCAAAGAAAAAAGGACGTAAAACTCCAGCGATAATGTTTCAGGGAACCGGTTCCAACGCCGGAAAGAGTATCCTCACCGCAGCACTGTGCCGGATTCTCCATCAGGACGGGGTGGCGGTTGCGCCATTCAAAGCGCAGAACATGTCGCTCAACTCGGGGGTCACTTATCAGGGTGGAGAAATGGGTCGAGCACAGATCCTCCAAGCACAAGCCTGTCGCCTGGATGCCGATGTGCGGATGAATCCCGTGTTGCTCAAACCGAGCAGCATCACCGGATCGCAGGTAATTGCTTGCGGCAAAGTACTGGAAACCATGCATTTCCGTGACTATGCCGAACGCCAGGCAGGGATTTTCACCCAAGTACAACAATGCTACGACAGCCTTGCCAGTGAGCATCAGGTCATGGTGCTGGAAGGAGCAGGCAGCCCGGCAGAGATCAATCTTAAATCACGCGACATTGTCAATATGAACATGGCACGTTATGCCGACGCCAAAGTTCTGCTGGTTGGAGATATTGACCGGGGCGGGGTGTTTGCTTCCTTCGTTGGTACGATGGAACTCCTCAACGAATGGGAGCGACAACTGGTCAGCGGTTTTGTGATCAATCGGTTTCGTGGCGACAAAACCCTCCTTGGCGATGCTCTGGATTTAACCACCCTCCATACGGGAAAACCTTTTTTTGGCACGGTTCCCTATCTGCAGAATCTCGGGCTGCCAGAGGAAGACTCGGTCGATTTCAAAGACGGGCTGCTTGATGGGGACAAAAAAGAAGGTGATATTCTTGATATTGCCCTGATCGATCTGCCGCATATCTCCAACTTTACCGATGTTGATGCCCTGCGGATCGAAGCCGATGTGCAGGTGCGACGGGTCTGTCAGGTTGCCGACCTGGGACAGCCAGATGCGCTTGTCCTGCCGGGGACAAAGAACGTAATAAGTGCTCTCGATTATCTGCTCAAATCGGGATTGGCCGATGCGGTTCGCCAATTGGCAGAAGCAGGAGGAACAGAGATTGTTGGTATCTGTGGTGGCTATCAATTACTCGGTAAAAAAATTGCCGATCCTCACGGGGTTGAATCTTCCGGGATAACCTGTCAGGGGTTGGGCTTACTGCCGATGGATACAGTTTTACAGCCGGATAAGACGATGAGCCGTTGTCAGGCGACCCATCTGCCATCAAGCGAGCACCTTCATGGTTACGAAATTCACCATGGAACCAGTACCGGGAACAACCTTAAGCCTCTGCTTTTTCGCGAAGATGGCGCGGTCATCGGCAGTTGTTTGGCGGAGAAAGAGCATATCTGGGGAACCTATTTGCATGGCGTATTTGATGCGGATGGCTTCCGCCGCTGGTTTCTTGACCGTCTGCGGCAACGGAAAGGGTGGCAAGTGATCGGCAAAGTACAATCTCCTTACGATCTGGAACCTGCTCTCAACCGTTTGGCCGATCAGGTTCGTTCTTCTCTGGATATGGATAAAATCTACCAGGTGCTCGGGTTGTGATACCGTTGTCGGTACAGATTCTACTGGCGCTATTTCTCGATTTTTTAAGCGGCGATCCGCGCTGGTTTCCCCATCCGGTCAAAGGGATCGGGAAATTGGCATTACTTGTTGAAACCCCATTACGGTGCATGCTTCCTCTCCGCACTGCCGGGATCATTGCCACGTTGCTGGTCGTAACCATCAGCACTGGTCTGGTTTGGCTCTGTTGCCATCTGGCGACAGCCATCCATCCTCTCATTGGTGATCTGGTCTCTATTTTGTTCCTCACCACCTGTTTTGCCCTGCAGGATTTACGTCAACATGCTTTAGCCGTTTATCGTGCACTTGCCAAAAATGACCTGCCACGAGCGCGAGACAAGGTAGCGATGCTGGTGGGACGCGATACGGACAACCTGGATGAGGAAGAGATCGCCCGCGCGGCGATAGAAAGTGTTGCCGAAAATACCGTGGACGGAGTGACGGCTCCCCTGCTCTTCGCCCTGATCGCAGGCGCACCGGGTGCCATGCTGTATAAAGCGATCAATACCCTCGATTCAACCTGGGGCTATAAGAATGAACGCTATCTTCAGTTTGGCTGGGCGGCGGCACGACTGGATGACCTGGCCAATTTTCTCCCGGCGCGGATTAGCGCACTGCTGGTGCCCCTGGCTGCCTGGATATTGAGACAGGACGGCAATCAGGCGTGGCATATTTTCCGGCGTGACCGGAACAATCACCCCAGCCCCAACGGTGGCCAGATCGAAGCAGCCTTTGCTGGAGCATTGGCTATCCAACTGGGTGGGGAAATCAGCTATGACGGCAAAATATCATTCCGCCCTTGTCTGGGAGACCCGCTGGAGAAAATAATTCCAGCAAAAATTAAAGTCGCACTTCGTCTGCTGGTGGTGACTTCACTTTGCGTCGTGGCTGGTGGGGTTTTATTAAAACTAGTGACCACTTAAGAGGTAAATCCATAGCAAAATAATATTCAATTTTTACAAATATCTGGTTATGCATTACGCTCCAGTAAATTCATCTGCGGGAAAAATGTTCAAAATTAACCTCCCTCTCCCTTGATGGGAGAGGGTCGGGGTGAGGGTGGGTACCCATGAATGCCCCCTCCCCTTAATCCCCTCCCACGAGGGGAGGGGAAATACTCAATCAACTTGAGTGTGGTGCATAACCAGTTACAAATATTGATCGACAGTTCCTTCAACACATGGCACTTCATACAACTGGCCACAAACAACAATGCTAAAGTTAAAACAAAACCCTTTAGTATTGATTGACAGAAGACACGATATTCCTCTATAAGCAGGGTCACAATTGAATCGTTTTACGGTGCTTAAAAAGCATAAACAGGGAAGTGAGGTGTAAATCCTCCACGGACCCGCCGCTGTAATCGAGTTGAATCGGACAAAATATGTCACTGGTGAACCCTCCGGGAAGGCTGTCCGCTTCTTCAACAGGAAACAATGTTGAAAACTCGTAAGTCAGAAGACCTACCGTAGAACATCCACTTTCATCTCCCCGGGCAAGGGAACGTGAACGAACGCGGCAAAATACGGAAACCCGCACCTGTCATTGGTGTCGGGTTTTTTTATTGTGCGTTCGTCGGCTCTCACGGGAAAACAGGAGGAACAAAATGCAGAAAAGTTTTATCGTACTATGTGCCCTGCTATTCACAGCAGGAACACTTCAGGCAGAAGTTGTAACCCTTGATCCTATTGTGGTAACTGCCACCAGAGTTGAAACTCCGCTGAGCCAGATAGCCAGTTCAGTCACTGTCATTACCGCAGCAGAGATTGAGGCGAAGCAGCAAACTCTGGTGGTTGACTTGCTGCGCAGTGTCCCGGGAGTCTACGTATCCCGCACTGGCGGTCCTGGAGGAGCAACATCAATTTACCTTCGAGGCACTGATAATAAACACACCCTGGTGATGATTGATGGCATTGAGATTGCTGACCCTTCCAGCGCTGGAGCAGTCACCAACCTAGGCAATCTGACCACCACCAATATTGAGAGAATCGAAGTTGTTCGCGGGGCACAGAGTGTCCTTTACGGTTCAGATGCGATTGGCGGAGTCATCAATATTATCACCCGTAAAGGTGGAGAAAAACCTGCAGGCTATGTCTCTATCGAAGGGGGTTCCTACAACACTTGGACAGAAAAAGGTGGTTTTTCGGTTGCATCACAGGCAGGGCACCTCTCCTTTGCTGTAGTCAATAGCAATTCAGATGGTTTTTCTGTCGCCAATGAAAATGATGGATACACCGAAGATGATGGATACAAAAACACCTCATTTTCAATCAATGGTGGTGTCCGCCCCAGTGACCTGTTTGAAATCAATTTGACGGCAAACTATATCGATGCTGAATATGATATGGATGGGTCTCCAGCTCCTTTATACGTCCTAATCGATACCGATGAAACCACATTTACCAATACCTTCAGCGGCCATCTCGAGGGGATTTTCCACTTACTCGAAGACCGGTGGCAAACAACTTTTGGAGCATCATTGACAAAAATTGATCGTGACTATCCCGATTCAACCTGGACAAAAGCCTTCAATGGCAAAAAAACTAAATATGAAATAAAAAACCACTTTGTTCTCAATTCTCAACAATCTTTCATTCTCGGAGCAGAAACAGAAACTGAAACAGCTGAAACTGACTCAGGGGTTGATGAAAAAACCACAACAAATGCCATCTACCTGCAGGATCAACTTTCTTTCGGTTCTTTTGATGCAACCGTTGGTGCTCGCTACGACCGTCATGATGATTTTGGCAGTGAAACAACCTGGAGAGTTGCCAGCGGATACACTCTGAAAGCAACAGGAACCAGGCTAAAAGGTTCAGTTGGAACCGGCTTTAAAGCTCCATCACTCTATCAACTCTTTGACGCATGGTATGGGAATCAAAACCTCAGCGCAGAAACCAGCTTAGGCTATGACATAGGGATTGAACAAAGTCTGTTTGAGCACTGTTTGATTCTGCAAGCAACCTGGTTCCAAAATGACATTGATAACTATATCCAGTGGGATGCAACAGGTTATCAGAATACCGGAGATATCACCACTCAGGGGGTTGAAACATCACTGGAGATTTATCCTTACGATTTCATCGACCTCAGACTCGCTTACACCTACACCGATACCAAGAATGAAGATGGCAGCAGACTCCTCAGACGCCCCCTACACAAAGGGAACTTTGATTTGAATCTTTACCCCGATGACGAAAAACAAATCAGCCTCAATCTCCTGTATGTTGGCGAACGAGATGATCGCAGTGAACCCCTGGATGGCTACATTCTGGTGAACCTTGCCGCCTCTCACCAGATCACCCCCAACGTGAAAGGGTTTGTGCGGATAGACAACCTGTTTGATGAGGATTACG
>Ga0256840_1000235_pt1 | contig 54405 bp, 46 predicted proteins | sample 355202metaG_FD_185969 | JGI IMG/M metagenome (GOLD analysis project Ga0256840, IMG submission 185969) | Hydrothermal vent microbial communities from Mid Atlantic Ridge, Atlantic Ocean - 355-202 | ecosystem: Environmental > Aquatic > Marine > Hydrothermal vents | place: Atlantic Ocean: Mid...
AATTGATGTATGTTTTTACGGTTAGGAACACTGTTTTTACCATTGTAGAAACGGTCAATATACGGTGCTTGTGAGATGAGTTACGACGAAACAAGGTAAGCACAAATAAAGTTTCTCTCCTTATGAAGATTGCTGATCAAGGCTTAAACTTATTTATTCATTAGCGTGTTGGGGGTGATAGGCTTGTTCATTTGATGGAGTGGTTGCGTTGAGATGTCTATATACTGTCCTGCGGGAGGTTAGAAAGGAGTTACCCTATGCTTTATTCTCTGGTGAATTGATAATGGTTGGCGAGCAGGGACTTTCGTTATTCCTAAACCTTAAGCAATGTGAAGAAGTTTAGCGTAGCGACGTTTGTGCCTTGTAATGCGGGAGCACCGGGGTTTATTTAGTTGACTCTGTATATCAGTGACTATTGACGACAGAAGCCCCAAGTGTTTCATTAGTTACTAAGGGGGGGGGCTGGCGTGCCTGCATCAATATTGATAATAAATCGACTCAGCTATAACGGTACTATTCGAAAGGTTAATCTTCTTCGCTATTTGATTTGAAGATTTTAAACCAAGCCCAAGTTGAGCAAGCGCCACCTATGACAACGTAGGCATAGTTAGCTGTTAATTTAATGAGAGTATTACTTGGATCGTGCGCTAATGTATCTTTAAACCCTGGAGTGATAAAAAAAGTCCAAAGTAATGCGGGAATAAAAAATACTAGGAAACCAGTAAAAGCCATATGTACAGGATTTTTTCCTGCATCTAATGCTGACTTAAAAAATAAGATGGTAATGATGATTGCTGCGAGAGTGCCAGGCATAAGGTTCTCCTTAATATGTTTTATTTATCATAGCCTGTGGAATAATATGTGTCTATGGGGGAGGTAAGGGTAGTAATATGTAATATAGGAAAAGTCGTGAAATTGCTTCACGACTTTAATGTATCTTTTAGCTATATTATTTACATTGTCCAACTGTTGTCGCTTCGGGGACTTCTAACAGTGAGCCTGATTTTACATCGTAAATATAACCATAAATAGGTATATCGCCAGGAACAAGGGGGTGGTTTCTAATACGAGTGACATCTTCTAGTACACTTGCTGTTTGTTCCTCAATAGTTAACCAATCAATATAATTACCTTCTGTTGAGCCGTTGCCTTCACAGCAGTCATGCCAGCCAGTATCATCTACAGAGGCTGTTTTTAAACTAGTTGATAGCAGTTCGCGCATAATATTATCGGTAAAGGTTTCCATGCCGCAGTCTGTATGATGAATAACAAACCATTCGCGCGTACCTAGTAATTTGTATGAAATAACTAATGAACGGATAGCATCGTCACTTGCGCGCCCGCCTGCGTTACGAATAACATGAGCATCGCCTTCGGAAAGGCCTGCGTATTTAGCGGGATCCAAGCGTGCATCCATACAAGTTAGTATGGCAAATTGGCGAGCTGGAGGCATTGCTAAATTAGCTTTATCAAAACTTGCTGTATATTCGCGATTAGCCAAAAGTACTTCATTTAATATTTTGCTCATGATATTACCATTTGTAATGTTCTTTAATTTGAAGACAGCGCTTACTTGGTAAGAGCTTGAGCTAGTTTTCTTGATCTAAGTCATTTATCATGACGCGATTTAAACTATGCTGCTAACTCTATGACAAATAAGCGCTTATCGTTTTGTTATCTCCGGTATGAATTCTACCGCTTAGAAAAGAATTAGGGTAGATAGTTTATAGTTTATGTATTATAAACTTACAGTTTACAAATGGAGGGCTAATGGATAAATTAAAAAATATGCAGGTTTTTTGCCGTATTGTTGAGCTAGGTACATTTGCAGCAGTCGCTCGGGAAATGGACGTTTCTGCAATGATGATTAGTAAATATATGCGTAGTTTAGAAAATTCCTTGGGTGTTACTTTAATTAACCGCCAGACTAGGCAGCTGCATGTGACTGAATTGGGACTGAGCTATTATCGTCAGTGTAAGCAATTACTAGAAGATTTGAATGATATTGAAAGTTCAGTGACACAATCAGGGAAAATAGTGAAAGGTGTACTAAAGATTAATGTACCGATTGATTTTGGTGGCCTATATATGGTGCCAGTCATTGATGCATATCAAAAAGAATGCCCTGATGTTGATGTTTTAATGTCACTCAATAATGCCCGCATTAATTTAAGGGCAGGAAATTTTGATATTTCTATTGTTGTTACGGATAAGTTAGATCAGGGAGTGGTTGCTAGGGAGATCGCACAAACCTCTTTATGTACTTACGCATCTCCTAGTTACTTAAAGCAGTATGGGTGCCCAAAAACAGTGGAGGATATAGAGCAGCATAAGTGTTTGCATTATTTGGATACACCGCATGCTTATGTGTGGGTGTTCCAGAAAGATAATAAGCGTATTGATATACGCCCCAAGTGGTCGTTTGCTTCAAATAATGGGCGAGCTCTATGTCAAGCAGCTGCACTAGGAATGGGACTTATACGAGCACCAGCTTTATCGGTGCGCAGTTATGTGCAATCAGGAGAATTAGTTGAGGTACTAGATTCGTATAAAATCCCAAAATTATCTGTTTATGCGACTTATTTACGGAGTAATTATTATCCCGCGAAAATGAGTACTTTTATTGATTTCTTGGTAAATTACTTTGCTAAATAAAAAAATATTCTATCTATGCTCTTTTGTCGGGTAAGCGCATTGAGAATAGGGGTTTTTTATGGAATAATAGAAAAGTTTTATGTATTGAAGTGCCTCTTAATTTTCGTTTTTTATTGGGATTGAGAGGGTGAACCTCAACTTGTCTGGACAACAGGCTTATTTACTATGCAATTTATTACAAAAGAAGGTTTGGATCTGCCGATTACCGGTACACCCAAACAGACCATTGAAGAGGGTAATCCGGTGTCATCGGTTGCCATCTTGGGGATGGATTATGTGGGCATGAAGCCAAAAATGATGGTCGCGGAAGGTGATAAAGTAAAATTAGGTCAGGCTCTTTTTGAAGATAAAAAGAATCCTGGCGTCATTTTTACTGCACCTGGCGCGGGCACCGTGACGGCAATCCATCGTGGCGAAAAACGCGTATTGCAATCCGTTGTGATTGCCTTAGAAGGCGGTGATGAAGAGTCATTCCAGGCCTATAGCGCAAAAGAATTACCAAACTTAACTACGGAGCAAATTAAACAAAATTTAGTTGCTTCGGGATTATGGACATCTCTTAAAACTAGACCTTATGGTAAAGCACCTACTTTAAATGCGGTACCACGTTCTATTTTTGTGACTGCTATCGATACACGCCCTTTAGCGGCTGATCCTGCGATCATTGTTAAAGAACGTAGTGAAGATTTTACTAATGGTTTGGCTATTATTGCTAAATTAACAGCAGGCAAAACTTATCTTTGTAAAGCAACGGGTGCTGATATACCTGCTGGTACTACAGAGTCAGTTGAAGTAGCTGAGTTCGCAGGGCCCCATCCCGCAGGTTTACCAAGTACACATATTCATTTACTAGATCCTGTTAATGTAGATAAATCAGTTTGGCATTTGGATTATCAATCCGTTATTGCAATAGGTGCTTTATTTGTATCTGGGCGTTTGAATGTTGAACGTGTTGTGGCTTTATCTGGACCTGCTGTAACTGAACCTCGTTTAATTCGTACGCGTTTAGGTGCTAATACGGATGATTTAGTAAAAGGTCAAACAACTGATGATGATAACCGTGTTATTTCAGGATCTGTTTTATATGGCCACGAGGCTGCTGGCTGGTCGGCTTATTTAAGTAAATTTAGCAATCAAATTTCAGTTTTACGTGAAGGCCGTGAGCGTGAGTTATTTGGCTGGATTGTTGCGGGTAAGGATAAATATTCAGCAATAAATATTTATACTTCTAGCCGTGATCGTGTTGCTAATCGTTTATTTCCGTTAACAACCGATAAAAATGGATCTAATAGAGCGATTGTTCCTATAGGTGTTTATGAAGAAGTAACACCTTTAGATATTTTACCAACACCTTTGTTAAAAGCATTGGTTGTTGGTGATACAGATCAGGCGCAATTATTAGGTTGTTTAGAGTTAGATGATGAAGATATGTCTTTATATACCTTTGTTGATCCAGGTAAGCATGATTTTGCCCCTGTTTTGCGCGCTAACTTAACTAAAATTGAGAAGGAAGGCTAATGTCTGCTAGAGATTTTTTAGATAGTATTGAGCCGATCTTTACTAAAGGCGGCAAACTAGAGAAGTATTACGGCCTTTATGAGATGGTTGATACTTTTATTTATACGCCATCTGATGTTACGCACGGTACAACACATGTACGTGATGGTAATGATTTAAAGCGTACTATGACGTTTGTTGTTATTGCGACGTTCTTCTGTATTCTAATGGCTATGTATAATTCCGGCTATCAAGCTAATTTAGCAATGGAAGCGATGGGGTTAGAAGAGGCAGCGGGGTGGCGTAGTATTCCGATGATGATGTTTGGATATAATCCAATGAATCCTCTGTCTAATTTTGTTCATGGGGCTTTATTTTTTCTACCCATTTATATCGTTACGTTAGCGGTTGGTGGTGTTTGGGAAGTTTTATTTGCAACCGTACGTGGCCATGAAGTAAACGAAGGGTTCCTTGTTTCCTCTATGCTATATACACTAATTTTGCCGCCTGATATGCCTTTATGGCAGGTTGCATTAGGTATTTCTTTCGGCATTGTGATCGGTAAGGAAGTATTCGGTGGTACAGGTAAAAACTTTTTGAACCCTGCTTTAACAGGTCGTGCCTTTTTGTTCTTTGCCTATCCGGCAGCGATTTCGGGAGATTCTGTTTGGGTTGGAGTTGATGGTTTTACTGCGGCAACACCCTTAGGTTTAGCAGCAACAGGTGGGCTTGATGCTGTGCATGCAGCGGGTTATAGCTGGTTTCAAACTTTTATGGGTTTTATGCCTGGTTCAATCGGTGAAACATCGACCTTAGCTATCTTAATTGGTGCAGCATTTTTGTTGTATACCAAAATTGCATCTTATCGCATTATGGGGGGCGTATTAGTCGGTATGATAGCGACTTCTGTTATGTTTAACATAATCGGTAGTGATACGAACCCAATGTTTTCTATGCCTTTTTACTGGCATTTAACTTTGGGTGGTTTTGCTTTTGGTATGGTGTATATGGCAACAGATCCTGTTTCCGCGGCAATGACGAATAAAGGTCGTTGGATTTATGGTGCTGTTATTGGTGTCATGGTGGTATTAGTGCGTGTAGTTAATCCTGCTTTCCCTGAAGGTATGATGTTATCTATTTTATTCGCTAATATGTTTGCGCCTGTAATTGATTATTTTGTCGTTCAGGCAAATATTAAGAGAAGGATGAAACGTCATGCCTAACGAAAAAAAGACTTGTAAATATATGGCGGGGCTGTGTGAAAAACTAGATAAGTGCGAGCACTACCAAAAATTTGCCAAGTATAGAGATCATATTTTATCGTTAAGTAACGATAGCCTAGAAAAAACTATTGCGATTGCACTGTCATTATGTTTTGTCTGTGCCATTTTAGTTTCTGTTGCGGCAGTTGCTTTGCGTCCTTTGCAGATTGAAAATAAAGCCTTAGATATGAAGAAGAATATTCTTGATGTTGCGGGATTATTGCAAGAAGGGACGGATATTAATGAAGCATTTGCTGAAAGAATTGAGGCTAAACTAGTCGACCTGGCAACAGGTGATTATGTTGATGGTGATGTAGATGCTTATGATCAACGTAAAGCGGCGAAAGATCCTGCGCAGAATGTGGTTTTAACAAAAGACCAAGATCGCGCTAGCATTAGAACTCGCGCTAAAATTGCTAAAGTTTATTTAGTAAAAGAAGGCGATGTTGTTAAGTCTATTATCTTGCCCGTACATGGTTATGGTTTATGGTCAACAATGTATGGTTTTCTTGCTTTAGACGCAGATGGCCAGACTGTACAAAGTATTAACTTTTATGACCAAGGCGAAACGCCTGGCTTAGGTGCTGAGGTAGTTAACCCTAATTGGCGTGCATTATGGAAAGGTAAAAAAGTCTATGATGAATCCGGTGCGGTTGCTTTAGGTCTTATTAAAGGCTTAGTTGATACATCTAAACCAGGGTCTGAGTTTCAAGTGGATGGTTTGGCAGGGGCAACACTTACGAGTGTTGGTGTTACCAATCTTGTGAAATACTGGATGAGTCAAGAAGGTTTTGCGGCTTATTTAGCTAAAGTAAGAACTAAGGGTTAGGAGTTACTTATGAGTGATACAAAAAAAGTACTGACCGATCCATTGGTCAATAATAACCCGATTACTTTACAAGTATTGGGTATCTGTTCAGCATTAGCGGTTACTTCGCAAATGTCAACATCATTAATTATGGCGGTGGCATTAACTGCAGTAACAGGCTGTTCAAGCGCGGCGATTAGTTCGATCCGTAATCATATTCCGAGTAGTATTCGTATCATTGTGCAAATGACGATTATTGCTTCTTTGGTTATCGTGGTTGATCAAGTCTTAAAAGCCTTCCTTTATGATGTGAGTAAGCAATTATCAGTTTTTGTAGGTTTGATTATTACTAACTGTATTGTTATGGGGCGTGCTGAAGCTTATGCTATGAAAAACCCGCCGATGGCGAGTTTTATAGATGGTGTTGGTAATGGCTTGGGCTATAGTCTCATCTTGGTTATCGTTGCTTTTTTCAGAGAGTTGTTTGGTTCTGGTAAATTATTAGGTATAGAGATCTTTCCATTGATTAAAGATGGTGGATGGTATGAACCAAATGGCATGATGTTATTGCCGCCAAGCGCATTTTTCATTATTGGTTGTATTATCTGGGTCTTTCGTCAATGGAAGCCAGAGCAAAATGAAGCAGCTGATTTTAAAATTATGGATATTTCTCATGGCGAAGGAGGACATCACTAATGAACGAATATTTAAGTTTATTTATTAAAGCAGTTTTTGTAGAGAACTTAGCATTAGCTTTCTTCTTAGGTATGTGTACCTTCCTTGCAGTATCGAAGAAAATTTCGACGGCAATGGGTTTGGGTATTGCGGTATTGATTGTGCAGGTAATTACCGTACCTGTGAATAATATTATTTACCATACTTTACTAAAAGAAGATGCGTTAGCATGGATGGGCATTACAGGTGTTGATCTTAGCTTTTTAGCATTATTAAGCTGTATTGGTATGATCGCGGCATTAGTGCAAATTTTGGAAATGGTTTTAGATAAATTCTTTCCTGCTTTGTACCATGCTTTAGGCGTATTTTTACCGTTAATCACTGTAAACTGTGCAATTTTAGGGGGTAGTTTATTTATGATTGAACGTGACTACGACTTTACTCAGTCTGTTGTTTATGGTGCTGGTAGTGGTTTTGGTTGGGCATTAGCTATCACTGTGATGGCGGGTGTACGTGAAAAACTAAAATACAGTGATATTCCTAAAGGTCTTGAAGGCCTTGGAATTACATTTATTAGTGCGGGTCTGATGTCTCTTGGCTTCATGGCTTTCTCTGGAATCCAACTTTAGGAAGGTATCGTAATGCTAGAAATTGCATTAGGCATTATTATTTTCACGGTGATCGTGATTGCACTGGTATTTGTTATTATCGGTGCAAAGAGTAAATTAGTTGCCTCTGGAGATGTTGAAATTCTTATCAATGATGAGAAAAAGATTCATGTACCAGTAGGCGGTAAATTATTAACAGCGCTTGCAGATAACGGCTTGTTTGTTCCATCTGCTTGTGGTGGTGGTGGAACTTGTGCGCAATGTAAAGTAAAAATCCATTCAGGCGGTGGCGAAATCCTACCAACTGAATTAGGTCATATTACTAAGCGTGAAGCAGCAGAAGGCGAGCGTTTAGCTTGCCAAGTGGCTATTAAACATGACATGAACATTGAGGTTGAAGATAGTGTCTTCGGCGTTAAGAAATGGGAGTGTACGGTTAAATCAAACCACAATGTTGCGACCTTTATTAAAGAGTTAGTCTTAGAATTACCTAATGGTGAGAGGATTGATTATGAGGCGGGGGGATATATTCAAATTGAATGTCCACCACATATCGCTAAATATCAAGACTTTGATATTGAAGAGGAATTTCGTGATGAGTGGGATAAATATGACTTATGGCGATATACTTCTGATGTGAAAGAGGATGCATTACGTGCTTATTCAATGGCTTCTTATCCTGAAGAAAAAGAAATCATGTTAAATGTACGTATTGCTACACCACCGCCCGGGGCACCTGACTCAGTACCACCAGGTATTATGTCATCATATATTTTTAACCTGAAACCAGGAGATAAATGCATTATATCTGGCCCTTATGGTGAGTTCTACGCGAAAAAGACTGATGCAGAAATGGTCTTTATCGGTGGTGGAGCAGGTATGGCGCCAATGCGTTCGCATATCTTTAATCAGTTACGTACTTTAAAAACCAATCGTAAGATGACGTTTTGGTACGGTGCACGTTCTAAGCGTGAAATGTTCTATGTAGAAGATTTCGATATGTTAGCGCGTGAAAATGATAACTTTGAGTGGCATGTTGCATTGTCTGATCCGTTACCAGAAGATAATTGGGATGGTTATACAGGTTTTATTCATAATGTCTTGTTGGAAGAGTTTATTAAAAATCATCCAGCACCAGAAGATTGTGAATACTATATGTGTGGGCCACCAATGATGAATTCTGCGGTAATCAATATGTTGATAGAAAATGGTGTTGAGCCAGAAAATATCATGTTGGATGATTTCGGTGGTTAAGTAGTCCTTTTATAAGGAATATAAGAAGGGTGACTAAGTTTTAGTCACCCTTTTTTATTGCTATTGGCTAGTACGTTAAGGGTTGGGAGTCTTTGGGGGTATTATTGAGTTTTGATCTCTTTAATCCAGGTTTCGAATTAAACTTTTTAAGTTCTTGAAATTTATTTGAAAATAGATATTATGACGCTACTCAGAATGCATTTTAATCCTTATTTTTTCAATTTGTTGCGAAGAATATCTGGTTTGACAGCTGTTTCCGAAGGTTGAGTTAAGCTCTAACTGGTGTATGGATAAAAATATGTTACAAGAATTATTTAAACGAGGATTAAGTCTTTACTTAATGTTTGTTTTTTTATTATCAGGTTGTGAAAATGTCACAGCTCAGAAATACCCTTTCGCCTATTCAGGGCCTATTATGGGTACTAGTTTTTCTATTAAAGCAACTCATATACCTGAGCAGACTAGTGTAGAAAATTTGCAGCAGTTAATCTTAAAGCGTTTACAGGCGATTAATCAACGCATGTCAACCTATATAAAAGATTCGGAATTATCTTTATTTAATGCTTTACCAAGTACAAAGCCGAAGATTATTTCGGCTGAACTTTATAAGGTACTTGATGCCGCACAAAATATTAGCCAATTATCGGGAGGGGCATTTGATATTACGATTGGACCTTTAGTCAATTTATGGGGGTTTGGACCCGATATTATGCTTTCTCAAGCGCCGAAGTCAGAAGCAATTAAGCAATTATTGGAACAAACGGGTTATGCTAAGTTACAATTACGTAAACAGGACTTAACAGCCATTAAAACTTTAGCGAGTCTATCGATAGATTTATCCGCTTTAGCTAAAGGTTATGCTGTTGATGAAGTAGCTAGAATATTGGAAGAGCAAGGAATTAAAGATTATTTAGTGGAAATTGGCGGTGAAATTCGTTTAAAAGGCAATAATTTACAAGGTAAAAAGTGGCGCATTGCTATAGAAAAGCCTACTATTAACAAAAGGGAGCTAGAAAAAGTGGTTGCTATTACTGATACCGCAATGGCTACTTCAGGTGATTATCGAAATTTCTTTGAGCAAGAGGGGCAGCGATTTTCACATACTATTGATCCAAGAACGGGATATCCCATTAGCCATAAATTAGCATCTGTCACTGTATTAACTGAGGCTTGTATGCTTGCAGATGCATGGGCAACTGCATTAATGGTGCTAGGCCCAGAGGAGGCTTATAAAATGGCTGAGCAACAACAGTTAGCCGTATTTTTTATTATTAAAACAGAACAAGGTTTTGCTGAGCGTGCAACGCCTTTATTTACAGAATACACAAAGGTAAAACAATGATTTATTTTTTAGTTACATTTGCATTTATGGTTCTTGTTATCGTTGTTATGGCGGTAGGTGTTATTTTTGGTCGCAATGCTATTAAAGGTTCTTGTGGTGGCAAGGGAGCTGCAGATTGCATTTGTGTTGAAAAATGTGATAAAAGAAAGAAGCAGGATGCGGAGGCTAAAGCAAGCGCAGGTTAATCGTAATTAATAAGGACCTACGCTATAGAATGGTTGAATTATAAAAATAATAATGGGGAAGTTATGTTAGCAAAAATCACAGTAGCAGATTATATGACCAAGAATTTAGTGAAATTAACTAAAGAGATGAATGTTGTCGATGCAGTTAAGGTAATGCTAAGTCATAAAATCACAGGTGCACCGGTTATGGATGAGCATAATAACTTGGTGGGAATGTTTTCTGAAAAGGATGCCTTAAGAATGGTTGTAGAAACTGCATATAATCAAAGTAGTGCAGGGCGTGTCTCTGAGTTTATGACTGAGGAGGTGGTGCATGTTGCAGTAGATATGAGTGTAGTGGATTTGGCTGTTCAGTTTCAAAACTCTTCGGTACGTAGCTTTCCTGTGTTTCAGGATAAAAAGTTAGTTGGTATTATTAGTCGAACAGATGTATTGCGTGCCATGGTGAATAGTGCCTAAATTTCTGTGCTTTTATCATTAAACTGGCCTGTATAAATCTTAATGGAGAAGCTATATGTGCTATGCTTAAATGCGTGTATTTTTAATCAAATAAGTAATGTTTTCGATGCTTTCCCTGCCTGTTCTTTAACTAATTTTGGCATTAAATAACCTGGCAAATTATTTTGTAATTGTTGGTGTATTTTTAGTGCCGTTGCTTGTTTTACTTCAAAGTGTGCCGTTCCGGTTGCTTTATCTAATAAATGTAAATAATAGGGTAATATTCCGCAGTTAAATAAGCGCTCGCTTAGGTTCTGTAATGTATTTACATTATCATTAATATCTTTTAATAAAACCGATTGATTGAGTAAGGTAATATTTTGTTTCTTTAATGCGAAACATGCTGTTGCAACGTGTTCGCTTAACTCGTTAGCATGGTTGCAATGTGTTACTAGAATGATAGGAAGCGGAGCATTATTTAAGATACCAATTAAATTATCAGTCATGCGGGCAGGAAGGACGATAGGAAGTCGCGTATGAATACGGATACGTTTAATATGTGCTATTGCTGCGCATTGGTGAATTAAGGACTCTAATCGTTGATCGTTTAATAGTAGGGGGTCGCCGCCACTGAGAATCACTTCATGTATGTCCTTATGGTCTTGTAAGTATTGTAGTGCTCGTGCTTCTTTTTGTTTATTTAGTTGTACTTCACTATAGGGGAAGTTACGTCGAAAACAAAATCGGCAGTTAATGGCACAGCCACCAGTGGTAATAAATAAAACGCGCCCTTGATATTTATGAATTATACAGCCCTCAGTTAATGCTGATAAATCACCAACAGGATCATTGCTATAGTCAGTTTGTTGAGTGAGTTCATTGGAAATAGGTAGGACTTGTTTGAGCAAAGGGTCATTTAAGTTGCCTTTTTCCATGCTAGCAGCATAACTTAAAGGAACGCGCATAGCGAAATCTTGCTCGGCAAGAGTGGATACTGAATGAGTATTGATATTCAGAAAATGCAGTAGCTCACTGGGTCTTGTGAAGGCTGACGCTAATTCAGTTTGCCAAGTTGGAGTGTGTGGGGTCATAGAGTAAGTGAAAAATTGGTGCTGGGTATATTTATCAACAAAGCCAGACTATATTCTGCAGAAATGATTGGATGCAAGGTATAATATCAAAGTTTTTAATTATATAATTAACTGAGGATAAAATGGCGAGTTACAGTACAAGTGAGTTTAAAGCAGGGATGAAGATAATGTTGGATTCTGATCCTTGCGCCATTATTGAAAATGAATTTGTTAAGCCAGGGAAAGGTCAAGCTTTTAACCGCGTTAAAATTAGAAATTTAAAAAATGGGCGTGTGATTGAACGAACATTTAAATCAGGTGAATCTGTGGAGGCAGCTGATGTTGTGGATATAGATATGCAATATTTATATCATGATGGTGAGTTTTTTCACTTTATGCAGCTAGATTCATTTGAGCAATTTCAAGCCGATGAAAATGCGGTAGGGGATGCTAAATTATGGTTAAAAGACCAAGCAATGTGTATTGTCACTTTATGGAATAATGCGCCTATTAGTATAACGCCCCCTAACTTTGTTGAATTGGAAGTGACAGATACTGATCCAGGGTTAAAAGGTGATACTTCTGGTGGTGGTGGAAAGCCTGCGACTTTAGAGACAGGTGCTGTTGTTCGTGTGCCTTTATTTGTACAAATTGGTGAGTTACTTAAGATCGATACGCGTACGGGTGAATATGTTTCGCGTGCTAAAGCATAGTGAGTCTAAACTGGCATCCTAGCTGTTCACTAGATCTTATCCAATTGAGGGCTAAATTATTACATGAAATTAGAACTTATTTTTATGTTAATAATGTGTTGGAAGTTGAAACGCCACTGCTTTGTCAGTCGGTAGGAACAGATCCTTATTTAGAGTATTTTACGAGTCACTATACGATACCTAGTCGGGACTATTATTTGCAAAGTTCTCCAGAGTTTGCCATGAAGCGTTTGTTGGCTGCTAATACGGGGTCTATTTATCAGATCACTAAAGCTTTTAGAAATGGTGAATCAGGGCGCTATCATAATCCTGAATTTACCCTGCTGGAGTGGTATAGAGCTGGCTTTGATTTACAGCAATTAATGGATGACGTAGAAAGTTTATTAACCCCCTTATTAACGCTTGAGTGTTTTTCTGGTAAAGCAGAGCGCATTACTTATGTTGATGTTTTTAAAAAATATACGGGGTTAAATGCTTTGCAGTTTGATGTGGCTAAGTATCAAGTCTGCGCTAAAGAACTGGGTTTTCCTGAGGCTACTCAGCACTGTGTTTTAGATCATGCTGCATGGTTAGATTTTTTATTTAGTCATGTGGTACAGCAACATTTAGGGTTAGCACGGTTGTGTATGGTATTTGATTATCCTGTTTGTTTGCCTTCTTTGGCGCGATTAAAATCAAATGATTCTCGAGTGGTAGAACGTGTTGAACTATTTATGGGTGGGATAGAGCTTGGCAATGGATTTTTTGAGTTAACAGATGTTAATGAGCAAATTAGACGTTTTGATCAAGATATTATGATTAGAAAAAATAATGGGGCAGTAAAAATTGATAAGGATGAGCGATTTTTAGCTGCACTTCAAAGTGGTTTACCCGATTGCTCTGGTATTGCCATTGGTATTGATCGTTTATTGATGATAATAAGTCAAAAAAGCGCAATAGATGAGGTCTTGGCATTTACGATTGAGAATGCTTGATAGGCTAGTTTTTTTATTGATTACTGATTTTTTTGCTATTAACGTATACATGAAATTTAATTTTTTATCCTCACTGTTGTTTGTTTTACTATTAATTTCTCCCATGGTACACAGTGAAGAAACTGGCTTTGTAGTCAAAGATATACAAGTAAGTGGCTTGCAGCGTATTTCCGTTGGTACGGTATTTAATTACTTGCCGGTTAACGTAGGTGAAACGCTCTTAAATAAGAATATTGCACCTGCAATCAGAGCCTTATTTAAAACAGGCTTCTTTAAAGATATTACCCTGCAACGTGAAGGTAATGTTTTACTAGTGATTGTGCAAGAGCGCCCTTCAATTTCTGAAATAGATATTGAAGGTAATGAGGATTTAAGCACAGATGACTTGTTAACAGCACTAAAAACCATTGGTCTGTCTAAAGGTAAAGTCTTTAATCGGCAAATTCTAGATAAAGTGGAGCAGGAGTTAATGCGCCAATACTTTAGCCATGGAAAATACAGTGTAAAAATTAATACCGAAGTGCTTGAGCTAGAAAGAAATAGAGTTAATATTAGTATTAACATTTCTGAAGGGGCTGTTTCAAAAATAAAATCAGTTAATATTGTTGGTAATAAGGTTTTTACTGAAGATGACCTATTAAAATTATTTGAATTACAGACTTCTGGATGGCTGTCTTTTTATACTAAAGATGATCAATATTCAAAGCAAAAGCTAGGGGCTGATTTAGAGCGTTTACGTTCTTACTATCTTGATCGTGGCTATATTAATTTTACGATTAAGTCGACACAAGTTTCAATGACCCCAGATAAAAAGGATATTTATCTTACGATTAATATTAAAGAAGGAGATTTATTTACTCTAGATAAAGTTAAGTTAAGTGGTAATTTAGTTGTAGATCCAGAAGAATTAATAGCTCTGCTACAAGTAGGCCCTGGTGAAATTTTTTCGCGCAAAGCGGCGACACAAACATCTAAAGCAATCTCTGACCGGCTAGGTGAAGAAGGGTATGCCTTTGCGAATGTTAATATGGTGCCTGATATTCATAATGATGAAAAATTAGTCGATATGACATTTTTTGTTGATCCCGTAAATCGCGTTTATGTGCGCCGCATTGGCCTACAAGGTAATACCAAGACACGAGATCAAGTTTTACGTAGAGAAATGCGTCAAATGGAGGGGGCTTGGGCCTCATCAGTTAAAATTGAGCGATCTAAAGCACGTTTAAATCGTTTAGGTTATTTTGAAAATGTCGGTATAGAAACGCCGGTAGTGCCTGGAACGCGCGATCAAATGGATTTGAATTACTCTGTGACTGAAAAGTCATCAGGTAATTTAATGGCAGGTATTGGCTATTCGCAAACTCAAGGGGTGATTTACAATGCCAGTATTACTCAAGACAATATCTTTGGTTCAGGTAAGCGTGTCAGTATAAACTTCAATAAAAGTAATGTTTCGACACTGTATAGCTTAGGCTTTACTAATCCCTATTTTACTCGGGATGGAGTGAGTCTTGGTTATAATTTATTGTATAAGTCTACGAATGCTAATCAAGCAAATATTTCCAATTATTTAACGGATGTTATTAGTGGCGGTATCAATTTTGGCTTTCCCATTAATGAAAATCAGCGCTTAAATATGGGCTTTAATGTTAAGCATACAACACTGAAGGAAGGTGTTAACCCACCGCCGGAATTGCCTGTTTGGATTAATGCTAATGGAGATAAATTTTTAACCTTGCCTCTTTCCATAGGCTGGGTGCGTGATACCCTTGATCGTCCTACTTTTCCGACAACAGGAAGTCAGCAGCGACTTTCTGGTTTAATAGCTCTCCCTGGAGGAGATTTAACTTATTTCAAAGTGAGTGCAAAAGATCAGCATTATTTTAGTGTTGCCAAAGATTTAGTCTTTAAAATCATGGCTTCAGCAGCTTATGGTGATGGTTTTGGTAGTACGGATCAATTACCTTTTTTTGAAAACTATTTTGCCGGTGGTGTAAATTCTGTGCGTGGCTTCAGAGACAATACGCTGGGGCCAAGAGACCACTGCAATGGAACTTGTAGCCTCACAGACGGTAATACACCACGACCGTATGGGGGAAATTTTAAAGTATTAGCTAATACGGAGCTTATTTTCCCTGTTCCTTTTATGTCTGATATAGATTCTATACGCTTAAGTGTGTTTTTTGATATGGGGACGGTGCAGGGGCCTTATATACAGTATCATGCAGATGACTCTACTTGTACACCTAGTGATACATCTTGTTATACTCGATTCAACTCAGGTATTTCATTTGGTGATTTCAGGTATTCAACGGGTATTGCCGCACAATGGCTATCACCTTTCGGTGCCTTGCAGGTGAGTTATGGTATACCTTTGAATGATAAGCCAGGCGACCAACTGCAAGCATTCCAGTTTAGCTTTGGCTCACAGTTTTAAAAAAAATTCATTAGGGGTTAAGTGAAACACTCTTTCACTGCTAGATATGCAGTATAATAAATAACTAAGTTTTGTTCATTTGAATAGGTATATGGAGAATTTTTAATGTTGAAAAAAATGTTTTTTTTAGCGGCTTTGATGATGACAAGCCAAGCAGTTCAAGCGGAAATAAAAATTGGTGTAGTAAATGTGCCCTTATTGATGGCGAATGCCCCTCAGGCTGCAGACGCTAAAAAACGTTTGGAAAAAGAGTTTTCCCCTAAAGATAAGCAACTAGTATCACAAGCTAAAGCAATCAAAAAGCTAGAAGAAAAATTAGCGAGAGATGGCCTGACGATGACGGATACGGAAAAACGAAAGTTAGAACGCGATATTATTGCTAAGCGTAGAGATGTTCAACGTGCTCAGCAAGAATTTAAAGAAGATTTTAGTATTCGTCGTAATGAAGAATTAGGCAAAATGCAAACTAGGATTATTGAAGCAGTTAAAGCTTTGGCGGCAGAAGGGAAGTATGATTTGTTATTAACTGAAGGCGTGATTTATGCAAGCCCTAAAGTAGATGTGACCAGTAAAGTTCAAGAAAAACTTTCTACAATGCCTTAACCACTTTTTAATTCCTACTCAGAGAAAAGTAATTAGATTAGGTTATAGACTGATCTTGATAGGAGTATTAGTTTATAAAACAAAAGATAGCGCCAGTTCATTTGGTATTGAAGTATTCATTAGTTTAAAGAAAAAAGGTTGTTACATTGAAAACATTACTTGATATAAAACAAATTCAAGCGTTTTTACCACACAGATACCCATTCCTACTTATTGATAAAGTGGTGGAGTGTGAGCCTGGTGTACGCTTACTGGGTGTGAAGAATATTACTTATAATGAACCCATTTTTCAGGGACATTTTCCGCATATGGCGATTTTTCCTGGAGTTTTAATTTTAGAAGCATTGGCTCAAGCGACAGGTTTGTTAGCTTCTGAAACAAAGCCAGATGAATTAGGCCATGGCATGACTTATTTTTTAACGGGTATTGATAAGGCTAGATTTAAAAGACCTGTGGTACCTGGCGATCAAATGATGCTGGAAGCTATCTTTGAAAGAAGTAAACGTAATATTTGGTCCTTTAATTGTACTGCAACCGTAGATGGTGATTTTGTTGCAAGTGCTATTATTCGTTGTGCTGCAGTCGTCGATGAAATTGATTGATCCGACTGCCATTATCGATAATCATGCTGAAATTGCGGATAATGTACAAATAGGTGCGTATTCCATTATTGGTGCAGAAGTAAGCATCGGTGAAGGTACTGTTATTGGTCCTCATGTTGTGATGAAAGGTCCGGTAACGTTAGGTAAAGATAATCATATTTATCAGTTTGCATCGATTGGGGAAGACCCTCAAGATAAAAAGTATGCTGATGAAAAAACCAGTTTAGCCATTGGTGATAGAAATGTGATCCGCGAATTTACGACTATGCATCGTGGTACCCTGCAGGATAGAGGCCTTACTAAGATTGGTAGTGATAATCTATTTATGGCTTATACGCATGTTGCTCATGATTGTATCGTGGGTAATAACGTTATTATGGCCAATGGTGCATCTTTAGCAGGACATGTACACCTTTGCGATAATGCTATTTTAGGTGGTTTTACTTTGGTGCATCAATTTACTCAGATTGGCACTTTTAGTTTTGCAGCTATGGGGAGTGCAATAACTCAGGATATACCACCCTATGTTATGGTTGGTGGTCGGCCTACACGGCCTCATGGTATTAATTCTGTGGGTATGGAACGAGCAGGAAGTAATGCGGAGGCGGTTCGTTTAATACGTAAGGCTTATAAGATTTTATATAAAAATAACTTGCGTTTAGAAGATGCTATTGAAGAAATGGAAGATTTAGCCGCAGAGTGTGATGAAATTTCTAATATGGTGAGTTTCTTACGTAATGTCTCGCGTGGTATTTTAAGGTAATCTAATTGTCTTTTACCCAAAGAATTATTGCTGGAGTTGATGAAGTTGGGCGTGGCTGTATCGTTGGACCTGTCGTTGCTGCTGCCGTTATATTAGATCCTCATCAGCCTATTCAAAGTTTAACGGATTCTAAAAAAATTTCAGCCAAAAAACGCGAGGTACTGGCAGAGCAGATCAAAGAACAGGCTTTAGCATGGGCGATTACACGAGCAGAGCCGAGCGAGATTGATCGCATTAATATTTTGCAAGCCTCACTCTTAGCGATGAAACGTGCAGTAGAGTTATTAGCCGTTCGACCCACTTGGGTTCAGGTTGATGGTAATCAATATCCGGATATAGACTATCTAGGGGAAACTATTATTCAAGGTGACTTATTGGTTGCTGAAATTTCAGCCGCGTCTATCTTAGCTAAAGTTTATCGAGATAGTGAAATGAGTACTTTAGATGTGCTTTATCCAGGTTATGAATTTTCTAAACATAAAGGCTATCCAACAAAACTACATAAAGAAAAGCTGCTTAGTTTAGGGCTTACTGAACAGCATCGGCGTTCATTTTCACCTATTAAGCAAATGCTATAGCATTACAATAAGTTCCACTACAGTCTCGTTTTACCAATGTCTATTGTGTGTAACCATGCCTTTGGTATTATTTCTTTCGTAACTCTCCTATCTTATGCAACCTAAGTTTATTCATTTACGCCTGCACTCTGAATATTCCTTAGTGGATGGTATCGTTAAAGTAAAACCATTGATTAATGAGCTGGCACTCTTAGGCATGCCAGCGGTAGCGATTACCGATCAATCTAACCTTTTTTCTCTCGTCAAATTTTATCGTGCCGCTTTAGGTAAAGGCATTAAGCCAATAGCGGGGGCTGATGTCCATATTTTTAACCCAGATAGCCCCGCTCAGCCCTCTCGGCTTACTCTATTGGTTAAAAATAATGTCGGGTACGTTACTTTAACTGAATTAATTTCTATCGCTTATCAAGAAGGGCAGCATCAAGGTGTGCCTATGCTCAGGCGAGAATGGATTGAGCAAAATAATAAAGGTTTAATTGCTTTGTCTGGCGCGCTGGAAGGTGATGTAGGGTTAGCACTATTAGCTGATGATTCAGAGCAGGCAAGGCAAGCAGCGCAGTACTGGCAGTCTCTATTTCCGCAGAGTTTTTATTTGGAATTACAGCGTGTCGGCAAAAAAAATGAAGAGGCTTATATAGCCAAGGCCGTTGCCTTAGCTACAGAGTTAGATTTGCCTGTTGTTGCTACTAATGATGTTCGTTTTCTAAAATCTTCCAATTTTGATGCGCATGAAGTTCGTGTGTGTATTAACCAAGGCCGTGTTATTGATGATACTCGCCGGCCTAAAGATTATACTCATCAGCAATATTTACGTAGCACCGATGAAATGTTGGCATTGTTTGTTGATATTCCAGAAGCTACAGCCAATACAGTTGAAATTGCTAAGCGCTGCAATCTGAAATTAACTTTAGGGGAGAACTTTTTACCTGATTTTCCTGTGCCAAAAGGTATGTCTTTAGATGAGTTTTTTATTGAGGAATCAAAAAAAGGTTTAAATGCGCGATTAGAAAAATACCCTGCAATCGGTACAGGTACACCGGAAGAAAATCGTAAAGCGTATGATGAGCGTTTGACAATGGAATTAGATACCATTGTGCAAATGGGCTTTCCGGGTTACTTTATGATTGTTGCTGACTTTATTCAATGGGCAAAGGACAATGCTATTCCAGTGGGTCCTGGTCGTGGCTCGGGTGCGGGATCTTTGGTAGCTTATGTACTGAATATTACTGATTTAGACCCGATAGAGTTTGATTTATTATTTGAGCGCTTTTTAAATCCGGAGCGGGTTTCGATGCCAGATTTTGATGTCGATTTCTGTATGGATCGACGCGATGAAGTGATTGATTATGTGGCGCGCCATTATGGTCGAGAAAAAGTATCGCAAATTATCACTTATGGCTCGATGGCAGCGAAAGCGGTTATTCGTGATGTAGGGCGTGTGCTAAGTCATCCTTATGGTTTTGTTGATCGTTTATCTAAATTAGTTCCGTTTGAAATCGGCATAACCTTGACTAAGGCTTTAGACCAAGTACCTGAGTTTAAAGAGCTATATGAAACAGATGATGATGTAAAAGTCTTACTGGATATGGCTTTATCTTTAGAGGGTGTCGTTAGGAATGCTGGTAAACATGCGGGTGGTGTGGTTATCGCCCCCAGTAAATTAACCGATTTCTCGCCTTTATATTGTGAGCAAAGTGGTGGTAATTTAGTTACCCAGTTTGATAAAGATGATGTTGAAGCAGTAGGCTTGGTCAAGTTTGACTTTTTAGGCTTGCGGACTTTAACCATTATTGATTGGGCATTACAGACTATCAATAAGAAACAAGCTGAGCTGAATAAGCCTTTAGTTGATATTACGCAAATCCCACGCGATGATGCGGCTTCGTATGAGCTCTTAAAAAATGCCGAAACAACGGCAGTATTTCAGCTTGAATCGCGAGGTATGAAAGAACTGATTAAAAAGTTAAAACCCGATTGCTTTGATGACATTATTGCTTTAGTGGCTTTGTTCAGACCAGGGCCGTTAGAGTCAGGCATGGTGGATGATTATATTAATGTAAAACATGGTGCAAAAGCTGAATATGCTCACCCTGTTTTAGAGCCTATTCTTCAACCTACAAATGGCGTTATTTTGTATCAAGAACAAGTTATGCAAATTGCGCGGGAAATGGGCGGGTATAGTTTAGGTGGCGCGGATTTATTGCGTCGTGCCATGGGTAAGAAAAAAGTAGAAGAAATGGCTCAGCAACGCGCTATTTTTACCCAAGGTGCTGTAGCGGCTGGTATCGATGAAAGCATTGCTACTTATGTTTTTGACCTTATGGAAAAATTTGCTGGCTATGGTTTTAACAAATCTCATTCAGCCGCTTATGCTTTGGTGGCTTACCAAACTGCTTGGTTAAAAGCGCATTTCCCCGCTGCTTTTATGGCTGCAGTATTGTCTGCTGATATGGATAATACCGATAAAGTGGTCATCTTGATTGCTGAATGTCAGGATATGAAATTAGAGGTTTGTTCGCCGAATATTAATGTCTCTAATTTGCATTTTACTGTGAATGAACAAGGCGAAATTGTTTACGGAATTGGCGCAATTAAAGGCGTAGGTGAGGCGGCAATTGAGGATTTATTACGCGAGCGTAAAGAAAATGGCCCTTTTAAAGGTTTATATGATTTATGTAAGCGCGTGGATTTGCGTAAGGTTAATAAACGTGTGTTTGAGGCCTTGATTCGTGGCGGAGCATTCGATGTTTTTAATGCCAATCGTGCGAGCCATATGGCTGAATTGCCAACCGCTATAAAGGTAGCAGAACGTCATGTAAAAATGACCGAAGTCGGACAAAATGATTTATTTGGTTTAGCCGTTAATGCAGAAACGAGCGAAGATGAAGTAAAAGACTATTCGGCTAATGTTCCGCCATGGTCGGAAAAAGAGCGCTTAGCTTTTGAAAAATTAGCCTTAGGTTTGTTTTTAACCGGCCATCCGATTGACGAATACAGTGCCGAGTTAAAAAATATCACGCATGGCAGTATTGCACATATTTTAGCGAGTGTTGAAGGCTCGCGTGGTAAGTCAGATACGCGTTTGGCAGGCTTATTAGTTGGCATGCGTACGCGGCAAGATCGGAAAGGTCGCACGATGGGTTTTGCCACTTTGGATGATAAAAGTGCGCGAGTCGATGTCGCCATTTATAGTGAAACTTTTGAAACTTATAAAGACTTATTAAAAGGTGATGATATTTTGATCGTTGAAGGCTCGGCACGGATGGATGGCTATTCAGGTATGCTTAGTATTACCGCTGATAAATTATTAAGTATGGAACAGGCGCGAGAGAATTTCGCGCGCTGCTTAATGTTGGACTGGGATAGCGTGCATTCAGCAGTAAAGGGGCGTGATTTTTTGCATAAATTACAGGAAATAATACAACCCTTTAGTGGTGGACAATGCATGGTTGTGGCTAATTACCTAGCTTCAAGTGCGAAAGCAAGTGTGCAGTTAGGTGATGCATGGCGTGTCCATCCAACGGATGAGTTGATGATCCGACTACGGCGATTAATTGGTAGAGATGATGCGGTCAACATTAAATACCGATAATACTCAATCTTTAGAGGCATGCCCTGATTGTGATTTATTGATGGCTGCCGTACAGGTAAAAGAAGGTTGTACGAGTCATTGCCCGCGTTGTGGACATACCTTAGAGCATCCAACGCGCCTTTCTATTAGGAATAACTTTTTTTGTGTTTTTGCAGGGTTGATTCTTTATTTTCCAGCCATGTTATTACCCATATTACAGTTTACGATGGTGGGTAATACCGAAGCATTATCCATTTTAGTTTGTGTGCAAACATTATTTAGTACCGGGAACTGGGGGATTGGTTTAATTATATTTTTTTCCTTAATGCTCGTTCCTTTAGTGCAAATGATATTGCTTATATTTGTTACCACACGCTTTTATTACCAAGTTAAAAGTCGTTATTTGGCATTTTGTTTTAAATGGTATGGTTATTTAAATGCTTGGGGTATGTTAGATATTTTTATGCTAAGTATTATTGTTGCCTCGATTAAATTACGCGATGATGCAGAGTTAGATCCAGGTTTTGGCTTATATGCTTTTATTAGCTTGTTATTCATTAATACACTGCAAACTCAGTTATTAAATAAAAAATTGATTTGGAATTTAATCGAGAAGCATGGTGAATAAGTCTTATTCTGCCTTGAAACAAGGTTTTTTATGTTGCCGGCAATGCCATAAGGTATTGCCTCAAAAACAGCAACAAGTGATTCAGTGCCCGCGGTGTCAGAACAAAGTCTACCCTAGAATTCCAAATAGTTTAAGTCAAAGCTGGGCGCTTTTAATCAGCGGAATTTTTCTCTATATCCCAGCTAATATCCTACCTATTATGACTTTGACTAAGGGGGGGACTATCCGTACTGATACCATTATGTCTGGCATTATTAATTTAGCAAATATTGGCATGGCTCCGATTGCTGTGATTGTTTTTATTGCCAGTATTTTAGTGCCGGCATTAAAAATAATTGCTTTAGCTATGATACTACTGGCAACACAATTTAAATGGTCAATGAGCACTTATATGCGCACCAAAATGTACCGCATAATTGAGTTTGTTGGTCGCTGGTCTATGCTGGATGTTTTTGTGATTAGTATTTTATTGGGTATTGTTAAATTTAATAAAATAGCCTCGGTGGATATAGAACCTGCAGGATTATTATTTGCTGTTGTGATTATATTAACTATGTTAGCTGCAATGCGTTTTGATTCAAGATTAATTTGGGATGATATAAATGAACCTAACTAAGCCTACTATTATAAAAAAACATTGGCTATCAGGTATTTGGTTATTACCTTTAGTAGCCGCTTTAATAGGGGGCTGGACGATATACCAAAGTATGAATGAAAAGGGCATTGATATTCTTATTGTATTTGATCATGCGGTAGGTCTGCGAGAGGGGAAAACCCCTATTATTTATAAAGGGGTGCGCATAGGTGTCGTTAAAAAAGTAGATATTAGTCAGAATTTACAGCAAGTAAAAGTGCATGCTGAAATTCAGCGAGCAGCCAGTGAAAGTCTTAGAGAAAATACCGGGTTTTGGTTGGTTAAACCCAAGGTTTCGCTAACTGAAATTACTGGTTTGGAGACGATTGTTTCGGGGAATTATATTCGTATGCACCCAGGAGAAGGTAAAAAGCAAAGAGAGTTTATCGCTTTAGATAAACCACCGGTTATAGACGAGCATAAGTTAGGTTTGAATATTGATATTTTTGCCGATAGTTTAGGTTCCATTGCGCGTGGTTCAAAAATTTATTTTCGCCAAATTCCCGTGGGTGAAGTTTTAGATTATGAATTAGCTGACACACATAACGGTGTCATTATTAAAGTCTATATTGAGGAGCGTTATGCTCATTTAGTCAAAAAATCATCTCGCTTTTGGAATGCCAGTGGCTTATCAATAAAAGCAGATTTAAGCGGTTTCTCTATGAAAACGGAGTCATTAGCCGCATTGATTTCTGGGGGGATAGCTTTTTATACGCCAGATACTAAAAGTGCCGATATAGCAGATAACGGTACACAATTTAAATTGCACAGTGATTTTGATAGCGCTAAGGTTGGTATTTTAGTCAAAATCAATTTTGAATCAGCGATTGGCTTACAAGAAGGTGTGACTGAAGTTCAGTATGATGCGTTTAAAATCGGTCTTGTTAAGAAGTTAAGTTATAAAAAAACTGGGAAAAGTGTTATCGCCGAAGTGATGTTTGACCCGCGTGCTGAAGCGTTATTAAAAGAGGGGACAAAATTCTGGTTAGACAAACCAAAGCTCTCACTCACTGATTTTTCAGGATTGAAATCTTTATTACAAGGAAACCATATAAAAATGCAAGTAGGCGAGGGGGCTAGTGTTCGAGAGTTTATTGCGCTCAGTAAACCACCGTTAATGTCTATAGGTGATAAAGGGATTCATTTGGTTTTAAAAGCTGATTCTTTAGGTTCTATCGAATATGGCAGCCCTATCCTTTATAAAAAAATACAAGTAGGGCAAGTACATGATTTTAAACTGAATAAAAAAGGTGAGTACGTCTTAATTGATATTTATATTACAGAACGTTATGCGCATTTAGTCGCGCCTAGTTCGCGTTTTTGGAATACCAGTGGGGTACAAGTGCATGTCGGTACGACGGGTATGGACATTCAAACGGGGACTGTGGGAACGTTGTTAAATGGGGGGATTGAATTTTTAACACCGGAATTAAGTACTAAAAAAATTAAAAACCATGCACTCTATGATTTACACCCTAACTATGCTGCTGCGATTGGAGCAGAATTAACACCTTATAAACCGGAAAAAGGCGAGACTATTATTCAGCTTAGCGCAAATGATTTAGGCTCTTTAGCGGTTGGAACTCAAGTTTATTTTAAGAAAATCCCTGTAGGTGAAGTTGTTTATTATCATTTGAGTAAAGAGAATGACAGGATTATTATTAGTGTACTTATACGCAGTAAATACCGGCATTTACTAACTGATTCTAGTCGTTTTTGGCGTAATAGCGGGCTGAAAATTAAAGCCAGTTTATCGGGTGTTGATGTCGATATGGCATCGATGAGCGCTTTATTGAATGGTGGCATTAGCTTTGCTAACTCGACACATAAAAATGTGGTCACTACAAAAGCAAAAGCTAATAAAACTTATCATCTGTATTCAGATAAACAAATCGCTCTGCAATTAGCTGAGGAAATTACCATAAAATTTTCTTTAGCAAAGGGAATCAGCGCAGGCACGGTCATTAAATATTTGGGGATTCCAGTTGGAGAAATAAGCACGGTTAAATTAGCAGAAGATAATCAATCAATTATTGCCAGTGCAAAATTATTCGGCTCAGCAATTAATTTTGCCCGAGCTGGAACGAAATTTTGGTTAGTATCAGCGCAAGTGGGTTTATTTAAAAATAAAAATTTAGATACTTTAATTAAAGGAAGCTATTTGGATATAGAGCCCGGTAATGGGGCAAAGCAAACAGAATTTGTAGCCAAACTGAATCAAGTGGCAATAAAGCAAGGTTTACATCTTGTGTTACAAGCACCACGTTTAGGTTCTATTAAAGTAGGCAATCATGTTTCTTATCGACAAATTAATGTCGGCGAAGTGAGAAGTTTTCGCCTATCCAAAAATGCTACCCAGGTTTTAATTGATATTTACATTGCGCCTCAATATGCGCCGCTGGTAAAACAGAATACTAAATTTTGGAATGCGAGTGGTGTTAGCATTGATTTTGGTTGGATTGCTGGCGCAGAAGTACGCACTGAGTCGGTTGAAAGCATAGTTGTCGGTGGAATTGCTTTTGCTACACCTGAGACAGCTAGTCATAATGCTAAAGCAGGACATGTATTTGATTTGCATAATGATTATCAACAAGAATGGTTAGAGTGGCAGCCAGAAATAGCCTTAATTGAATAAGTCAGGTATGAAATCACTTAATAAGAGAAGCACAGTAAAAAAATTATCTTCTACACAGAGAGCTCCAGTTTTAAGTTATAGGGCTAACCTACGATTTGACTTACCGGCAAGTCTGGTTGTTTTTCTTTTGGCCTTACCTTTATGTCTCGGCGTTGCTTTGGCCTCAGGCGCTCCTTTGTATGCAGGATTGATTGCTGGAGTTGTAGGAGGCCTAGTGGTCACTAGCTTAAGTGATTCAGCATTAGGCGTCACTGGTCCCTCTGCTGGGCTTGCTATGATTGTCTTTGGTGCTATTTCAGAGTTAGGTTTTGAGTCATTCCTATTAGCCGTTATTTTGGCCGGGATTATCCAATTTATAATGGGTAAGATTGGAACTGGGGTTATTGGTTATTACTTTCCTTCTGCTGTGATTACTGGAATGCTATCAGGCATAGGTATTATTGTTTTTCTTAAGCAAATTCCGCATGCGATAGGCTATGACCGTGATTACGAGGGGGATATCTCATTTTTTCAGAGTGACCAATATACAACACTCACTGAGTTACAGCATATGCTTGATTTTATGGCACCTAGCGCCATTATCATTAGCTCAATTTGTTTACTCATTTTATTGTTATGGGAAACACAATGGATTAAACAATACCGGTTTAGTGAGAGCCTGCATGGGGCAGTTGTAGCGGTTATCGTTGGTGTAGTGTTAAATCAAGTGTTTATCGCTTTTTATCCTCAATGGGCTTTAACAGATAAGCATTTACTTGTAATACCTGTTGTAGAAACACTGTCTGACTTGGGACAAGTTTTTACTTTTCCGAACTTCTCACAAATTAATAACCCCGTTATTTATCATATTGCTTTTATGATTGCCATTGTCGCGAGTTTGGAAACTTTATTGTGCGTTGAAGCGATGAATAAGCTTGACCCTTATAAGCGAGTAACTTCAAATAATCGAGAATTAAGAGCACAGGGAATTGGTAATATTTGCTCTGGGTTACTCGGTGGTTTACCAATGACGCAATTAATTGTGCGTAGTTCTGCCAATGTACAGTCAGGTAGCCGCACTAAAGCCTCTGCTTTTATGCAAAGTATTTTCTTATTAATTGCGGTGTTACTAGTACCTAAGCTAATTAATAAAATTCCTTTATCTAGTTTAGCAGCTGTTTTTTTTGTTGTTGCTTATAAAATGGCTAACCCAAAACGCTTTAAAACCTTGTATCAAGTCGGCTCTTATCATTTTATCCCTTTTATAGCAACGATCATTGGACTCATGTTTTCTGATATGTTGACAGGTTTTAGTATCGGTATGGGCTGTGCTTTATTTTTTATTTTGCTAGAAAATAAAAAGCTTGGCTTTCACTTACACGAACAACATGGGCACAATAAAAAAATTATCACTTTGTCTGAGAATGTTTCATTTTTAAATAAATCCAATATTTTACATTTACTCAGTGAGCTACCACGAAATGCTAATATTGTTATTGATGCAACCTATGTAAAATATATAGATTACGATGTTTATGAGGTTATTCAAAATTTTAAAATTGATGCCAAGCGTAAAGGTATTAACCTAGTTGTACAGAACCTACGTGGCTTTGGTTTTTTACAGCCCGTTGAGCATGTTTTACCCGTTAGTCAAGAATCGCAGCAATTATTAACACCTAAAGATGTATTGAAAATATTGCAAGAAGGTAATAACCGTTTTGTAAACAGTATTAAGAACAAACGAAATTTACTTTCGCAAGTTAATGAAACGGTTGAAGGGCAATTTCCTATCGCTATTATTTTAAGTTGTATTGACTCGCGTACTTCGGCTGAGCTGATTTTTGATCAAGGTTTAGGGGATGTTTTTAGTGTTAGAGTTGCAGGAAATGTCGTTAATGATGATATTTTAGGCAGTATGGAATATGCTTGTAAAGTAGCAGGGTCTAAGTTAGTTGTTGTTTTGGGGCATACGCATTGCGGTGCTATTAAAGGTGCTTGCGCAGGTATAGAATTAGGCAATTTGACAGGCTTACTTGATAAAATTCAGCCTGCTGTTAGAGCTGTGGAAGCAGGTGATTTTGCGAAAAACAGTCTGAAGGATAGTTGCTTAGAGGATAAAGTGGCTGAACGTAATGTAGAAATTATGGTCCAACAAGTTAAACAAAGAAGTCCTTTATTACAAACTATGCAGGGTGCCGGTCAAATTGATATTGTCAGTGCGATGTACAATATTGAAACGGGGAAGGTCGAGTTTTAACTTCTTTATTATTCATGTTTTTATCAAGGTAGTTAGCACTTTTCCATTCCATGCTGGCACTAAATTGGGCTAGCATCTCTATTTGCCTTCCATTTGTTTTTTCGTAACGCTTTTTTTGCTGCTCTTTTTTCTTGTAAGGCAACCAGTTCAATCAGCTCTTGCTCCATAATTTCAGGTGTTTCGAGTGTCAGCCTGCCCAGTAGGCCCTCCCTTAGTTCGGTCAGTAAAATTTTAGCCACTTTGTCGATATCAATATGACCTCCTCCTCGTAGGCAGCCGCGTTTTTTTCCAATTAACAGGAGTAACTCATAGTCAGTTTCAGGGAGTTTATCGATTTGATAGCGTTGTTTTAAGCTGTCTGGGTAATCGCGTAATAGAAATTCACCTGCAAATGAAGCAATATCATCGTGTTTTAAGGCTGTATCTTTAATCGCTCCCGTGGTTGCTAAGCGATAGCCAGTATTAGGGTTCTCTAAGTTTGGCCATAACATGCCTGGTGTATCGCAGAGAATAATGCCATTTTGTAAATCAATGCGTTGTTGTCTTTTGGTAACTGCCGGTTCATTGCCGGTTTTAGCAATGGTACGACCGGCTAACGCATTAATTGTGGTTGATTTTCCAACATTTGGAATGCCCATAATTAAAGCGTGTATGACTTTGGTATTTTCTGCTTTATGAGGAATTAATTGACGGCAAAGGTCAATAATTTGCGCTACATTTTCAGAGTGTACAGCTGTTGTTGCTAAAGTTTTTACACCTTGCTCTCGCTCTAAGTATACCTGCCATTTCTGAGTTCTGACGGGATCAGCTAAATCGGCTTTATTAAGTATTTTGATGCAAGGTTTATCGGCACGTAATTCCTTTAGTAGCGGGTTAGCGCTACTAAAGGGAATGCGTGCGTCAAGTACTTCGATTAATAAATCTATATCAGGCAAAGTTTCCTTTATTTCTTTGCCTGCTTTGTGCATGTGACCTGGGTACCATTGAATTTGCATGTGTATTGTTTTTAGGTAGGGCGGACTTCAGACCGCTATTTCAAGTGAGGCGTGCATTAGCGGGTAATGCGTTATTCTACCCTTATTTTTTTACATGCAAGCCACATTCCTTCTTGGTGGCACCTTCCCACCACCAGCGTCCTGCGCGTTCGTGTTGATTAGGTAATACAGCGCGAGTACAGGGTTCACAGCCTATGCTAATAAAACCTTGTTGATGTAAGGTATTAAAAGGCACTTGGTATGCTTCGATATAATCCCAAACTTGAGCGGAGCTTTGATTAACTAAAGGGTTAAATTTTACTAAAGTGTGTTTCTTTGTTGAGAAGGCGGGATCAATTTGAATTTCAGGGATGTTCTGGCGCGTATCTAAACTTTGATCTTTACGTTGGCCTGTAATCCAGGCATCAACTTGTGCAAGTTTACGTTTTAAGGGCTGTACTTTGCGGATAGCGCAACATTCTTGATGCCCATCCTCATAAAAGCTAAACAGGCCTTTTTCTTTAACAAAAGCTTCAAGTTGAGTATGTTCAGGACTCAGTAGTTCAATATCAATTTTATAATGCTTTCTGACTTTTTCGATAAATTGGTAAGTTTCGGGGTGTAAACGGCCTGTATCTAAAGAAAATATCTGAATGTCTTGACGAATTTTTAAGGCCATATCAATTAAAACAACATCTTCCGCACCACTAAATGAAATGGCTACTTGGTCATAATTTTCTAAGGCTTGTCTAAGGACTTTACGTGGGTTTTTACCTTGTAATTCACTTTGTATTTGTTCGATGGTGTTCATGAGGGTTGTTCAGTTTATAGTAAATTGGAGCGACGTACTTGAGATGGGACAATAGATTGCCAAGTAATCTTGTAGGAGTGCAATAGCTATTGCTATTTCGGACACGTTAAAGCGTGTTATTCTTGTCATTATGCTCGATTTTAAAATACTAGCCCAATGGTATAACACGCTAGTACAGTATTTCTTAAATTTAAAAAAATGCTATAAATGATTTTTTTAAAGTACTACTAGCCTTACCGGTTGCGTCTAGGCCTGATGTACTTAGAAATATAGTGGTGTATTGTACCCTGCCCATAAGCTCTAACAAAGCTCAATATGGGAAAAGGTGGAACTTTATATTGAGTTGATTATTCCAAAGGTTTTATATTAAAAATAATTAAGCATGTGTCAGATTTTACCACGTTGTAGCATGATTTTTTAAGGTTCTATGTGAAAAATGCAGTGGGTATAGGCGCGCCATCCTAGCTCATGAATATTTGGCGACAGGAATCTCAAGTATTCATGAGCTAGGATGGCGCGCCTAAAAAAATTGTCGTGGCATATCTTGCTAATTTTTGGCTGAAAACAAGCAAAACATGAAGGCAAGCCATTAAAATTCAAGGGAAAATGATAAAACGACAACAGCCCCATAGGTTATGTGATTAAAGAAATTAAGCATTAGGCTTTTTCGTTAAAAGACGCTTTGCGCCTATCTGAGGATACGCGACGGTTGACGATCTGTTTCATACGTTTTGATGAGGTACGGCGTGTAGGTCGTTTTCGCCTTTCTGTTTTGACTTCCGGCGGTTGCTCTTCTTCATCAATAATAGTGGCATAGCGTATTACTTTTTTGGGCTTAGTGATGGGGTTGACTGCGGGGACATGAATATAGGGGATTTTAATCATAGCTTTAAACCTTATTATGTATATAAACAAGTTATCGGCATGGAAGGAAAAAAATTAATACTAAAATAGTAAGTTATTGAGTAAAAATACAAAGAGCTTTACAAAACAATATAAGTATATTATAAAAGACTTAAGCTTTTTGCCCCAAAGCGCTAGTTAAAAACTATACACTTTTAGGATAAGGTTTTAGTATTCAAAAAGCATTTCGGAGCGATATATTGCACTATTTTATAATGACTTTTAGTCGTTATGAAAATAACCTATGGGTTTTTAGTCCATAGTTTTGAGTTACCTTACTAGGAGACTACTATGAAGAATAACGTAAATATTCAGCGCCGCAAACTTTTAAAGCTTGCAGGTATTAGTGCAGCAGCATTAGCCACATTTCCTAGTCTACTTAATGCTAAAACAATGCGAGTGGGACGGCATGCATCTCCTGATTTTAACCCAGATATAGAAATTAAACTGACAGGCGAAGTGAAGTACGTGCCGATTTTTAATGGCCCACAAACTCGTGTCTGGAAAGTTATAGGTGAAGTTTTAAAAGGGCCTGCAAAGACCATTACCAATGAAAAGAGCTATCTTGCTCCAACGATTCGTTTACATAAAGGTCAGAAAGTTCGTATCTACTTAAATAATGAATTACCTTCTGCAACAATATTACACTGGCATGGACTACATGTACCTTCTGAAATGGATGGTAATCCTATGTATGCTATTGACTATGGTGAGACTTTTGTTTATGAATTTGAAATACTCAATAGAGCGGGAACTTATTGGTATCATGCCCATACTCATAGTTTAACAGCTAAACATGTCTATTCAGGGCTTGCAGGTTTTTTTCTTGTCAGTGATAACGAAGAGCAATCGCTTAAATTACCAAGTGGTGAATTTGATGTACCTTTAGTTATTCAAGATCGTAATTTTGATCAACAAAATCAGCTTAAATATGCTGGCGGCATGATGATGAAGATGCATGGTTTTTTAGGCGATCAGATTTTGGTGAATGGTACACCGGATTTTGAATTACCTGTGGCAACACGTGCTTATCGAATGCGTTTACTAAATGGCTCTAACTCACGCATCTATAAATTAGCTTGGGATGATGGCACACCAATAAAAGTTATTGCTACAGATGGTGGTTTATTAGAGCATGCTGAAACGCTTCCTTATTTAACACTAGCTCCTGCGGAGCGACGAGAAATCTGGGTTGACTTTAGTCATAAAAAAGTTGGCACGGAATTAACCTTGCGTAGTTTAGAATTTTCTTCTAGTGGCATGGGAGGAGGCATGGGTATGATGGGTGGCGGTCGTCGTGGCGGCATGATGGGGGGAATGGGTGGCAGCGGAGCACATGCAGGAGAAGATTTTTCTGTACTTAAAGTGCGGGTTAGTAAGAAAGTATCCAGCCATGATGTCTTGCCGAAACGATTGAGCAAAATAACGCCTTTACGTTTAGCCGATGCTGAAAATCTTCATTCACCACGCCGTATCACTTTATCCATGCGTCATATGTCTGCCTTGTTAAATGGTCGTTCTTATAAAATGAATGATATTAGGGCAGATGAAATTTTTCATGTCAATACTTTGCAATTAATGGTGTTTGACAATGGTTTTCATCACGGCATGGGTGGAATGGGAATGCCGCATCCTATGCATTTACATGGAGAACAATTTCAGGTGGTTAAACGGGAAGTTAGAAATAAATCCGGTAAAGGGTACGCCTCAATTTCTGCAGGGTTTTTAGATAAAGGCTGGAAAGATACTGTATTAGTTATGCCGGGCGAAAAGGTAACTATTTTAAAGCCATTTAATGACTTTACTGGACCATTTATGTATCACTGCCATAATTTAGAGCATGAAGATATGGGGATGATGCGTGACTTACTAGTGAAGAAAGTTTAAGTGAAAGATAATAAAATTTTTTTGTAATACATAGTTAAAGGCATTGTAAAAGTACTCTAAAATTAGGAAAAATATATGTTAGTAACAGAAAGTTGATAGTTCACAGCATTAATTAATGGGTTCCTGAACATGCATTGTGAATGTTTCATTGCTCTGAAGGGAGCCATCAAGGAATAAATATGTCAAAAAGATCACAGATTAAGATTAAAGGGATGCATTGTGGTGGTTGTGAATCAATTATTGAGGAGGCGTTGACTAAAGTTAATGGGGTTATTGAGGTAAAAGCTAATTATTCTACTGCTAAGTGCCTAGTCGTTTATGATGAGGAAAAAATTAGCCTCGATGATATTTATCAAGTTATTGAAGGCAGTGGCTATCAAGTCGAGCTAACGCCAGATGATAAAGGCTCATTTTTTGTAAAATTGAGTTTGTCCTTATTAGCTTTAGTCGCTATCGTTTTATTAATGTTTTTTTCGCGAAAATTATGGCATCAGTTTAGTGTGCCTGAGATTAGCTCGCAACTAAGCTATGGAATGATTTTTGTGGTTGGCTTGATTACCGGCTTACATTGTATTGGTATGTGTGGCAGTTTCGTCATTAGTTATACTGTGAAAGATGCACAACAAGGTCAAGCACCTTATTTATCGCATATCTTATATGGTGTAGGCAAGACTTTATCTTATGCTATGTTTGGCGCGATATTTGGCTTTATAGGTTCAGTGATTAGTATTACGCCATTTATTAGCGGTATGAGTATTTTATTGGCTGGTACATTTTTAATTTTATTCGGCCTGAATATGCTAAATGTGTTTGCCGTGTTAAGGCGGGTAAGATTTAAACAGCCAGAAGTGATGACGCACTATGCTATGAAAAAGAGGCGTAATGCACGTAGTCCTTTTTTTATTGGTTTTTTTTCCGGTTTTCTTTTAGGCTGTGGCCCATTACAAGCAATGTATATTATGGCCGCTGGTAATGCTGACCCAATTGAAGGCGCTAAATTTCTAGCTTTATTTGGCTTAGGAACGTTACCTGCGTTATTGAGTTTTGGCATGGTAGCGCATTTGCTTTCTGAGAAAATGACACATCGTTTTTTACAAGCATCGGGCATTATCTTGATTGTTATGGGAACAATGATGCTTAATAAAGGTTTAATGAAAACTAAATCAGGTTATGATTTTCAGTCAATTAGCACGAGCATAAGTCAAAAAATGACCAGTGAATAATTGCACAATCCTGTGTACTTTCATGGTTAGCATTTTAGTTTCAGGGAAACTTTTGTTAGAATTTTTTGCCATTTTAAAAGCATAAGTCACGGCAGGTTTCGGGTCTTATGTTTTTTTACTGAGGTTGCTAACTTTATCCGTGATAAAAGACTTTAAAAATTTGTTCAAATTTTTCATGTGTTGTATCAAGGATCATACTTATTTCATCAATCGACATACCTAGGTTGTTTTTCCCTAAGTTACTCCAGTCTAGGTCTATTCGGCTATAAGTGTCTGCGACACGAACGATAGAGGCTATTTTACAGTAAGTGTCTGTATTATCGGGATATGCGTGTAATCTTATAGAATCCGTAATGAGATCTGGAAGGTTCCATAGTTTGGTTAGTGCCGCACCCGTTTGAAAGTGGTCGAAGCCAATTAAGCTTTTTTCAATATCTATCTCAGTGAGGGCTGATTGTTGTCCCTCTTGTGCCTGAAACGCTAAAAAAGACTTTCTTGCTAGCTCAGGAATACGTAGAAGAAACACCAATTGACCAATGTTATGCACGAGTCCACAAAGAAAAGCGGAGTCAGAGAATTCATTACTCAAGTGCTTGTCCAGCTCTTGAGCGATAAGTGCGCAGCGTAAGCTTCGTGCCCAGAAATCATGCATATTTATCATGTCCCCTGGTAAATTAGAGAATTTATCTATAATCACAGTACTAAGAACGATACTACGTAGTTCTTTAATGCCAATCATAGTTATTGCTCTGCTAATTGAAGTGATTTGTGCAGGAAACCCATAAAATGCACTGTTCACTATCTTAAGCAGTTTTAGCGATAAGGCTGCATCTTGTTCAATAATAAAAGCTGCATCCGCTAATGACTTATTAGGGTCTTCAGATACTTTTTGTAGTTCAAAGTAAATGTTAGGAGGTGAGGCTAGTTGTACGTCACCTTGTAATAAGTCGGCAATGGTTAAGCCGCTATGTAGTAAAGTGCTAGGCATAGGTTATTAATCAATTAAGGGGCAGAAGACAGCTTAGTATAAGGTGAATTTTTCTGTATGGATGAGGCAACTGTCATTTATTTTGTATAAATATTGCTAATTATTTTGCTCATATTTACGTCTAATGGCCTCATCTCGGGCATCGTCGATTTCACGCATAATACTTTTGACATTAGCTTTTTTATTGCTTGTTTGAAAAACGCCCGTCAGCTTTGTATCAGGGCTTAGCTTGCCAGTCTGATAAATTTTCCAGATTTCTTTGGCATATTGAGTGTTTAATAGCTCTGGGGCAAACCGACCAAAATAGCTTGCTAGATTATTAACATCTCGTTCTAGCATTTTAGCTGCATTATTATTCGCAGCAGCATCAACAGCTTGAGGTAAATCAATAATAACGGGGCCGAGTTCATCAATCAATATATTGAATTCAGATAAATCACCGTGAACGAGCCCAGCACATAGCATTCTGACCACTTCGGTTATTAATAAGCCATGATATTCAAGTGCTTGTTCTTGATTCAAAACAAGATCATTCAGTCTAGGAGCGGCAGCTCCATGTCCATCGGTCACAAGCTCCATAAGTAATACGCCTTCGACAAAGTTATAAGGCTGCGGTACGCGTACGCCAGCTGCTGCAAGTCTATATAAAGCATCTACTTCGGCATTTTGCCAAACTTCTTCTTGTTGTTTACGCCCAAACTGGGATTTTTTTTGCATTGCACGTGCTTGTCGGCTATTGCGTACCTTGCGGCCTTCTTGATACAAAGCTTGCTTATGAAAACCGCGTTTATTGGCGGCTTTATATACTTTAGCGCAGCGAATTTCACCTTCAGAAAGCACCACATAAACAGCTGCTTCTTTGCCGCTTTTTAGTGGGTGAATGACTTCCTCAATAAAGCCATCGGCTATCAGTGACTCAAGACTTTTTGGGGGTTTCATTGCCATTTTTTATTACCTATCTTAAAAATTTGGAGGTAGAGCTTTTAGTTTACTCGCTTCAGTCAAGAAAAAACAAATCATAGAGAGTATAAAGAAATGACGTTTAGATATTTCTTTTCCATACCTAAATTATTTATCTTTATGGGGCATTCCCTAGCTCTTTTATCAAGAGTTTTCTTTTCTACAGGAGGTTTCTGTTAGAGCGTGCAGAGAAATGAGGATATATAGTATTGAGCTATATTACGACGCACGCGACATATATTTCCCCGTCGTCGTATTGATTTTTATAATTTCACCAGTTTCTAGATACTCAGGTACTTGAACTTCCAATCCTGTAGGTAAAATTGCAACTTTAGTTCTTGCGGTTGCTGAGGAGCCTTTAATACCAGGCGCTGTTTCTATGATTTCTAAATCAACAGAAGCTGGAAGTTCAATACCTAGAATATTATCCTCCATAATGAGGGCAGTAATCCCCTCTAGGCCTTCAGTAATATATTCTTTTTGGCCTTCAAGGTCATCTTGATTTAGGTTGTACTGGCTGTAATCATCCATATTCATAAACACATAGTTTTCGCCATCATTGTAAGAATATTGCACTTTTACTTGAATACAATCTGCTTCTTTTAGAAAATCGTCCCCTTTATAGACTTCATCTAATTTTTGGCCAGTTTTTAAATTGGTATAACGCACTTTGTAGGCTGTTCCTGCTCCACGTGAAGAAGGGCTACGGGCTTCAAGTTGTTTTATGGCATGAGGGACATCATTAATATCAATGATCATTCCGCGTTTTAAGTCTGTCGCTTTAGGCATGATTATTCCTGGTTGTGTAAGATGCTGGTCTTGTACCAGCATCTTATATGTTATTTATTCGGCTGTTTGCTCTTTTATAAAAGTAACAATTTCATTTAATGGAATATCGCGGTTTTCACTATCGGTGCGCGCACGATATTCAACACTATTATTATCTAAACCACGATCACCTAAAACAATTCGGTGCGGAATACCGATCAGCTCCATATCAGAAAACATAAAACCTGCGCGTACTTTACGATCATCAAATAAGATATCAACCCCCGCCTCTAATAAATCCTGATACAGTTGGTTAGCGGCAACACGTAAGCGTTCTGATTTGTGCATATTCATTGGACATAGAGCGACGGTAAAGGGCGCGAGTTTAGCTGGCCAAATAATGCCGTTATCGTCATGGCTTTGCTCTACTGCCGCAGCAACAATACGAGAAATTCCGATACCATAGCATCCCATCGTCATCACTTCGCTTTTACCGCCTTCGTTAATCACAGTCGCATTCATCGCAGAGCTGTATTTAGTCCCTAATTGAAATATATGTCCGACTTCGATACCGCGCACTATATTTAATACGCCTTTGCCATCTGGACTAGGGTCACCAGCAACAACCGAACGTAAGTCAGCAATTTCAGCAGGGGGAGCTAAATCCCTTTCCCAATTAACGCCGGTATAATGTTTACCTTCTTGATTTGCACCACATATAAAATCAGACAAAACCGTCACGCTACGATCAGCGATAGTACGAATACTTAGACCAATAGGGCCTATTGAGCCAGGCTTACATTGACAAGCAGCTGCCACTTCTTCATCACTAGCAAATACTAATGGCGTTAGAATGCCGTCAATTTTTTCTACTTTGATGTCATTAAGTTCGTGGTCTCCTCTTAATAACAAGGCAACTAAACTACCTTCCTCTTCACCTTTAACTATCAGCGTTTTAAGGCATTGCTCAGCAGAAACATTTAAGAATTGAGTCAGCTCTTCGATACTATGTTGGTTTGGCGTGTCAATCAATGTTAAATCTTGTGTTGCTGCACTGCGTGAAGCTGTGGGCATCAGTGCTTCTGCTTTTTCAACATTGGCTGCGTAACTGCTTTCTGTAGAAACCGCAATGGCATCTTCGCCACTCTCAGCCAGTACATGAAATTCATGTGAAACAGCACCGCCAATGGAGCCAGAATCAGCGATGACGGCACGAAAGTCTAATCCAAAACTATTAAAAATAGCATGGTAGGCAGTGTGCATAACATCGTAAGTTTCTTGTAGTGATGCTTGGCTTAAATGAAAAGAATAAGCATCTTTCATAATAAATTCACGCGCACGCATAATGCCGAAGCGCGGGCGAATTTCATCACGAATTTTAGTTTGTATTTGAAAATAAGTGATCGGTAACTGTTTGTAACTTTTTAGTTCATTACGAGCCAAATCAGTGACGATTTCTTCAGCAGTAGGACCTAAGCAAAACTCTCTATTATGACGATCCGTTAAGCGAGCTAATTCAGGACCATATTGTTCCCAGCGTCCCGTTTCTTGCCATAATTCAGCGGGTTGTAAGGATGGCATTAATACTTCCAGCGCCCCTGTTTTTTCCATTTCTTTGCGCGTAATCTGTTCAACTTTACGTAGTACGCGCAAACCTAAAGGCAACCAAGTATAAAGACCTGAGGCAAGCTTACGAATAAGCCCCGCACGAATCATAAGTTTATGGCTGGCAATTTCTGCGTCGGCTGGCGTTTCTTTAACGGTATTAAGGGGGAATTGTGAGGTACGCATGTATATTTAAGAAAGTGAAATAAAAGAAAATAACTATTTTACCTAGCCTAATCCTATTTAGTCATGTTTTGTTGTATTTTTGTTTGCTGGCTGGCTGGGCTTTATAAGTGGGAGTTTATGCTTACCGACTAAAGTAGCTGCATTGCTAAGCAAAAATCTCTTCAAGAAAATTCTGCATACTTTTCCAAGCGCGTTTAGCGGCAACTTCATTATAAAGCATGCCTAAATCAGGAGCATTAGCTTGTGGGTTAGTGAAAGCATGTACGGTATGCCCATAACTGTGTAATTGCCAGTCAACGTTTAAATCGGTCATTTCTTGCATAAAAGCATTGCATTGTTCCGGTGAGGCCAAAGGATCATCATGCCCGTGTAAAGCTAATACTTTAGCAAGGACGGGTTTGTCTGTGGTATGAATAGGTGGATTTAATAAGCCATGAAAACTGACTACGCCTTGCAGGTTAGCGCCCATACGCGCTAGATCTAATACGCAGAGACCACCAAAACAAAAACCGAGTGCAGTAACTTTATCGTCATTAACCCAAGGTAATAATTTAACAGCATATAAAGCAGCATGAATACGTTGCTGTAATAGCTTACGATTATCCATAAAAGGCTGCATAAGCTGTGCATTTTCTTCCGGAGTAGTGCCTATTTTTCCCTGACCATACATGTCTAAGGCAAAAGCAACATAACCCAATTCAGCAAGTTCTTTTGCTTTTGCATCAACAAAAGCATCTCGCCCGCTCCAAGTATGGCTGATTAATACCGCTGGGCGCCTGTCTGAATTGCTATCGTCATATGCGAAAAAACCTTCTAATAAAGTATCGCCATCTAAATAGTTAATTGTATTAGATACTATTGCCATTTTAGTAGCCTATTGATTACCGAAATTATAAACAACCACTCTATTAACTAAAGGTTTTAGTTGGTCTTTGAGCATTTGTTTATGTTTTTTACTTTGCATATAATTTTTAAACGCTTTTGTATTTTCAAAAGTTACCGTTACCGCAACATCAAAAGTATCATCGACTTTTGGACGATTACTTGGGATAACTGCACTAACATGGCGTGATAAAACGCCCGGTAATGCTTCTAATGCACGACTTGCTTTAATAAATTGTTCACGCATTTGTAAATTTCCAGGTTCTTTTAACCAAACGACAATAACATGACTAACGCGTTGATCTGCTTGAGCATGTGCAATGTTAGCGCTAAAAAATGAACTGATAAATAATAAGCTAATGAATAATTTTTTCATTTATATTTCTCCTGATGCTCTTAAAGAGGCTAAAAAGCCGGTTGAGGCTTCTTCGATTAAATCTAATACGTTTTCAAAACCATAAGCTCCCCCATAATAAGGATCGGGGACTTCGCGCGTTTTTAAATGGGGCGCATAATCTAAAAATAACTTCAATTTATATTGGTGTTCTTCAGGACAGGCTTCGCGCATAATACTAAGGTTATCTTCATCCATGGCAAGTAAATGATCATAATATTCAAAATCACCCATAATCACTTTACGAGCACGTAGTTTACTTAAATCGATCCCTCGTTCTTTAGCTACTTTTTGTGAACGCAAGTCAGGGGCTTCGTTAGTATGGTAGGCATGGGTTCCTGCAGAGTCTATAGAAAATCTATCATGCAGTTGTTCATCTAATAATAACTTATTAAATACACCTTCTGCGCTGGGAGAGCGACAAATATTGCCCATACAAACAAATAGTACATTTATCTGTTTTTTGCTATTCATAACTATCTGATTCCTTTAGGTGTTTATATGTTGTTATTTATATTAGTATTGAGTTGTTTACATCTGGCTTGGACACAAATACTTAACATGAATCCTTATTCTAATGATTAAAAAATAAATTGAAAGCCTTAGTTATTGTGGGCATGATAAAGATGATGGTCTTAATTATGGTTATATGGTCGCGTTCGTAAAGCGGAGCTTCAAAGGTCTAGATTTATTGCGGCATCCTACAAGGTAAATGACTGAGTACAGCAAGAGCTCACCATGAAGATATTTTTAAAGTAATGATTACTTTAATGATGCTTATAAACGGCATTGTACATGTCTTAATTTGACACTTGAATTTGCTTATTCGTATCCCATGCAGAATAATAATGTAGCGGCTCGCATAACTGCTTAATGGCATCACTTTTCCAGTTACCTAATAACAAGCCATGCAAACGTAAACCCTGTTGTTTTTTTAATTTTTCTACCCGATTAAATAATAAAGTTTGCACGGGAAAGCGGCCATCAGAGATTAATAAAATATCTGCATCTTGCCAGCCTTCTGTTTTTTGCTTCTCTAAAGCCATCAATAAAGGATGCACGACATCAGTACCACCATTAAAAGACTGTTGTAAAAATTTTAATAATTTTGTTAATCCACCTTGCGTTAAGTCTAGCTCATGCTCAAGGACTTGCTCTAATCCCCCAAAAGCATAGACAAAACAATGCCGTTGCTCATTAAAGGCAATGCGTAACCCTTCTAGAATAAGAGCTTTAGCAATCGTCTCTGGCATACCTTGCATAGAAGCTGAAGTATCTAGGCAAATAATAATGGGTCCATAGGCCTTACTGCTTCGATCCTCTTTGGGTGGTCCATTAATATCTAGCTCTTGCTCAACGAGCATGAGGTCAGGCATTAAGCCACAATGACAGTAGGTCAGTAATTTTCTTTCAGCACGTTTGGCATACCAGAGCATTTTTAATTTAGGGTGCCCGAGCATCGCAAGTTCACTTGGGAGTAGGCGGCTCAGGTCATCACTTAACACAATACCGCCAGTCTCCATTGCCGCTCTATCTGTCCAAGTCTCTTGTTCGACTGTCACTTCTCTGATAATAGGATTAAATACCTGTTCACTAAGCGAGTTTACTGCATCTTCACCAGCAACATGACGTAAACGCCCTAAAGTTGCCATCAGCTTTTGTAATTCGGGGAGTTCTTGCAGTAGCTTTCGGTAACGGATAATATCGCGCCAGCCTTGCGCAGATAATATCCCCTGGCTTAAGTCCCAGCCTTTGCCTAATAACTCACCAAATTCAGTATAAACAGTAGAAAGCTCATGCCAGCTATCGGCCAGTTCCTGCCAGTTTTTATCTAACTGTTCCGTGATGATAATATTTGCTTGTATGTCATCATCTGCTGTGGAAGCTGCGTTATGAGAAGAAGTTGGGCTTTGTTGGTTTACAAAAGGCGAGGTTAGCTCTGACTCACTATCGTTGGAAGTTATCGGCTTTGTAAGATTTATTCCTTGTGCAGCACTTTGGTTTATTTGAGTTGATGCGCTTTGGCTTTCTTGATTTTGCTTAGTTTGGCTTTGCGATTGCGCAGAAGGTTTGGGCTTATTATTGCTTGGTGGTACATGGTCGGCTAGACCTTCTTTATCTTTAAAAGATGAGTCTTTATTGTTGATTTTTTGCCGTTGCGCTAATTTATCAACAAAACCACCGGGCTTTAATGCGAAGTAATCTTCGGCACTGCTAATACCGCCTAAAATATCCTTTAATACGCTGTCTGTGAGTGTTTCCTGTTCTCGACAAAAGGGGGCAATATCTAAGGTTTCTAAACGCATTAAAATAGTACGTTTAATAAAATCCTCGGGCCACTTTAAGTCGCTTTCTTCTGGTAAAATTCCCTTTAACAAGCATTGCCGCCAGTGTAAGATCGCTTTAACTCTTGGCATAAGGTCGCCATGAGTATGGGTAACAATATCTGTATAAAGCGCATCAGGAATATCATCAAGAAGCGCAAATTTAGCCTCGATTTCCTGAAAAAACATTATAATCTAGGCAGTTGCTGATAGCTGTTCATAACGGCTTGCAAACGAGACAATAACGTTTCAGTTTGTGCTATCGCTTTATTTAAACTTGATGAGGCTAGCTTAGCAAAGTCATCTAATAGCCATAAATGTTGGCCGATAACTTGTTCAAGTGTCGCGTGCTGCTGGTGTAAATTTTGTTGTAATTGCACTATATCTTCAGCTAAGTTACCGGTTTCTTTTAGACGTCCTTCAATAAAGGCGATACTGTATTTTTTTGCCATCATACAAGGTTCATTCGTGTATTCTTCTATATAACAATTTTCTGGGTCCGCGATATACTGATTGAAATGTACCCATTGGCCGTTAATATGAGTTTGCTGGTAACGATCATCAAAGAACTGGTGTTTTAATTCTTCTGGTGTATAGCCTAAACTATTATTACTTCGATCTTCTTGGTCCGGCGGCGCTAAGTAGAGAAGATCCCCGTCACGTGTTCGTTTGACTTGAGTTATTTTATCGGTACTGATTTCCCCTTGCCGATTAATAAAAAGTAGTCGGTTCTTATTATCAACTTGTTGAACTTTGCTATCTTGGTCTTGTTGCAAAACATGCTCCCAAGTCAGGGTTAGCTTATCCAGCGTCTTTAAATTGACCGTACCATTCATGCCAACTTGCGTGTGATACCAATCAATAATTAATTGCCGTTGCTCGGGAGTTTGCCATAAGCAATGCTGTAATAAATAACAATCCCAAATAGAAACAGAGGACTGAGCATTAGTGAAAGCAGCCACTTTTAATAGCTTGATCACTTTACGCCAGCGGCGGTCAGACACATAAATCTGCTTCTGTTGCATAAAATCTCGTAAATCCGCTAAAAAGGTTAACACCTCATCCGGGAGGTTTATTTTCTCTGCCTGCGTTTGAATATGTTTTAATTCTAGTTTAGTAAATAACTGATTATCCGCTAGCATTACGGACTTATCTTGTAACTGTAATAGGCTAGAGAAATGTTGTGCTGAAACTGGCTCGACCTGATAACGGCACAGAAACCGGTCGTATAATGCAGCTAAACCTTCCTCACTGGGTAACTCATTACTCGCAGCTATAACGGAAACGAGAGGCACTTTGACACGCGCATCTCCATTATCAAATTCACGCTCATTCAGTATCGTTAATAAGGCATTAAGAATAGCACTATTCGCTTTAAAAATTTCATCGATAAAAGCAATACTGGCAGCGGGTAGATAACGATCTGTTAAACGTAAATAACTATCATTTTCTAAGGCTTTAATGGATAAAGGCCCAAATAATTCTTCGGGAACAGAAAATTTAGTCAATAAACGTTCAAAGTACTCACCGTCTTTGAAGGCTAAATGTAGCTTTCTGGCAAGCACACTTTTAGCAGTACCAGGCTCACCGATTAATAATAAATGCTCGCCTGATAAAGCCGATAATAAAGCTAAACGAATAGGTTCTTCTCTTTCGATTAAGCCTGTATTAAGTTGTTCAAGAATAGTTTGAATGCGTTGTTTCATATGACTTAGGATAAACCTTGTTCTCATGCCCTTAGGCTATAACAGTATTTATTATGCGTAGGAACACTGTTCGTGAGGCTGAGGTTTTAGTTTGATTGCCCCACGGAGGCCGTGGGGCTAGAGGAGGGGGGTTATTTCTTGCCAAAAATCCACTTAACATGCTCAAGCATATCATGCAGTGAGTTTTCTTTAATAGTTTGTATAAGTTCATCGACTTTAAAGGCGTGATGCCGCTCATAAACAACACCAACTTGTGGAGATTCGGCTAAACCTGTTTCACGAGCATGATCGACAAAGCCATCATTTTTCCAGAAAAAAGCGCCTGGCATCGTGGTTGGAATAACCAGTACAAAAAATAATGAACGCCCAAAAGCAGACATAATTATCATACTGACCGCTAATAAACTCGCTGCAATCAGCCCCAACATGCCAGATAAACCGGTTATTATAATGACGCCAGCTAGCACGATGCTAAAGGCCAATAAAGCATTACGTAATAGGTAAGATTTACCATATTGTGTTGTTTGACGGTAATAAGATACGGCACCTTCATTATCAATAGCGCTCATATCACGGGCGTGCACTATATGACCAATAGCCTCAATAGTAAGACCTAGGGTCATTAACATCGCCAATGATGGAATCAATTCAGATAATGCTGATAAAGGTAGCATCACTAAACTGACTATGGCAATGATTAATGCCCCTAAACTCAACATAGAACCGACAAAAGCAGTCCCTGTTTGTAAATGATCCCAAAAAGGACGCGCCGGAATACGGTAAAGTTTGTACATAAAGAATAAGCCAATCGGACCACTGATCACCGCTAGATAAGCAAAGATATCGGCGAAAAGGCTCATAAAGGTATTATCAAAAAAAGCAAAAAAGACATAACCAAGCAGCCCCGTGTAAAACATGGAAACGCCTGCTATTTCACGACTAACAGGTGATAATCTCAAGTTATTAAAACCCCGATAAAAACGATGCGGTTTACCTAGGTGCATATTCAATTTATATAAGCCAATGGTGCTTAGAACAAAAATTGTCACAACCAGGCTCATATGTAAGTTGTATTCTTGTAATAAGTCAAAACCGGCTAATCCAAACAAGGGCCCTAATATAAGCATTAAAAAAGCGCCTACGGTCGCTTGAGTAAACAGAGTGAAAATGACATGTGCACTTTCATGACTGGTTAATAGGAGACGTAAATTCCAGTGTTTTTTCTGCCCCATTTTCTCGTCAACAACAGGCTTATATTTTCCTTCTTTATCATCTTTATGATATTTCAGTGGCATTGAATCAGGACGTGTCATTTCACGATGATTCTGCTTCTTTTGCTGAAAACGAATATTCGGATGGGTAATATCGGTAGTCGGAAAACCAGGAATTTCTGTAATGGCCTGATCGCGTTTTTCAGGAACGTTTTCAATTACTCCAAAATCCAGTGCATTGCCTAAACAGGCTGCTACACATGAAGGTTTTAATCCGACTTCTAAGCGGTCAACACACATATTACACTTACTTACTTCACCTTTTACTGGATCAAGTTGTGGCGCGTTATAAGGACAAACCCAAGTGCAGTAGCCACATCCAAAGCAGATATCAGGGTCTTGTAAAACTGCGCCGTATTCGGTGAATTTAGTATACGCACGTGTTGGACATCCTTTTAAACAAACCGGGTCATCACAGTGATTACAAGCCATAGAGATATTCAGGCGCTGGTAATCAGGGTAAGTTCCCCCTTCAACATAACCAACCGAACGAAAGGCGATATGTGCTGGGTTATCATTTTTCTCACTACAGGCTGCCTCACAGGCATGACAGCCTATACAGTTATCCGCATTAAGGAAAAAGCCATGCTGTTTATTGCGGTTAGGATTATCGCCTATGCCATCATCGCCATTAATATTGAGGCTTTTATCCCTGCGCTCATCACCTTCCTTAGTGAGCTCAATATCTTTGCCATAACGATTTTTTTCTTTGGTTTCTTTATCCCAAAGGTAGGCATATTCTGGTTCGTCACTTCTTACTTTTATCATAATATTTTTTGACTGTTTTCGTTTCCCACGTGGAGAGACCTTAAAAGAAGGTAGGTTGAATGAGATTATCTAGCGTGGCGTTGATAACGTAACCCGACATTTTTATCGAAGCTTTCCTGTGTCGGATTACGTAATTTTTGCATCGCATTAAAAAACTTAACTAACCTACGATATAACACTTTATTTATCATTATTGTTTAACTTAATGGTAGTGATGCAAAGCATGAGAACCAGAAAGAAAAGATACAAAAACAGATAAAACTAAAAACTACGTGATTCTTTGTTAATCTTGGCTGCCTCTTCTTGGTTAATATGCTCAATACGTACAGCAGATTGTTTAAAGGCAGGTTGGCGTGAATGTGGATCTAATAGCCCTAGTGTTAAACGGTTCACGCAATCAAAAAAGTGGAACGGAATAAACACCATATTATTCGGTACTCGATGCGTTAGCATCACCATAACTACCGCATCACTACGGCGCGAAACGACACGCACATAAGTCTGGTGTAAAATGTCCATTTCAGCAGCTACATCAGGGTTCATTTCCATAAAAGGAGTAGGGCTGTACTTGTTGTTATTGCCGATTTTCCCAGTACGGGTGCGGGTATGAAAATGTTCGACTAAACGGCCTGAATTTAGCCAGAAAGGGAATTGTTCGTCTGGGACTTCATTATTATCAATAAATGGCAGAGGGATGAGTTTGGCCATACCATCTGCAAAACGAAAAGTACCCGATTCAGTATATAATCGCTTTCCGCCTTTCGGTGGCTCTTCGCCATTTTTTGCTTGTGCTTCGGTGTAAGGCCATTGAATGCCACGATTTTTCTCAATTAAATCATGTGTCATGCCTGATATATCAACTAATCGGCCTTTAGATAAATGACGCATTTCGTCAAAGACTTCAGCTGGCTTATCAGGGAAGTTCATTTTCTCTGATTGCTCAAACTGTTTGGCAACTTCATTAAAAATATGTAGATCCGTTTTGGTGTTTTCGTAAGGCTCTTTAACCTTTCGAACGATATTGACTCGCCTTTCAGTATTAGTGAAACAGCCTTCTTTTTCCGCCCAAATAGCCGCGGGCAAAAAGATATGAGCATACTCAGTGGTTTCTACATCAAGATAAGAATCTTGAACGATCAGGCACTCCAGCTTTTCCAGCGTTTTGCGAATACGTGCTGTATTAGGCATTGAAGTCATTGGGTTCGTACCGACTAACCACAAGCCTTTAATTTCACCGGTTTCAATGGCAGGAAAAATATCTGTTTGCGCCATACCGCGTTGCTTGGGGAAAAACTCAGGGTCAACATTCCAGAATTTACCGACCTCTTCACGATCAGCTTTATTCTCCAGCGCACGATAAGCAGGTAAACCCGAACAAGAAGACCATTCTCTTGTCCCCATGGCATTACATTGACCGGTAATGGATAAACTTGTGCCACCTTTTTTACCGATATTACCGGTAAGCAGGCTTAAGTTGTTTAAACCCACGACACCATCAGAGCCGTGGGTACTTTGATTAATACCCATAGTCCAGATATTCATTGCCGCACCTGCCTTAGCGTAAAGCCTAGCAACATGACGAATAGTATCTTCATCAATACCACAAATTTTTGCTGCACTGGTAGGATCGTATTTCTGAACTTCTTTTTCTAGCTGTTCGAAGCCATTAGTGTTTGCTTCTATGTATTCTCTATCTTCCAGTCCTTCTGCAAGAATTACATGCATTAAGGCATTTTGTAAAACCACATCAGTGCCTGGAGTAATTGCTAAATGCATATCTGCATTTTGTGCCAGCATAGTGACTCGGGGATCTACGACAATCAACGGAAAAGGGCGCTTTTCTTGTGCTTCCTTCATACGCCAGTAAATAATTGGGTGTTGCTCAGGCAAATTTGACCCCCAGGCAATTAAACATTCTGTGTGTTCAAAATCTTCATAACACCCAGGCGGACCATCAGACCCAAAGGAACGCTTATAACCCGATACCGCTGATGCCATACATAAGGTGGTATTACCATCATAGTTATTAGTACCAATAACACCTCGCGCTAACTTACCTAAAGTGTAAAAACCTTCGGTTAAAATCTGACCTGTGGAAACAATTGCAAAGGCATCACGCCCGTAAGTAGATTGAATGCGTTTTATTTCAGAGGCCATTTGAGCAGTTGCTTTATCCCAGTCAGAATTCTGCCAAGGCTCATGAAAATCACTTCGGATAAGTGGTGTTTTTCCTCGTCCAGCAGACTCAAATAACTCATGTTCAAAAATACCTTTTAAACACAATTTACCTTGATTAACATCGGCACCACCGACACCGCGTGAAGAAACTGGAATACCTTCTTGGTTAGTTCCGATTTCAATGGAACAGCCAGTAGAGCAGTAGCCACAAGTTGAATAAGTCCATTTTTCGACTTTTTTATCGGCAATAGTAATAGGATTTTTTTTGTTACGACCAAATAGCATAATTTTTCAACGATTTTTTATATTAAGTTAAGCAAGTTGATGTAGGGTGTGCTGAGGTACGAAGCGCATCGCTTGCAATGGGTGCGCTTTGTTAGCTAACTTCTTAATTTATTGGTAGTAAGACGGCTAAATGGTGACTGTGCCTGTTGCTACATTTTGAGAATAAACAAACATTCTGCGTCATAATGTAGGCTCATACTTTTAGTATGGGATTAATTTTCACCATGAAGCGTATGAAGAAACAAACTAACCCCTCGTTATTTTATTTCCATTGTTAAATAAAACATTAGATTTTTGGAATAGAGATAGTGCCTTCAGCAACCATTACCGCTTCGCCACCAACACGTAAATTTAATGTATCTTCCCCTTTGTGATCCATTTCTAGATTTAAAATACTACGGCGCATTGTGTCATCACCTCGCTGTACTGCGAAGGTATAAGTTCCCTTTTGCATATGATCGAAAGAACATAAATAAGCGGCTAAAGCAGGTATTGCAGACCCTACAGGAGGGTCCTCATGAGCACCAATATTTGGCCCAACGAGACGCGCAGCAAAATCTGAGTCTTGGTAGGGGGTTTTGGGGGAGACAATTAAAATTTCTTGTGCTGCTGTTTGTGGCGCGATAGATTGGCTCCACGCAGCAAAGTTAAATGTTGCATTACGTACTGTTTCATAATAATAGACAGGTACAATTAAATAGGGAACGTCACAAGAAACAAGGCGCGCTGCATATTTTTTTGTATCTATATGTGCTTGATTTATTCCTAAAAAGCTGGCAATTTCATTTTCGCTAGGTGCATAATAATCAACAACAGGTGAGACTGTTCGAGCAAACTGAATAAAGTGTGGCTTACCCTCTGAGTGACTAATGCTAGCTTGAGTTTTCCCGGTATTTTGTTCGAAAACAACCGCGGTGTGTGCCTCACCAGCCGGAAGCTTACCGCAGGCTGCTAAAACATACCCAGCCGCAATAATGGTTTGACCTGCAAAATCTATTTCACCACGGGGCGTGAATATTTTCATGGTGTAATGATTCTCATCGCCCTTTTTGTGGGTCAAGAAAACGGTTTCTGATAAGTTTAATTCACGGGCTACTAATCCCATTTGTGTGAGATTTAACCCTTCAGCATTAGGGAAAACTGCAATTTGCGCACCGCTAAAAACCTGATTAGTAAAAACATCGGCAATATAATAAGTATAATTCATTCTGTTATTCCTCTAGACTGACTGCTACGCGGTTATCTTTAATACGGGCTGCATAGACAGGTATACAGACGCTTTCATCTTCGAAACATTTTCCAGTTAGTAAACTGAAATGCTGTTTATAGAGAGGTGAAGAAACCATCGGTTCGCCTTTAATATCGCCTAATAAGCCGCGTGATAATACGTGAACTTTACCAAAAGGGTCATAATTACTTATTGCAAATACGGCATTGTCTTTTGGCATATAAAAAATTGCCACTTGTTTATCTTCAACCAAGGCGCAAACTCCCGAATCCGCTGGTAGGTCAGTGATTGCGCAAATATCTACCCATTTACTCATTATACCTCCTCCACTAAGGCAAAATGCTGCCGTTCATCTTCATTAGCAGGACGAATTTGTCCTCGCTCTTCAACAAAAATAATATTTTCATCCGTTTTATCACTATTAATAAAGTGACGAAAACGCTTTAACTTACTTTCATCTTCAATTGTTGTTTTCCATTCGCATTGATAGGTATCTACGACATGTTGCATTTGTTCTTCTAAATCAGCGCAAATATTCAACTTGTCATCAATCACAACTGATTTCAGGTAATCTAAGCCACCCTCCATATTTTCCATCCATACGGAAGTACGCTGTAAGCGGTCAGCCGTTCGTGTATAAAAGATTAATACACGATCAATATATTTAATTAATGTTTCTTTATCTAAATCTGTAGCAAATAAATCACCATGGCGAGGTTTCATACCACCATTACCACAAACATAGAGATTCCAGCCGCCTTCGGTCGCAATCACACCGATGTCTTTACTTTGTGCTTCAGCACACTCGCGCGTACAGCCCGATACAGCAAATTTAATTTTGTGCGGTGAGCGTAGTCCTTTATAACGATTTTCTAGTTCAACCGCTAACCCAACGCTGTCATCAACACCAAATCGACACCAAGTACTACCAACACAAGATTTAACGGTTCTTAAAGATTTTCCATAAGCATGACCTGATTCAAAACCCGCATCAATTAACTCTTTCCAGATAAGCGGTAATTGATCAACTCGAGCACCAAATAAATCGACTCGTTGTCCTCCAGTTACTTTGGTATACAGTTTATATTTTTTCGCTATTTTACCAATAGCGATCAAGCCATCAGGTGTCACTTCGCCGCCTGTCATCCGTGGTACGACTGAATAAGTCCCGTCTTTTTGCATATTGGCTAAAAAGGTATCATTGGTATCTTGCTGGCTAAGATGTTCAGGCTGCAAAATATAATCATTCCAGTAGGAAGCTAATATAGAGCCAATGGCTTGGCGGCAAACTTCGCAACCTCGGCCTTTACCGTATTTTTCTAATAATTCATTAAATGATTTAATTTTATTAACCATAATTAGGTTATATAAATCCTGGCGCGTGTAAGCGAAATGCTCACAGATATCCGTATTTACTTCAAAACCTGATTTTTCTAATTCACAATCGAGTACAGATTTTAATAATGCAGCACACCCGCCACAACCTGTAGCAGCTTTAGTGCTATCTTTTAATTCAGCCATGGTATGGCAGCCGCTTTCTACTGCTGAACAAATCTGCCCTTTAGTAACATCAAAGCATGAACAAATTTGTGCAGACTCTGGTAATGCATCAGGGCCTAAGCCAACAGATTCATCAGATCGAGCGGGTAAGATTAAGCTATCCGGGTGTTCTGGTAACTCGATGCCATTAAGATAGTATTGCGATAAAGTGCCATACCCTGAGGCATCACCGACGAGTACAGCTCCCAGTAATTTTTTCTTATCTTCACTGACAACTAGGCTCTTATAAATTTCATCTGCGCCATTCTGGTATTGATAAACAATGGCATTTTCTGTGTTTGCATGCGCATCACCAATACTAGCAACATCAACGCCATTCAGCTTTAACTTGGTACTCATATCAGCGCCTTTAAAGCTAGCTTCCTGTCCTGATAAATCTGCTATAACGGTACGCCCCATATTGTAGCCTGGAGCCACTAAACCAAAGGTTTCTCCTTTCCAGACAGCGCATTCACCAATCGCATAAATATCAGGATCAGATGTTTTACATTGGTCATTAATAACAATTCCACCACGCGAACCGACTTCAATACCACTCTTACGTGCAATTTCATCGCGGGGACGGATGCCCGCAGAAAATAAAATAATATCTGTTTCTAAGTCCGTGCCGTCAGCAAACAACATTTTGTGTTTGCATTCTGATCCATCAATAATTTTTTGCGTGTTTTTACTGGTCAATACTGAAATATTTAATGCTTCAATTTTAGCGGCCAGCATTTGCGCACCACCTGCATCAAGCTGTGCAGACATTAAGCGGGGTGAAAACTGAATAACATTGGTTTTAAGATTTAAATCTTTAAGTGCCTTTGCAGCTTCCAGTCCTAATAAACCGCCACCTACGACTGCACCCACTTTTGCATTTTTAGCGGCTGCTGTTAGCGCTTCCAAATCTTCAATCGTTCTGTATACAAAACAATTTTCACGGTCATGTCCTTGAACGGGAGGGACAAAAGCATAAGACCCTGTCGCTAAGACTAATTTGTCGTAACTGATGGCGATACCTTTTTCAGATGTTACAAACTTATTGGTCGTATCAATAGCAACGGCTTTATCACTCAAATGAATTTTTATATTATGCTTTTCAAAAAAACCTTCTGTGACCATAGACAAGTCTTTGGCTGTTTTGCCCGAGAAAAACTCTGTTAGATGCACTCGATCATAAGCAGGTCGTTGCTCTTCACAGAAAGTAACAATCTCATAATTATCACTTATATCACTAGCAACAAGGCTTTCTAGGAAGTTATGCCCTACCATGCCGTTACCAATGACGATTAATGTTTGTTTATTGCTCATGCCTTACCTCATGTGGTGCCTTAAGTCTTATTGTTTTTAATGATAGCACATATTGTGCCATATCTTAATATGTTGATTTTCTGTATCTATTTTACTCAAAAAGAAAGAGCTGCACCGATGTAGTGCGAGTTGAGTACTTAACTGGTGCATTATAAGTGATTTGCATAAAACGCCTCACCAACTTGGTACTTTGGCCATGATAATACCCCTTAAATTCAATAATATATATTTAATATCATTGAGTTATGTTTTTGGCATATATAGTGCTTTAGAAATATTATTAAATCTTTAATTAGGAGGACGTATGAGTACACAATCGTTAAACTTTTTTTCTTTTTCAGGAAAAATGAAAATCCTGCATACCACTTGGATTGCATTTTTTATCACCTTTGTTGTCTGGTTTAGCCATGCTCCTTTAATGCTGGTGATTGCTGATAGCTTAGGAATGAGCAAAGCTGAAATTAAGACTATTTTGATCTTAAATGTTGCGCTGACAATTCCAGCTAGAATTGTCATTGGTATTTTGGTGGATAAATTTGGTCCTAAACGTACCTTTTCTATATTATTAGCGTTAGGTAGTTTACCGACTTTTATGTTCGCTTTTGCTGATAGCTTTGAGCAGCTTGCCTTAGCTCGATTCTTATCAGGCTTTGTTGGTGCAGGCTTTGTGATTGGTATTCGCATGGTCGGTGAATGGTTTCCTGCTAAACAAGTTGGTATTGCTGAAGGCATTTATGGTGGTTGGGGGAATTTTGGTTCTGCGGCAGCTGCCATGACATTACCTACTTTAGCGTTGATGTTTGGTGGGCCTGAAGGATGGCGTTATGCGATTTCGCTAACGGGTATTATCGCATTAATTTATGCAGTGATTTATTTTTTTAGCGTCACCGATACGCCCAAAGGCTCGACCTATTTTAAACCGAAAAAAGCAGGGGCAATGGAAGTCACAAGCATTTGGGATTTATTCTTTTATATCCTCATGACGATTCCTTTATATGCAACGTTAACATTATTAACTTGGAAGTTATCGCCTGCTGGTGTGAGCTTATTATCTGGCTTTTCCGCTTTATTAATTTATGTCGGTATCTGGAGTTTATTCTTTTATAACGTCTACAAAATCGTACATGTTAATGAAGAGCATTTAATGCAACCGATTGATGAAATTCATAAATATAAGTTTAAACAAGTCGCTATCTTAGACTTGGCTTATCTAATTACTTTTGGTTCTGAATTGGCGGTTGTTTCGATGTTGCCGATGTTTTTCTATGATACGTTTCATGATTCACAAGGTATTACTATGATACAAGCAGGGCTTTCCGCATCAGGCTTTGCTTTTATGAATTTAATTGCCCGTCCTACAGGGGGCTGGATTAGTGATAAATTTGGTCGTAAATTATCTTTATCCATTTTCATTATTGGCTTATCGATTGGTTATTATTGTTTGTCACTTATCACATCTGACTGGCCAATTGCAGGTGTTATTCTCTTAACTATGGTGTGTTCATTTTTTGTACAATCAGGCGAAGGGGCTGTGTTTGCGATGGTGCCTTTAATTAAGCGCCGCATGACTGGGCAAATTGCGGGCATGGTTGGTGCTTATGGAAATGTCGGGGCGGTTTTATTTTTAACCGTGTTATCGTTTGTAGATCCTTCCATGTTTTTTACCGTCATTGCGGGTGGTGCCCTGATTGTCTTGGTTGCTGTACAGTTTATAGAGGAACCTAAAGGGCATATGGTTGAAGTTCAGGAAGATGGAACAGTAGAAATGATTGAGTTGGATTAAACTTAACCTTTGTTTTTAAAGAGGTAATGTCGGTTTGATGGGGGTATTAGTTAATTTTGGAATTACACATAAATTAGCATTAACTAGTTCTACTTTGTGTACAAAATGGAAAGGTTAAGGGTTGAGAGTTTATACCCCTGAAACTGACTTGTCTTTTTGTCCAGTTTTTGCTTTGTAAAAATAGTTGTGTAGCCTGCTATGCGCTCATTTTTCACGTTTTGAAACTAAATAGAAATCCTGCGCCAGTTTTGGGTTTTATT
>Ga0256840_1000236_pt1 | contig 54310 bp, 85 predicted proteins | sample 355202metaG_FD_185969 | JGI IMG/M metagenome (GOLD analysis project Ga0256840, IMG submission 185969) | Hydrothermal vent microbial communities from Mid Atlantic Ridge, Atlantic Ocean - 355-202 | ecosystem: Environmental > Aquatic > Marine > Hydrothermal vents | place: Atlantic Ocean: Mid...
AATTTCTCCGTCAGAATAGTAGAATTCTATAGCGAAATTTTCTGAAGCGTTAATAACAGTGAAGTGCTTGGCATCAGTTATCTTATGCTCAGCTCCATCAATGTCTAAAGCAGTTGCCATTTCGTTCCACGGTTTCCAATATATTACCTTCACCGTAATACATTCTTCCTCATCATTTTGACATTGAATTCTCATGATCCTCTTCTTGGCTTCCGCCAGCATGAAGTGGAATGACATGGATGACACCAAAACAACAACTAATCTTTAAGTTATAAGAGTATGTAAAACATCGTCAATAACTTTGATAGGGTTCTAACAAGGATGTTAGGTTCGGTTCTATACCTACCAACCAGCAGTAGAGTTTGGTAACGTAGGAAAAACCTGATATTATGTTCATTTTTCCATATCCTGCCGCTTGATCCATTGCACGTGCCTTTATAATTGCGTCAATTCGGTTGCCAACTTCAAATTGTCTGCCTAGGTATGCCATTAACTAACACCATAATTTAATTCGACAACTACGTAGTCAATAGTGTAGGTTGCTGTTGTTGTGGCAGAAGCTGTAGTTACAGCAGAATACACTTCAAAAAGCCCTCCGTCAGTAACGTTTGTCAAATCAGTAACTGTGTTTTCAGCGTTAATGCCATTATTTCCTGAAACACATACAATGTCCTGCCCTGTGCTCACGTCCTTAACACAGATTTTTTCCACGCTATCTCTTGCGGTTGCAGCCCATGAGGCACGTATAGTCACGGACTTTAAAAACGCCTTACTCCACTTAAATGCGTACTTAGACGTCCACTTTACTCCAGTGGAAGCGGCAGGGAGGTTGGACTTCACGTCTGGTATTGGTATGTGTTCATTAAAGGTAATTGAACCAGGGGCTATCAGATCAGGAATTATGCTACCTGGAGTAAGCACAACTGAAGCGTCTAAAGATCCTTCCTCAACGTCTGAGGTATTAATCTTTCTTTTAACTACATACATGTTCTCACCTTGACCACGTTATATTAAATCTCCTGGCTCCTAAAGCTCTTGCTATCTCCTCTACCTTCATACCCCTTAACTCACCTGAAATAATTCTACTAAGAGCCAGGTAAGCTAGTGCTGTTACTGCGCCAATAGCAATAGCCTCTACAACAGATTCTGAAGCACCCAATGACGTAAGTATTCTAAACGGTTTTACCAATGCACCCCCACCTCCTTCTTCTTCCTCATAATAAGCAGTCCTCTAATTACCCCCTGACCTGTAAACATTGGAAATATCTTTTGCGGTCTATAGTCCGGAAGATTCTTCCTTATCAGAATGTGTGGTCTATACTGATCAAACACTTGTACGAGGGTGTGTTTGACGCTCTTAGCACCTATCACAGCTAATTCAAAGATGTTGTAATACCCCACTTTCTTCACCAACAAACTAACGTGTATCTAAAACATAAATGTGTGTTTAACTAAACTCTGGGACCAAAGTTGCTACCCCATAAAACTCTGTTCATAACCAAAAAGTATAAGATGCTTGCAACTACAATTGGTAACCAAAAGGCTAGAGGTAACAGAACAGCTAACCTAAAGAACTCAAAGGCTTCAGCTAACCCCATAAGTTCTAACAACTTATTTCTACTAAGCTGTTCTAATTCCAAATGAATTCTACCTACAGCGTAGGACTCAACTATAGTCATAACTACTAAAAACGCTAACCCTGTCAAACTTCCTATCATGACTGCCATTAATGATAATGTAACGGTGTTTAAACCTAACCTAACAAACATGAAGGCACGATTCACATACCTGGGACCAACAACTCTTCCATTGATGATTCGGAAACCCAATTTGCTTAGAAGGTTCCTTTCCTTTGGGTTCCACAAGTCCTTTAGGTTTCCTTCCCACGCTATTTGGTAATATATAGTTAGCCCTGAGAAGAATATTATTATATACCCTAACATGTTAAACTTTCCTGATCCTAAAGACCATCCGAAAGCTGTTAGGGACATGAAGCAACCGGCAATATATATGTAAGAGTTTTCATTTAACTTGTCAGTCCAATCATTGTAGGCTTGACCAAAGACTATATACAGAATTAGGAAAATTAAGGACATGGTTGGGGAGGGCGACAATTCAATGCTAACTACAATCCACAGCAATGCTAAAATTACCATTAGACCGTTAATCAGGATTGACGCCTGATCCAGTGATATACGACCTGACTCAAGTGGGTGATGCTTTTTATTGGGATCGTGAATATCGAAAAAGTAGTCCATTAAGCTGTTATGACCAAATGATACGAAATGTGTTAAAGCACCCAGCACCAAAATTATTGCTATTGTTAGAGGATCTCTACCTCCGGAAAATAGGTAAGGTAATAAGATGCTTAGCACAGTTGCCGGCGCCGTCTGAGCTCTAAATAGCTGTAACCAATCCTTAACACCCATTATATCACGTTTAACAAAATGGATGCATACGTTATTTATTTTTAGGTTGGGGTAACCTCACGTTCATCATAAGGTATTATTCTTAGCAGGGGTTTTAGTTGTATAACAGCGTAGTCCGTAAGTTGGTAGGTTTCCATAGTCACATAAGTTGAAGTGTGTGGTAACATTATTCCAGTTTTGGATTTTGTATCAACTTTTTTCTGGCCTCTGTAAAAGTATATAATCAATCTGTAGGGTCTTGGTAGAATTGAGTTGTTGACAACTTGCACGTTAATGACCGATTGGGCCCCGTAGACCCCCTGACCGGAAACAAAGTAGGACACCTCACCTATATACATGGGTCTTCTAATTAACCCACCAGACACATCTAACACCTATTTTTTTAAATGTTGGATGACGTTATATGTATGTGTTTAATAGGTTTTTAATTCTTCCTGCTATTGTTTTGAATTCGAACCTTTTAACCCCGTCAATCGACAGTCTGTGGTACTTGAACCAAAGACTTTCATCCTTAACCAGTTTTAATACTTTAGACTTCAACTCTTCAGTGCTTGACCAGCCTAGACCGTATCTGCCTTGATCCACCACATCTGTCCACTGACCGCCTGACCTATGTACAATCGCAGGACACCCTGAAGCCATAGCCTCTGTAATGGTAATACCAAAATGTTCCCCCGGACGTGCATGCACGTAGACTTTAGATCTAGACAATATGTCAACGTATTCCCTTACAGTGGCGTTCGGAAACACATCCACGTTTTTACTGACCTTAGGAACATAGGAATGAACTTTAGCTCCAACAACCGCTACCCTTAAACCTTCTTCTGCGAACATTCTAGCCAAATCAAACCCCTTCACCTTGTAGAATTGACCAAAGAAGACCACGTCATAATCACGTTGATGGAAACTTCTGTTAGGTTTGTACAGATCCAAATGAAGAGGTGGATTTATAACTACTGACCTAACCTTCCAAACATCCCAGGTTAAAGATTGTATATACTTGCTATTAACCCACACTTTAGCTTTGGGTCCCGGACCAGACGGTCTATCCGGGTAATGCACGTACAACACCCCGGGCACAAAATCATAGAACCACATGAGGTAAAGCTCATCTGTAAACAAGTGAGTAAACCCTCCATACTGCGTATAGTCATATATTTGCTGAACCAGGTATCTATGAGGAATACGTTGAAAGTCACCCATAATAGTTGTTTCACTAACCTTTTTACCTGTTCGCCTGTCTATCACATCCACAACTCGTAGTGGTTTGAAGTCAACGTATTTTACCGCATGATACCTCTTCAAATCCTCCGGCTTCCAAAAGTAATCGAACTCAGGTCTAATGTCTGTGTAGAGGAATAGAAAATCTACTCCTAGGTACTTCAATACGTCAGCAAACATCAGCATGGCACGAACGTTTCCAGCCAAAACATGTAGGTCTGAATGAACAATTAGAACCTTCAAAAGCACGCCACCCCCACTTTAGAACAGGTTCTGTGCCATAGCTCATCCTTAATTTTGTTTACCACATCCCTGCTTAGCCTGACTCCTGTTATTTTGAAGTCAATGTCGTTGTAAGAGTAACCCCTACGAACCACTCCTCCTGTTGGTTCAACCTTAAAGCCAGTAGCGTATTTGGACACAACGTCGTAGACTATTGGGGTAAGGTAGTCGTAGTCATTCAAAGTGTACTTTACTTGTGTCAAAACAAGGTCCTGCTTCAAACCCAAACCTTTTATTGAAGGAGTAACGATAACTGTCTTTGAAGGTCCCTCAACAATTATCTCCTTATCACCTAACCTGTACCTGTACAAAATAGGTTTGAAAATCTTAATGCCAGGCTTGAGAAAAGCGTAGAATTGGAATGACCCGCCTTCATCCGTCAGCCTATTTTTGACGTACCTACCATTTAATGTCATCCACACTTCAGCGGAAGAAATAGGTGTGTTGTCCTTCAAAACTGTGCCCCACATAAACAATCTGTCCCCGGATCTGATCATGGGTTTACATACTTCAAACTCAATCTCAATCATCTTCTACCCCTAAATAATTACCTGTCAATACGTTATTTGGATGTGTTTTACGGGTATAATTTTTTATACTATGAAAATGTGTACTATCTGTGATAGCATGAAACTGTCGGAAATGATTCCAAAGTTTGAAAGGAAGTTAAGGTTCGTTAATCGATCATCAGAAACAACTATCAAAAACTATCTATCGTCAATCAACCTATTCATACGAGAGGTAGGTGATAAAAACGTGGAAGACGTTAATACAAGAGATGTGGAAGAATTCATAATCATATTGGGTGAGAAGGGTTATAAACCCACGTCAATTAATCGACACCTGTCTGCAATTAAATCATTCTTAAAATACATTGGCGTTCAGGTGGATTGGGAACAACTCGAAGGAAGATCTAGAAGTCCTACTAGGTCATACGACTACATAATCCTTGATGACGAAGAGGTTGAAGCAATAATTGAATACGCCAAACAGAAGAATAAGGTGTGGGGTCTAATGCTAGCCTTAGGATATGAGGCGATGCTTCGAGCAGGAGAGTTAGTAAGTCTTAAAGTTTCTGACGTTGATTTTGACAGATGTATGGTGATGGTTAGAGTAGAGAAAAGACCTGAACCTCAGGAAAAGCCAATATCCATAAGCCTTTGCAAAGAGTTAAGAAACTATGTGATTACGTCAAACCTAAAACCTTCAGACTACCTGTTCTACACGAAGTTCGGAAAGCCTTGGAATCCCAGCACCTTCAGCTCATACGTATTTGAAAGAATACTTGACGAATTAGAAATTAACAAGAAATACCTTGAATCCAAAGGCAGGAGGGTTAGGTATCACGACTTTGCCAGGCACACCCGAGCAACGAAACTTCTTCGAGACGGAGTGGACATCTACACAGTGAACAGGTTGTTAGGACACAGGAGCTTGCAGTCAACTTTAGTATATTTGCATTTCGTAGGTGAGGATTTGAGACGTAGATTAAAGGAAAGCCAATAAAGTTGGTATAATTATATTATAATATGTATATGGGGATGGGAAGATGGACGAAGTTGAAACACACTTGCGTGCCCTAATAACGTCTAAACCTGAATATCGTATGTGGTTAAAGAAGATTATTGCTAAAGAAGAGGAGCTAGATAAAAGGTACCCCAACAATCCCGATTGGCGCGTATGGGAAGTTGGTGATGTTGGAGTACCTCCGTGGGTTGTCATGAAGTTATTGCATTTTGGTATCGTGGAGAGGACTTACTCCTCGGCTAGTCATAAATACTATAGACTTGTAGACAGAAATACTGTCAAAAAGATTCTACAAGAGTTTGACTTGGGGGGCAAGCCCGTAAGAGAGGCAAAGCATGCTGTATCAAAAACACACACAGAGTTGAAGTCATTTAGACTACCTTCTCCGGAGGAAATGTTCCACCTTGTGGTAGGATATGACGACTACAAGTGGATTCTGTGGAAGGGAATAAAGAAATGGCTTAAAGGCTCTAAGCCAGCTCACTTCTTGTTGGTGGGCGACCCTGCCACAGGAAAAACTATATTTGTTCAGTGTCTTGAAAAGCACCTGCCAAACACAGTCTATGTTGCTGGAGAAACTGCTAGACGAGGAGGATTTGTCGAAAGAATTGTGGAAGGTTACAGGCGTTATGGGAAGGATTTCATACTAATGATTGATGAAGTGGATAAATTAGATTCAGACGCTGTTAAAACCCTGCATAATCTTATGGAAGGGGTTCTAGACGTCCCTGTGTCGGGGAAGCAGTTGACGGTTAAGGGTATGAGAGTCATGGTAATTGCTACATCTAATCGTCCGGACAAAATACCGGAATCCATAATGTCTAGATTCGGTGAACCGCTAGTATTTAAGGCGTATGATAAGGACGAATTCATTGAAGTAAGTAAACGTGTACTTACAGATGAAGGGTTAGATAAAGTATTAGCGAAGAAAATAGCTGTTAGGCTTGCTGAGTTAGGTGTCCGTGACCCAAGAATAGCTAGGCAGATAGGAAGAATAGCGGAGAACGAGGAAGATGTTGAAAGAGTCATTAAAATCTTGATTAAAAGAAAAGTCTTTTAATTTTAGTAGTGGATACCTACTTGTTCCTCCTCTTTTTTCTTAGTTTCAGTTTCAGTTATAGTAGGTATCGCACCTACAGGTTCTGTTGATACTTCCTCCACACAAGCACTACTTACTGACTCCTTAAATAAACCTAGCTTCATGTGCTCCCTAATCATTTCTATTCTGTTCCTAAGATTTTGAATCATATTCATACCTATACCTTGTCCCTCAAATATCTCAGTACCGATACCCAATTTTTTTAGGGGTGATATTTGGCTTAAAGGCTCCTTAATTAGTATCTTCGGTCGAAAGGCGTCAATAGTTTCAATAACTCTTTCCTTCAGAGCCTTTGCCTGCGTTAATGCCTCCTGAACCATACTCATCTCTTAACTCACCTCCTAAATCTTGACAGTATTTGACTAATTCTTTGACCTATCTTACTCTGTGCACCAATTCCTATACCTATCCCGCCAGTAAGTTCCTGCAGGGTAGTTCTGTTAGCCATTCTAACGTTCTTAACTACTTCGTCCACAGTTTCAAAGATGCCTTTCGGTTGTGTGAGGAATGAAGTTACTGCATTTATGTTCCTCTTCACATAGTTCAACCTAGTCTGTATTATGTTCTGAATTGATGGCATTCTTACACCGTAAACAATAATGTGTCCAATTAATAAAAAGATGTGTTAAACGTTTAACAAGTTTTGGCATACAGACACCAAAAAGCTCTTCTTATGGGTCCCAGACAGTACTGACACCTAAACTTAGCGTATGAGCACCTTCTGATATGAACACGTTGCCTTCTAAACTCCGTTGAAACAACCTTATCCACAATGACAGCTAACCCGTAAACCACATTTTTTGGAATCCCACATTTGTTGGATACTTCCTCCACATCCTTATCCGTAAGGTGGGTTAGAACAGGCTTAACCGGAAGAGACACACTCAATAATGCACTCCCCCATCATCAAGAATATAAGCACTATATGTGTAGATCATTGATGAGATTCCTAATCTTGACCAATACTCCGGCTTAGTGAATGCTTTAGCCCAATGTTCAGCCCACTTTTTGATTATAGATTCTTTAATTTCCGACGGGGGTACACCCAAAACTCTTGCTATCCCTTCTCTATACCTTTCTTCTAACTCTTTCAAACCTTGACCTAATATTCCTTCACCTCTAGATAACCTAGCCGCAACCATTGCCGTAATTAGATATCCTAGCGGCATGCTTACACCAAACAATAAAATGTGATTAAAAACAAAAAGGTATGTTAAACTTTGGGAAGATTCTTGAAAAGTTGTTAGGCGCCCTTGAAGGCTCTTAGATAGTTCTCAGCCCACTTCCTGTTTCTGTGCGCTTCCTGAATCTTGCTAATCCAGATGTCCACATACTTCTCAGCGTTCGTCTGAAAGTCCGCCCAGTTCTTGGCTGGGAAGCTCGCACGTATCACAGTCTCCGGCAGACCAGTTACTGCGGCAATGCCCTTCACGTAGGCGTCAAGACTGGTAGCATTTTTGACTGCCTGAAGCCACTTCGGCTTTGCCGCCGCCACTTTTCTGAACCACTTTTCCTCATATACTTCAAGCAGACCGGGCATGTATTCCACCAATAACAATAATGTACGATTACATTAAAAACCCACGTAAAACTCTAAAACACACACATTAAACATTCCACACAGTAGTTCTGGCGTTGTTAAACAAGTTTTTAAATATAATGTTAAACAAGTTTAAACTGTGGTAGAATGGCAAGGTATCAAGAATTTGTCGGAGTCAGGATGGACCCAATTGTATTACGGTGTGTTGAACGTCTAGCATCAAAATGGAAGGTTAAGGACAGAGTAAAAAAGGGAGAGCTTAGGGGGTATAAGTCAGAGACTATAAGATTAGCTATAGTGTATGCTTACCTAGTTGAAGTTATGGGTATAAATCCAAAGGAGGCTCCTGAAAAAGCGGTTGAATACTTAATGCAAGTCGCAATAGGTTATTAAAGAAAAAGGGTATTGAGTTTAGACGCCTATTGCTATGATAGTAACGTTCACAGTTGCCCCAGCGGGAACGGAACTAGCCGTCACTGTTACATTATTACCTGTTATGCTTTTCACCGTAAATCCACTAGCTGGAGACCCGTATACGGATATTACGTCAAGGACTTTAGTCAGTTCTGAAACGTTTATTGTTACATCAACATCAGCAGGTGTAGTTGCAGTGTTTTTAGCTGAACCAGTTGCTTTATACGCCAAATACCCTTCCCGAGTGGCAAAGACGTAGGGCATGTTTTCCACACCCTCTACCTACCTTACCTGTACACCAAGTCACTGAAGTAGTTATACTCGTAGAACACCACACCCATTAACCTTAGATCTGAAGTCCCACTGACTTGAGGCATCGCCTCTAGCTTAACACCGAAGTCGTACCAAACTGGTATTGCAAACGGAGTTTCGTAGACGAACAGCTTACCATACCTATCTAACGTCTTGTCTACCAGCGTGTTCACTGTGAATGGTGCGTATGTCACCTTCTCAGTATAGGCCCGAAACTGATTAACCTTTGGCACAGTGCCGTACTCCACTATTCCGTCCTTGAATATCAGCATTAGAGTTCTGCTACCAGTTGTGCTTGACGACCTGTAGAACTCAGTGTCTGAGCCTAGTAGATATACCTTAGTCCCAGCCGTCAAGTTTAAAACCCACGTATGACCGTCGTAGTCGGTTGGAGCTGTTGCTGAATACTTCACATCTAATGGTTGTAAAACTTTAATGCCTATTTTACCCGGGCTGGGTAGCTCGCCACCGAACGTCTTATTGTCAGTTTTCGCCTTGAATATTTCTGCAAATACCCTTATCATGTCTGCATGCTTACTGAATATATCTGCTAATTCAGGTGATCTCATTGCTAAAGCATTTGCAGTCTTTTTGATAAACTTGTCTAGCAGAACCTCCTCGTCTTTAGTCAGAGCCTGTGCCTCTACCTCTGGACCGTAGCCACCGATCAGTATATCAAACTTCGCTAACTCCTTGTTTAGGTTAATGGTGGTTACCATATTTACACCTCATTCAAAAGTAACGGATGACATTATTTAAACATTTTAACTTAAACCCGGATATTAAATAGTGGGGTTTAAGTTTGAAGGTCAAAACAAACACACATAGGAGAGCGGAAGAATACTTAAAAACCAGATGTAGAAGGCTGAAGTTCGAATACCAAAATCTGGGATGGGATTTTGTGTGTGACAACGTTAGATACTTAGTATTGAAAGGATTTAAAAACAAGGTTATTGTGCCTTATCTAAAACTAAAAGAAGCTCTAAATTATAGACCCAAAATCCTAATTTGCTTTGAGGACATTATGTATGAAACTGACATGGACTCCATTTTAGAATCACTGCTTCATGACAAAAAGTTATTAATAGCAGAAATGTTCGGATTCAGACCAGTTACCCTTACCTTAAAAACACCACCGAATTGGTTGACCCTTAAAATCCCCCTTCCAGAAGAAGTATACAAAAAGTTTCTTGAAAAAATGAGGTTAAGAAGTAAGCTACCAGATGAAATCATACGCGACTTTGTTGCGTATTGATTTTTGCTCCCCGTTCCACCATTAACCTTCCAAAAAATCCTAAACCTGCCGCAATTCCAGCGGCAATTAATGCTTTGTTGGGTTCAGTCACAATTTTAGCGACAGATATTCCTGCTAACGTTGAGAAGAAATTAAATCCAGCCACAATTACGGCGTTAATTAAAGCTTCCTTGAAGGAAGCATTTTTAGAAACTTCCTTCATAGAATGGTTGCCATCTTTCGATAGCCGGATAAAAGTTAATGCACGCTTTATCAAAAAAGGGGCTTTCATTTTTTATCACACCTCCTCTACTTCTATATCAAACGCCACGTAGCTTTTAGCCGCTGTAGACTGCTCCCACGTGAACCTTATTGCCTCCTTCCCAGTTTTGAACTCAACAATAATTGGATGACGTTTTTCTAAATCAATGTTTCCTTCAACGGAAAGGTACTCCGTATCTATGGTTCTCCAGGCAGGAGTGCTTGCAGTAACGTCATCCGTCATCTGTATGTGCACAGTCACCGGTGATCCGGCTATCCTCTTACCCCATATTTTAGCTTTTAGTCCTTGGTCAAGACGTATATATTGGACGCTATTTGTGAAGGCTTGGCTGGTTAGAGTAAATACGCCTGCTGTGTTTGTCCCGTCTGTTTCCCCGTAGACCGTAATCATTTCGGTGGGCATGCTCATCACCTCCTAAGTTTACTTAATGCCGCATCTATATAGGCTTTGATTCTATCCGGGGTGTCTGTCTCTTTCGGTTTTTTGATAAACGGCGCGTTCAATATGTCCAAAGCGTCCTGAATTTCAATGAACTTCAGAGGTCCCCCGTAAGTCACTTGATAGTACGGTTTCTTTCCTGTCAAAAGATCAAACAGAGTGTCTGCATTAGTTATCGGCTCCACTCTGTATTCGGCATAAGTAAACTCCATATAGGTTCTAAGATCCATATTTGTCGGATTCTTAAATACCCAACCAATATGTATCTTAGGCAGGAACACCATCTCTTTCCTGTGCCTAAACCAACCAAATGGTCTGTCGACACTTTGAGTTACCTTTCCATACAGACTGTAGTCTTTCTGACCTTGAGGTATCTCCGTTAATATCCTTAAGCATAGCGGGTAGAACCTCATGTGTGCATGTATTAACCTTCCGGATTCGATGTAGTAGAACATGTCGTCTCTGGTTGCTTCAGGAAGTTCATTGTATGGAAAGGTTATTGACTCAGTTGTGGTTCCCGCAGGTAAGACTCCGGATTCATAACCTGAATAACTTATTGGTAGCGGACCATATATGAATTTTTCGTAACCCACATTATATCTCATCCTCACAACCAGAGGTATGACCGCTTCATACGCTGGTACGTATATCATTAAAACTCCTCCATCCTTAACTAACCCATATCTATCCACTATAGACGAGGGACTCACCCACTGACACCTCCGTTAAAACGTATTATGAGTGCCTACATAAATCTGTGTTTTACTCCCGCTTTAGGTTTTAGGTGCCTTATGCATAATCACCGGCACTGAAATAGTGCCTTCCACAACTTCTACTTCCTTAATAATATACTCAGGATTAAGCCTAACAGTTTCGTCAATGAATCTAGTAATTAACCTATTAATCATACCTTCTGACATCTTAGACGAACTACAGACTACCTTATATCTTACCTTGACCTTAGCATCCTGGGGTTTTAGGTATATGGCAACGCAGTTTATCGTCACACTAAACTTCTTGCTTGGAACAGGACTAGGTGAGCTAGGAACCTTCCCTCCCTTCTCAATGGGTTCTAACTTTAGTGACATGCTTACACCAAAAAAGTTATGTAGAATGTAAACAAAAAGGTATGTTTTACTAGCTGTGGCAGAAAACCCTAATGGAATACCTACCATAAGGCTGTCCCGACAATAAATTTTCCAAAGCTTTCAGTTTTGCCTCCGCAAGCATGGAGTGGAGAGACACTCTAATTACCTCCGCAGAATTCTAAGTTGGTTCAACGGTAATTAGCCTTACTCTGTTACTGCTATCCACCCAAATCTTGACTATTCCCTTCCCAGTAATCGGCTCAATAGACATTTTGAAATTTTTCCCATACAATGAAACCCACGAATGTATTTTACTTAATGATTCCTCATACACTCTTATATCAAACGTCTTGTACGCCTCATAATCCTTTCCCGCGGACACAATAACCGAATCCTTGCTAGAATTGTATGTAATTATTACATCACCCATAGTTGATTCAGCTAATTTCAGCTGACTATTATCCGTACTTGTTCCTTGCCCCATAATTATCTGCTTCTTAACTTCAGCAATACGTGCATGGAAGGACATGTTCACACCAAAAATAATAACGTTGACAAAAATTAAAAGGTGTGTTTAACATTATTTATCAAAAACTATTCTTCAGTAATTCCTGACAAGGACTTTAGAGCTCGTATTATGGGTCCCTGCTCGTTCGGAGGTATCAACTTATCAATCATCTTGATAACTCCGCTAAGCACGTTGTTTGATCCGCAGACTTTCTTACAGAACTTTTTGGAAAGCAAGGAATTCACAAACTCTGTCAAATCATCGTAAGACAGTTTAGACCATCGTATATTTGTTTCGAATATTTCATTCAAGGTCTTCTCAATTTCACGTTTTTCCTTAGCTTTTGATTTTCTAACCACCTTTTAAATCCCTCCTTACCTCCTTCAGTTCCTTGAGTATATCCTTTAACGTCCTATTCATTACCTTAATTTCCTGAAGCATTTCCTGGAAGTTTTCACGAAGTTGTTCTATATCCTTATCAAACTCCCCGGTTGCAAATTTTTTTAGTCTCTCAAGGGCGGACATTCTAACACCTCACAAAATTTTTTCTAGGAAAGACCCATACCTCTTTCTCACTTCGTCCATCAATTCGGACGAGAATAGGGTTTTAGCAACGTATAGCATCATTGGTATAGATCCCTCTCCGTATACCTTAAGCTCTCCTAAACTCCATGCATCCTCTACACTGAACGGGACCTTTTTACCTCCCACAACTCTATACCCCAGTACTAAAGCGGCTAAGGTGTCTATATTCATCTGAATCACCCAAGAAGGAGTTACTTGTTTCTTTACTACGACTACCTTATCGTCCTTCACCTTCAAAACAACTGATGTTATGGGTTGTCCTCTCCTATCATTTATTATTAACAAGAACGGTTTACCTCCTTTGAATCCGAACGCCTCCCTAACCGCTTTGACGTTAAAGTCCTTATTAATTGACAATATTAGAGTTACCATCATCTTATCTACCTGAGACTTTATATAGTCCCTGAGTTTATACTTAAACTTCTCAAAGAATTTACCTGTTTCTGCCCTTTCAATCACTGCTACAGCATTATCTATAGGTTGAATCAGATCTTCCGGTAAAGCAGGGTTACCTTCCTCAATATTTTTGGACACTCTTTCATCCAACGGTATAGCTCCCAACCAAGGTATATTATATTCTTTAGCTATCACATCTCCCTGAGGTCTGCCAAATACGTAGATTTTCCTGCCGCAGTCTGGACATTTCACGTAGGACATGTTTTCTATCAAACCAAGGATAGGTACGTCATCATACTGGTATATCCTGACAAGTCTTTCAGCCGCTAACCTAGCGAAAGGTATCATTACGATAATTCCTCCGACTAAAGTGTCAGCATAAAGTTCAAGTACTGTCTTAAATACGTCAGAAGCTCCGGGAGGCATATCTATGACAAGAACATCCAAATCACCCCAATCAACTCTTGTTTTGGCGTCCACTAATAACTGTTTCATACTGTCTCCATAGATCGACACGGCGCGTTCCCGACCCAACAGAAGGGATGTTGAAAACACTTTAATTTCGTTCCAATCATATGGCTTTATCTTCTCTTGATCAACATCCAACCTATCCTTAATCTTTGTAAATTCCGTGAAGTATGATGAGTCAATGTCTGCATCCAATAACCCTACCTTATATCCCTTCTTAGCTAACCTCAAGGCAATGTTGATAGATATGAGTGATTTACCTGTCCCGCCCTTTATGGAAGACACAAGCACGGTTTTCATACACATCACCTCACTCTTCAACTAAACCGGCTTCCTCCAACTCCTTAACTATGTTCTCCTCCGTTTTACCTTTTTGTGTAATTTTTTGCTGAGTCATAAGAGATGGCAAAGTTTTCATTATAGTCTCCAACGGTTTTCGATTAACTAGAGCGTCCACAACTTTATTTCCGACATCTGCTAACGAGTTTAAGGCATTAGCTATCAGCTTAGCTTCATCCGTCTTAAACTCACCAACTGGTTTTTGCATCTTTGATATCAACTCATACATAGTTTTCTGTAAATCCTCTAATTTCTTTTCACGTTCCTCTAAAGCTTTCAGAAGAATTTTCTTTTCCTCCTCATGCTGTTTTGTTACCATCTCAAGCATTGACTTATAGTAATTGGCTTCCGCCTCAGCTTTGGCAGAAGATTCTTTAGATTGTAAAAGAACCTTCACAATTTCTGGATCCAACCCAGAACTCTTGGGTTGTTTTAAAGCTTCAGACAGCATTTCTAAAGCTCTGGCTATCGGACTCATAGCTTGCTGTATCGTTGTATCTATCTTATTTTCTAGGTTCTGAACCATCAACTTTGTCTGTTCTGTGGCCGTAGACTGCGCAACCTTAAATAATTCAATCATATCTCTCGGACTTATTGATTGATGAGGAACCTGATATGCAGGCTGGGTTACATTAGGTTGACCCCTCCCTTGATAATTCGACTGAGGTTGTCCATACCCATATGACATTGCTGTTTGGTTCTGAACCTGTTGAACAGGCATAATCTGTATCAACTTATTTGCTACTCCAGGCTCAACGTTAAGCTTTGTTGGCGGTATTGTAAGGTTTGGTATGGGATATGTTATATTTAGTTTCTGGGCTTTTTGCATTTCCGCGGCAAGAGCCTGGGCGTATTCCTCAGCAATAAACGCCGCTTCCTGCTCTGTCTTCACTCCTGATCTCATAGTCCGCATGAAGTGGTAAAGCTCCAGAGGATGTAAATAGCCAACACGAGTACACCTTCTAACCATCCACTCTGTGAACGTCTTTGACAATCCGTAAGCTTCTAATATTTCGTGTAGAACTTCACAGGGCTCTTTTGGGTGCTCAAATAATTCATCACGAATATTTTTCGTAGGGGTTTCATTCTTTGGAGGTATTGATTCTTCCATTACTTCCGCTTCTTCCTTTACCTCCCATTCATCAATCTCACGCAGTAGATCCTCTAAAGGCACTTTACCTGCTTTATCATAGATAGGTCTGGGAACCACCTTAACTTCAGCATCCCTCACTTCAGGCTTCTTAATTATTGTGCCACAGTTAGGACATTTAACTACTGGAGTGCGCTTGTTTGACGCTATAAAGAATGGAACATTGCTGTGACAGGAAGGGCATTCATAACCAATCTGTTCTTCCGATTTCGACATCTACACCACGTTTAACAAAACTGTGTGATATTTTAAAAAGATGTGTTTAACAGATGTTAAACGTTTTATAAAAATTTGGTACCGTTTAACGAATTACGCGTACATTTCTGTTGGTCAATACGTCCATGATCCCTAAACCTTCACCCCTCCTCAATGATTCATGAGCGGGTTTGAGGGTGACTGTGATTCGATACCTTTTTAGAACAGGACCGCTTTGTAACTCCTCTATCTGAATTTGATCAGGCTTCTGTACGGGCAGTCCAAAAATTGACCACACTAGAGTCTTGATTTTAGCCGTGTCTGGATGTAGTCCTGTAGTTATGAATGTGACAGTTATAGTTCCGTCTGGGTTCTTCTGTGATTCCATCTCGTCTATCTCCCACACAGAATCCCACACATACCCTAATACAGCGGCTAACGCCTCTGCCATATTAACACCATATAAAATATATAGTTGGGTAACAAAAAGGTATGTTAAACTTTAATGATCTTACTCACACCTGCTTTCTACCAACGCTCACCTCACTAATTTAACATATATATCATAGTAAAAACTATGTTAAACTGGGGTGATAATATGAACAAATCAACTAAAAATTTTAGGGCTTGGATCATAAAGTATACAAAGAATGGGCATGCTTACCCTGCCCTAAAAATACCGGCATACTGTCCTATATGCGGTCATGAATTAGTTCTACATGACTTCAGACCGCTATACTATTCGGTTAAAGGATTTTATCACTGTGACTTCAGACTTAAATGTATATACTGCGGAACCCTATACGGCGGAGGATTTCCCATAAGCAGAGATGAGGCTGAAATGCTAGAAAAAAGTAAGCTTAAAGGAAATATATTGACGAACGAAGCTTTGACGCTAGACCTTAATGACGAAGTTAAGAGGAAACTTGAAGCTAAACTTAAGGAATGGGGGTATTGGTAGAAGTAGTAGATAGATTAACCCTAACCCTACGTAGAACAAAGTCCAACCTAAATTATTTTCTGTTATGGTTTGTTTATTCACTAAATGAATTGCCGCTAACCCCACAGGAATCATTACCATGATATGATATAACCTAACCCAAGCTATGTATATTGCTAATAATCCTAAACACACATACGCTACTGACTTCAGACCTTTATACCCGTAGGTATTAAAGACCGTTTTGATTCCATACTTTCTGTCCCCTTCAGCATCACCTATGTCCTTCGTTCCTTGCAAAGCGTAGCACCAAAGAAGACCAACAACACCGTACATCAGACCTTTCGACAAAGACCCATAAATACTAACGGTAGCAACAAAAGGCAGAAACCCTCTGCTGAAAGCCATCCAAAACAGATTTAAGAAAGGATTAACTTTTCTGGGAGACAGAGGGGGTAAAGAGTAGAACACAGCGAACATAAGAATTAGTAGCGTCCATAACCCAAACTCGACAGACACAGTAAACGCTCTACCCAAAGCAACTATGCTCATCAGCCAAGCTAACCCCATAGCTTCATCCTTAGTCACCCACCCTCTAGGTATAGGTCTATAGGGCTTTATTTCCTTATCCAACTCAGAATCCACTGCTTGATTGACTACCTGACCCACAGCCTGAGCAAGAGCTAAGGTAATACCAACATATAGACCTTGTTTTAAGACTTCAAAATTCCAAATGCCAGCACCAATAACTACGCCAAACAACCCTGCAAAAACTGCCGGCATTAAGGTAAAAGGACGTACAAGCATTATGTACCCTTTAATTTTTTTTGGCAGTGGTATTTTTGGGTACCCATACCTGTACCCAACTTTCAAACCTATCCCCATATACCTATGTATTTAATAATATAAAATATAACGACAACAGAAACACCAACAGAAAACTCAAAAACTTCCTGATACGCGGGGTCACGAATAGTCCTCTCCTCGTCCAACTCATACACCAAAAATGATATAAACATTATCACAGATAATACTGGATTAATAAACGCCATCAATGACGTAAGCATACCCCAGATAAAATGTGCCGCCCTACGTAACCATAATTTATGACTTTCCATCAATCTACACCCAACACAATTGCCAAACAACCTAATATGATGATGGTGATGAAGACAACTAAAATCATGCCAACTATGTAGACATCGACCCAACCGTGAATTTGAGCTAAATGAAGGGCTGGAGCAAGATAATACAAAAACATTAGCATATATATCAATACGATAAAAGTCAGAATAACGATAGCAGTCTTGATTACTATGTCAACGTAAAACTTTCTTACCAATCCTAACCCCTGATGTAGACATCATACCCAACAAAGAAGTTAATAGTATCTGAGTGCTTAGGCTAACTGCTACAGACACCATATATGCTCTTGACCTCATGACTGAACCTATGTCAGCAACCCACGAAATGATGTAGTCCCACCCTTCCTCTGAAATAAGCAGGGGTTTGTGCTTAGATAGGATTAGAGCTACAGTTGGGTACGGAGCAATAACTCTTACCTTAGATCCTTTTTGATATACTTCCTTAAGATGGGCTAAATCCTCTGAAATTTTTTGATGTATTTTTTGTCCTGTGTATTTACTCAACACAATTACCCCCTCACCAACGAGTAATGCTTTCCTGAGGAACTACTTCAACCCCAGTCGGAGTACCGAACCCAACCACTCTTATCAACTTGTATGTATGTGGCGGAACATATACCTTCACTTCAACGGGCTTGCTAGATTCAGGATAAGCTGTTAGACCCAACACCCTGAGTATAACTGTTCGACCCTTGGATGAAGTGTTTGTAACTCTAACCAAAGCTTCCGACCTCGGAGGAGAAATTTGCCTATGCTGAATGACAGTGGCTGAAACTCCAACTTCTTCAATCTTCTCATGACTTTCTGTGGATGTTGTAGATGGGGTTTTAACTGTGACGATTTCTTGCCATACATAGTTGTAAGGAGTAGAGCCCGCCATTAACTCCACTTTGACAGTCGTACCTGGTGAGACTCTAATCCTTACATAGTTTGGTAATGACTTCCCGAACATCCTTCTAATCGGACTTATCATATACCAATATACATTTCTTTTCCTGGCTTCTGAAACGTCAAAGTAGATGTATAAGTAACCGTTCTTATAGTCAAAAGACTTAATTACAGGCTTTCCTTCCCTAACTAGGTGACTTAAGACTTCAACTCCTTCTCTATACTCCTTAGGCTTAATTGGAACGTCCTTATGGGCTGTGTACCACCTACCTTGATACCTGACTGCTACATGTATGGGTAGAGTCTTATGTGATGCTGACCATGCAGGATACCTGTGCTTATAGGTAAACTCTCCCTTCTGATTGGTATAGACAGGCATTGAAACTCCAGGTATAGAGACCCACACCTTGGCATTAGGTATAGGCTTACACTTACTGTTATAGCACGACTCAACCTTACCCGTAACTATAATTTCCTGACCAACTGCTACTTCATTCGGAAAATTAACCTGTAGCTTCAGCCTAGCTCCCTTAACTTCTAGGGTAAACTCCTTACAATCCGTTTCATAAGCATGAATACAAGCCTCACCCTTATACCTTCCTGGAAGCACGTTTTCAGGTACTTTAATAGGAATGTCGACTTTAGTCTGCCACCATGGACCTAACTCCACATCTTTATAAATTGTTTCTCCAAAAATTTTTACGTACGCTCTTCCTTCAGTCCATGAAGGATAACCATGATACACTTTATACCTTATATGAACCACTTCACCGGGAAGACCCTCAAAAACTTTTTTCTCCAATATTACGTAATCATGCTTACCCACATTCCACACCAAAAAACATACACAGAACACAAACAAAAAGATATGTTTAACTTATCCTAACTTCCCAACCCAACTTTACATGAACATAATATAACACTAGATACTAAATAAATGATCTTCGAAGGCTATATCTTTTCCAAAGCGACAATGCTCATCCACCCGTTACCTTCAAGTTACCTTCAAAGCATACACCCTAAACTTACCTAGAGCCACTATCGGAAGATCCTTGGTAGTTAGGGTTATTGACGGTTTACTCATGTAGGTCTTAGTCATATAACTATACATTGGCTTATCTTCAGAAACCATGGATTCCGGGATTACTACCAGTAATTCTGTTTCCTCACTTTCAGGTTGATACATAGTTCCGTAGTAGTTATATAGACAATATACTTGACTGTCTGACCTAACATCCATTATTGACATTAAAGCCGTATTATCCTCTGAATCTTTTGAATAATCATATACGCCTGTAATCAATGGTATAGGTGACGGTGCTTCGGGTCTACTATAGATATATAGGTTATCAACAGGTATACTAAAGTCCTTCAACAAATCAAAGTTGGAATCAAATACTACCTGATTTATTTCTCCCGAGTTGGTTACATACACACCAATAATATATTCTTTCCCATCAATTGTAAGATCTGAAAATTTAATAACCGGGCATCCGTCAACATACGATATATCGGGTGTCAAACTATCAACATAAAAACTAGTTACATCACCATAGTCAAACGTGACCAGATCAACATACTTCACTTCAATTGTTTTTACTATCAAGGATACTGGATCAAACTTAAATAGAAATACATAAGCTTTCTTCTTATTTTTCAAGACTACAGCATCATATTCAAGAAGATGTACAGACCAATTAACTAATGAAGCCACATATTCAAGAGTATGTGTTCTTGAATCAAAGACATAGAAGTCACTCGTAAATTTGGATCCTCCTAAATGCCAAAATATAAATCTAGGCAAATTAGGTCCTGTCTGACCAAATAATATTGCTATCTTACTGTAGTTGTCCGAAGGTACGGACAAGGATAACGTAAATGTTCTGGGAAAGGGGAAGTTAGCTACGGGTGTACAATTACCTGACAAATCACATTCATATATGGAGCTATCTGAAGCTACATAATTACCTGTGTCTGATATGTATCCTGAACAGAATTTATAAAACTTTTCGTTCTTAAATTGTATGCTTGACTCTACAGCCCTCCTTAACTCCAACCCAGTTGCATTAACAACCACAGGATCTTTTGGATCAAACCTATATATCAGGCTAGTGTAGTCAGAAATATACATAACTCCTTGATCTGACCTATAGTAACATGAATAAGGTGGTGAAGCACCTAGGAAATTAAGCACATCAGTGGGAAACTTTAACACAAATGGTGTCCAATACTTCACTCTTCCTTGATATATATCTTTCTTAACAAATAATTTTGGTACTCCAGTAATAACTTGTATACTCATCCTACCACCCCTACTTTGAATACCTTAACTCTATAATTCTTGCCTTTCCTCCGGGAGACGCTTCCCTCAAATACACTTCTTTCCACTTGGAAGACTTTGCATATATTACTGATGAACCCGCTGAAAGTCTATCAGGAGTTTTTTCATGTGTGGACCAAGGAGCGTAATATATGTCGTTGTCTTCTGCTCTAATAACAAAGATGCTGGTATCCTGAGCAAACTTGTGGGTCTGTTCTTCAGACAGGTCATCATAAAACGTTATGTAACCTATTTCAACAGGAGCATTGACTACGGGAATGACAATAAAGTCCTTGGACAGCATTATTCCAGTGTACTCGTTTGTCCTAGTAACGATAGGTTTAATTATGGGCACTAGCCCTTCTTCAATCTCTCTAAACTCTGCCCTCTTCCTAACCTTTTCCTCCTCAACAATTATTTTGGTCTCACGTTTCATTAACAACTCGTTCTGTTTCTTAAGCAACTCTATAATTGTGTCCAACTGCATCGGCATTCTGGACAGGTAGTCCAACACATACCTAAACTTCTGAGGCACTTCAGGTTCAGGCATCCTGACACCATATAAAACATATATGAAGGACACAAAAATATGTGTTAAACTCTTAGAAAATACCTGAAGTTTAGGTTCAATCCACAATTCCTCAGCAGGACAATACTTCTTTGACAGACATACTAACATGCTTTCAACCACGTTCACATTATCAACCAAGTATTATACATTTCTTTTACACAAAAAGATGTGTTTAACAAATCAACGCTTACGGTTTCGAAACCCATTAACTGAATTAGTTAGAATTCCTAACTTCAGGCTTAATTCCAATTAAAAACTATTAATAAATTAACTTAGTTTATTTTTACACAGACACTGTGTAAAAATTCCTCTGCCAAATTTTTAACATGTTTTCGTTAAAATTCCACGTTAATTCCCATTAATAAACTAACGCTAATTTAGTAAAGTTACCTAATTTTTTACGTAGTAAACAAAAAATTTTCAGTTAGTATCTCTAACTCAGAAGTTAGGACTTCAAACCGTTATAAGTCATTAAAAAATTAACTAGGTTTACACCCACCATCCACAGTGTATTAAAATATTAATACCAACTAACTCCAATTAACTAACTTTACACCGAATTCTATAGTGTAAAATAAAAAATTAGTTTATACGTTCTTTGTTTTTATGAATCTTATAATTGAAATTCAACTTATGTAAAAATTGTTACGGTTAATTCGTAATTTGCGTTGATGTCGTAAAAATTGATTTTCATATGAATGTCTTCTGGACATATTTACGGGTAGTTTTCCAACATATTCCTCTTAAATCATATGAATGTAAATTTATGTAAGTAAAAGATGTTTAAATAAGTACTTCCGACAAGTTTAACACACCTTTATGTAAATTTCCCACGTTTTGTTTACGGTGGGTGGATGAATAAAGCCAACCTAAAGGAAGATTATGTGTTTGACATGCAGAAATTTGACAGATTAACAGACATCACACTTGTTTCTGAGTATACGTATCGGGTTGGTTACGCGGCTCCTAAAGCTTATTCTTTGATTCCGGAAATAATACGTGTTGAATCAGCCAGCATTTCTCCCTCAGTGGTTGCGTTTGACGGTGAATGGGCTGTTACAGCAAAACCTAAAAACGCTAAAGCAACTCTAAGATATCAAGTTGCTTCCTTTGGCAAACCCATACCTAAGGCTCCTGTGACGTTAATGGACTCTAACTGGAACATCCTAGGAACTAGACGTACAGATGAAAACGGGTTGGTTGAGTTTGATGTAGAATTTAATAGACCCGGAGGATATGTATTCAACGCCGTCATAGGTGAAGGTAGGGTTAGACCATTGACGTACATGTCTCCGAGAGTGTCCAGAATATTTGTTAAGGTCTGGTTGATCAAAGTTGAGCAGGTTGACTCCACTGATGTATGGTTAAGGTGGGTTGGAAGATCAATACTAGAGCCGTTACCTCACGACTTTTGGCGCGTTCAGCCAAAAACTGTGATTGGATTAGCCATACCTAAAAAATCAAAGTCATACTACATGCTAGCGCCAGTTGTGTCCGGGGTTACGCTTACCTTAGAGCTAGGCGTTTCAGCAGTATGCAACACACCTACAGCTTATCCTCCTCCAGACATGTGTTGTGAATATGCGAAGGGTACATGGTGGTGGTACAAACTATATGCAAAGTCATCCAATGATTCTGACTGGAAGGAGGTCGGAGGAGATAAAATAAACCTAGACTATCATTTGAAGTACAGCATAACAACTGATTCGGTAAATTTCAAGGGCAGGTGTTTGAAGCCTATGGAGAATGGAAGGGTGAGGTGTGAGTGGGAAAAGGGTACAGCACCTACTTGTTGAGGTATAATATATTATAATATGTATATGGGGATGTCTACCATATAGCCTCTAGAGTTTTAGATCCTATTTTCTGCCCGTTAAGTACCGCGAATGACTCATACTTCTTGTCATAAAATATCAGTCTAGACCTTCCCCTAGCCGATTTATGCACTACAGCAACAATCTTGTCCTCCTCAAGCAGTTGAATAATATACTTCTTTAGTTCATCCTTCAGTATTCTAGTTTTTCTTAGAAGTTCAGAAGCAGACACTCCTTTCTTACCGTTTGAAGATATGATGCTGTACACTACATCCACAGGTCCTTCCACAGTCTGTATCGGCGCCTTAACTCTAGGAGCTTCGGTGAAGCTGAGAGCTTGTCTAGTTCTTGGCAAGGTCAACTCAATCCATCTTTGGGCTTCTGAAACGTCAGAATCATCCACCGTTAATACGTACCCGAATGTGGGTGATTTTATCGGTCTTTTCCTTATTGCGGCTAGGCATATCGAAAATCTGACGAGGTGGTCCCAAAGGCTTTGAGCATAAAGCGACCAGTTGCTGTCAGTATCCTGCATTAGTTCAGATTCTACCTTTCTTGCGTACTGATTGATTTTGTCCAAAACACCAGGAGTTAGCATAGCTTTGACTGGAGATAACGACTCCAATTCTAGCATTCTTTCCGACAGTTCCTTGCTAATAGCTAATAATTCATCCATCAACACACTCTTTTTTAGGTTTAAAGGCGGCAACCACCTTCTCTTGTCTTCAGGTTCAGCGTAAATTAGGAACACCCTCCTCATCAAACCCTGCTGAAACATTATGTTGTCTAGGTAAAGCCAAGGTTTCTGCATGCCTAGAATTGCAGTAACAAACAATCCGGATTTGATATACCTTACCTTTTTTGCTCCGTGCCATTTATGGGGTTCTCCTGCCCAAAGTTTTGATAGAAGAGCAGCATACCCTTCCATGTAATCTCTTCTGGTCATCTGCCTCAAAATTCCTCCAAACTCGTGGGACAGCATTATGTATATATCTATGTCGTTTTGAGTAGATGATATGTGCTCAGCTAGTCCTTCAGGAGACCCGGTTTCGATGAATATATTTTGGATTATTTTTTCTATTACGTCAGGTGTTGCTTTGGGCATCTTAGTTCGATAGTATTCTCGAAAGCTATTAGATACTATGTATTGGTCAAGGTTAATTACCGTGCTCTTCCTCATAATTCCGGGAGCCCCGGACAATATTATCCAAACGTTAGGGTGCCACGGGTTTGACGTAGGTCTCATGTACAGAGGGCAGACTATATACTTTCCTAAACATGATGATGATATATGCATTAAAGTGAACCACAGGTACGTTTCTGGTGCATCGGTAATTTCTGTAACTAGGTTCATGTAAGATTTTTCAATGTTCATGCTATAACCACCTTCCTTAATTCCGCCATGACTTCACGGAGTACCAATTCCAAAGCCGCTCTAATGGACAGAGTGGAAGGAATAATTATCAGAAATGAGTCATGCTGTAGGATTTTTACTTCGTCCGTCAGTAATCTATCCCCGAAATCTTTTGGTAAAGTCATAATGTATTGTACGTACTGTCTTCCGTTTATGGTCTTAGTGCTTCTAACAATTTTTCGTGACTTTTGATACATGATAATTGACCTCCTTATTTACCTCCTATTTACGTGTAAAATACACCGTGCCTTTATTAATAAAAACATGTAGATGTTACATCCAAATAGTATTTAAATAACTCTTATGTGTGTGTGTTATTGGTGTTGTATATGACTAAGATAGAGGAATGGGCGAAGAGATTGGAGGAGTTGATCGAGAAGAGCCCAGATAAAGTGATGTGGACTGCAGACGAAGTCGCTGGCCTCTTGGGAGTCAGCATAAATTATGCCAGAGACATCATGAGATTTTATGCTGTCAGAAAGGATGATGTAAAGTATGAAAGAGGGAGACTATACCTTGATGTCCCAGACTGAATTACCAGAATTTGTGAAGAAGAAGTTAGAGTACCTATCACAGAAGATAGGAGTTAGCTTTGAACAGCTTGAGTCTAGGTATTGGGAAATCTATAATGACCCGTGGCTTCAACAGGATCCGTCATTTAGGACTCCAGATGAGAGACATGCTTATGCTGTCAGAATATTGTGGGTGGAAGCGGTATCTAGACCTCCTTCTAAGGAATTCTACGTGATACCGTTTGGGTATACAGGTGTCAGGATATCAAAATCGTCCGGAGTACCTATGTCAAGAATCTACGTCCTACAGAAGGATGGTGATCAGTGGAAGAAGAACGTCATAGTATGTAAAGAAAAGCACGCCTACCTGTATCGTGACATCAGACTGTTCTACTTGTACAAAGCAAAGCTGTTTGATACCGGAGGAGTGTTAATGCCAAATTATGATACATCGTTTAATGACCCTAAACCGCTAAATTTGGATCCGTTGACTTTAGTCATAAAGTCTGTAGGCGTGGACGTATTTAAGCTTATTGATGTTCATAAGCACGTATCAAGAAAGCAGAATGGATTTATAGATGAGTTTGACATTAAAGGATTGTATGGCATTGTTGTTAGGTGGAGGAAAGGAAAGAGGCAGGATGGTACGGAGTATGGGTTCTATGTGGTCAGCGATGATTCAGTGGGTTTGGAGGATACGGCAGATGAAGAAGGAAGAATTATCCCGGCGCAGTTTACTGTCTGGATAGCTCCTGAATTGGTGAAATATGATGAAAGGTCGGAAATCTTTGTGTACGGCACAGTATCAGTAGGTTCAGACGGGGTGCCCTTCATGAATGCGTATGGAGTAATTCCAATACATGCGAGACCTATCCCGGAGGTGGTGTAGGATGTCGGACGAGCTGGACGCCTTGTTGCAGGGTTTGATATCTGATAAGGAGTCTAAGGAAGAAGAGAAGGAAGAAAAAGGGAAGGTCGAAGAAAGTGAGGTTAAGAAGTCAGTGACATTAGAGGACTTACATGCTGTACCTCCTATGTATACTGAGTCTCAGAAAACTGTTTCTGATCAGACCATAATTTTAAAGGGGGAAGAGTCTGAACCTAAAGTTGAGCCGGAAATAAAGGTTAAGGTATCTACTGTAATTGGGTCAGAGCCACCTAAAAAGGTTATAGAGGGTTTTGAGATTGAAGAGGAAAAGCCAGTGAATAAGTATGTAATTATGATATACGGTGATAAGGGTACCGGTAAAACTGTCACTGCTTTGTCGTTTCAGGGAGAGCTGTGTGTGCTGTCCTTTGACCGGAAAGCAATGCCCATAAAGATGTCCATGTATAATGGTGATAAAAGAATCCATGTATTTGATGCCGTGAAGTATATGGACTGGCACCCAGAAAAGGTTACGGAATCATCGTCCAAAACTTTTGACTACATATTAAAGGTTTTAGAGTATTGTGGAGAGAAGATTAAGCCTGATTGGGTAATTATAGATGGCACGGAAATTATGGAGCAGATCGTTGAGTTTGCAATGAGGCATAGACACGGTTTAGGTCCGTTTCAAGGTATTGCTAACCTAAATGTTTGGAAGGAGAGAAGGCTTATGCTGAGGCAGATACATAATAAAGCCTACTCTATTGCCAAGAAGGGTATAATATACACCACATACACCCATTATGAGGACATTGTCATAGAAGGGGAGTTGGTGACTAGAAAGGAGGTTCCGAAGTGGATAGACGTGATAATGTTTGAAACTGATGCGGTCCTCAAAACAGAATATAATTCCAGAGATAGGGTGTTCAGCGTCAAAGTAGTGACGTCCAAAATCAAGGAGCTTCCCACAGGTAATGTGTACGGGGTAACGAATAAACCTTTAGGTACCCAAATTAACCTGTAATTTTGTGGAGGTGATCCAGTTGAAGGCAAAGTTTAAAGTCTTAGACCTAAAAAACCTAATCAAATTGTCAGGCGGAGCTTCAAAGACGAAAGCTTTGCTGGACCCAGTGAAAGCTAGAATAGGTAAGAACGGAACGTTCAACGTGGCAGTGTCAGACGAAGCCGTGACTCTAGCCTGTGTGGTGAAGGCTAAAGGAGTGTTGGAGGCAGATGAGGACTTTGAGGTTATCTACAGTCCTAAACTGCTTCTGAGGGTTCTTGACGATTACCTGAAGTTTTCAGAAGATGTAGAGTTGAAGGTGGAGGATACAAAATTGGTTTTGGAAGGTAAAGAGGGAAGATACGAGGAAGGATTAATGGCGCAGGACGTGAGGGAAGTTTATGATGTTCTGACTGATGACTACCTCAGACCAAACATTGAGGCGGAAAAGTTTGCGGTGTTTGCTGTAGACACTGCTGACTTTAAGAATTTAGGTACAGGCGACACTGTAGTCGTAGTTGCAACTAAGAACGGATTAAAGCTAGAAGTACCTGTGGGATCAGGTAAGGTGGTCAAGAATATAACTGTCAACATAGTAGAAAAACCCAGGAAGGATATCACAATCCGTTATGTGTTAGATAAGCAAGCATTGAAACAAGTCATGGGTGTGTTAAGCGGCACTGCATATATTGTCCTGATGCACTCTAATGGTGAGCCTGCACCAATTACTGTGGGTCAGGACAAGGAAAAGATTAAAGTTGCATACTGGCTAGTTCCAATGGAGTCCTAGGTGTGAATCAATGACGTACTGTCCAACCACAATAATGCTTTTTTACAGGTATCCCAGACCAGTTCATGTGATGTATTCTGGAAAACATGTTAAGAAGATTATAGCTCAATCACCAGCTCATCTATTCCTAATTATGGATAGGTATCCAGCTGAATTACACACTCCCCTTCACGTTACGGAGGACGAAATCAACAAGGTTGTTTTTGATATTGATAATGATAGCTTGAGTGTTTCTTTGGTTGAGCTTAAAGATCTATGTTCTTTTCTAAGAAAGGAGGGCTTGCCGTACATTCCTGTCTATACAGGTGGTAAAGGTTTTCATGTATACGTCATATTTAAACCGTTTCGTAGCAATAAAGAAACTGTTAGGTTGGCGTACAAAAATTTCTATGAGTATGTTGTGGATTCGGTAGGTCTGACAAGTTATGATAAAAACTTTATTCGTTCAACAATTCATACCATCAGAATACCGTTGTCTAGAAGAATAATACACACTCCGGCAGGAGATATTATTAGGTTTTGTACCTACCTTCCTTCAGATGTTGAAAGATTGACTGTGGAAGATGTTTTTTCTGAATCATTTAGACCCGCTTGTAGGACTTATGACATTCTAAATCTACCAGACATAAGACCCTATTTAGGTTATCAACCAGCTTATAATGAATCAATCACCAATCCTTTTGAAGTAAGTAAGCTACCTGTATCTTTTAGGGTTCTATCCAAAGTTGTAAGACCGTGCGTACTATGCAATGTTAAAAGGTCTGACGCCCCACATGAAATAAGAACAGCCTTTGCAACAGAGTTAGCCTGGTTAGGGTTTGATGAGAACTCTATAGTCAAATACTGCAGTTTAATGGGATGGGACGACTATAATCCTAAGGTTACTCGTTACCACGTAAGGCGTATTTGGCGGAAGGTAAGAAATAAGCAGTTATTTCCCCCTTCATGTAGAAGGCTGAGGATGTTGGGTTATTGCTTAGGGGAAAGGTGTCCGTACTATCCAGGAGTTTTTTACTGGTGGGGTGTGATATGATGAAATGCAGAGTCATTAAAGTTGTTCCTAGAAAGTCAGAAATATTTATGTGGGTTAGGTGTGAAGATAAGTCAAAAAGATGTATACATATAACGGACTTCAGACCATACTTCTACGTTCCGTCGCTCCTGGGTGACTATAAAGCTTTAGACGGCGAGACTGTAGAAAAGATCTATGCTGAGGAACCGGGACAGGTGCCGGAACTAAGACAAAAGTATGACAAACATTATGAAGCAGATGTACCATACGTTCAAAGATTTATGATTGATACAGAAATAAAGTCTGGCGTGGAGTACACATCTGATCGTTCATGGAAGGGTCTTAAACCTACTGAATCGGTCAATGTCGACATTCGTGTATGGTTTTTGGATATTGAAGTGTTAGCCGATAAAATGCCATCCCCAGAAAACCCAATGTTCCCTATACCTGTTCTAACAATTTATGATTCTTGGGAGAGTAAATATATCACGTGGTCTTACCATAAAATTTTCAGAAAGGTTGTAAAATTAATTAAGACAAAGTATAAGGGGGAGGATTTGAGGTGGGAAATACATACATTTCCGGACGAGGAAAGCATGTTGATGGACTTCCTGTACTATTATGCAATAACCAAGCCGGATGTTGTGGTTGGGTGGAACATAGCGTTTGATCGGGATTACCTTAAGGCAAGGGCACATAAGCTTAATTTAGAATTCAACATCAATCATACATGCTTTCTTGACCTTTTGGAAGGGTATAAGCAGTTAGGACCTAAACAGCGTTCTTACCGATTAAAGTACGTAACTGTTGCCGAAGGTTTAGAGACTCCGGAAGAAGCAACAACAGCAGAGCAGCATCTAAGAATTTGGCGTGACAATCCTTTACCCCTTCTGAAGTACAATATGCTTGACGTCTGGCGTATAAGGAAAATAGATGAAATATACAAGATTGTTGACTACTTCTGGACTCTGAAGGAGGTAGTGGGGTTGCCTGATATAGAGGATGCTTACTATACGTCCACTTTGGTAGATGTGATGTTGTTGCGTGAAGCAAAGGAGGAAGGAATAGTGCTACCTAGTAAAACTAAGGGCAAGAAGGGGTATTATAAAGGTGCAATTGTGCTTGACCCTGTTCCGGGAATCCATGAAGGAGTTGCTGTGTTGGACATGTCTCGTTACTATCCGTCCCTGATTATTTCCTTCAACATATCTCCTGAAGCGAAGTGGAAACCTTACGATAAAGAGGTGTGGTTGTTTAGGCAAGATAAGGAAGGATTATTACCTAAGATGTGCCGAAAACTGCTTGATCTAAGGGAAAAAATTGAAGAGGAGATGAAGAAGTACCCTGGGGATAGTAAGGAATACCAAGCTTTAAGCCTCAAATCCGCCGCAATTAAGGCGCTGACAAATGCGATATATGGGTATATGGCTAAGTCTAGAGGAGGAAATAGTCGAGTGTACGATCCATCAATAGCCGGAACGATTACGGCTTTGGGAAGGCGAGGTATATTATATGCTGTTAAAAAAGCTCGGGAGTGGGGATACCTTCCAATTTACGGTGATACTGACTCCATATTTATCAAGGTCCCGTTCGAAAAGGCACAGGAGTTGGCAGATAAACTCACGGAGGAGGTTAGGAAGTACTTCAAAGAAACTTACGGTCTAAAGAAGGAACCTGTGTTGAAGTTGAAGTTTGAAAAGTACTACAGACGTATTTTCTTCAAACCCCACACAAAGAAACGATATGCTGGTTGGTTAGTGTGGAAGAAAGGTAAGGAGGTGGATAAGCTTGACGTCACAGGTTTTGAAGCTATACGTACAGATACCGCTCCATTTACTGCAGAGGCGGAGGAAAGGTTGTTTGACCTTATTCTGAGGCAGGGAGCTGACTACAGAAAAATACGTGAGTTTCTTGTTCAGATTCAGAAAGAAATGAAGGAGAGGTCGTTAGATGAGATAGCTTTGTACAAGGGGTTAAGCAAGCCTTTGGATCAATACTCGTCCAGAGCGCCTCACGTTCGAGCCGCAATATACAGCAACGCTCACCTAGGTACAAATTTCGGTGTGGGTGATAAGGTTAAGTATGTGTGGGTTAAGCGTGTTTACGGTCTACCTCAGACCGATGTTTTAGCTTTTGAAGATCCTTCACAGGTTGAAGGAAAGATAGAGATTAACTGGTCTAAGCAAGCAGAATCCATTTTATCACCTATCTATGACATATTAAGGGCTATGGGATTTAATGTGTCATCAAAGAAAATATCTAGTAGGGCTTGGTGGTAATCTACAGATCAAAAAGAATTAATTTGAACAAGCTTAGTACCTCTCGCACTCCAATCCTTTTCGCTTTATCTAGTACTTTCACAACCTTAATCACATTTTCAGGACCTTTTTCTAAGACCTTCTTCTTAATCTTAGTTGCTACCTTTAGTTCAGTAATAATTTTGCTGAGATTAGCTTTGTAGAATGTATATACTGCGTACCTACCAATTTTATAGACGTCCAAAGCTGACGCCAAGGCTTTTGCAGACAGTATGGCGTGACCTATGCCTCCTCCGTGCAGAGGATTTACTAGTCCTGCGGCAGTCCCCACCCTAAACACACCTTTATGGCTGAGGACCTGCTTTTCTCCTGTAGGTAATACTCCCGCTCTAGATTTCAAATCTTCTTCATAATAAGGTATTTTATATAATTCCACGAATTCGTCAAACATTTTATCGTCGTAGTAATTGATGTTTTCACCGAAACCTATTTTGACCTGATTTCCAGCCGGGAAGAACCATACGTATCCTTCCTTCAGCCAGTCGATGGGGAATTCAATGATCATTTCGTCCCCTGTGCTTCCAGGTAACCATACTTGATTCAAGAAAAGTCCTCCCTCCTTGATGACATTCCAAGCGTTAAATCCTCTCGCATCTATAACTACGTCGTACTTCTTCCAGCCTTCCTTAAAGACATAGACTCTATTTTTCTTTATATGTTTAGGTCTAATAGGCTTCTGTCTATACACATTTACACCGTATTTCTCCGCCTTTTTTAGAAGGTATTCGTCAAATTTTTCTCTGTCCACAACAACTCCAAGGGTTCTACCCAATTCTTTAGACGTCACAGAAGCTTCGTTGATTACTTTCCTAATTCCCTTGACTTTTGTTACCTTCACAGTAAACTTATGCACTTCTGATTCTTTGGAGTGTTTAATGGCTTCAGCAACGTAGTCAATTCTTTCCAGTTCCTCTAAAATTTTAAATCCTATTCCGCCGGCACAGATGCTTCTCGGATGGGGTAGAGCCTCGTAGAGATCTACCTCATGACCCTTCCTTATCAACTCAATTGCGGCTGTAGATCCAGCAGGTCCCCCGCCAACAACACATATCTTGATTGTTATCACCCAAGTTAAACATGGGTAAGAAGTAGTTAAATGTTCTATGTAACATTTCGCGATTTTTATATATCTAAAACACACACACATAATTGGGTGCTAAAACATGTCGATTGAAAAGGAATTTAAGGAAGAAAAGAATTTAAAGAAAGAGGTGAATAATAGGTTTGGTGATAGCATGGAGGAGAGAAGTCTGGATAAGCATGTGATATACCTGTTTGCGGTATTTGTTACGTCGATAATTGTAGCTAACATAACGTCAGGCATAAAGTTAATCAATCTCCTAGGATTCGTCGTTCCCGTGGGATTTATAGCGTACGCCATAACCTTCACAATTACTGACATTCTGGGGGATGTTTACGGAAAGGAAGTAAGCTACGTGGTCGTCAGAGCAGGGTTTATAGCTAATATGGTTATGTTATCATTAGTGTATTTAGGAATGGTTCTTCCTTCGCTGACTCCAGGTATGCAAAACCTATACGTGAAGGCTTTGACGCCCACAGCAAGGATAGTTTTCGCTTCAATGACGGCATACTTGGTGAGTCAGCACCATGATGTGTGGGCATTTCATTTCTGGAAGAGGAAGACAAACGGTAAGCATCTTTGGTTAAGGAATAATGCGTCAACCGTAGTTAGTCAAGGTATAGACACCTTAATATTCATCACATTGGCATTTTACGGCGTGGTTCCAAATAACGTACTGCTGACTATGATCCTATGTCAATGGTTATGGAAGATAGTAGTAGCATTGTTAGACACACCGTTTGTATATCTTGGAGTTAAACTTCTGAAGGGGGAGTAATGTGGAGTCCGAACTGAATAAAGTCCTCAAGAGTTATAAATGGTGTGAAGTTCAAAGTACTATAACTTTTCCTAGCAATCCAAACAACATCACAGTCATTCTAATCTGTGAAGAGGTGTGATGAGCTGATGTTACACTGGTTTTACATTTTTATAGATGTTCTGTGTGTGTGTATATGGTGTGACTAATGGTTAGGTTAAGGCAACCCAAAATTAAAACATTGGATTGGGATGGAAGACCAATAATTATTCAGGTAGTTGAGGAGACTGCTTCCAGATGTTCCATCACTTCAACACCAATGCAAGTATTCATAAAATTAATTTACCTCCCCGACAAGAAACTAATTGAATTAGTGTCGTTTAGAAAATTCGTAAATTGGTATGCGGCTAGAAAGCCAAACACGGTAGAGGAAATAGCGGATGAGTTAGCGGAGATCGTATATAAGACTGCAGAACCTAAGTACGTTGCCGTAGAGGTAATAATTAAAACTGCCGACCATGGTGTAGCCTTAGCGGTGACTGCAAGACCTAAAACAATTGTGGAGTACTATTCTGACGTTTTAAAAATAATAACTTCAATGTTAATCAATGCTGAAAACGCTGAGGTGACTTTAGATGTCCACTAAGGTCTCTAAGAAGGAGTTTTCCCCATTGATCGTTCGAAAATATAATCACTTAGGGGTTCCAGTCTTTGTGGCTTTGATTACAGATGATAACGTTGATGATCCTCCAATAGATGAAGTAGTCGTAGACCTCTTGAAAGAGTTTAAAAATTCAGAACTAAGTTTACAGCAGTTTAGAATGATAGCTGGAATTCTTGCAAGTAAGTTGGTTGAGGTGTATAAAAGGTCGGAAGGTGTGGCTGTCGTTATATTTCCTGACAAAGCGGCGGTGTCTAGCCTATGGGGAGATTTTATGAATCACCTACACTGTAGGATGGAACTCTACGCCATAATAAATACGATGTGGATGCTTTAGGTTGGGGGTGAGTTCAAATGAAAATTTTAGCGTTTATAGCTCATCCAGATGACGAAAGTGTGGGGCTATACACTCTTCTAGATAAAGTTGAAGCCATAATTCTATACAACCCCTTTGAATGTATAGATGAGGAAAGAGTAAAAGAGCTTCGCAGGTTGGCGTATGACTTTTCAATAGAAGTTCTGGAGGAAGATCTACAAATACCTGAAGAAATTTATAAGAAAGTAGACACCATAGCAGTACCCAGTCTAAACTCCAGACACATAGCTCATAAATATTTAGCGACTTACGGTTCGGAGATCTGTAAGGTTGATCAGAAGTTTAATCTGATGTTCTACGATGTAGAAATGATTGAGTCTTGGAGCTTTCCTTTAGAAATGCACGTTGCAGAGGATAAGAGGGAGCATCTCCTCAAGTACTATCCGTCCCAATCTGACTTGTGGTTGTCTGACGGTAAGTACTGGTTATTTGAAGGTCATGTAATGGTAGTAAGGTGATAGAATGAAAATAATTTTAGCTCCTCAATACCCCACTCCTGGTAGGTACCAATCTGGATGGCATAAACTGTGGGAGAACGCCTTAAAAAGGTTTGGAAATGTGGTTTATAATCTACATCACGTCTGTAAAGATAGAGTTCCTGTGATTCCTGGAAACAAGGATGAGTGGATAGCACCGATGAAGGAGGCATTAATGTGGGATTCTTGCATGATTGAAGAAACTGAGAGAATCATCAACAGAGATGTTGATGTAATTCTATCTCTGGATTTCAGTTATCCTGGACTTTATCAGCAATACATGTTGTATGCAAAGAGGAGGTACGAAGTTTACATAGACTTCTACGTGCATGCTACAGCATTATTTAAAGATGATTGGTTTAGTCGAAAGGGTTGGGAGTTTAAGAAGGTTCAGGAAAGTTTGCTCGCTTCTGAAGCAGATGCCTTGCTGTTCCCAACATATACTTCCTTGATAAAGTTCAAAAAGTATGTTCCTATTTCGGACAGGAAGACTCATGTCGTAGGTTTTGTACTGGATTTAAACAGGTATCACTATGAAAGGAAGGTAGATGCCGTCATGATTAACGGCAATCCTGAATATTTGGACTTGGATCTTTTAGGCAAGGTTGTTGATATTCTTAAGAAGGAGGGTGTTTTGGTGTGGTCGAGCAGTTCTGAATTAACTAAACGTTATGGTTTGAAGAAGGTAGATTATATGGAGGGTCTTCGATTAGCTAAGATTATGTTTCAACCAAAGATTCATGAAACCTTTGGTGTTGCTGTGGCTGAGGCAGTGTTGATGGACACCATTCCAGTGCTTCCTTCAATAGATGTCTATAATGAGCTGTATCAAGCCTTTACGTATAATCTTAACTCAACTCCGGAGGAGGTAGCATCATTTATCATCAATTGTATGAAGTCTAGAATGGTTGCTTTAACGGCTTTAAGTAGATGCAAAGAACACTTAATCTACAGATACTTAAGAGCTCCATACCTATACAATGAATGGGTGCTTAGAGGCAGGGGGAGGTGATAAGTTTGGTTAGGTACCCGGTAGTTACTGTGTTCTTAACTAGGAAATGTTCTCTTAGGTGTAGGCATTGTCTGATATGGAAAACTCATAGGTTGGAAATTCCTCCCGAAAAATGGAAAAAAATAATGAATGCTTGGTATAATACATTGACTGAATTCATTGTCATCTTAGGAGGAGAACCGTTGGAGTATTGGAAACCGTTTGAAGGTCTTCTAGAAATAATCAAAGGAATAAAAGAAACAGAATATGCTATTAGTTCAAATTCCATGTTGTTGACTTGGTATAGAGCTAAGAAGTTAGTGGAGGCTGGATTAAAAAACTGGACTGTCAGTATTGATTATCCCAAATCTATGTCCAAAAAAGACATACGAGCATTAGCTGGTTGGAGAGCCATCGAGTGGTTCAAGAAGCTAGGTGTTCCGGACCTACATGCCACAATAACATTGTATCCAGAAAATGTGAAATACTTTACGCAGATTGTTGAAGATTTGATGGAGATGGATGTGTGGATTGAACCGACGTTTGTAATGTGGGCTAAGGCTCCGTGGTACGATTCGTTCCCCGCCCGCGTCAAACCTAAATGGTCAAAAGAGCATGTTATATATATTCAAGAAGGAATTAAGATTCTGAAGAATTATAGGTATTTTCACGGCATGCTAAAAATGTTCGAAGGTAAAGGTTTGGAAGAAATGATAAACGCCACAATGACTTGTGAAAGACTGTACGTTCCCACAATTGAAGAAGACGGATGCATGAGGATTTGTAGAGACATTCCAGGGAAAAAGGTCAGAAGATGGCATGCTTTGGATGTGATAAAGAACGTTGAAAATTTTGAAAAAGATTGGTTGGAAGACAGAAGTCGGTTTTGTAGGGGATGTAATTGGGATTGTGTATGGCACGTTAAAAACGGATTTCGGAAGTTTATACATAGGGTGTGACAATGTTCATACTAGTTCCGGCAGTTTCTGGGGCATACGTTATAACTCCGGATAAGGTACCGAAAGAATTTTGGTGGTGGAGTAAGAGTAGTTTGGTATATCATCCTGCCTTACTAATTTCTTATGGTGTTGTTCTGGCTGAAGGTGGGTTTAATGAGGACGTTTTTAGGAATTTTGCAGATTATTGGAAGGTGAATTTAGATAGTTCGATTGCTGTTTCTGATTCGGGTGGGTTTGAAATTCATAGCAGAGGTGTAAAGATAGATTTGGATGACCTGTTCGAGTGGCAGTTTAGCAATTCCAACATAATCTTTTCCTTAGACATTCCTCCAAGAGGTATGTCTAAGGTGGACGATGTAAGAGATTGGGATTATTGCAAAAAAATATCAAGGAAGAATCTGGAAGAATTATTAAGGTACTCTTCATCCAGAAAAGTTGAGAATAGAAAAATCTACGGAGTTGTTCATGGAATAGCGTTGGAAGAGTTAGATGATTGGTATAACTACGTTTTGAAGGACTACATTTATTCTTTAGACGGTCTATCATACTCGGTAAGACCCCCATCAAATGTGAATGCTTTATCACTGTGTCTAGCTCACGCTTACGTTCATGACGTGAAAAACGTTCATATGTTAGGAGTTACTGGCAGTAGAACAATACCTTTTATGATATATTGGAAGAACAAATTTAGGTTATTAACTACAGATTCTTCAAGCTTCACCAAGTTGGCAGGAAGGGGTCAGGTGTACATGCCAATATCGTTGGACAGAGTTCAGGTAGGGGCGAGGTTATCAGCATATCATGATTCAGTTTGTCACTGTCCTGCATGTCAGTGGGCAAGGAAGAAAGGAATAATGAATTTATTTAAACTTAATTCCACATTGAAGTATGTTGTTGCTTACATGCATAACCTGTTCTGGCTTCTGTGCTATGTAGATTATTTGGAATGGTTGCCGAAAGAAAAAATCAAGGATCTACTGCCACAGTTTCAGGAGACTTTTGATTTCCTGGATTGTGTTGAGGGAAAGAGTTTGGAGGAATGCTACAGTATGTTTGACGTTTTGTCGGATGTGAAGTCTAGAAATGTCTTAAAGAAGCCTAGGAAGAGGTGGTGGTAATGGTAGTCTATGTGGATTCTAGAGAACCCAAAGAAATTTTTGACATAATTAAACGTGAGAACGTTCCCGTTGAAGTTAAAGACCTTATGTGGACGGACTACCTTGTATGTGTAGAGGATTACGTTATTCCTGTTGAACGTAAGGGTGCCGGAGATTTGGTGTCTTCCATCGAAGACGGAAGAATTTTTAATCAAGCCTATATGATGTCTACATTAGCTCCTGTGGGGTACATAGTTGTGGAGGGTTCCCCGACAATCGCTTTAATGGAGTCTAAGTTTCCTAGACGAGCTTTTATCGGGGCTCTTGTTTCCTTAGGGCTTAAACGGTCTCCTTATGGGTTTAGGGGTCAAGTAAGCGTCATAGTGTTGGACAGCATGTACGACACAGCGGTCTTTATAGCATTACTGCACAAGCAATTAGAAAAAGGCGATTTGGACAGATTGCCGATTCTGAGGGTTAAGGGTAAGAAAGTCATGGATAAGAAGGGGGTGATGATAGCCATGCTTCAAGCCATTCCCGGCGTAGGAAAGGAGAGAGCCAGGAGGATAGCGGAAAAGTTTAATTCTGTGAAGGACTTAGTTAAAGCTAGTGTGTCTGAAATTGCTTCTGTTGAAGGCGTATCAATACGTCTAGCTACCCTCATAAAAACATATCTTACCTAGATTCCCAATCAGTTAAACCTTTAAATAGATCTAATGTGTGTGTGTTTTGGGTGCTAAAGTGTCGTCAGATGGATACATCAGAGTTCCAATTAAGCCTGAGGCGTTTAGGTGCCTCAGGCTTGCCAAAAACAGATTGATGTTTGAAGTTGGAAACACAAAGATTACCTACTCAGACGTGATTATGTATATGTATAGGAAGGTGTTTGGAAATGGTCAGTGACGAGGAACCAGTCATTGTTCTTACTAGAAAGGATATCAAAAATACTATGTTGGCGTATCTCAAGTCCGGAAAAATTCAAAGCCTCCTAAACGACGTCATGAGTTATCTAGGAAATAATATTGAAGCTTTGTCCTTTGCCCTAGCGGTTTTTACTGTGTCCACCTATGAATCATTAGAATTCATAAGGCAGTATGGAACAAGAGAAGATTTGGAAGAGAATATAAAAAGATCAAAAATAATTACGGAGGTCTTTAAGGAAAACGTGGATAGGATGATGAATCTAATAGAGGAATCCGTCAGATCAGGAAGGAGAATCACGTTTATAAGCAAGGGAGGTCAGATATAATGGAGGAAGAATGGTGCCTAGATGAATCGTTAGATGTTGACGAATGGTTAGAACAGGAATTTGGTGAGGACGAAGATGAAGATTTAGAGAATTGGCTGGAGGAATGATAGGATGAATCTTGCTGAAAAGTACAGACCCAGAACCTTTAATGAAGTTATTAACCAAGATCATGTTAAAAGATCTCTTCAGACCTTAGTTAAGGCTGTGAAGGAAGGTAAGGCTGATCTTCCTCACATGCTGTTTATAGGACAAGCCGGTGTGGGTAAGACAACGATGGCTTACGTCCTTGCTAACGAGTTGGGTATTCCAATAATTGAACTGAACGCATCAGACGAGAGGGGGATAGACGTTGTCAGAGGAAAGATAAAAAGGTTAGCGTTTACTGTGGGTAGAAGGATAATACTTCTTGACGAAGCAGATTCAATGACCGAAGATGCACAGCATGCATTAAGGAGAATTATGGAAAAGGTTCAAGAGAGAACAGGAACTAGGTTCATTCTAACAGCAAATTACGAGTGGAAAATAATTAGCCCTATAAAGTCCAGATGTGCCATATACAGGTTTGATCCTCTTCCGAAAGATGAAATACTTAAGCGTCTTGTGTGGATAATCAAGCAGGAAGGGGTCAAAGTAACCAAAGATAATCTGTCTGCCCTTAAGGAGGCTTTAGGAGTCATTATTGAAGTCTCACAGGGTGATATGAGGAAAGCTTTAAACCTACTTGAAACGGTTCTATCCTCCAAAACGGAGTTGACTCCGGAGAATGTCAGGTCAATGATAGCTCCAGACGTGCTAGTAGAAGCTTTAAATCTGTCGTTGAAAGGTGATTTAAGAGGAGCTATAAGAAGGTTGGAGGATGCCTTAGTTACGAGTAGGTTAGACGTTGATTCAACAATCAATCAATTGTATAAGGCAATAGGTAGGTTAGATAATGACAATCTAAAGGCTCACTTATGGATGGAATTAGCTAGGGCTGAACATGCAATGAAGGAAGGAGGATCACCTTTGATACAACTATCAGCGGTTTTAGCATGTGCTTGGATTAAGAGGTTCAAGGAGGTGAATAGTAATGTCCAGTAAGGAACAGTGTCCTAAGTGTGGCAAGGAAATGATAATACTGGGTGTTGAGCAGTTGCCGTGCAAGCGTATATTAAAATTTAGATGTCCAGAATGCGGTTATATATCAAAAAAGGTTGTTAGAATTTCTGACAAGTGGGAAATTGTAACGTTCAGATGTGAAAGGGAAGTATTAAGCTTGATTGATAAGTACGCATCAAAACATAAGGTAACAAGGTCTGAAGTTATTAGGAAGGCGCTTGAGATGTTCATTATGACAAAGGGTCTTAAAAAGTCAGAAATTAGGGTTAAGAGGGTGGTGCTGTCATGAAAAAGCTAGATCTAAAAGTTAAGGTTGTAGGCGGGTGTGATTAAATGCCGTTATGCCCAGAGTGTGGGAGTAAAATGGTTGTTGAAGAAATAAAAGTCGATAATGTGTATACGGAGTACACATTCAGATGTGTTAGGTGCGGCAGGATTCTAAGGTACAAGTACAAGAGGATAAAGTATAAGTGGGAGCTTTACCCGTACACTGTGTAAGGAGTAAGGAGGTTGTTAAGTTGAAGTATAAAAAGGTTAAAGAGTTTAAATTTAAGGTGCCGGAGGAGATAGAAACCGATTCATCAGAATCTGGATATGCATGGATTGGTGAGGAAATACTACTGATCTTCAAAGATGGAAGAATATTTATGTATCAGCTTGTGGCAGTCTATGAGTCAGAAAAGATTCACAAGGCGCTTAATCAGGTGATAATGTGATCATGTGGGAAGTAGTGCTTTGTGAAGCTACGTCAAAGGGTTATGAATGCAAGGTTAAGTCTACTCATACAGAATTTAAGCAAGCCCTAAACAAGGCTCTGATGTTAGCGGATAGTATATGTCTAACTAAACCGTTCCTGTGCTTCTACTTTAAGGATGTTATTGATTCAAGCAGTCCTCCAGACATTGCAATTGTCGCTTCAGCAATAAACGCCTTTTATGTTGCCGTTAGGAGGAAGGAGGTGGTTATGTGAAGTACCTAAGTCCGACAGCAATAAACATATACAGAAAATGCCCTAGGAAGTTCATGTATTACGTCAAACAGTTTCCGTCCTTACCTCCACATCCTAAGTACGAGGAGGCGCTGGAATTAGGTAGAATTGTCCATCAAATAATAGCTCATTACTATAACATCATTCCGGAATCCGTCACTCCCACTGAAGTCAAGATGTTTGTAACGAAAGCTTACAAGGATGTATTCCCTGAGTCAATGCTACACCTTAAGGAAAGGGTTGAAATGCAACTGCTGAACTTTATCAAATTTGAAAAGCAAAGGCTAAATTGGCACATAAGCGCTAAGCCGATTGCTGTGGAAAAGGATTACCGGCGTGATGGAGTACATGGTGTAGTTGACGCTCTATTTCGGAAGGGTGACGATCTAGTTGTTGTTGATTGGAAGACGGGCAGGGGAAAAGCAAGGTTGACAGAAGATATTGTTGTTCAGATGAATGTCTATCTTTACCTGACTGGGGCTAAGGAAGCATACGTCGTCTTCCTTGAGTTTGGTGAGTACTCTGTTGTTACGCCAAGCATTGATGTGGTAGAATTAGTGAAGACAATAACTTCAGACAATCTATTCATTCCGAAAAGGGGTAAGCATTGTGAGTCCTGCGAGTATCAGATGTTATGTTTCAAGGGCGAGATTCCCGATTCAATGTTTGTTGTGTATAATATATTATAATATGTATATGGGGGTTGAAGATGAACCTGTGGGTAACAACAGCATTTGAAAGAGCTTTGGTTTTAGGAGGATATACATCTAAAACTGTGGTTAGGATAGTAAAGTTAGCTGAGATTCTATTTCCATTCGAGGTTACTTGCATCAAAGGTAAAATGTGCCCTTACTGCGGTCATACTTTCAGGTATAGGTCTAGCTTATATCTTCATCTGGTAAGGGGTTTTAGGAACAGAAAATCTTGCTACTACTCCTTTCAAAACCTGATTAATGTTACCATCCGGGAGTATCAAAGATTTAGGATGCACTACGTCAAGTTGAAGTCCGGCGAATACGTTGTCTTTGTTCCATGTAGTGATAAAAGGGTCAAGTTTCGAACATATGACGAAGCTTTTAGTTGGTGGGTCAAACATGTTTTGGGGGTGAAAGCTAGTGGAGGAAGTATATAAGACTCGAGCAATCGAAAATCTAATGCTGTGGCTACAACGCTTCAGCCCGTTTGACGAAAAGAAATGTGCGGTAGTCTATGGAGGGGTAGGGCAGGGTAAGACGTTTACAATTCAATATGCTGTCAAACACACACACTATAAGGTCATAGAGCCGGAAAACAAGGAACAAGCTCTTAGATATGCTAAAGCAAGAAGCATGTCAGGAAAAATCGCTGTTTGGTTAGACAGACCGTATAGAAACGGGTGGAATGGCAAGGAGTTAAGGATCTTGGTAGAACAAGCAAGAAATCCCATAATAATTGAAGATGAGGACAATAAGTACTACCAACACCTTCTGTGTGTGGAGGTCAGGGTTACACCTCCTTCAAAAGCATGGATAGTCAAGCAGTTAAGAAAGGTAGCTTTAGTAAAGCCAGACTACAGGAAGGTGTCTGACGATGTAAGGCAGTCCCTACTGTTGGCATACGGGTCTGTTGGTTATGAAGACGTTGATTGGATTGAATCAGTAGTAAGAATGGTGAAGGAAGGAAAGGTAATGAATGTAGACAAATCAATTCTGCCTGTAGTACTAGACACCTTGGTGGACTACGGGTATGGAGTTAAATTAGCTAAGGACTTTCTTAAGCTAGTGTCGGCAGATTATAGCGGAAGGTTTGAGATTCTGGAGGGTTTGAAGTTAGGTGAACCGTCCTTCTACTTCTACAGGTTGATTAAGAGTTTGAAGGACGTTAATAACCGTTAAATTTATAAAACACACACATAAGTTACTTGGGGACACAAAATGGAAAACACAAATCGCAACTCAAACCAAACTACTGCCCCCGCCGCAACTGGCAGGGGCGTGCTCATGAAGTCAGCAAGGCTTATAAACTTGACGCCGCACGATATTACTATTGTTGACGAAAACTGCCGCCCAGTAATAGTCATACCAAGGGCAGGGACTGTGGCGAGGGCCAAGCAAGACAGAAGACTCTCGGAAGTACTGATAGCATCAGAGAGGCTTGATGACGTGATTGAATTGTTTCGACAACTGGACACATTGATGCCTGGGTTTAGACATGAAGAATTCCTTTCAAAGGAGTTCAACCTAAGACCCGAAGTTCTGAAAAGCCTTGTTAATTTGCTTTAATGTTCGTTAAGTTTTTAAAGGTATAGAACAAGTTTTACATGTGGGAACATGTGTGTGTGTGTGATTAGACCCAAGGAAATTAAAACCCCTGAAATAAGTACCGAGGGAGGTGAGATGGTTCTGTACCTTCCTCGGAAAAAGTTTGACTCTCTATTCCCTGAAGCTTCAGGAAAAAAACGTAAGGTCATTTTGATTTATCAGGACGATAGACGCGTTATTGCGGCAGTCGAGTTCCCGGAGCAGAAGAACGTCAGAATAAAGCAGTTCGCCCCAGCAGTGTTCTGGGGCGATGTAAAGGCTTTGACGAGGTGGGTATGATGGTGAACGGAAATAAAATCTACACATCTAATAACCCCTTAGTTCGTCACCTATTAAGTATTGTCGGGAGGTTTTGCCTTCAGAAAAAGATTCCCGCTAAGTCAACAAAATATCAATACGTCATTGTGAACTGGTCGGCAAATTACCAAAAAGCTGTGGAGGAAATATTGACTGTTCTGGAAAAATATGTTATCCCAGAGGAAGTTGAGGAATTCAGTAAGTTTAAGGAGGAGGTGCTAAAAGAGCTGAAAGCAGAGAAGGAGGAAGGATTTATTCCAGTGTACAGGAGAAGGTGATGAACGTGAGAATAATTCTGAAGTTCAAAGAAGGTAAATGGGAAGTAAGAGTTATAGAGCCGACTACAGGTGGTCTGGGAGTAATTCTTCTTGGTCCTCGTAATCGAGTTTACTACCTTCCTCCCATACCTTCAGAATCAAAAATACTTGTGCCTAAGTACCTTCTTCAAAAAGTGAAGGGTCTTAAAGAGTTTCCCGAGGTGGTAGAATGAATTGGCTAGAACAGCTTAAGCTTTCTAGGCAATCTAATTTGTCAAATGTCTTTTTAGTCGAGACCGAGGATCCTGTGAGATTAAGACAGCTTGAGGTGTACCTTAAGGATAATTTTCCGGGCTCATTATATAGATACGTTCTTCAGACCCAGGAACTCATCTCTGCTTCCGGTGATGTCCAGCGTGTTAATCCTCTGAAACTGCTACAACTGCTCAGGTCCAAAATTTCCACTATTCTTCTGTACTGGGTGACAACTTCTGCTGAAGCCAAAAACTTACTGCCGTTTATTGTGGTAGTGTCGCAAGATTTCGCTATTTACGTGCCGGAGGAGGCTAGGCGCACTGAAAAAATCAAGCCGTCGTCCTTGGTAATTGTTACCCATTCTCTTTCTTATTTTCCAGAAAATGTGAGGAGGATGTGTGTTGAGGTCTCTCCACCTGTGTCAGAAAGCGACGAACGTAGGAAGGTTCTTGAAAGTGTAGCAACCCAAGCTCTAAACTTCTTAGGGTTAGAATTAAAGGTGACAGAACAGCATGTGCAGTCAACGTCAGGTCTTAACCTACATGAAGTGGAATCAGCGGCACTGCTGTCTTTACGGCTACATCGTGACTTTCGGACAGAAGTCTTTAGGGACTTTAAGATACAAGCACTAAAACGGCACGGGCTCGAAATAATTTATCCAACCAGAGGGTTTGAGTCCGTTGGTGGCTATAATTATCTAAAGAAATGGTTCAAAACAAGGATTGTAGACGCCTTCAGAAATCCAGAATTACTTCAGCAGTACGGCGAGTCCCTGCCCAGAGGTGTATTGCTTTACGGTTATCCCGGAACGGGTAAGACCTGGTTTTCTAAAGCTCTTGCTAAGGAATTGGGATTGCCGATGATTAAACTGTCAGCTTCCGACTTCCTTAGAGGGATTGTTGGGGAGACTGAGGCAAGGGTCAGAAAGATTGTCAAGCTTCTGGAATCTTTGGCACCAGCTGTAGTATTCATTGATGAGATCGACCAGCTGTTCCTTAGTCGAGGACAGGTACTTTCAACAGACAGCGGGGTGTCGAGAAGGTTGCAGAACATGCTACTGGACTGGTTAGGTGATGAAAACAGAAGAACTTTTGTCATTGGAGCAACGAACTATGTGGAACAAATGGACTTTGCGGTTCTTAGGGTAGGTCGTTTTGACAAGATTGTGTTTGTTGGTCTACCTGATTTTGAGGCTAGAAAGGATATCTTGAAGGTTCATTTCGAGGTTGTCAGAAAGCCTAAAGTAAAAATTTCTGTGGATTATGATGAAGTAGCCAAGCTAACTTGGTTGTGGACGGGTGCTGAAATTGAAAACCTAGTCAGAGAGTCTTTGACAGAAGCAAGGGTAAGAAGGGAATATCCGACAACGGACTTGGTGGAGAAGATGATGAAGATGATGAATGTGGATATTAACTCGAGGAAGCAGGAAATCAAAAGAATGCTTGATGTTGCTAAAAGATTGGCGAACATTGACGTTAGAAGCGTTGAGGAAGCTCAAAAAGTGCTGAATGAGAACACACACACAAATAAATCTCCGGCACGTTTTGTAATTGGGGTGAAAGAATGATCAGAATACGTTCCGATCTAATAATAATATACTTCCCGGCAGGAGAAGCCGGGAAGGAAATACTAAGACGGATTAAGAAATACGGAGTCAAAGGACGTCTGATGGAGGTGTACTGCGGATGAGTCACTACGCCCTTTGTCGTGCATCTATCAAAAACCCGGACTTACCCTTGCTACGCTCCGTCTTGTCGAAAATCGCTACCAGATTTAATGCTAAAGTCGTTGAGGACACCGAAGTTTGCGGTTGGGCTTTTAGGAGAAGGGTTGACTTTCTTGTAGAAATGAAGCTTCCATACGGTAACGGTTACGGTGTTGAAGTCACTGACTCCGGTGAAGTCGTTGTTCATGTTGACGATCATGGGGCTCCGATGACTGCTGAAGAGTTTAGGGATCTTCTTCAGAGGGAATACATGGTTGAGGCAGTAAAGTCAGTAATGGAAGAGTTGGGGTATGTTGTGGAGGAGGATAGAAGCGAGGACGTAGTAACCATCAAAGCTGTGGGGTGGTAATTTGAAGGAGGTTGAGGTTAGAATTGATAAGAGTGGGAAAGTACACTTTGACTTTGACGGTTTTCAAGGTGACAAGTGTTTTCTTGAAAGAGAGAAGATTCTAGAACTTCTGAGTAAGTACGGAGTTCAAGTCAGGGTTGAAGAGGAACATAAAAAAGCAGAAGCTTATGAAGAGGTGTCTGAAGAGGTGAGAACGTCATGGTAAAAGTCAAAATATATGCATCTGTGAGGGAAGGAAAGCTTAGAAAAGCCTTGCAACTAGCCTACAAGTACAGCAATCCGCTGGGAAAGTATGAAATTATACTTAAGCATCCAAACATGGAAGTTAGAGTATGGGCGGACGAGGATTGGTGGGTAGACACAGTGGCTGACAGAACGTGCTTTCTAATTGAGGGGTGATAAGATGGCTAGGAGAAAGGGTAGGAGGAGAGTTGTGTATTCTCCGAAGAAGGCGGCGTTCGTTTATGGAATGAAAGGGTGCCCGTTCTGTGGTCACGCTAAACTACATTTTGATGTTCGGAAGTCCGGAGATTTCAAGCTTGCCGATGCTTGGTGTGAGGAATGCGGCGTTGAAGTGGAGTTTAGCATGTCAGAATTTTGGGGAAAGCCAGACGGTTACGCTTTCCTGACAGATTTAGCAATTTACTGGATTGAAAATCATAAACTTCCTGAAAAGACTCGTTTTCCCATTTCAAAATTCATTCCGCCACGTGAGGTCTAAGTTTTGTGGGGTGTAAACATGTCCGTACCAAACACACACACAGGTGTGGCGGGGCGCGAGAGCTCCGCCATTAAATTAGAGGGCTTTAACGTAAGTCTAACGGCTCCGGATCCATACACCGTAGCTACTGTTAGAATACCGCTGACGGACAAAAACCTACTGACAGCCAGAGGATTTATCCGTGAATATAAGTCATGGATGGCTGACCTACAAGAGATTTGGTCAGAGAAAGTAGCAGATAGAGTGTCAGTAGATCCCAAGTACTTTAAGCGGATTAAACCTGTAGACATTGCCAAAATAATTCATGTTGGAAGAGGAGATAGGTCTAAGATATTCTTGGAGGTAATATACATACCGAAACCGTTGTTGCATGTTCCGGAAGTTGCTAAAGGAATGGTGTATTCTTGGTTATGGAAAAATGCTTTGGTGATTCCCAACAGACCGCAATCATTCTACATTCTATCAAAAACCAAACTTCAGGAATTTGCTAAGGTTAAGAAGGTGTCAGACGATCTGATTGAAGAAGCTAATGAAGTCTTAGAGGAATTTAGGCAGGAAACGATTGAGGATTTCAAACGAATCTTGGAAAAGTATCACCTTCCAACAGACATCAAGGTAAACAAAAAATTCCATCCAATCTACGTGGTTATCACGCCAATTGAACTAACTCCGTCATTGATTGACAGGTATGGCGATCCAACAATCAGAAGCATGCTTAAGCAGTCATTGGAATTGTACGTACAGAAAATAGCTGAAGGAATAATAATGAAGCTAACTCCGATAATGGACTCTGTAATTAAAGCTAAAGCCATTAGACCTAATGTAGCTGCACAGAGGATTGAGGAAGTGGAAAAGACGTTGAAGGAGTTTGGATTAGATGTGATGTTCCAGTCAATACTGGAGGACGTAAAACAAGCAGTCAAGAACCCTATAACCTACAGAATGCAAAAGCAGTATAAAGATGTGAAGGACTGGGCTGTGAATGTAGGCAGAATGATTAGCATGGGGTGGGAGTAATGAAGGCGTTAAGGAATTACATTGAAATTTTAAGGAAGTCTGATGTAAGTAGGGTTCCGCTAATTGTGTTATACTACTTTTCAGACGGTTTGGAAGGGCTGGGAGTCAGCGTGAAGTATGAAAAAACAGATGATCTAGTCAAAATAGTACTGCTGTCAAAAATTGCAGACACATTCACACATCTAGGTAAGAGGGTCATACTATATGTTGAGTTACCGCCCTTAATGAGGTATGTCAAAGATTATGAAAGGTATGCTGAAGCCTACGCTAAAGTGTTGAAGGCAGGGTTTGTGTGGGTGAGGGGATATACGGTTCTTGACTTGAACAGGTGTGAAGTGAGGTATGTGGATCCTAATGGGAAGCTTAGGTCTAAAAGAAATTTGAGTGATTATGACGTTCAGGCAGAGTCTATATGTAAATTGTTGGACTTAAACAATAGAGTTGTAAAGAATTACACTGCTAGCGTGTTCCGAAATCTAATTCGAGATATGAATGATTTGATGGTGTGAAGGATGGAAGTCCTAGTACAACTATTCAAGCTGGGTGCTTACAAAACTCCTGTCTTCATTCCTGAAGTGGACGAATCCATAATTAGGGAGGGCTTGGTAGCCAAGAAGGAGAATGGGTACGTGCTAACAGAAAAGGGTTTAAGAGTATTAGCCTCTATAGTCGGGAAGTCCGTTAGAAGCATATTGTCTACAGGAACAGCAGTGCTCGTGACAGCTTATATATTGACTAGGAAAAGGGGGTTAGGTCTATTTTCAGTCAAGGAAGTTTCTGAAGCTTTAGGAATCAGTCAACCTGCCGCTGTTATGGCTCTTAGAAGGTTGGCGAAGTCTGGCAAGGTAAAAAAATTAGTAAGGGGTGGTTACGTATTAACTCCGGTAGGAATGACCATGGCAAAAAAGGTTTTGGAGGAGGTGAAGATATGAGTTATCCTTTAGGTAGTCCTAATCAGGGATACGCCCCTAAGGAAGTATATGATTTTTGGCTTCAACTCCTTAACAGTTTATTAAAACCTACATATCTTTGGAGGGTGGTGGAGAAGACGTCGTTAGAGCCTGGACTAATAATGGCGTATAAAGGATACAACATAGAAAGAAAGGAAGTAAAGAAAGTGTCCACGTCGCTGATTCCCGGGTGTTATGTTGTGGGTGATCCATCAGTTATGTCTACATGTCTGAAATTTAGAGTGGATTCTGACCCTCCGGAGAACGAGGTAATGGCTGTGTCCTACACACATGACGCATTGTTAATGTATGACCCCATAACTGGAGATGATGTATACCCCCAAGAATTGGAGGTAGGAATATACGGTAAGAGCCTACCTGTATATCCCTTGTTTGTACATAATTCCAAATTAAACAATGTGGTTGACGTCTACCTGAACCCTGAAGCAAACTATCCAAGTGCAGATAGAATAGTGCACGAACTTCTGTCCGAATACATTGGTGTTGGTAGAAAGTACTACACCTATGATAGGTTGGCAGGAGATCTATTGTACTCCAAATACCTAACCTTAGTCATAGTAGCGGATTTGGAACATCCTAACGCCAGAAGAATTACTTACGACTTTGCTGAAGTCTGGGATTGGTTCTGGAGTTTAGGTTCAGGTGAAAGGTACTACCCCTTAAATGCTTCCCCAGATTTTTATGGGAAAGCTGTGCGAACGGAGGGTCAAGGAGTTATAGTTCTGAACCGAAACCAATACATGTCTAGATGTAGAAGCGTTACGTATGAGTTACACATACCTGAATCAAGTTACGAGGAGCTTTGTAGTATGTCGTACGATTTCTACATAGAGCTTTTGGACTACTACCGCAGGTACCACGTGCCGGAAAAGAGGTTAGGTTTCTACCACACAAGTTTTGTGGGATCCATGCATAAAGGACGTGAAGTTCCAGACACTCCTCTCGGCAGGAGGGCTGAGAGGATATACCGTATGTATCCGCAGTACTTTGACAGCCCTAGAGAAGTCTACTTGATTCTAAGGTGGAAACTAATCTATGACTACATGCCGGACGACCTAATCGCTAAACACTTGATAGAACTGAAAAAGACGTCAAAAACAAGAGGAGTCTGGTGGCGGGGTTGACGTTTGAACATAGGAGGTCTTACGTTCCTTTATGCCCAAGGTGCGGTAAGGTTATGGAGGTAAGTCCGTCTGGCACCTTATATTGCCCACATTGCGGATATAAGGTATACAAATACTATCATTAAGCAAGTTTTACCTATTATAATTTTTTATACGGAACATCATTACCTGTTATAATAAACATTATAACAAGAATGCTACGGGTGCGTTCATGTGTATAATTTTGTTGTATAACGTAAATTATACTAGGAACGTGACATCGTCATCAAAACTGATTTGATCAAATCAAAAAATCAGCTTTCAAAATTATACTAGGTTTTCCCGCTTTGTGTGTGTGTTTAGGACAAAGGTATATGTATCTAACTGGGGCTAGCCCCTACACTGACACCTTTACGTATTCCGTCCAACGATTTAGTAGGTTTTTCACGGGTTTTGACTGAAGTACGGTTTTCAGGGGCAGACCCGTAACTTCAGAAATCCTTTTGGCATAGTTGTAGACAGGCTTGGGTATGTATAGATAGGTAGGTCCAAACTCTTTTTTGGGCTGAAGGTTAAGGAGGGTGACTAGAACACGTTTTCTACCCAAAAAACCTGTGTCAATCCTCCCGTCCGTCAGCAATGGCACTATGCCACACCTCCTTAATATACTTCACCTTCTTCCTGCTGTGCTTATTCTTCTTGTTGAACATTGAGGCATACACCAACGTAGCGTTGGGTGTGGAATTGTTTGATTCACTGATGTCGTACTCATTCATAACCTCCGTGCTTTCGTAATATTCCTCCTCATTAAATTTGATCCAAGCTTTATACTCCAAGGTTACATTTCCTTCAGGAGTATGTAACGTTATTATCCAGTCCTCTTTGTTAGGATCAATGGTCGGATACCCGTCTGGATATCTAGGAGGTATATCTAATGTTGTTTCGATCAAATGCCATTCACCGTCAGAAAGTCTGGCTATAGTCCATCCATGACCTCCTAGCATGTTGTGGTTCTGATCATAAACCACGCCTAAACAGACATATGATGGAACCTTTAGAAGCCTCAGCAGAGATGCAGTAAGTATAGCTGTGTCCTCACAGTCTCCATAACCGTGTGTCCCTTTTAACCTATTATTTAATACATAAGTCATTAACGTTTCCCAAGCTGTCTGCCAATAATCCAAAGTGATTGTGTAGCAGGCTTTTCCGTTGAAGGCGTTCCATACGTGTCTATCCGTAGGAAATATTCCAAACAGCAGTGGGTAGTCAATGTTTCTTATCACCCACTCAACTGCATCCTTATCTGTCTTTATGTTAAATTCCTCCATATACTTCCTAATCCAACCTGACCTGCATATCAGCATGCTACACAGCTTAATGTCTATAAATCGTTTAGCTTTTTGTGTGTTATAATGTTCTAAAGATGGAACATTAGGGCACTCCTTCTTGATCCAGGTCAACGTTTCTCACCTTCATCTAGAATTTTCTTTAGTTCTTCTCTTCTGTCTTTCAGCCGGGATACAATAAGTTGCATTACGGGTCTAGGTCTGTTAAGGATTCTGTTCGTACTTACTTGCAGTAATTTCAAGAGTCGTGTCATTATTTGACACCGTTAATTTAAACGTAAGGAAAACATTAAATTGTTGGGTTAGTCATGAAGGAGGAGAAGACCTTTAAGTTCGGTATTAACGCTGTCTACGTCATATCTGCTATACTTGCCCATGGATATAATTATGTGAACTCCCATCGACTGTCCAAAAAAGTTGGTCTGACCGGAAAACAGATTGCCTACGTTCTGAGGTGGTTAGCAAATAATGGATACATAAGGTTAGAGGTAGACAGAAGGGGTAGATTTAAGGTATATAAGGTTGTAGACAAGAAAGGTCTTGCTGAACTAATAGCTGATTACAGGAGAGTGGGTAAGGAAATATATAACTGGTTTAAAGAAAAACAGGTTAGATCTTAACGCCGTACTGTGTTTCTAACCACCATTCATAAATCTGCCAATGAATTAGACCCCATCCCACATAGTTGTCCTTTTCATGTCCTTGGTTCTTAGCCCAAGCCTCCATCATGTCCTTCACCTCGTCCACAGTCAGCACCTTACCCAGAACCTTCTTATGCGCCTGCCGCATCAGTATGCACAACCCTGCGGCATGTGGAGTTGCCATTGACGTTCCGCTTAGCGGAGTAAACCTGGATTCAACGTGGTCAAAAGTCATGTCTAACATACCTGTTGTTCCTGAATCAATATTCACTCCAGGAGCAACAACATCAGGCTTTGTGTCTCCCCAAGGTGTCGGACCTCTACTTGAAAAGTCAGCTAGAGTGTCATTTATGGGGTCCCAAGCACCAACTGTTAAAGGTTGTGGTAAAGCTCCGGGTGAACCAACAGTTCCTTCCTTTGGACCGCTGTTCCCTGCCGCAATAACCGGTATTATATTCTTTTCAAGATACTTCTGAAGAATGGGGTAGTATGGGTCATCCTCTGGTGTTTCTGCGTCTTCCTTTCCGCCCAGAGACATCGAAACTACTTCAGCACCCCAGTTCATTGCTATCTCCATTGCCTTAGCTACTTGTGATGTTGACCCCGTGCCAACCAGATAACCTAAACATTTGACAGCCAACCCCTCTGCTTTAGGAGCCATTCCCTCACATATTACTTGTTTATGCACCCTCTGACTCAGATAGTGATCAACCGCTTTACTGCCGTGGATGCACGTCATACACCATGTTCCATGTCCGTTTCCGTCAACTCTTTGCATAGGCATAGCCGTCTTGAACTCCGTCCTCCACCCCAACTGAATATGATGTAGAGCTACGCCTGTATCAGGCACAGCAAATTTTATTCCTAGTCCCGTGAATCCTTTGGCGTTGGCGATGTCTGCACCAATGTATCTCTTCGTCCAGTAGGTGCTTGTGAAGGTGTGCTTACCTAAGGTGTAAATGCCGTCTTCCGGGATTTTTCCATAGGTACCGTAGACACTTCCGTAAATGTTCTGACTGCTATAGAATGAGTAGGTGTAGACCCTCATTGGTGCATCCCGGTAGATCTTCTCAACTCTACTGTCTTCAGCATATCTGTAGATCATGTCCTTATCTAAGGTAACCGCAACCATTCCGAAAGACGGCATCTTTAACGGTGTCACAAATGGTATTACTGGGTTAAGAAAGGTACCCATATTTATTCCAGGAGTCGCCATATCATACTGAACAATTTCTTGGAAGAATTCGTCAACCTGCCAAGGCTTATTGTACCTAAGCTTGATTATGACTGGGTGGAACGGTTGTTCCTCCATCACCCTCTCAAGCGGTCCAGCTATCTTACCTACAACCATGTTCACACCAGAAAAAATAACGTTGACAAAAACAAAAAGGTGTGTTTAACTTACCGGATTGTTTGTAGCTTCTACTGTCATGACATACATATTATAGTCTTTGTCGTACTCAACGTCCACCTTCATATAGTAGGTATGTTCAGAATCCATACAACCTACCTGAATTTCATTTGATACGTCTGCCACATAAGCTTTAGATGCATCCCCCACAAACAACATTCCGACGGGCTTCTTAAACTCCATGTAACCTTTTGAGGAACTTCCTAACTTAACTGAGTCGTCAGATATTACAATTACCTCCACGTCAGAGTAGGTACCTGTTCCAGAACCTCCCTGATTCACTGCGTATGTACCTGCAAATTTCAGGGATAAGGTCCTTAAACGATTAATCATTCTTACATTTGGATGTACTACTATCCCCTGTCCGTATATCCCTAATGCCCTCTTCTTTGCCTCCGCTATTATGGAGTGGAGGGACATGGCTGACACCGTGAATAATAACGTGACGTTAAAACATAAATGTATGTTTAACGTAGTTACGGACGTGAGAACATGGGTTTGGATGAACTGCTGGACTCCCTGCTGTCAGAACAGGGAGTTGAAGTGCTCAAGAAGATTCTTAAAGAAAGCACCTATAACATCAACGTCAGAAAGGAAGATCCGGAAGGAAAGTTAATCGTAGACATACACATTGAAATGCCTCCTCCCGGAGAGAAGATGCTGTTTTTAATTGGTTAAGTCTCCAAAACGTAGTGGATTGCTCCCAACTTGTGCATTCCCTCAAATTCCTTACATCCACTACACTTTTTGTATCTAACCTTTCTCCGAATCAAAGCAGGAATTGTTTTTCGAAATTTTAGTATTTTTGGTGCCAATCTATGTACAGGTTCTTCCCCTAAGCCGTAGGTGTGCAAGGTTTCGTGGATGACAGTTTCTTCCGTTGCTCTAGGAGTTAGTATAATCACGTCAGGTCTCCATGATGGCTGAAGTCCTCTAAACAACACCTTTCCGTAAGCAGTTTCATACTCTACGTCTTCAGGAATGAAGAACACATGCTTCGGTGGTCTAATCCAAGGATGATTCCTAAAAACCTTCTCTACGTCTTGAATGGTTATCATTTTTGATCACTTACTAAATCAA